>Ga0209341_10004928_pt1 | contig 12201 bp, 7 predicted proteins | sample RifCSP13_2_FD_184020 | JGI IMG/M metagenome (GOLD analysis project Ga0209341, IMG submission 184020) | Soil microbial communities from Rifle, Colorado - Rifle CSP2_sed 13_2 (SPAdes) (version 2) | ecosystem: Environmental > Terrestrial > Deep subsurface > Rock core/Sediment | place: Rifle...
CCCGGTCGAGGAAAATGCAGCACGAGCACTTGGCGCAGCGGGAGCGGATGGAGGCCATGCGCGAGCTGTTGAACCAGACGCCGGCGATGAGGCACCTGGCGGCGTCGCGGATTGAGCGGATCCGCGAGTGGCTGGAAGCGAGCCCCACGTTCGAGACCGGTGCGCCCCAGGAGGCGGTGCCTATCGAACGCGGGGTACGGCGGCGGCTGGAGAAGTGCAGCGGCGAGCTGGAGCAACTGCGGCGGCGGCTGGAGACGGTGCGCGCCGAGCCTGACAGGGAGCGCCTGACGGCGGACCTTGAGGCGGTACGGCGCATTTGCGAGGTGGTGGATCGGCTCCTGCGCGGGCACCCATGAGCGGGTTCTCACGGACCCCCCAAAATTGGAACCTCAGCGACCTCCCCCCACCTTGGGGTGATCGTCCCTCCATCTACCAGCATGTCCGTGCACACCTCTCGACTGGGCCTGAGGGACTGACGCAGGGCGGCGAATCGTTGCCGGACGACGAGGTGTTCCGGTCGCAGTCCCACGTCCACCCGGTCACCGATGCGCCGGATGAGGCGTTCGGGACGGATTGGGCCCCCGATGAAGCCCGGACCGGCGCGAGCATCTTTGGGGCGCTGAAGCGGGCCACCCGCGCGCCGAGCCAAGCCAACGTTGGCAGACTCTACCACTCCGTGGTGGCGAGCTCGGGGATCGATTACCTCGATCCGTTCCGTTATCTCCTCATCGACGATGCCACCGTGGACCGGCGCCGGGCCCACGAGCTGGCGAAGTGGTTCGCCAGGGGGGCGGCCGACCGTGAAGTGGTGAAATGGGCGCTCGCGACCCTCCGGGTGGTCTCCTGGGACGAAGTGGACCTCCTGCTGACGCTCGGCCGGCACGAGGAGTTCACCTCGCATGCGGTGGACGCCGCCCGGGATTCGGTGAGTGATCCGGACAGGGTCATCTGGGAGCTGGCAAGGCACGTCACGGGTTGGGCCCGGGTCCATGCCATATCGTGTCTCGCCGGCACCTCGGACCAGGCCATCAAGAGCTGGATGCTTCGCGAGTGGTTCGACCAGTCCATCGTGATTCTGTGGACGGCGTACACGCGTGCGACGACCGGAGGCCTGCTCGACGCGTTGTCCTCGGAGCAGATCGATGACGATCTGCTGAAGGGCGCAGGACAGATTCTCCTGGCCCTTATAGATGTCTCAGGTTGTCTCAGGGGAATGTCCCACTACGTGGAGGGGGCTGCCGCGGTTGAGGGATACCTCGGTCACGTACTCCGGTCCGCCGGCACTTTGCGGCAATTCCTGGTGGTGGAGGGCATTACGCGGTTTTGCACCGATGGCGGGAGGGATTGGGCAACGCTTGCCGCGTACGGGTGGACCCCGGAGCGCCGAGCGAGGATCGAGCGACAGGCCCTTGGGTTCCTCGCCCGGGACCATTGGAGCGCGTTGGCGATAGCGGGACTCTCAGAGGACGGTGCCGAGTTCGACGACGCGGTTACAGTGGCTCAGGCTCTGGGGATCGACACCTGGGATCGTCAGTTCCGGCGACTGGTGGGTGGCGAGGACCGATGGTACGAGGTGATGCTAACGGATGATCCCCAGCGTGTGGAGCGGGTCACTGCCCTGGCGCTCGAGCGGATTCCCCACGACTTCAACCTGTTCTTGATCGTGCAGGAGCTCGCCCGTTTCCCGGGGAAGGGACTCGCGCTGGTTCACGCAGCTCTCCGACGCTCCGAGATCGGAAACCGCAAGGTGGCGCTGAAGGCGCTCGCCGCCTGGGGCGAGTCCCGCTGGGGGCCCGAGACGCGAGCGGTGCTCGAGGCGGCACGCGACATCGAACCGGTGGATGAGGTGCGGGAGCGGATGGGGAAGCTGCTCTCGGGCGAGTAGACCCACCGACGTGGGCGTCCGCCGGCGGCTCGCAGCCCATTTCAGAGGCGTTGGGCGGTGCCGGAAGTGGCCCCAACGCAGCGTGGCTGGAGGTTCGAGTGCTGGCGGAACACAGGGGGAAGCGACCTCGCATCCACCCCGCAGCGTACGCAGCGCCCACGGCCGTCGTGTGCGGCGATGTAACGATCGGAGAAGACTTGCCCGGCGGGGGTATCAGGTCGGACTGACGGACAGCTGGGAGTAGCGGCGCAGGGGTAATCCACCTGCCGCGCAGACGTTACACCAGCGGTCTCACGGGTCGCGGTCTCCCATGAGGAGACCTAGCGTGGGCGGACACGTCCGGTCGGGCGTGTCCGGGCAATGCGTCGCGTTGTCCCAGGTTGATTATTGGTGTAAGGCAGGCTTGCCTCAGGCTCGATTGGGCGGCTTAGTCTACGACCCTACGTAGCTCCACAGCGCCAGGCGGCGCCGGGAGGAGCGGCGAAACGTCACCTCGCGAGGGTTGCCTCGTACTTCGCGAGGAGCGCCTGGAAGCGGGTATGGTTGCGCAAAGGATCCCACAGCGGATCCACGCGCAGGAGCGGTGCCGACACCATCGCGGGGATGGAAAGTACGCGGTCCAATTGCTCGACGGCCGCGTCGGGTTCGCCGAACTGGGCGTACAATGCCGCCAGCTTCAGGATGAGACGCCAGTTGTTCACCACGTCGTTTGCGAGCGGAGCCAGGTCGATCGCTCGACGCATTTCCCCGATTGCCGAGTCCTTTCGGCTCAGCATGGCGTAGCTCGTGGCTAGGTCGATGTGCGGTTGCGCGTCGCGCGGATCTTCTCGCGCCGCCGCCCTGAGGAAGGCGAGCGCAGAGTCGAGATGCACTTGGGCGAGCGTCTGGTTACCCAACCGACCGTACAGCCAGCTCTTGCGGAGATAGTAGCGCCCAGGGGAATCACCGCGTGATGTTCGATTGAGGGCTCGCTCCAGGGCCTTGAGGGAATCACCACAGAAAAGGCGCGGCGCTGTCGCCCGACCGGTCGTGGTGGGGACGGGCCCGACCTCGTCGTATAAGCACAACTCGCTCCAATCCAGGCCCTGCGCACCCTGTAGCACTGCCCGTGCCTTCGCCACGTCACCGCTCCTCAACAGCTGGAGCAGCGCCTTGTCGGCGTAGCCAATTCCCCAGCCCGGCGCGTGGCCAGAAATCGCACGGTCGTAGTACCGCTCGGCCTCATCATACTGGCGCATGAACAGGTACGTGACACCCGCGTCATACTGCGCCCGCCACTCGAGCGGGTCGCGGTCGGCCACTTGGGCAAAAAGCGCAACCGCGCCCGGCCAGTCTCCCAAACGGCGCCGGACCAAGCCCAGTGGCCGCAGGACCTCCACGTTGCCGGGTTCGCTGCGATACGCCAGCTCGAACTCCCGTTGGGCTCGCTGGTAGTCAGACGCGCCTCCAAAGCGGAGGCGGTAGTAGTAATACTGCCCCACCGCCACATGTCCTAACGCCAGGTCCGGGTCCAGCCACAGGGCCAGGTCGGCCGCCTCCTTCGCCTTGGTGGCGAAAGACGCACCTGAAAACGCCCTCGAGTACGTGATCGAAGCCGCGGCGTGTGCCAGCGCGAACGCCGGATCGAGCCCCGTCGCCCGCACAAAGTGCTCCGCTGCTCGCCTTCCCTCGGGGCACCCCACTTGGTAGCACTGTCGCAGCAACGCGGCCCCACGCAAAAACTCCTCGTAGGCGGCAAGGTTCTCGGTCGGCCGCTCTGGCCGCACCCGTTCGAGCAACCTCACGTCGAGGGCCTGGGCCACCCGCTCGGCAATCTGGGCCTGTACGGCGAACACCTGTCCGGGAACCAGGGCGGCAGAGTATCCCTCGGACCAGAGGTGCGTGTCGTCGGCCACCCGAATGAGCTGCGCGGTGACCCGCACCTGACTGGACTCCCCAGCCCCCCGGTCGGTGCGGATCGTCCCCTCCAGCACGTGGCTCACGTCGCCGAGGGCGTCGGCGATCTCACGCAGCGTCTTGGTCTGGCCCTTGAAAGCGTAGGCGGAGGTCCGGGAGATGACATCCAGGCCGCTGTCGGCGACGAGTCGGTTCGTGATCTCGTCGGTGATCCCGTCGGCAAAGAACTCGTCCTCCGGCGCGCCCAAATTCTGGAAGGGCAGCACCACGAGGCGCGACACGCTCGGGCCAGCTGGCGACTGCGGAGGGCGGTGTGTGGCCAGGTATCCGCCCAGCCCCACGACAACCACCGCTCCAACGATCGCTACAATCGTGGTTAACCGCCGCCACCTGGCCACCTCGCTCCGCGGCGCCAGGCTAAGCGCTTGCCCGAACTGCGAGGCGGTCGCGTACCGGTCCGCCGGAGCTTTCGCCAGGGACCGCTGAATGGCGCTGGTCACGCGCGTGGGGACCGCCGACCGTATTGCCGAGACCGCTGGCGGCGTTGCGGTCAGGTGTTGGCGCACCACGCTCTCGACCGTCGGCCCGGTGAACGGGGGCTGCCCGGCGAGCATCTCGTACAGCACACAGCCCAGCGCGTAGATGTCGCTGCGCCCGTCCAGCTGCCCCCGCCCGCCGGCCTGCTCGGGGCTCATGTACTCGGGCGTCCCAACGGTCACGCCCGTCGCCGTGAGCTTCTCCCCGCCCGCTGCGCTGATGGCCTTGGCGATGCCAAAGTCGGCGACCACCGCGTGGTGGGCTTGCACCAGGATGTTCTCGGGCTTGATGTCTCGATGCACCACGGTATGGGCATGCGCGTAGTCCAGCGCGTCCGCTACCTCGCGGGCGACCTGGAGGGCGTCCTCGACGGGGAGCTGCTTCTCGCGGCTCAGCCGGTCCCGGAGCGACTCGCCCTCGGCGTAGGGCATGACGTAGTAGAGGCAGCCGCCGGCCTCGCCGGAGTCCAGCAGCGGCAGGATGTGAGGGTGGTTGAGGCGCGCGGTGAATTGGATCTCGCGCAGGAACCGGTCGGGCCCGAGGGCGGCGGCCAGTTCAGGCCGCAGGACCTTGAGGGCGACGGGGCGGCGGTGTTTGACGTCGGTGGCCAAGTAGACCGTGGCCATGCCGCCGCTGCCCAGCTCGCGCTGGAGCGTGTACCGATCCTTGAGCGCCTCGACCAGGCGGTCCGGCAGGTCGGTCACCGGGGGTCCCCGTAAGGATGGCCCTACGTTACGGGCCGCTAGGGAAAGCTGCCAGAGTGGGGAGGGGGCTGTGCAGCTGACGCGGACGGGGCTGCCTAACAGCAGCCGCAATCAATTTCGTGACTGCTCGTACTTCGCTAGCAGCGCCTCGAAGCGGGGATTGCTCCGGAGCCGCTGCCACACCGGATTCACGCGCACCAGCGGCACCGAGACGTAGGACGGCATCCCCAGCAGGCGGTCGAGCAGTTCCAGCGCCGCGTCGTCCTCCCCGAACAGTGCAAAGATCTCGGCGGCCGTAGTCAGGGCGCCGGGGACTATCTCGTCCCGCGCAAAAGACGTGATCCTCACCAGCTCGTGCGCCTCTTGCAGGGCGGCCTCGTTCCGGCCCAACCACGCCAGGACCGAGGCTCTGTCCTGATGAGCATGTAGGTCATCGCGGTGCCCTCCCTCAATGAAGGCTCCCGCCCGGCGTGCCGCCGAGTCGAGATTCGCGCGCGCCAGGGCCGAGTCACCCGCCAGCCGCGCCATGGCCCCGAAGGTTTGGTAGGGATGCCAGGGGGCAGCGGAGTCGCGGCCGAGTACCGCGTGGGCCAGCTGGTCACGCCACCCGGCCACGCAGTCGTGGTCACAGAGGAAGCGCGGTATCTCGAGGAAGCCGCGCAGGTTGTCGAAGCCTCCGCCGAAGCCACTGGTAACCGGATTCGCCAGAGCTTGCCGAGCAGCCGAGGTATCGCCGCCCCGCATCAGGTGCAGGAGCGCGAGGCGCTCGTACCCCTGACGTTCCCCCGGCGCGAGCGCTACGTAACGCTCGAGATACTTCGCGGCGTCGTCGTAGCGCCGGAGCCGTAGATGAGCAATCCCGGCATTGTATTGCCCGGCTTCGTAACGCGGGTCGAGGTCGGCGAGCCGTCGGTAGAGATCCGGGTCGGTGTTACCCAGGATAGTCTTGACCCTCGCCAAGTATCGCAGCGCTTCTAGGTGACTGGGCTGAAGCTCCAGTGCCCGCCGATAGGCTGCCTCGGCACGGGGGTAGTCCCGGACGGGCCCAGCTCTCTCGTACAAGAAGCCTTCTGCCACATGAGCGTCCGGCAGGTCCGGTGCGAGAGCCAGGGCTCGGCTCGCAGCCTCTCGTGCACGAGCGGGGGGGCTCACGAGGCTGAGGCGGGCCCACGCCACTGCAAAGTCGGGATCGAGGAGCACCGCTTCCTCGTAGCGTGCCGCGGCCATCTGTACAGCCCGGAACTGAGCACTGGAGACGCCTACCCGCTGGGCGTAGAGGGCGTTGCCGCGAAGAAACTGCTCATACGCTGCAGGGTTCCGGGTCGGGGCGGCAGCCTGCGTGACCTTCGCGGCCGGGCCCAGCGCCAGACCGATGGCTGAGACTACCTGGCCGGCGATCTGCCCCTGCACTGCAGATATGTCGTTCAACACTGCGTCGTATTCATCGGCCCATGCGTGCGTTTCGTCCGTAACCCGGATCAGCTGCGGCGTGATGCGCACCCGACCCGTCTCCCCTCGGTTCCACCGCACCGTCCCCTCGAGCACGTAGTCCACGTCCAGCTCCGCTCCGATGGTGCGGATCGGCTTGTCCCCACCCTTGTACTGCATGGCACTGGTCCGGCCGATCACGCCCAGCCCCTGGAGCTGGGCCAGGCGGCTGGTGATCTCCTCGGTCATCCCGTCGGCGAAGAACTCATCGTCCGGCCGGCCCAGGTTCTCAAACGGCAGCACGACGATGCGGGGCACGTCGGCCGCCTCCCCGGTGTGGGCGCTCCCGCTCCGGCCCAATGCCAGGTATCCCATCGCGGCGACCAACGCCCCCCCAGCGACGACTGCGGCGATCGCAGGCCAGCGTCTTCCAGCCGTCCTTGGCATCTGCGCCGGGCGCAGGGCCTGGCCCAGCTGCGCAGCGGTCGAGTAGCGATCGGCGGGCGCCTTGGCCAGGCAGTGCGCGATCGCCGTCGCCACCGGCGCAGGCACGGCGGCGCGCATGGCCGTCACCGCCGGGGGTGGCGCCGTCAGGTGCTGGTGTACCACGCTCTCGACGGTCGAGCCCGTGAACGGCGGCTGGCCCGCCAGCATCTCGTACAGCACGCAGCCGAGCGAGTAGAGATCGGACCGGCCATCGAGGTCCTTGGAGCTTCCTGCCTGCTCAGGACTCATGTACTCCGGCGTCCCCACCGCTACGCCAGTCGCCGTCAGCTTCTCCCCGCCGGCTGCCGTGATCGCGCGGGCAATGCCGAAATCGGCCACGACCGCGTGATGCTCTTCGAGCAAGATGTTCTCGGGCTTGACGTCCCGGTGGACCAGGTCGTGCCGGTGGGCGTAGTCCAGCGCGTCCGCCACCTCCCGCGCGATCTGCAGGGCGTCCTCGACTGGGAGCTGCTTCTCGCGATGCAACCGCTCACGGAGCGACTCGCCCTCGGCGTAGGGCATCACGTAGTAGATGAGGCCGCCTGCTTCACCGGAGTCCAAGAGTGGCAGGATGTGCGGATGATTGAGCTGCGCGGTGACCTTGATCTCACGGAGGAAGCGCTCGGGTCCCACTACCGCAGCCAACTCAGGCTTGAGGACCTTGATGGCGACCCGGCGCTCGTGTCTCAGGTCGTGGGCGAGATAGACCGTGGCCATCCCGCCGTGGCCGACTTCCTTCTCAATTCGGTAGCGGTTGGCTAGCGCGTTGTTCAACCGTTCCAGCAGGCCCGTCGTCGCTCCGCGCTTTGATGAACCAGGTCCCAGGAGCGCAGCCTCGACCCGGGCAAGTCGCTCACTGGCCTCGGCGTCGGCATGCAACAGGGCCTCCACGGCGTCCCGGAGCTCGGGATCGGTGGTGCCGATCGCGGCGAGCCGGCTCGCCCGCTCGGCCCTATCCAGCTCGACCAGTTGGTCGAAAGCGGCCTGGATCGCCTCCCACCGTCGCGGATCCATTGGGCGACTCAGTGAAGCGCCTCGCCCGTAAGCTCCAGGGCGAGCCAGGCTCGCGCTGCGCGGAGCTCTCGCTTCACGGTGGCCAGCGAAACACCCAGGGCTGCCGCGGTCTCCTCCAGCGACAAGCCCCCGAAGTAGCGCTGTTCCAGAAGCTGGCCCTGCCGCGGGTTGAAAGCCTCCAGGCGGGTGAGCGCTTCATCCAGCTCCGCGACGCTGTTCAAATCCTCGTCGGACATCCAGAACGTCTCTTCCAGCCTCAACGTGGGCTTACCTCCGCCGCGCTTAGCGGCCGCTCGGGCGCGAGCACGGTCCACCAGCAGGTTGCGCATGACCTGAGAGGCGAGCGCGAAGAAGTGGGCCCTATCCGGCAGGTCCAGGTGCGCGGCGTCCACCAGCCGGAGATACGCCTCGTGCACTACCTCGGTCGTGCTCAGCGTCTGCTGGCCGGGGGCGGTTCGCAGCCGCTGGTGCGCCAGCTGCCGGAGCCGATCGTAGAGCAGCGGGATGAGCTGATCTCGGGCGTGTTGATCCCCCGCACTCCACTGCTTCAGGAGACGCGTGACCTCGGATGGCGCCGACCACATAGCCACCTCCGCGGGCAGGACCACGGGGCCAAAGGAGACGTTCGCCACCCCAGGATAGGGATTATCTGCGGGGCCTGCAAGGCGGATCGTGCCAACGGTCACCGCCCCGGCTGAGCCGTTTCGCTGCAGAATGCCGTTCCAGAAGGGTGAAAAGAACGCACCCGAGGCCTTATGTCACCCTCGCTCGCTCTCGCGCTCCTGCTGCTATCGACCTCGGCCGCCTGGGCGCAGAGCGTCCCGGACCTGCTGCCGAGGCTCGGCGTGCCGGACACCCGAGGGCTGCGGTTCGCGGCCGACACTGCGGTGGTCTCGGCGACCCTGACGCTGCTGGGCGGCGCCATGCCCAATGAGGGCGGAGTGTGTTATTACGGTGAAATCGCACTGGTCGAGGGACGGCCGACCGTGGCCCTGCGCCGGGTGGCGGTGGCTCGGGGGCGTGGGAAGCTGGCCTCGTTTGAATGGGCGCCCGGCGTGGGGCACGGCTGCACCGACGCCCCCGACCTGGTCGGCGCCGGACACAGTCACCCCTACAGCACGTGCGAAAGTGAACAGTCCGCGTTGCCCGAGTCTCGTGCCAACATGGATGCAGCGCTCCTCGCCGGCGATCCCCGGCTCCTCTTCTCCTTGATCTGGTGTTTCGGTGAAGGCCGGGCGATCCTCATGTGGCAACACGGGGGGCGGGACGTCGTGGAGTACCTGGACCAACGGTTAGTCCACCTGTCCGAAGGTCGGCACAAACCATGACGTGGCCCTCATCTGAGCCATCCGCCATTGCCCAGTCCGGATTGGTGAGCTCCGCTACCGAAGCGTCCAAAGCAGGATGAGCCCACAGGCGGCCCCGGACACCTTGAGCTCTGGCGGCATGGTGGACGGACTGGTGTGGACCTCGATGGCCCCGAGCCACGCCGGGGATATCAGGTCCAGATCGTACTCCAGCGCGGTGCCCATGGGGAGCTCGTCAACCAGCACCAAGGGTGGGCACATGGCCTGCCAGGAGCGCGCGCTGGAGATCCGGCAGGAGCCGAAGTCGTCGTAGCTGCAGGTGAACCCGGCGAAACGACGGATCAGATCCGAGGCCCGAATTGCCAGGCTCGCGTCAACCTCGTGCATGGTGAAGAAGGTGCCGGCGGCCAGGCGCCGCCGCCGGTAGAACCCTTCCAGGTGAGGAAGGGGAGATAGGGCGGGCGACACCTCCACGGAATCACCCTCGGCAAGCGTGACGGGTTCGCTGAATAGCGGGCTGTGGTTGGGTTCCTCAACACGGAGCCGGTACGTTCCCGGGCCGGGGGCCCGGAGCTCATAGGTGCGATCGCCGGCCGTGCGGGCGCGCGCGGCAAGAGCCCATTGAGCCGTAAGAAGCTCAACTCGGGCGGCCGGAATGGGTGTACGATCGCCCTCTTCGGTGACGCGGCCGTGCACCGATTGGGCAATGGTCGGCGGCGGCGCGGTCAGGTACAGCGTAGCTGTGAAGCCAAAGAGCCAACATCGTCTGAAGGTGCTCACGCACGGCCGCCCTTCCCAAGCCGGACTCGGGTTCGGACCACCGCCAGCCAAGGTATCGTTCTCCCGTTGCTCGCAGGTCTGGCTTTATCGACCAAATCAGCCCAACCACGCACTTCGGAGAATGCGCTGGCCCACCGTTGAATGTACTTCCAGTCGAGCCTGTTGCCCTTTCTGGCGACGACGCGGACCGCATCCAAAGAGCTTGTGAACACCAGATCTTCGGCCGTGGCAAGAGGCACGTCGCCTGCAATCGCCAGCGAGCGTCTGGAGCAGGATTACCCGGGCGGAGGCGGACCTCGACCACGCCTATCTGGTACCGGGAGCCGAGTAGGCACCGGCGGAGCCCACCCCGCTCAAGACCTCGCGGAGAATCTCGTTGCCTGACAAGCTGGACACGCCCGTGCGGGCGTGTCCGCCAAGGCCATCCGGACGCGTACGAAATGCAGCGATGTCGTATCGCTCAGTCACGTGAGGCGCCCTTCTCGCTCAGGGGCCGTGGGTCGGCCGCGCGGCTATCCGCTGGCTTGTCCGCCACGAGGGCAATGAACGCTGCTCCCACGGTCGTGAGGGAGCCCAGCGCCGCCTCGAACAGCGCGAACGCGCGCGCCGCGACCCTGCTCCGCGGGTAGAACACGGCGCCGCGCACGCGGCGCGGCACGAGCCCCGCGGCTTCCAAAACCTGCCGTACCTCCCGCGCCGACCAGAACCTGGCGACCCGCCACGGCCCGCCCCGGCGCCACCCCCGGACTCGGCGCCCCACGGCCCACCAGCTCCAGCGCCCCAGCTCGCCGATCACCAGCCGGCCCCCGCCCCGGACGGTGCGCGCCATCTCCTGAGACGCCGCAACCGGATCCGCCACGAAGCAAAGCACCGTCACGGCGGCGACGGCGTCAAACGACTGGTCCCGGAAGGGAAGCGCCCCGACCCCCGCGCGCACCAGATGGACCGGCAATGCAGCGGCCCGCGCACATTCGCGCGCGGCGCGGAGCATCGCCATGCTCGCATCCACGCCGGCGACGCGCAGACCCCGGCGCGCGAGACTCAGGAGCAGGCGGCCGTCCCCGCAGCCGGCGTCGAGCAGCCGCCACCCGGCCCTGGGCTGGAGCACACGGAACAGCGCGCGCTCCTCATCGGCCCACACGCGGCGGCCGAGACGCGTGTCGAACCAAGCGCCATACGTGGCAGGATCGAACGTGACGGTCGGCATTTCCTCTGAACCCGGGGTCGCACGCACGGCCTCGAGCGTTAGAGCCACCCCCACATCACCTGCTTCTCGAACAGCACCTTGCCGGCATGCCAATACCACGCCGGCCGCCGCATGCGCACCGCCGGTTTCGGCTCTGCATAGAAGTCCCCGCTGCCGAACCCGGCGCGGCCGTCGCCGGTTTCGACGAAACACGCCCCGTGCCCGTCGAACCGCGCCGCTTGGCTCTTGCCCGCGACGCTCGCGGCGATGTTGCGGGCGACCACCTCGGCCTGCGCATGCGCGAACACCCCCGCCCGCGGGAGCGCTTCCCCATGGTCAGCGGGATGAGTGTTGCGTCGCCCACCGCATAGACCCCGGGGAAGGCTGTCTCGAGGGTATGCCGGTCCACGCGCACCCAACCGCTTTGGTCCACGAGCCCCGAGTCGCGCAGCGCCTGCGGGGGCGCGATCGGCGGCACGTGCACCAGCAGGTCGAAATCCACCGTAGCCCCGTTGGTGAACGTCACCCGGCCTGCCTCGGCGCGCTTGATCTGGTGGTCCGGCCGGTAGCTGATCCCTTTCCCCTCGACCATCGCCCGCACGGCCGCGGAGGCCTCGGGCCCCGCCACTCCCATGGGGCCCGGCTCCGCCGAATGCAACTCGATCTCCAGCGATTCCCGAACGCGGCGCTTCCGGAACATCGCGTCGATCAGCATCGCCCCCTCGTAGGGGGCGGCTGGGCACTTGTAAGCCGGCGCGGCCGTGAGCAGCAGCACCCGTCCCGAACCGAAGTCCTCCAGCACGCCGCGCAGGCGCGTGGCGCCGTCCAGGGTGCAGAAGGTTCGGCCTCGAAGGTCCGGCCGCCGACCACCGCCTGCTTGCGGGCCGGGTCTATGCGCTCGATTTCCCCGCGAATCACCTCGATGCCTTTGCGGGTAAGCCGCGCCAGCGGCCGCGAGATCTGCTCGGGCACCCGGGT
>Ga0209341_10004931_pt1 | contig 12197 bp, 9 predicted proteins | sample RifCSP13_2_FD_184020 | JGI IMG/M metagenome (GOLD analysis project Ga0209341, IMG submission 184020) | Soil microbial communities from Rifle, Colorado - Rifle CSP2_sed 13_2 (SPAdes) (version 2) | ecosystem: Environmental > Terrestrial > Deep subsurface > Rock core/Sediment | place: Rifle...
TCAAATGGCTCAGAATAGTCCGGTGGTTGTTCAGACTGGGGGTGGCTCGGCAACGGGGGCTATGCTCGTCGCGCTCGCGGTGGCGGCAGTGCTGATCGTCGCACTCCTGTGGTGGAGGCCGTGGAACGTTTCAACACCGACTCTGCCACCGGTACCGATAGACATCACTCTGCCGCAGGTACCGACGGACATCAATATTCGCGGTGATATCAACGTGAACCCTCCGAGTTACACCGCTCCTTAGCCGAATTTATGAAGGTCCTAGCTGCCAACCGTTGGCAGCTAGGACCCCGGCGTCGTACTGTTGTGGCGGAGGAGTTGGGGGCCGGCTTGGAGCAAGCCAGCGCTATGCAAGAGCGATAGCTGCGTTTCCTCGACTCACCACGACCATGGCACGATCTTTCGTCTTTTTCGCCCCGATGTTTTCTAGAAGCGCTACAGCGGAAGGAGAAGCAAGTGGTCCGAGCGGCCAAAATCAGAACGGGGCTTGGACGGTCCGCGTTTCGTCGCCATGGCGGTTCCTTGCCAACATGGCTGTCTGCGTGGGCCCTGTTGCTTTGGATAGGGATTGTTGACGCTGGGTTGCTCGTAAGAGAAAAAGTGGACGCATCTTATGGCACCAAGTACGGAGTCTATACGCCGGTGGTCCCCCAAGTCCTCCGGTACCTCGATGAATGGGACACACTGCGGGACCCGCTCGTGACGTTACCCAACGGCGCACAAGCTAAGGCCAGCAATGTGTATGGCATTGAGGTTGGCGGTGTGCGGTACTACTACCAGCTTACGCGCGGTAGTAGCTTCGATCCGTTGCGCCTTGGCAGACTCAGCGGCTACAAGACGATCGCGACCATCGATGTTGGCACCCCATGGGAGGTGCTTATCTATGTGGAGGGAAACACCAATGGGGCTGACGATCATGCCAGCGCGGCGAAGAGGGACTAAACATGATAAAAGAGGTATTGGTCTGGCTCGGCGTCTTGGTTGGAATGTTCTATGCTGTGGCGTCTGCGGCCATTGGTCTGATCACACCGTAGAGACGCCCTTATGGTCCGATGCGGGTTCAGAGCTTAGCAGTCGAGCCGATTTGGGTTGAAGCTTTAGCTAGTTGGGCTAGCCCGCCGCCCAAACCGGCTCACCAATAGAATAGCTGATAAACGAATGCAAAACTACAGCTGCTTTCATGGAGGACTAGGCATGTCCGCCTGAAGGGCCTGCCCCCGGTTCGTAAGTGGGGCAGATGAAGCGCTATGTTGGACGGGCTGAAAGAGCAGCCTGGGTTCTTCCCACCCTTGCCTGCCGGCAGGCAGGCCAACGCCGCCATCCTTCCCTTCGACAGGCTCAGGATGAGTGCATCTAGTCAAGGAGTCTTTTCGGTGGAGGCATGGCAAAAACGCGAGCGTAGAGGAGCGGCTTACCCTTCAACTCCAATAGAATCAGCATCCCGCTACCTGCTTGCCTCGCATCGCGGCCAGGGCGCAATACGCCGGCCGCGGTGTCCAGTCTGGGCGCAGCACGGCGAAGGCCGACTTGGCGAAGTCGGGCGTCAGGAAGTTGAGGTTCCACACGAACATGGCGCCCACATATCGCTTCGCGGCGGCGATCTCGAAGGCTTTGCGCAGCCAGGCCGCCTGCTCGGCCTCCGTGTTGTCGCGGGCGTATTCGTAGCCGGTAGGGGGATTGGGGTCGGACGCCCAGCCGGACTCGGTCAACCAAAGCGGCTTGCCCGCGTCGCCAAACTCCACCATCACCTCGCGGTAGCCCTCGATGGTGCCGAGGAAGAACCAGCTCCGGTGACCCTTCGCGCCGAAGCCGGCGGTTGGGTCCGCGTAGGTGCGCCAGGCCGCGTCGGGCGGGTTGTTGTAGCCGCTTGGGTGGGCGCCGATGGCGTCTGAGTAGTCCTTGAGGCCGGCCTGGTACATCAGGCGCAGGTAGCGGACATCGTCGTAGGCGTTGTCGCCGTCGTCGACGCCCGTCGGCGTGGGAGCGCCGGAGATGATCATGGTCCCCGGATCGGCGGCCTTGATGGCCTGGTAGCTCAGCCGGAGCATGTCGACGTACTGCGCTGCGTGGAGTCGGCCACGACCGCCCCACTCGTACCACAAGTTCTGCTCGTTCCATATCTCGTAGGCGTGGACCTTGCCCTTGTAGCGGGCCGCCATCGAGCCCAGGAAGGCGGCGAACTCGTGCGGGTCTGCCGGCGGCCCTGGCACCGAGAAGTCGCTATCGACGGGTCGGGCCCAGCGCGGAGCGGTAACGACGCTGAAGAGCAGCTTCACGCCATGAGCGTACGCGGCGTCAGCCACGGTGTCCGTGAGGAGCCAGTTGACGTTGCCGGGCTCACGTTCGATGTTCTCCCAGCGCACCTGCACCTTTGCCCACTGGAAGCCCGCCGCTGCCAACACGGTCAAGGCGCGCTCCAGGTTGTTGCCCGGCTCGACCTGCATGCCGTAGCCCATGGTGTCGGGCACGGGACGACTTGGGGAAGATCCGTTGGTCAGGCAAGCGGTCGTGAGGAGGACGAGGCCGGCGGCCAGGAACAGCCGGCGCTCACCGAGCATGAGTCGTCTCTGTAAGCGCGTTCCGCCACCGTGCCTTCAGCGCCTCGATGAGCGGGGCACCCTGTGTTCGTCGGTCGTCGCGGCTGAGGAGCCATTGGCCGCCGTGCGTCTGACGGGCGTACATGATGATGCGGCGATAGAGGTCGCGGTCGGGCGGGAGGAAGCGGGCCTCGCCGCCGTGCTCGAGGGTGAAGTACGGCCCGGCGTTCGCGGCTTGGCGCGCGCGCAAGTCGGCCATGCCGTTGTATGCAGGCCCTTGGTCGGCAAACAGCGCGGGGTCGAGGGACAGGGAAAGGGCGTGTAGGTGGGCGTGGGGGACGCTCTGGCCGAAGACGCCGTTCTCCCAGAAGGTGAGGGCGCCGTAGTGACCGTGGACGAAGTCGCCGAGGCGGGCTTTCAACGCCTCGAACTCCTCGTCGAGGGCGGGCGGGAGGGCGGCCAAGTGCGGGTAATGGAGGCGTGGGATGAGCAGGAGGTGGGCCTCGGCGAGCGGAGCGTGGTCGGCGATGATGAAGAAGTCGCTTCCCTCGTGGAGGAAGGTGTCCTGGATGAGGTTGCGATTGCAGAAGGGGCAAGCGGCGTCGGGCTCAGGCGTGTTCTGGTCGGGCATAGTCCCTCACCCTAACCCTCTCCCAGTGGGAGAGGAGGTCTTAGCGATAGACCTCGCGACGATGCCCGACACGCATAATCCGTACCGCTTCTGCCTCGTCGTCGACCTCGTAGATGACGCGCCAGGTGCCTATGCGTATTCGCCAGTCGCTCTTCGAGCTGACCATCTTGCGAGAGCCGGGAGGTCTGGGGTCCGCGGCAAGGGCTCTGATAACGGCAATGATGCGCTCGAAGTCCCCAGGAGGTAATCGCCGCAGGTCTCGTTCAGCGGCACGCTCTGTGTAGACCTCATGCATCCGGGGAGTATTCGGCGAGGAAATCGTCGAGCCGCCTGAATTTGAGCGGCTTCCGTCTCATCTGGTCAAGGATCTTCAGGTCCTCCACATCCTCCAGCCGCTCCAGCATCTCCCGATATGCCTCAATGTCGAGAATGACAGCAGAGGGCTCGCCGTTCTCCAGGACCAGCTGTGGCTTTCTTCTCGACCTAGTTTTCATGGTCGTTCCTCTAACAGTCGGACAAAGGTTGGTCTCTTGGTGACAAGAATACGACACCCGACCCGTTGCGAGTAGTGCCACGTTGGCAACGGAGGTTGCCTTCGTGGTCCCCTCCCTAACTCTCCCCACAAGGGCCTTGGTGGGAGAGGATTAGGGTGAGGGAGGCTTTCCGGCTGTAGGTCTAGATGTCGAGGTTGCGGACGGCCTTGGCGTATTCCTGGATGAAGGCGCGGCGAGGCTGGACCTCATCGCCCATGAGTGTCTCGAAGAGGTCGGTGATCATGACGCGCCGGGTCTCCTCGAGGTCCACCTGCAACAGCGTGCGGGTGGCGGGGTCCATGGTGGTGGACCAGAGCTGCTCTGGGGTCATCTCGCCCAAGCCCTTGTAACGCTGCACCTCGACGTTGCGGTTCTCGCGGCCGACCTTGAGCTGCTGGGTGAAGGCCTCGCGCTGCGCCTCGCTGTATGCCCAGTGCTCTTCGCGTCCCGCAGAGACGCGGTAGAGCGGCGGCTGGGCGATGTAGAGGTAGTCCCCTTCGATGATGGCGGGAAGGCAGGTGAAGAAGAAGGTGAGGAGCAAGGTGCGAATGTGGGCACCGTCCACGTCAGCGTCCGCCATGATGACGATGCGGTGGTAGCGCAGCTTGCTCATGTCGACCTGGTCGCCCATGCCGACGCCGAGGGCAGTGACGATGGCGCGGATCTCCTCGTGGCCGAGTATCCTGTCGGCGCGGGCTTTGATGACGTTCAGGATCTTGCCGCGCAAGGGGAGGATGGCCTGGAAGCGGCGGTCGCGTCCCTGCTTGGCGGAGCCGCCGGCCGAGGGGCCTTCGACGAGGAAAAGCTCGCTGCGGCGCGGGTCGCGTTCGGAGCAGTCGGCCAGCTTGCCGGGGAGGGCGGCGGACTCGAGGGCGCCTTTGCGCAGCACGAGCTCGCGGGCGCGGCGGGCGGCCTCGCGGGCACGGGCGGCGGTCACGACTTTTTCGAGGATACGCTTAGTCTCGGCGGGATGCTCCTCCAAGTACTGGACGAGTCCTTCCGCTACAACGCCTTCGACGATGCCCTTGACCTCTGCGTTGCCCAGGCGCGCCTTAGTCTGCCCTTCGAACTGGGGCTCGGCGAGCATGACGCTGAGGGCTGCGGTCAAGCCTTCGCGGACATCCTCGCCCGAGAGGTTGGTGTCGTCCTCCTTGAGGAGCTTGCCCTTGCGCGCGAAGTCGTTGAAGACGCGGGTGAAGGCGGAGCGGAAACCGGTGAGATGGGAGCCGCCATCAGGCGTGGGGATGCCGTTCGCGTAGCAGAAGCAGACCTCGTTGTAGGTGTCGTTGTACTGCAGGGCCACGTCCACGGCGACGCCGTTCACGGTGCGGCGGATGACGATAGGTGGATGGAGGGTCTGCTTGTTCCGGTTCAGGTGGCGCACAAAGGAGCTGAGGCCGCCCTCGAAGTAGAAGGTGAGCTCGCGCTCGGTGGCCTCCTCAAGGAGGGTGATCTCCAGGCCCGGGACGAGATAGGCGACCTCTCGCGCTCGGTCCAAGAGGAGTTCGAAGTCGAAGGTGGTGTCATCGAAGATGAGGGGGTCCGGTTTGAAGCTGGTAATCGTGCCGGTGGTGTTCGATTCGCCGATGATCTCCAGCTCGCCAACCGGCAGTCCGCGGCTGAAGCGCTGGCGGTAGCGTTTTCCATCGCGCCATACCTCGACCTCCATCCACTCCGAGAGCGCGTTTACCACGGAGGCGCCGACGCCGTGAAGCCCTCCAGAGACCTTGTAGCCGGCGCCGCCGAACTTCGCCCCGGCGTGCAGCACAGTCATCACCGTTTCTAGACCGCTCTTGCCGGTGCGTTCGTGCTCGTCCACAGGGATACCGCGACCGTTATCGCTGATGGTGATGGAGCCGTCGTGACGCAGGATGAGGTCGATGTGGGTGCAGAAGCCGGCGAGGGCCTCGTCGGTGCTGTTGTCGAGGATCTCGCGAGGCAGGTGATGAAGCCCACGCGGGTCGGTGCTGCCGATGTACATGCTGGGGCGGCGACGGACCGCCTCTAGGCCTTCGAGCACCTGTATGTCGCGGGCGGTGTAGCTCTGACCCTCGTCAGGGACGGGGGCGCCGTTGTTGGGAGCGGTGGTGCGGGAGCGGCCGGTCATATTCGCGCGGGCGCGAGGGCCGCGACGCGGCTCTTATAGAAGCCCATAACGCCGGCGGTAAGGCCGCTGAGCAGGTAGAGGTGCGTCGGAATCGCGATCAAGGCGCCCCAGGGCTGGTTCAAGAAGTTGCCGGGCAGGCGGGCCCAGAACAGGGGGAGGCCGACGGAGATGACCTGCAGGGCGGCGAAGATGCCGAGGCACGGCCAGAACTGTCGCCACACGAGCGATATGCTTTGCCGTAAGGCAGCGATCGCGCCGAGGCCTCCCACAAAAATTGCGGCGTCCACAAAGAAAAACAGCAGGGCAACCCAGAGGCCGAAGGCGGGGAGCAGGTTCATGGCGGAGCGCTCGGAGACGGCTAGCAGGATGGCGCCGACGCTTGTCGTGAGGCCCAGAACGATCAGGAGCGCACCGGCAAGGGCCCGTGTTCGCTGCGGCAGGTGCTCGAAGCTTCGAGCTGTGAGCCTGCTATCCTCGCCCCGAATCGGGCCAGCCAGTAGCTGTAGATAGAGACTAGCAAGCAGCAGGCCGAGGGCGCCGAGCGCCAGCACGGCGATGAGCAACATGGGCCAGGAGGTGAGCTCAATTCTCAGGAGTAGCCAAGGGCTGAACATCGGCAGGCTGCTGAGGCTCGGCGCCCGCGCCAGGCTCGGCAAGTGGAATGAAAGTAGGGCCATAAGGTTGAGCCCCAGGGGGTCGAAGCCGACGATGGGGGCTGGACCGGCACTGGGCGCCTCTAACACGCTCGACAGCGGCGCCGCCGCGGTTATCCGAGGGCCCGTCCAGTAGAGGAAGTCCGCAATGACGGGGATGAGCAGCAGGCCCAAACGACGGTGGACTACGGTGAACCCGCTAGCGAGCGCATCAATAATGCCGATCGGCTTAGCGGCTACCATCACTCTTAGTATAGCAGAAATACGGACTGTGGTCACACGGACGGGCGGTATAGCCCGTTGGCGAGGATGTACTGCCGCACCGGCTCCGGGACCCAATAGCGGATGGACCGTCCCTGCGCCACGCGTTGGCGAACCGTGGTGCCGCTGATCTCGATCAAAGGCACATCCAGGCGTTGGATGTGCGCGCCGGCGCCGGGCAGCGCCGTCTCAAGCTCAGCCCAGGGCTCATCGGCGGCGGGTCGGGTGAGCGCGACCAGGGTGCAGAGCGAGAGCACGCGCGCCGGCTCGTGCCAGCGCGGCAGCTCGCGGAGGGCGTCCCAGCCGATCAGGAAGAAGACCTGCACGTCGGGCCCGTGGAGGTGGTGCAGCTCCTCCAGGGTATCAGTGGTGTAGGAGGGGCCCGACCGCTCCATCTCCAACGTACAGACCTCGAAGGCGGGGTAATCGGCGACGGCGAGGCGCAGCATGGCGAGGCGGTGATGCGCCGGCGTCGCCTCTCGCCCGCGCAGCCAAGGGTCTCTCGCCGGCAGCAGCAACAGCCGCTCGAGGCCGAGCTGCTCGCGGGCCTCTTCCGCGACGAGCAGATGGCCCAGGTGCACCGGGTCGAAGGTGCCGCCGAAGACGCCGAGGGTCAGTCCGCCCATTCCATCTCAAGCGCGCCGATGCGCACTCTGTCACCCGCCCTTGCGCCCGCCTTGCGCAAGGCGCGTCCGAGGCCGATCCGCTTCAACTGGCGTCGCAGGATGTCGAGCGCTTCCTCTCGGCCCACGTCCCATTGGGCGGCGAGCCGCTCCGAGGGGGCATGCTGTACGACGAAGACCGAGTCCTCGCGCGTGATAAGCGGTGGTTTGAGGGGCTCCGGCGTCAGGACCACCTCGGCTGGCGGCGCGGGCAGCGCGGCGAGCATCGTGGCCGCCTCGCGGAGCACTGGGGCCACTCCCTCACCCGTGGCCGCGCTGATGGGATAAGCCGGGCGTCCCAGACCGCTGCAGAAGGCTTCGAGCGACCCGCGGCGTGCCTGGGCCTCCGGGAGGTCCATCTTGTTGAGGGCGATGAGCTGCGGTCTGGCAGCCAGGGCGGGGTCGTAGGCCGCCAGCTCGGCGTCGATCTGCCGGACGGCGCCCTCTGGGTCGTCGCCCGACGCGTCCACGATGTGGATGAGGAGGCGTGTGCGCTGGATGTGCCGCAGGAACTCGTGACCCAGGCCACGCCCGAGGTGGGCCCCCTCGATAAGGCCGGGGATGTCGGCCAGGACGAACGACGCCTCGCCGACCTCGGCGACACCGAGGTTCGGCTCGGTGGTGGTGAAGGGATAGGCGCCGATCTTCGGTCGTGCCGCCGTGGCGACGGCGAGGAGCGTCGACTTGCCGGCGTTGGGCAGCCCCACGAGGCCGACGTCGGCGAGCAGCTTCAGGTCGAGCACGAGCCGGAGCCGTTCGCCGAGCTCGCCCTTTTGCGAGACCCAGGGGGCTTGGCGGACGGCGGTGGCGAACCGGGCGTTCCCCCAGCCGCCGCGGCCGCCCTGGGCGACGACGAGGCTCTGGCCGGCTTTGGTGACCTCGCCGCGGAGGGTCAGCGAGTCGTCCGCCTCCTTGCGCCAGACGACCGTGCCGAGCGGGACCGGCAGGACGAGGTCGGCGCCGTTGCGGCCGTGTCGCTTGGCGCCGGAGCCGTGGCCGCCGGCGGGGGCGCGCAGGCGCCGCTGTCGCTGAAAGGAGGCGAGCGTCGTGAGGCCGGCCTCGCCGACGAACACGATGTGGCCGCCGCGGCCGCCGTCGCCGCCGTCGGGCCCGCCAAAGGGGACGTACTTCTCGCGGCGGAAGCTGGTGATGCCGTGGCCGCCGTCCCCTGCCCGCGCCTCGATCTCGATGTGGTCAATCATGGTCAGATGGAGGGCGAGGAGACCTCGCCCCTACGAGACATTACGCCTTGAGGAGGCCGCGATGGCGGAGGGCGCGTTCGAGGGATGGCTGCATTTTCATCTCGCGGAACTCTTTGATCGCGAAGTCGAGGTGCTCGAGGGCCTCGGTGCGGAGGGCGGCGGCCAAGGCCACACCTCGTAGGGGCGAGGTTTCCTCGCCCTCGGCGGCCCCATCCCCAACCACCCCAGGGCGCGGGGACCGCGCCCCTACGTCGTTGTTAGGTTGAGGCGGAGAGGATCGTAAATCGAGAGGGTTGGGTTTGGCGGATTCTTCGAGCAGCAGCTCGGCGAGGTGGAGCCGGGTGAGGGCCGTCTCGGGGCGGTGGCCCACCTTGCCCGCCACGTCAAGCGCCTGCTGATAGTCGGCGCGAGCCTGCTCCGGTTTGCCTAGCAGAGCCGATGCAGCTCCCAGAAGGCGGGCAGGGCATGTGTATGTTCCACGCCACAGGCTCATGGTACGAACGGAGTCAACCAATTGGGAGAGCACCAGTGTTGCCTCTCGCTCTTCAAGCAAGGTCGCGGCTTCGAGCAGGTGGAGCAGAGTTCCTGTGAACGTCTCATTCTCTTCTTGCGCGACATTCAGCTCCGCCAAAAGACGCCGTAACATCTCGCGTGCCTCCGCTGAACGGCCGATCTGAGCGAGAAGCCGGGCTGTTTGTGCTTCCTCAGCTACGGCAGCCTCGACTCCGGCCATCTCACGCGCCGCACCTACTGAAGCGAGCGCCTCCTCACCACGCCCCAAATGCACTAGGGCATAATTGGCCCTCCGAGCAAACTGTCGCCCCAAGACCGGCGCCCCTAACTCGTCCGCGCGCGCAACGAGGCGCTCCGAGGCGTGCACAGCAGCCTCAAGGTCCCCGTCCAGCGTGGCAACACTTATTTCAGCCTGGATCGGGTACATCTGGAGCGTTGCGTCCTGTGTTCTCGCCGCGAGCTCGTTCACCTGCGCGAAAAGCTCCTCTGCCCGGCCACGCTCACCGTGCTCTAGAAAGGTACTTCCGGCGAAATTGAGCACCACGCCTAGAGTTCGCGGGCCCACGCCTTCGCGAGGCGCTGCAGAAAACTCCTGTGCCAGCCTCAGGAATTCCGCCTCTCGGCGCGGCGAACCGCCGTTGCCGAAGAAGTTCCGGGCGGCCCTAAAGAGGAAGTCGGGGTCATTGAGCTCGCGGGCCAGATCGAGATTCCGGACGCGAATCGCCCAGGCGTCAGCATTGCGACCCTGCGACTCCAGAACGTTCGCCAAAGCCATGTCGGCCCGCACACGTTCTGCAGTTCCATGGGCAGCGTTGCGGTCAGCTTTCTCCGCCCACCGGCGGAATACGGGCGTCCGCGACATCGTGACGGTGCCGGAACGGGCCAACCCGTCCAGGGCGACCTTGCAGGCCCGCGAGGCGCGGTGCTGGTCGCCAAGCGTTTCAGCCAAGGCAAAAGCTTCCTCTGCCACCTCATCGTATGCGCGATGAGCTTCGCCAGCCGGCAACAGCGCCTCCCCCAGCGCCAGCAGCAGGTCGCAGCGCTTGGCCTTGTCCGCCGGGTCCAGCACCTCCTGCACCCGGAGACAGCGCTCGAGGTGGCCCACCGCCTCCGTGTACGCATACACCGAGAGAGCGCGCCGCGCCGCCATCTCCCCATACGCTACAGCCTTCGCTAGGTCAGCCGAGTCGGAGGAGTACGAAAAGTGCTCGGCGAGCTCGACGGCATGCTCCTCCAACCGCCCGGCGTACACCTCCTCGAGTGCTCTCGCCACCTGCTGGTGCAGACGGATGCGCTGCGGAGCGATCATCTCCTCGTAGAGGGTCTGACGGAAGAAGGCGTGGGTGAAACGATAGGTTACCGTTGCGCCCACTGAGGAACGCTCCTCAATGGCGGTCGCCTTGTTCGCCTCGGTGAGCAGGGTGATGAGCTCGTCCTCCGAGAGGCCAGCCACTCGCTGCAGCACGTCCACCCGGAAGTCCCGCCCGATAACCGCGGCAATGGAAAGGCATCGATTGCACTCGGGGGTGAGCCGCGAGAGGCGCTTGCCGATGACGTCGCGAAGGCCCTCGGGGATCTGCATCGCCAACGGCGTTTGGCTCGTGGAACGCCAGCGACCCTCTTCTCGGGCAATCAGCCCCTCCTCCGCGAGATAACGCAGCACCTCTTGGACGAAGAGCGGGTTCCCCTCCGTTTGGCGGTGAACCGCCTCGGCTAAGGCCCAACCGATCTCCTCTGCTGCCAGGCTTGAGAGCATTCGCTGCACTTCTTCTGCCGTGAGGCCGCGCAGCCGGACGCGGCTGAAGGAAGCGATGCGACTCAGCTCCGCTAAAGCACCAGACAGAGGATGCGAGCGGTCCACTTCCACATCACGGTAGGTCCCAACAATGAGAAGCCTGGCGCCTTGCAGGTTGCGGGCGACATGCAACAACAGATCCAGCGTGCCTCGGTCGGCCCAGTGCAGGTCCTCGACCACGATGACCAGTGGCTGCACGTTGGCCGCGTTGCGCAGGAAGCCGCTGACTGACTGGAGGAGCCGCCAGCGGTCGTCCTCGGGGTCGCCTGGCGGTCGCAGCTCTACCTGCACACGGTCGCGTATCTCGGAGACGATGCGCGCCACATCCGCGGCGCCTGTCCCCAACTCGCTCTTCAGCGCATCCGGTTCCCGCGACAGGACGTAGGAACGCATGGCCTCCACGAAGGCGAGATAGGGCAGCGACAGCGAGCCTTCTTCGTAACAGTGGCCGACGAGGGTGCGTCCTCCACGCAGCGACACGTAGGTGGCGAGCTGCTCGACCAGCGCCGTCTTGCCGATGCCGGGCTCGCCCACGACCATCGCCAGCGCCCCCTGGCCCGACATGGCCCCGTCGAAGGCGGCCTGGAGTTGGCGCAGCTCGGCCTCGCGGCCGACGAAGGTGCGGCGATAGAGGGGGTTGTCAGTCGCAGTCGGCCCTGTAGGGGCGGGTCTCAGACCCGCCCCTACGTCAGACGAATCGAGCGTCAGACCAATAGATGCCAACGACTGCCTCACCTCACGCGCCGAGGCGGGGCGTTTGTTGGGGTCCTTCTCGAGGAGGCGCATGATGAGGGCCTCGAGGCCCTTCGGCACGTCGGGGCGGTGCCAGGAGGGGCCGACGGGTGGGGTGTTGAGGTGCTGGCCGATGATGGCAATGTTGTCGTCGCCGACAAACGGCGGGCGGCCAGTGACCATTTCGTACAGCATGCAGCCCACGGAGTAGAGGTCCGAGCGCGCCTCAACGGCCCCACCCATCGCTTGCTCAGGCGGCATGTAGGAGACCGTCCCCACCATCATGCCAGCTTGTGTCAGACGGGAGCGGTCGATGGCGACGGCGAGGCCGAAGTCGCCGAGTTTGGCCGTGCCCTCTTGGGTGAGCCAGATGTTCCCCGGCTTAATGTCGCGGTGGATGATGCCCTTGCCGTGGGCGTGTTCCAGCGCCTGGCAGAGCTGGTCGGTGATGCGGATCGCCTGCTCTAAGGGGAGCTGGTGGTTCTCTGCTTTCTCGATCAGCCCCTCGACGTCGCCGCCGGGCATGAGGGGTAGGACGAGGTAGGGTTGGTCGGCTTCGGTGCCGATGTCG
>Ga0209341_10004932_pt1 | contig 12192 bp, 8 predicted proteins | sample RifCSP13_2_FD_184020 | JGI IMG/M metagenome (GOLD analysis project Ga0209341, IMG submission 184020) | Soil microbial communities from Rifle, Colorado - Rifle CSP2_sed 13_2 (SPAdes) (version 2) | ecosystem: Environmental > Terrestrial > Deep subsurface > Rock core/Sediment | place: Rifle...
CGACTTCCAACAAGGTCGGAGCCTTGAACTCTCCAGACGCATCCTCGGCCTTGCGCAGTGCGATGGTCTGGAAGAACTCCGCAGCCGTCGCTTCGTGCTTGACGGCGCCTACGTTGTTGAACACCAGCCTGTAGGGCGTCCCGACCGTGAGATGGATCTCGTTGGGTGAGAAGGCGAACTCGCTGAGTTCGATCTCGATGGTCTCCATCGCCTCCCAGTCCGCTGCTGCGACCAGCTCGGCACCATCGATGACCCATGGCCCCTCGTCGGCGGCGGCAAACACGGGGGCGGGCTCGGTGGGAGTCGTTCCGACGACTGTCGCCGTTCCTCGCATGCCCGCCTCGAGATGACCCTCGATCGTGCACAGGAGATCGAAGGTGCCCGTCGAAATCGGCACGAAGAACAGCTCGACGGTCGCCCCGGCGAACACCTCGATCTCGGTGAAGAAGGGCGCCTTGATCTCGCTCTGGGCGCTCTCTGCCTTCCGCCAGGCCACCGAGCCGAAGAACTCCTCGGCGGCAAGCTCGTGCTTGATCTGGCCGACGTTGACCAGCTCGAGCTTGTAGGGCTTGCCTGCTTCGAAGGTCAGGTCGCTGGGTGTGAACGCGTACTCGCTGAGCTCCACCCGGATCGTCTCCGCGTTGTCCCAGTCGGCGGCTTCCTTTCCGGCGAAGTCGGCTGCGTTCAGAACGTAGGTCTCGACGACGTGCCCGTGGCCGTCCTCGGCCGGCATCGTCGTCGTCTCCTCCGGCGTGGTGATGACCGTGGCTCCATCGTCGCCACACGCCGCCAGGATCAGAGAGAGGAGAACCGTGGCGATCGAAAACCGCTTGAACATCGTGCTGCACTCCTTTCGTGTCATGCGGGATCACCATGCACCACGGCTGCTCGGGGCGCATCGCTGCGACGACCGAATTCTCGATAGAGGGCGCAGCCCATTCTCGCCTGGGGCGTTCGGGGGATCGATCAGGGCCGAAAGTCACGGGTCGAGGTCGATGATCCCTTTTCGGATGGCGTACTTGGTGAGCGCCACGCGCGAGTGGAGATCGAGCTTGGTCATGATGTGGTCGCGGTGACTCTGGATCGTGTGAGGGCTGAGATGGAGTTGCTCGCCGATCTGCGTCGTGGTCATTCCCTCGGCGATCAGTTTCAGGACCTCGCGCTCGCGTTCGGTGAGAGCGTCGTGAGAGTCCGAGTCTTCTCCGCCTTCCACCCGCCTCAGGTAGTCGGCGACGAGGTTTCCCGTGAGCTGGTGGTACACATAGGTCTCCCCGGCCGCCACGGTCCGCACCGCCGACAGCAGATCCCGAACGTCGGCGCCTTTCAGCACGTAGCCAGACGCGCCGGCGCGCAGTGCCTCGAATAGATAGTCCTCGCGCTCGTGCATGGTGACGATGAGCACGCGGATCGTCGGGACGAGCTCGACGATCTTGGCCGTGAGATCGATGCCGCTCATGTCAGGGAGGCCAACGTCGATCAGGGCTACGTCCGGTGCCTGGGTGGTCAGCATGGCGAGGGCGGATTTCGCATCGCCCGCCTGTCCCACGACCTCCACATCTGGCTCCCCTTCGAGGAGGCCAACCAGTCCCTGCCTCATCACGGTATGGTCGTCGACGACCGCGACGCGAATCACGGCACGCTCGCGGCAACGTCGGCAAGCGGGATCTCGACTTCGACCGTCGTTCCGGTCCCCAAGGCTGACCTGACCTCCATCCGGCCTCGCAACAGGGTGACCCGTTCGCGCATCCCGGCGATCCCGACGTGTTGACCTGGATTCCCGCGAACAAGCCGATCGTCTGCCTCGAAGCCGCGGCCGTCATCGGCGACCACGATCCGGGCCGAGTCGCTATCGATCGACAGGGAGATATGGGTCGTGCCTGCAGCAGAGTGCTTGGCCACATTCGTCATGGCTTCCTGGGCGATCCGGAATAGGGCCGTCTCGAGGTGGGGGGCGAGCCGCACTTCAGGATGGTCGACGTCGATGGTCCATGCGATGCCCTCGGGGTCGAGTCGGGTCTCGGCATACCAGCGGATGGCGGGCACCAGACCCATGTCGTCGAGGACCATGGGCCGCAGATCGAAGATGAGGCGACGGGTCTCCTCGAGCAGCTGGGTGACCAGTTGCTTGGCTCCGCCGAGATGGGCCGAAACGGCCCCATCGGCCGAGTCCCGAGCGCGATCCAGGATGATGGCGAGGGCACCAAGCGTCTGCGCGGTCTCGTCGTGCAACTCGCGTGCCAGGCGATAGCGCTCGTCCTCTTGTGCCGTTATGACCTTGCTCAACAGCTCCCCGAGTTCGGCGGTGCGAGACCTCACTCGCGATTCCAGTTCCCGATTCGCTTCCTCGACGGCCTGGTAGGCGGCCCGTGTTTGCCGCCGCATCGACTCGAGGCTTTCGACGAGCGTCGCCACCTCGTCGCTCGCCGACACCTCGATCGGGCTCTCGAGGTCCCCCTGGGCCATTCGCTTGGCGGCCATCGTGAGTTGCTGAGTCGGCCTCGCCACGGCCTTGGTGGTGAACCATGCGATCGCGAGCGCGGCCGCAAAACCCACGCCGCTCCATACCAACAGCTGTCGCCTGAGGCTATTCGGAAGGGCGAGTGCCACATCGATGGGTTGCTCGAGCACCAGTGTCAGCCCCGACTCGGCCATGGGGACGACGGCCATCACGTGATCGCTTTCGAGTCCGTCACTGGGTTCGTCGTGCCGCAGAACGATCGGGTCGTGCAGTGGATCCAATTGCCGGATTGCCTCGAAATGTGCGCTGACGCCCTGGGTGTGCTGTTCCTCTCCGATGCTCAGGGCGATGGTGCCGTCAGGACCGAAGATCTCGAGGTGGTAGAGCTCGGCGGGGGTTGCGGACCCGAGGGGGTCGGACTCCGGATCTCCCGGCCGGGACGACGACGACGGCACGAATGCGTCCGAGGAGTTGTGGGCGACGAGGTTCACCATTACCCATGTTGGACCCGTGGGGTCGGTCCCTGTCTGGGTGGCCACGACCGCAAAGCCCGGTTCCCCCGACGTGTCGACCTGGCCGACCGAGATATGGACACGTGCAGGGACGTCCGTCACCTCTCCCGGAAGGCTCGTGAAGAAGGCGGGCCCGTCGCTCGCCATCAGCGTGCCGGTTCCGTCCAGCACGCGGACTCCCGAGGCGTGGAAGAACGCAAATGAGTCCGCGATCGCCAAGTGGCTCGTCAGATCGTGGAGCTCGGCATTCAGGGCAGGTCCCCGAAGGTCGACGAGACGAGGCTCGGCTGCGTGCACGTCCCCCGACACATGCATGAGATCTCGTTCCACGGTTACGGCGATCGTGAGGGCCGTGCTCAGCCGCTCCTGGAACACGAGAGACGTGGCCTGGGCGAGGGCGCGCATCCCGAAGAAGATCAGTGATCCGAACATGATCGTGAGGCCCACGGCGACATACAGCATGATCCGACGCTGGATGCCCACGTGTCGCAGTCGCCCCGATCGGCCAACGCCCGCAGGCACACGAGGCGGCGCCGAGATCATCGCCGGAGGCATTGGCATGGGAGCCAAGCATGTGAAGACTGTGGGTCGACCGAAACGATCACGTGCCCCCTCCTATGTCCGTCATGCTGGACCATCCGCATACCCCCAGAAAGAGGCCGAAAGGCCCCGATGACTCGCCGAACTGTGGGCTGCCCCGAGCCTCGAGCCAGACAGTATGGACCGTCAGCGGGGCCGGCATGAGTCCGTCTGCCCCTGCCCGCGCGACCCTGGCCCACCTCCGCAGGACTCATCGCCCCGGCTGGGTGAGCACCATGGCACCTAGGCTCCGGGGAGCGATCGAGAGGGGAGCCATGACCGACGTTCGGATCGTTGGGTTCGTCCTGCTGGCGGCCATCCCTCTGATGGTGATCGAGGCGAGCGGCTACGTGCCCGCCAAATTCGACTCGGCGTTCTGGAGGCTCCCCCTGGCGGAGAAGCTCCCCCGGATCGCTGCCCAAGAACGACGATGGATGCGAATGGCCAGGGTGTGGATCGCGATCCCGATCGTCGTCGCCGCCGGCCTCCTCGCCGGTGCCGTAGTGGCTTTGGGCGTTGACCCGTGGGTGTGGCTGGGGGCGGGCGTGGCGGTCGTGGTCGCTGCCGCCGCGGTCGTGCTGTTCTCCGTGCAGGGAGCTGCGATCGCCGACGCGGCTCGACGCGGTTCGGTTCCGGACTGGCTCGAACCCGTATGGAGCGCGTTGTCGGATCTCGAGCGCACGTACATCATCGGCACGAGCCTGGCGAGCATCCTGATCGGTATTGGGCTTCTCGACGGTTCGGTGCTCGCTTCGTGGGTGGCGTGGTCCCTGATCGTCGGACCCGGCCTGGTGACGGCGGCGGCGCTGCTCACCGACTTGTTCTTCCCCCACATGGCGCTCCTCGGTCCCCTCCTCCTCGGGGTGGGCATGGTCCTGTCGTAGGGGAGAGGAGTTCCCCTCGTCACGCCGGTCTCAGCGCCGAGGAGCCCCGTGACGCCTTTACTCGACGCCGTCGTAGGAGCAGATGTGGGAGGGCGGCCGGGGAGCCGATAGCCTGACGACATGTCAGCACCACTCGTCGAATGTGTCCCCAACTTCTCCGAGGGCCGCGACCCGAAGGTCATCGAGGCGGTCGTTGCCGCGATTGGGGCCGTCGACGGTGTGACCGTCCTGGACGTGGATTCGGGTGCATCCACCAACCGCACCGTCGTCACCTTCGTCGGCGCCCCTGATGCCGTGGTAGAGGCCGCCGTCCGTGCCGGTCGGGCCTCGGTCACCCACATCGACATGCGCCATCACCACGGAACGCATCCGAGGTTCGGTGCCATGGACGTCTGCCCCTTCGTGCCGGTGCGCGGTATCACCATGGAGCAGGTTGCCGACATCGCCAGGGAGGCGGGCCGGCGGCTCGGCGGCGAGGTCGGTCTGACCGTATTCCTCTACGAACAGGCGGCGTCGGTGCCGACGCGCAAGAACTTGGCGGAAGTGCGCCAAGGTGAATACGAAGGTCTCGCGGCTCGGCTGGCCGATCCGACGTGGCGGCCGGACTTCGGGCCGGCGACCTTCAACCCGCGAAGCGGGGCGACGGCGGTCGGCGCCAGGGAGTTTCTCGTCGCCTACAACGTGAACCTCAACACCACGTCGACCCGCAGGGCAAACGCGGTGGCCTTCGACGTCCGGGAACGGGGCCGGCCCAAGCGAATCGGGGACCCATTGACCGGAGACGTGATCCGTGGCGCCGATGGGGAGCCCGAGTGGGAGCCGGGCATGTTGCCCGGCGTGAAGGCGATCGGGTGGTACATCGAGGAGTACGGTGTCTGCCAGGTGTCGATGAACCTCACCGACATCACCCTCACGCCGATCCACTCGGCATTCGACGCCGTCTCCGCACGAGCGGCAGCTCGGGGAATGCGGGTCACCGGCTCGGAGATCGTCGGCATGGTGCCTCTACGGGCGATGCTCGATGCGGGCCGCCACTACCTCGCCCGACAGCAGCGATCGCACGGGATCCCCGACGAGGAGATCGTGCACATCGCAGTCAGGACGCTCGGTCTCGACGAATTCGGGCCATTCGAACCGCGCCGGCGGGTCATCGAATGGCGCCTAGAGGACGAAGGCCACGGACTGGTCGACCAGACGGTCACCCGGTTCGTGCAGACGGTCGCCTCGGAGTCACCCGCGCCGGGTGGTGGCTCTGTGGCCGCCCTCGCCGGTGCCCTCGGGGCTTCCCTGGGAACGATGGTGGCCAACCTGTCGGCGCACAAGCGTGGTTGGGACGATCGTTGGCAAGAGTTCTCCGAGTGGGCGGGCCGAGGCAAGGACCTGTGTGACCGGCTCCTGCGGCTGGTGGACGAAGACACCGCCGCGTTCGACGCACTCATGGATGCCCACCGCCTTCCCCGTGGATCCGAGGGCGAGGCCGCCACCAGGGACGATGCAATCGAAGCTGCGACACGTCGAGCGATCGAAGTGCCACTGGCGGTCATGGAGGCGTCCTTCGAGGCGATGACGGTGATCGGCGCCATGGCCACCGAGGGCCTCGCGACTTCGGTGAGCGATGTCGGTGTCGGCGCACTACTGGCGCTGGCCGCCGTCCGAGGCGCCCGGCTCAACGTGGTGATCAACGGCGGTGGGTTGTCCGATCCGACGGTCCGGGAGGACTATCGGGCCCGTGCCGACCGCATCGCCACGAACGCCACCGCCGAAGAGGCCCGCATCCTCGCCCTCGTCGAGGCACGCATGGCCGCGAGCGATCCGGGCTGATCGTTCATCGGGCGAAACCCACCTGGGTGGCCCACCCCTCTGCCAGAGTGGGGTTTCGCATGACTGAAACCCCGGCCGTCACCATCTCCCCGGATCGGTTCGATGCCGTGATCTTCGATCTCGACGGTGTCGTCACCGACACGGCGCGTGTCCATCTGGCGGCGTGGAGGAGGCTCTTCGACGGCTACTTGGCAGCCAGAGATCCGTCGAGTGCTCCCTTCACCGATGACGACTACCTGCGCTACGTCGACGGGCGTGCTCGTATCGACGGCGTCGAGGCCTTCCTGGAGTCTCGGGGGATTCGGCTCGACAGGGGCGTCAGCACGGATCCGCCCGAGGCGCAGACGTCGTGGGGCATGGCAAACCGCAAGAACGGCTACTACCTGGCCGCGCTCGGCGTGGAGGGTGTGGATGTCTTCGCGTCGTCGGTGCGGGTGGTGGAGGCCGTGCGCGCTGCCGGGTTGGGGACGGCGGTGGTCACCGCCAGCAAGAACCGAGCCGAGGTCCTCGAGATCGCCGGGCTCTCCGACCTGTTTGACGTCCATGTCGATGGTGTCGATGCCGAGGCGCTGGGTCTGCCCGGCAAGCCCGATCCAGCTACCTTCCTCGAGGCAGCGAGCCGTCTCGGGGTGACCGCAGCCCGGTCGGTCGTGGTCGAGGACGCCATCGCCGGGGTCGAGGCCGGGCGCAACGGAGGGTTTGGCCTGGTCATCGGGATCGATCGGCGCCTCCAGGCGCACGAGTTGCGCGAACACGGAGCGGACGCTGTGGTCCAGGACCTCGCGCTGGTCGAAATCACGCCCCACGGGGAGCGGGGAGGACGGGAGTGAACACGAAGTGGGTCGTCGAGTTCGAGGGGCTCAATCCCCTCGAAGAGGGACGGCGAGAGGCTCTCTGCACCCTGGGCAACGGCGTGTTCGGCACCCGCGGTGCCGCCCCCGAGTCTCACCTGAGCGGAGCCCACTATCCGGGGACCTATGCCGCCGGGGTATTCAACCGACTCGACACCGAGGTGGCCGGCTTGCGTCTGGAGCACGAGAGCCTGGTCAATCTGCCCAATTGGCTTCCCTTGACCTTCCGCGTCGAGGACGGGCCGTGGTTGGGCGACGACGATGCCGCAATCGTCGGCTACCGCCAGACGCTCGATCTGAAGACGGCGGTGCTGAGCCGCTCGTTTCGAGTACGCGATCTCGCTGGTCGGGAGACTGGGCTCGAGGAGCGCCGCATCGTGTCGATGGCCGATCCCCACACCGCAGCCCTCGAGTGGGTGCTCACACCTCTCAACTGGGAGGGGAGGCTGACCGTCCGATCCTTTCTGGACGGCGACGTCGAGAACCGCAACGTTGCCGAGTACGCCCACCTCGCCGGGCGCCACCTGCGCGTTGTCGCGATGGGGGAGGCCGGTAGTGACGGCTGCTGGATCGACGTCGAGACGACCCAATCAAGGGTCCAGGTGGTCGAGGCCGCCAGGACGCGAGTCGTGTCCGACGTCGAGCGCGCGCCATACCGGACCGAGAGCAGGATCGGGCACGATCTGGTCGTTGCGGCAGGCATGGACGCTCCGGTCCGGGTCGAGAAGGTCGTCACCCTGTTCACCGGCCACGAGCGAGCGATCTCCGAGCCGCGGGTCGCCGCGATCGAGGCGCTGGCCGATGCGGGGGATTTCGAGTCGCTCTTCGCCGCACACAGACTCGCTTGGGAGCAGTTGTGGAGACGGCACAACCTCGAGCTCGGCCACGAACGCGAGATCGAGGCCGACCGCATCCTCAACCTGCACATATTCCATGTGCTGCAGACCCTGTCGCCTCACGTGTCCGATCGCGATGTCGGTGTTCCCGCCCGAGGTCTCCATGGAGAGGGGTATCGAGGTCACATCTTCTGGGACGAGCTGTTCATCTTCCCTTTCCTCAACCTCCGGATCCCCGACCTGACACGGGCTCTGCTGTTGTACCGGTTCCGGCGCCTGACGGAGGCCCGCAGGGCGGCACGGCGCATCGGCCATCGGGGCGCGATGTACCCGTGGCAGAGCGGGAGCGACGGGCGCGAGGAGACACCCACTCAGCTGTGGAACCCGCACTCGGGTCGTTGGATGCCCGACAACTCACAGCGTCAGCGGCACGTCGGGCTCGCCGTTGCCTACAACGTTTGGCAGTACTACGAGGTGACGGCTGACATCGATTTCTTGGCCACCTACGGCGCCGAGATGCTCGTCGAGATATCCCGCTTCTTCGTCGGGCTCGCCGAGTACGACGCGGCGGACGACCGCTATCACATCCGAGGGGTCATGGGACCCGACGAGTTCCACGACGGGTATCCCGGCCGGCCCGGTGAGGGCATCGACGACAACGCCTATACGAACGTCATGGTGTCGTGGCTGCTGCAGACCACCGTGGACGCCCACGAGTTGCTCGGCGATCGGACGCGGGACCTCTGGGAGCGACTCGAGCTCACCGAAGACGAGGTGGCCGAATGGACCAAGGTGGCCCAGCGCCTGGCCGTGCCCTTTCTCGACGACGGGATCATCGCCCAGTTCGCAGGATACGGAGACCTGGAAGAGCTGGACTGGGAGGACTACCGGCGCCGCTATCCCAACATCGGTCGGCTCGACCTGATCCTCGAAGCCGAGGGCGACTCGACCAATCGGTACCAACTCTCCAAGCAGGCCGACGTGCTGATGCTCTTCTACCTGTTCTCCCCCGACGAGCTGACGGTGCTTCTCGAGGACATGGGATACGAATTGGAGATCGACGACATCACCGACACGATCGACTACTACCTCGATCGCACCTCCAATGGCTCGACCCTCAGCCGGGTGGCCAACGCCTGGGTGCTCGCCAGGATGGACCGCGAGCGGTCGTGGGGGAGTTTCCGCGAGGCTCTCATGAGCGACATCGCCGACATTCAGGGCGGAACCACCCCCGAGGGGATCCACCTCGGCGCCATGGCGGGGACCATCGATCTCGTGCAGCGGTGCTACATGGGCGTCGAGCCGAGGGGTGACGTGCTGTGGTTCGACCCGGTGCTTCCGGTGCAGCTCCACCGCCTCGCGCTGTCGCTGCGCTACCGGGGTCATTGGCTCGACGTCCAGGCTGCCGGGGGGATGCTCGAGGTGAGCCTGCGCTCGTCGTCGGACGCGGCCCCGGTCAAGATCGGGCTGATCAATCACATCGTCGAGGTAGGCCCCGGGGAGACCGTGCAGGTGCCAATCGAAGAGGGGGCGTCGTCGGTCGCCGGCTGACAACCGCGGTCGCGTCGCGTTCTGTCTCGGTCTTCCGCTTTGTGCGTTGTGCCCTCTCCGATGTGACCTGAGGCCGCTGGAGTCCGGCGCCCGCAGCCCTAGCCTGATCTGATGACCGATGCGATCGCGATCTCGGGCTTGGTGAAGACGTTCGGCGCGGTGCGAGCACTGGATGGCCTCGACATGGCGGTCCGCACCGGAGAGGTCCATGGGTTCCTCGGTCCCAACGGTGCCGGGAAGACGACGACGCTGCGAATACTCCTCGGGTTGTTGCGGGCAGATTCCGGCACCGTCAGCCTGCTGGGAGGCGACCCCTGGGCGGAGGCGACCGAGTTGCATCGTCGTCTCGCCTATGTGCCCGGCGATGTCACCCTGTGGTCGAGTCTCACCGGCGGCGAAGTGATCGACCTGCTCGGACGTCTCAGGGGCGGCCTCGATCAGAAGCGCCGCGCCGACCTCCTCGGGCTGTTCGACCTCGACCCCACCAAGAAGGGGAGGACCTACTCGAAGGGAAACCGTCAGAAGGTGGCGCTCATCGCCGCCCTGGCATCGAATGTCGAGCTCCTCCTCCTCGACGAACCGACCGCAGGCCTCGACCCGCTCATGGAGGCGACGTTCCGTGACTACATAGGACGAGAGGTCAGGGACGGCCGCACGGTGCTGCTCGCCAGCCACATCCTGTCGGAGGTGGAGGCGTTGTGCGATCGGGTGAGCATCGTTCGCGACGGGAGGATCGTGGAGAGCGGCACGCTCGAGGAGCTGCGTCATCTCACCAGTACCTCCGTGGAAGCGACCCTGCGCGGTGATGCGCGCGGCCTGGCCGGCATGGCAGGGGTGCACGACCTGGAGGCCGATGGCATCCGCGTCCGATTCACGGTTGAACCGGACGCCATCGACGGAGCGCTCCGTCACCTCAGCTCGATCGGCGTGGTATCCCTGGTGTCTCGCCCACCGACGCTGGAGGAGCTGTTCCTTCGTCACTACCGGGTCGGGACCCCCGAATGAAGTCCCTGGCCGGTACGGGTCCACTGGTGCGGTTCGCCCTGAGGCGTGATCGGCTGGTGCTCCCGCTGTGGGTTTTCGCCGTGTCCATCGTGCCGCTGGCGACGGTGTCCGCGTTCAAGTCGCTCTATCCCACCGCGGCGTCGTTGGAGTCCGCCATCGTGGGGTTCGGCGGCAACCCCGCTTTTCGCACGATGTTCGGGCCGGTATTCGCTCCCAACCTCGGGGCGCTGGTCGTATGGCGCGCCTCGATCGCCCTCATCATCGTGGGCGTCATCAGCCTTCTCTCGGTGATCCGGCACACGAGAGTCGAGGAGGAGACGGGGCGTCGCGAGCTGGTCGGATCGACTGTGGTCGGTCGGCACGCCCCACTCGCGGCCGCGCTCATCCTGGTTGCCGCGGCCGACCTGGTCGTCGGCGTCGTCGTGGCCATCGGCCTGGCCGGGCAGGGCCTTCCGCTCGGTGGCTCGGTCGCCTTCGGAATCCAACTCGCCGTCGGCGGCATCGTCTTCGCCGCTGTCGGGGCGCTGGCCGCCCAGCTCACCGAGACGGCCGGCATGGCCAGGGCGATCGGGCTGTCCGTGGTCGGTCTCGCCTACGCGCTTCGGGCCGCCGGCGACGCAGGTGAGATCGCTGTGCTCTCGTGGGCTTCACCGATCGGATGGGTGCAGCGGCTCAGGCCCTACGCCGACGAGCAATGGTGGGTCTTGCTCCTCGCTGCCGCGCTCATCGGGGCAGCGACCGCGTTTGCGTTCGCACTGTCGGCGAGACGCGACGTCGGAGGAGGCGTACTTCGGCCGCGGCTCGGTCCGTCGACCGCGTCGCCGCGGCTCGGCTCACCACTCGGGCTGGCGTGGCGCATCCACAGGGGCCTCCTTGTCGGGTGGACCGCCGGTCTCGCGGCGCTCGGCGCGATCTACGGATCCGTGGCGCAGGGGGTAGGGGATCTGCTCGCCGAGAACCCGGACCTGGCGGACATCTTTGAGCGCATCGGCGGTTCCGGGAAGCTGATCGACCTCTACCTGGCCAGCGTCGTCGGCGTGATCTCCCTGTTCGCCGCCGCCTACGCGGTGCAGGCGGCGCTCAGGCTCCGCGTCGAGGAGGAGTCGATGCGTGCCGAGCCGGTGCTGGCCACCTCGGTCGATCGCGGGCAATGGCTGACCTCGCATCTGGTGTTCGCACTGGGTGGTCCGGCGGTCGCTCTCGCCGCCGGTGGCCTTGCCATCGGGTTCACCTACGGGGCGGTGTCGGGCGACGTCGCCGGCCAGGCGCTTCGCGGGTTGGGAGCCGGCATGGTCCGGCTTCCGGCGGTATGGGTGCTGGTCGCGATCGTCGTGGCTCTGTTCGGAGTCCTCCCTCGGCTGACGGGGTTGGGGTGGGCGATGTATGGAACGGTGGTCTTCATCACCTTCATCGGGGCGATCCTCCAGCTCGGGCAATGGTTCATGGACTTGTCACCGTTCACCCACGTGCCGGCGCTTCCCGCCGCCGACCTGGTTCTGAAGCCGTTGGCGCTGCTGATCGTGGTCGCGGCGGTCCTCATCGGAGGAGGTTTCACCGGGCTCCGCCGGCGCGACATCGGGTGACGAGGGTGCGAGTGGGCGGTCTTGCCGGGGAGGGTGATCTGGAAGTCAGTCCTTAGAGCGTCCGCCGATTGGCGGGCTCTAAGGCATTGCTGATGGCTCTTCGGCCGGAGGC
>Ga0209341_10004936_pt1 | contig 12189 bp, 15 predicted proteins | sample RifCSP13_2_FD_184020 | JGI IMG/M metagenome (GOLD analysis project Ga0209341, IMG submission 184020) | Soil microbial communities from Rifle, Colorado - Rifle CSP2_sed 13_2 (SPAdes) (version 2) | ecosystem: Environmental > Terrestrial > Deep subsurface > Rock core/Sediment | place: Rifle...
GTCGGTGACGCCGCGGGCGATCGTGGTCACCAACGACCGAGAGGTGCGCGAGCGCGCCGAGGCGGTGGGAGCGCTGACCCTGTGGTCCACCGCGCTGGTGCAGTGGGCGAAAAAGAGGAGATAGCTTCCAGCCTCCAGCCACCAGCCGGACTCCGGCAGCCCGATTCCTGTCATACCCGTCTCGTAGGTTGTTGACGAGGCGATGGGAGGAACGGGTCATGATCATCGACTGCAACGAGTGCGCCATGCAGCACACATCTGCGTGTCACGACTGCGTGGTCAGCCACCTGCTGGCAGATGTGCTCGGACCAATCGAGGTCGATCCCGACCAGGCTTCGGCTCTGGTGGTGCTGGCCGAAGCCGGATTGGTCCCGGAGTTGCGGCTCGTTCCGCGTGTCGTGAACGAGTGACCCCGCCCTAGCCTCGGTGGGTGAACTTGATCGAACGGCTCCGTGTCGAAGCCGGTGCATGCGGTCTGGCCGGGCTCGGGGTATGCACGACCGCGGTGTTCGATGAGGCCCTTGGCGAGATTCGATCCGCCAACGAGTCGGGTCGCGCCGCAGGATTGACATTCACCTTTTCCGAACCCGAGCGATCGACCGACGTGAGGTCGAGCTTCCCATGGGCGGCTCGGCTGGTCGTGGCCGCGTACCCGTACGTTCCCGAGGCAGGTGATCCCGGACCACCTCTCGCCGGGACCGGCCGCGTTGCCCGATTCGCCGAGTCCGACCATTACGAACCGCTGCGCCGCGGGCTCGGCCGACTGTCGGCCCTGCTCCACGAGGAAGGGAACAGGGCGGAGGTGCTCGTCGACGACAATCGTCTGGTCGATCGTGCGGCGGCGGTGCGCGCTGGAGTTGGGTGGTGGGGGAAGAGCACGATGGTGCTGGTCCCCGGCGCGGGCCCGTGGGTGTTGTTGGGGAGCGTCGTCACCGACGCGCAGCTACCGGTGTCGACGCCGATGCGACGGTCGTGCGGCACGTGCGATGCCTGCATCCCGGCATGTCCAACCGGTGCGATCGTGGCGCCCGGGGTGCTCGACGCCAGGCTGTGCCTCGCCAGGTGGGCGCAGGCCCCGGGTTGGATTCCCCGCTCTTTGCGGGCGGCGATGGGGGATCGGCTCTACGGGTGCGATGACTGCCTCGAGGCATGTCCACCCGGTGACAGGGCGCTCAATCGTGTCGACCGAGATGCCGGAAGGGTGGACGTCGTCGATCTTCTCGATCGATCCGACGACCAAGTGCGGACGCTCTTCGAACGGTTCTACGTGCCCCGTAACGACCCACGGTTCCTCCGGCGCAACGCCCTCGTCGTGCTCGGAAACTCGGCAGAGCCCGCCATGGTGGCCATCGTCGCCCGGTTCGCCGACCACCCCGATCCGATGCTGCGGGGACACGCGGCCTGGGCGTTGGCCCGGCTCGGCGGTGACGACGCCGAGCGTGTGCTGCGGTCGATGCAGGACGATCCCGACCCCCAGGTTGCGGGGGAGGTGGCCGACGCCCTCGCCGGTACGCTGGGGTGATGCTCCTCGTCTCCGATGTCCACGGCGCGTTCGATGCGCTCGCCGAGGTAGCGGCTGCGGGGGAGACGCTCCTCGTCCTCGGAGATCTCCTCAACTTCGTCGACTACCGCACCCTGGATGGGATGCTCGCCGAGGTGGCCGGCAAGGAGTTCGTCGCCCGACTGACCGGGTTGCGCACCAGGGGCGACCACGCGGCCGCTCACGACCTCTGGGCGGAGTTCGGCGCCGGGCGCGAGACCGAGATCCGGGAGCGCTACGACGAGCTGACGCGTGCGGCATACGGAGAGGCGGCGGCGGCACTCGCCGGGTCGCACGCGTTTGTCACGTACGGAAACGTCGACAGACCCGACCTGCTCCGTGACATGGTCCCCGAGGGCGTCACATTCGTCGACGCTGGTGTCTTCGACATCGAAGGCCTCGTTGTCGGGATAGTCGGCGGCGGCGTGCCATCTCTGGGCGTGCCCGGGGAGGTCGCTCACGACGCGATGGCGGATCGCCTGTCGACCCTGGGGCCGGTCGAGATGCTCTGCACGCACGTGGCCCCTGCCGTGCGTCAGCTGTCGACGGACGTCATCGGGGGGCGGCCCAAGCAGTCCGTGCCCGTCCTCGAGTACCTGCGCGAACACCGACCACGCTGGCATTACTTCGGCGACATCCACCAGCCCCAGGCCACGACGTGGCGTGTCGGGAAGACGATCTGCCGCAACGTCGGCTACTTCCGCGCCACCAGGCGCCCCGTGCGTCATGGGTGAGTTCGTTCCCGGCGGGATCGACCTGGAGCGCCTGGCCTCTGCCTACGGCCATCGTTCCGCCGGCGAGGCGGATCGGCGGCGCGCCTCGATCGCCGCGGATGCGGCCGGACTCGAGCCGGGGGATGTCGCCATCGACGTCGGCGGCGGCCGTGGTGGCCACGCGGCTGTGTTCGCCGCCCGTGGGGCGATGGCGGTGGTCGTCGACAGGTCGCCGGTGATGGCCCGGCATAGCGCCGCCGCAGGGATTCCCACCGTGGTCGCCGACGGAGAACGCCTCCCACTCGGCGCCGGCGTGGCCCGTTTGGTCTACTTCCATCTGTCGATCCACCACGGTGATGCGGTCCGGATGATCGGCGAGGCTGCCCGGGTGACCCGGTCGGGCGGGACGGTGTGGATATGGACGCTCGACCACTCCCATCACCGAGCATCCTTTCTGACGCGGTGGTTCCCGTCGGTCGGTCCGATCGACGAGCAGCGGTTCCCTCATCCCGACCTGCTGGCCAAGGCACTCGCGGAGGAGGGGCTCACCGCGATCCCGACGATCGTCCGCCGCGACCACGTGGTGAGACCGGCGGGGGAGTGGGAGGCAGCGGTTCGGTCCGGCTTTGTCAGCACCCTGCAACTCATCGACGCCGAAGAGTTGGCCGATGGGTTGGAGCGATTCCGAAGCGCTCACCCCGACCCCTCGGAGCGGATCGAGTACTCACTCGCTTATCGCAGCGTGGCCGGGAGGAAGTGAGTCACCAGGCTGCTCGGGGCCGAGCGGGAGCTCGGTCTCGAGCCTCACTAGTGTCCTCAGCATGGAGGGCACGGTCCGCAGCAGCGAGACGACGGCGGCGCCTGAGGTGGTATTCGGCGTGGCCGCGGATCTCGCCGCTTACCCCGAGTGGGCGACGGGCGTCGCCGCCGTGGAGATCCTCGAGACCGGCGACGACGGCCGGGGGACCCGCGCCCGGTTCGAGGTGGACGGCTTCATCAAGCGAATCACCTACGAACTGATCTACGAGTACGAGTACCCCCACAGGATGTCGTGGCGGGCCGTTCCTGGAGATGACATTCGCGATATGGAGGGTTACTACGAGTTCCGGGCGCGAGACGATGGCGGCACCGACATCGTGTACGCATTGCGAGTGGAGCCGGCCTTCGTCGTGCCCGGGTTCCTCCGGCGGCAGGCCGAGAAGCAGATCGTCCAGGCTGCTCTTCGCGGCTTGCGCCGCCGTGCGGAGGAAACGGGGATCCGCTGATGCGGGTGCTGCTGATCACGGGCAAGGGCGGCGTCGGCAAGACCACGGTCTCGGCCGCGACCGCGTTGCGCGCAGCCGATCTGGGCTATCGGACCCTCGTCATGTCCACCGATCCGGCGCACAGCCTCGGTGACGCGTTCGCGTTGCCGCTTGGCGACGAACCAACGGCAGTGGTGCCCCGGCTCCACGGTCAGCAGATCGACGCCCAGCGTCGCCTGGAGGTGCATTGGGGGACGGTGCGCGACTATCTGGCGGAGCTGTTCGACTGGGGTGGAGCCGACGGCATCGCCGCGGAGGAACTCGTCGTGTTCCCGGGAATGGACGAGCTGTTCGCCCTCGCCGAGGTCCAGGATCACGTGGCTTCGAGCGACTACGACGTCATCGTGGTGGACTGCGCGCCGACCGCCGAGACCCTCCGTCTGCTCAGCCTCCCCGACATCCTCGGCTGGTATATGCAAAAGCTGTTCCCGCTCGAGCGTCGGTTTGCCAAGGTGGTGCGGCCCGTCCTGTCACGCGTCATGTCGATGCCGATACCGGGTGACGACGTGTTCCAGGCCGGCGAGGGCTTCTACGGCCGCATCGAAGGAGTTCGGCGTGTGCTCGCCGACCCGGACATCACGAGCGCGCGCCTGGTGATGAATCTGGAGAAGATGGTGGTGAGCGAGGCCCGCCGCACCTACACCTACCTGGGGCTTTTCGGGTACGCGGTCGACGCGGCGATCGTGAACAGGATCATCCCCGATGCCGTCACCGATCCGTACTTCAAGCGGTGGAGGGAACTGCAAGCCGAGCACCTCGAGACGGTGACCGAGGCCTTCGCAGATCTCAACCTGCTCCGTCTCAGGTTGTTCGACGAGGAGATGGTCGGAGTCGACAAGCTGCGGATCGTGGGGGAGGAGCTATATCGCGATTTGGACCCGACGATCCGACTGGCGACCAGCACCCCCTTCCGGGTGTTCGAGGAGGGAGATGACGTGGTGCTCGCCCTCTTCCTGCCTCTCGTCGACAAGGGGGACGTCGACGTGATGCGCCACGGGGATGAGGTGTACGTCACGGTGGGACCGTATCGCCGTTCGCTGGTGCTGCCCGACTCCCTGCGCCGTCGGCAGGTGGTGGGAGCCCGGCTCAGCGGCCGCGAGTTGTGGGTGCGGTTCGGACTCGTCGATGGATGAGATCCCGGAGCTCACCGAGGCGGCGCGCCGGGGGCTGCAGCGCGCCGGAGTCCACCTCATGAAGGCGGCGATCGAGATAGTCGCCGGCATCGGCGCGTTCCTCGAAGAGATGGGCAAGGCCTCGGACGACCACGATCCCGACGAGGGCGACGAGCCGCGCCAACACATTCCGGTGGAGTAAGAGGGCGCGCCGATAGGCGCGGACTCGGCGGTTGGGGCTGGGGATCCCGACCGCACAGCGATGAGGCCTCCGGCCGAAGAGCCATCCAGCATTGCGCAAGAGCGCCCGCCTATTGGCGGACGCCCTAAGCCCCCAGCTTCGCGGCGGTCGCGGGCAGCGAGCTGACTCCCCTCGACGCGACGATGGCCCGCCGCAGCGGGCCATCGTGTTGCCGTCCCACGGCGGGTTCAGGCGCCGGTGATGTCCACCTTCACCTTGCGGGGGAGCACCTCGGGCCGCCTGGGCACCGTCACCTCGATGATCCCGTTCTCCGCCTTGGCGCTGATCTCGGTCGCGTCGAGCCCGTCCGGCAGCACCAGGGTGCGGGCGAACTCCCCGGAGAAGATCTCCCGGCGATGGAATCCGCCGGCCTCCGAGGTCTCCTCGAACGACCGCTTGCCGGCGATCGTGAGCGTTCGGTCCTCGACGGTGACGTCGATGTCGTCCGGGTTCACCCCGGCGACCTCGACCCGCACGACGAGATCGGTGTCGCGGTCGAAGACATCGATCCTGGGGAGCCAGCGGTTCGGCGTCGACGGGCGATCCAGGATCCGGTCGAGATCACGGAGCACCGAGAACGCATCGAACGGCATGAGGTCGTTGATCATGCAGTTTCCTCCTTTGTTGTCTGTCACAATCATACTCCTATAACCTGAGTACTAGGCGCTCATATTTCCAGGTTCTGCGCATGACAGGTGTGTCAACCGATACGCTTGTTCCTGACCTGGGAGGAGGGGTCGTGGCGGTCATTGCCGTCGACTGTGGTGGCACGAATCTGGCGGTCGCCCATGTGCGGCGGGCTACCCGGCCCGAACCCCCCGTCGTGGTACCGACGCCGCCGAGTGCCACCGAGATCCCCGGCAGAATCGTCGACTTGATGGCGGAGCTGCCGCCCGTCGAGGCGATAGGGGTCGGGGTGGCGGGCCTAGTCGACCACGAAACCGGGCGTCTGCTGTGGATGCCCCACCGGCCCGGCGGGGCATCGATAGCCGATGAGCTTCGGTCTGCGACGGGTCTCCCGATCTTCGTCGACAACGACGCCAATGTCACCGCCCTGGCCGAGGCTGCGGCCGGCGCCGGTGCCGGGTACCACATGGTGCTTGCGGTCACCGTGGGCACGGGAATCGGCGGCGGTCTTGTGATCGATGGCGCCATCGAGCGGGGCCGTGGCCACCTGGGTGAGGTCGGTCACATGTCGGTCGACCCCGCCGGGCCCCTGTGCGTCTGTGGCCGGGTCGGATGCTGGGAGGAGATCGGCTCCGGCCGCGCCCTGGATCGGAAGGCACTCGAACGCGGGCTCCGCGACGGGAGCGCCCTGGTCGCCGCGTCCGCAGCTGGGGACGCCGCTGCAGCAGCCGCCCTTGCAGAGGTTGGTCGTGCTTTCGGCGATGGTCTGGCCAATCTGGTGGCCGCCTTCGACCCGGATGTCGTCGTAGTGGGGGGTGGTGTTGCCGCTGCCGGTGACGCCTTCCTGGATCCGGCGAGGCTGGCATTGGTGTCAGCGGTCAGCGGCTCCGCCCACCGGCGGGCGACGCCGGTCGTCGGCGCCGCCTTCGGTTCCGCCGCCGGTATCGTCGGGGCAGCACTCATCGCCGGAGCACCACTATGAACATCCCTCCCGCGCTCGTCACCTTCGTCGAAGCGGTACCGGCGACCGCAAAACTCGTCGTCCGTCTCATGCGCGACCAGCGAGTCGATCGCAAGCACCGGATCGCCGCAGGCGCGGCGCTCGCATACGCATTGATCCCGATCGACCTCATCCCCGATCGGGTGCCGGTGCTCGGCAAGGTCGACGACGTTGCGATCGTCGTGGTTGCACTCACAAGGCTGGTGGACGCCGCCGGGGTGGAGATCGTGCGGGAGCACTGGGACGGAGACGAGGGCTCTCTCGAGAGCCTGCTCGGTTTGCTCGAGGCCGCCGGTCGGCTCGTCCCCAAGCGGCTGCGCGTGGTGGCGCAGATGCGATGAACGCCGGGCGGGTCCTGTTCGGCTCGGTGGTGGCAGCGGTCGGTGTCGTGTTCCTCCTCGGCTCTGCCGACGTCGTGGATGCTGGCGCGGTCATGGCCGACTGGTGGCCGGCGGCGATCATCCTGCTCGGGCTGCTTCACGCCGGATCGGGGCACCGACTGAGCGGCGGCGCCGCCGCGCTCGTGGTCGTCGGGGCGAGCCTCCTCGGCGTGACGACCGGTCTGTTCGGATCCGATGCCTGGAGGTTCGTGTGGCCCGCGGCCCTGATCGGGATCGGTTTGTGGCTCACGCTCGGATGGGGTCGCCGGCTCGGCATCCGCCCCGCCGACGACGACGAGGTCGATGGAATCGCCGTTCTCGGCTCGGCGCGACTTGCGACCCGCTCCCAGGCGTTCCGCAAGGCGTCGCTCACCGGGGTCCTCGGCGGCGTCACCCTCGATCTGACCGAGGCGCTTCCGGTCCAGGGGGGAGCCGAAGTCTCGGTGACCGGGATTCTCGCCAGCGTCACGATCCTGGTGCCGCGGGGGTGGGTGGTCGAGATCAGGGGACTCCCACTCCTCGGTGGGTGGGACGACACCACCGATCACAACGTAGTGGGGGCCGGCTCACCAAGGCTGGAGGTCCAGGCGCTGGTCGTTCTCGGCGGGGTCGAGATCAAGCACGCCGGACGCTGGCGGTAGCAGGGCAACCAGCTGCCCGCTGCCAGCTACCAGCTGCCAGCAAGAGAAGACACCCGGAAGAACGCACCCGTGACCCGTTCTTCTCCCCGTCCCATTCCGATGGGAGGGGGCCGGGGGGAGCTCTGAATCCTGTGTTGGCGTCGGCGCGTCGTCCTACCGAAGGGTCGCCGCCGAGTAGGCGGCGACATCGCCAGATCGGCTCGAAGAGTCTTGCGCCCCGCCGCTCTGCGGTGCATTTCCGGACGGGACCAACCAGCCGGCGGCCATACACGGAGAAGGGCAAGACCCTGGACAAGCCTCACCTGTCTCCCGCCGCGGGTCCTTCTCCCCCCTCCCATTCCGATGGGAGGGGGTTGGGGGGAGGGCAAACCGCTGGAGAGGCTCTATCCGTCGCCCGCGGCCTGTCGCCTGTTGTCCTTGATCTGCCAGACTCGGAACTCACACGCGCCAGGGGTCGTCGACGTGAGCTACGCGATTCTCTTCCCCGGCCAGGGGAGCCAGGCCGTTGGCATGGGAGCCGACCTCTTCCAATCGCGTCCCGACCTGCTCGGAGATCCCGCCGACGCTGTGCTCGGTTGGTCGCTCCGTTCGGTGTGCCTCGATGGCCCCGCCGACATACTCACCAGGACCGAGCACGCTCAGCCGGCGCTGTATGCGCTGTCGTATGCGCTCTGGGAGGAGTTCGGGTCGACAGCAGGCGCGCAGCCGGCGGCAGCGGCAGGGCATTCGCTCGGGGAGTACACCGCTCTCGCCGCGGCGGGCGTGTTCTCATTCATCGACGGCCTTCGGCTGGTGGCGGCCCGTGGTCGGGCGATGGCGGCGGCCTCGCACGTGGAGCCCTCTGGCATGGCCGCCCTCATCGGCGCCGACGTCGCCGAGGCCGAGGCCCTGTCGGCTACGCGGCGCGACGAGGGCGGTCGGCTGTGGGTGGCCAACGTCAACGCCCCTGGCCAGGTGGTCGTGGCCGGAGGGGTCGACGACCTGGAGTGGGTCGGTTCCCATGCCGTCGAGTTCGGCATCCGCCGGGTGATCCCGCTCAAGGTGGCGGGCGCATTCCACTCCCCGTTCATGGCCGGGGCGGCGGAGGCTCTCGGCGAGGCGCTCGATGGTGTGGAGGTCGGGTTGCCGGCGTTCCCGGTTTGGTCAAATGCCACCGCTGCGGCATACGGGCCCGACGTGAAGGCGACGCTGGTCGCCCAGCTGACCGCCCCGGTTCGATTCGCCGACCTGCTCACCGACATGTCCTGGGTGGTCGGAGGCCGGTTCGTCCACATCGGCCCCGGCGATGTAACCGCCGGTCTCGCCAAGAGGTCGGTAGAGGGTGCGGAGGCTATCTCGGTGTCGTCCCTCGGCGACGTCGAGGACGGGGCAGCCTGGGTCGCTCGTTCATCTGAGCTGTCCGGGACGGTCGATTGAGAGGAGAGCCGGTGCCGAATGCGATCATCACCGGCTGGGGGCGCTGTGTACCCCCGGCCGTCCTCAGCAACGCCGACTTGGAGACCGTGACCGACACCAGTGACGACTGGATCACCACCCGCACCGGGATCAAGGAACGGCGGATCAGCCACGTCGAGGTTTCGGACATGGCGGCAGTGGCGGCTCAGCACGCCCTCGCCGCAGCCGGCCTCGAGCCACAGGACCTGGACCTGATCATCATGGCGACCTGCACTCCGGACAGACTCGTTCCGAGCGCAGCCACGATGGTTCAGGCGAAGATCGGCGCCTCCTCCGCAGCGGCCATGGATCTGAATGCAGCCTGCTCAGGCTTCCTGTTTGCCCTTTCGACCGCGGATCAGATGATCCGCACCGGGGCCATGCGGCGGGTGATGGTGATCGGAGCCGAAAAGCTCTCCTATTGGATCGATTTCTCGAACCGCGCCACGTCGGTGCTGTTCGGTGATGGGGCGGGCGCTGTGGTCGTCGAGGCAACAGACGAGGAAGGTGGTCTGCTGGCGTTCGAGTTGGGATCGGACGGCACCGCAGGCGAACTGCTCCGTGCACCGGCGACGGGCACCGAGGGTACCCCCGATCGCACTGAACGTCCGACGATCCTCATGGAGGGCCCCGAGGTCTTCCGCCGCGCCGTCGTCGCCATGGGCGATTCGTCGGCCCGGGTGATCGAGAAGGCCGGATTGACCCTCGGCGACATCGACCTGCTCATCCCGCACCAAGCGAACGTCCGGATCATCGATGCCACGGCGAGGAGGCTTTCGTTGGATCCGGCCAAGGTGTACGTCAACATCGCCTCGTACGGCAACACGTCGGCGGCAACGATCCCGATCGCGTTGAGCGAGGCGCTCGATGAGGGGCGGGTCACGCCAGGCGCCCATCTCGTGTTCACGGCCTTCGGCGGGGGCTTCACCTGGGCTGCCGTCGCCTACCGCTGGGGAAGCCGGGTGACGCCGATCGGGGCCTCGAATGCGGCACTGCCCGAGTCGTCGGCAACCGCGCTGGAATTGCTCGCCCCCAACATCGCCGTCCACGGCAAGGGCATCTGAGTGGGTCGGGTCGCGCTGGTCACCGGCGCATCGCGAGGGATCGGAAGAGCGATCGCCGAGCATCTCGCCGGGGCCGGGTGCCGGGTGGCGGTCAACTATCACACACGGAGTGACGCCGCCGACGAGGTCGTCGCGGCGATCGTCGCCGCGGGCGGTGAGGGCATGACGTGCCAGGGTGACGTCGGTGACGTTGGCGCGGTCGCCGGTATGTTCGCGGCAGTCGAGAGCGGCCTGGGGCCGGTGGAGGTTCTCGTCAACAATGCCGGAATCACCGCCGACGACCTGCTGCTCAGGATGAAGCCGGAGGCTTGGGATGCGGTCATCCGGACGAACCTCACCTCGGCCTACCTCTGCACCAGGGCGGCCCTTCGGGGGATGCTCAAGGCACGGTGGGGCAGGGTGATATCGGTCGCATCGGTGGCCGGCATGGCCGGCAACGCGGGTCAGGCGAACTACGCGGCCGCCAAGGCGGGTCTCATCGGCTTCACCAAGTCCGTCGCCAAGGAGGTCGGCTCGCGGGGCATCACCGTCAACGCCGTGGCCCCCGGTTTTGTCGAGACGGAAATGACGGAGTCCCTGGGGGAGGAGGTGCACCGAGCGGTGCTGCCGTCCATCTCGCTGGGGCGGTTTGGCACCCCCGCCGAAATCGCGTCGGCGGTGGGCTATCTTGCCTCGGACCAGGCGTCCTACGTCACCGGCCAGGTGTTGGTGGTCGATGGGGGGCTCGGTTTCTAGGCCGCCCGGTCAGACACATGCAAGGAGTCACAATGGAAAGACCCGAGGTCGAAGCGAAGATGACCGATCTGCTCGTCGACGAGCTGGGGATCGATCGCGGCAAGATCACGATGGGGGCTCGCTTCGAGGAGGATCTCGAGGTCGACTCCCTCGGCGTCGTCGAGTTGCTGATGGCGCTGGAGGACACGTTCGGCGTAGCCATCCCGGATGAAGAGGCCGAGGCGATCGGCACGGTCGGTCAGGCCGTCGAGGTGGTGCTGCAGAAGCTCGAAGGTTGATGACTTCCCGACGGGTGGTGGTCACTGGTCTCGGCACGGTCAATCCACTCGGCCCGGACGTGGAGTCGTTCTGGGGCGCAGCCCTCGCTGGCAGGTCGGGGGTGGGCCAGATCACCGCGTTCGACGCATCCGGCATGCGGGCCACCATCGCAGCCGAAGTGCCCGACTTCGATCCCGAGCAGTACATCGAGCGGAAGGAGGCGCGACGCCTCGACCGTTACGACCAGTTCTTCTGGGCGGCGACCCACCAGGCGCTCGAGGACTCGGGGATCGCCTACGAGGAGGACGACCCCGCCGCGCTCAGGGCCGGAGTGGTCGTGGGGTCGGGGATCGGGGGGATGATCTCGTTCCAGGAGGGCATCGACACGATGCGCCGGCGGGGCCCCGACAGGGTCAGCCCACTGGCGATCACCCAGATCATCTCCAACATGGCAGCCGGCCTCGTGTCGATCCGCTATCACCTCTACGGCCCGAACACGTGCACCGTGACCGCCTGCGCCGCCTCGGCCAACGCCATCGGCGACGCCGCCGAGATCATCAAACGGGGCGCTGCGGACGTGATGGTGGCCGGCGGGGGGGAGGCACCGGTGTGCGAGTTCGCGGTCGCCGGGTTCAGCCAAGCGCGGGCAATCTCGACGCGTAATGACGACCCGGCACACGCCTCGCGCCCCTTCGACCTCGACCGCGACGGCTTCGTGATGGGGGAGGGCGCTGCAACCCTGATCCTCGAGGAGCGGGAGCACGCGTTGGCGCGGGGGGCCAAGATCTACGCGGAGGTGGCCGGGTACGGGATGTCCGCAGACGGGTACCACATCACGCTGCCCCGGCCCGGGGGCGGTGGGGCAGCGCGGGCGATGCAGAACGCTCTCGACGATGCCGGGCTCCAGGCGGGAGACGTCGATTACATCAACGCCCACGGGACCTCTACCCAGGCGAACGACAGCACCGAGACGGCTGCGATCAGGACGGTGTTCGGCGATGCCGCCTATTCGACGCCGGTGTCGTCGACCAAGTCCATGACCGGCCACCTGCTCGGCGGTGCCGGGGCGCTCGAATCACTCGTATGCATCCTGGCGATCCGCGACGGAATCGTCCCGCCGACGATCAACTACGAGACCCC
>Ga0209341_10004939_pt1 | contig 12184 bp, 13 predicted proteins | sample RifCSP13_2_FD_184020 | JGI IMG/M metagenome (GOLD analysis project Ga0209341, IMG submission 184020) | Soil microbial communities from Rifle, Colorado - Rifle CSP2_sed 13_2 (SPAdes) (version 2) | ecosystem: Environmental > Terrestrial > Deep subsurface > Rock core/Sediment | place: Rifle...
TATGTCTTCGTCCCCTTCAATTCCCCTGGTTGGCAGGCCATCAACGACACCCAGGATACCCCGTCCCTGATCGGTCTCGGCAATGATCACCTCCACGGGATTAGCCGTTGCACAATAGATGCGGCAAACCTCGGGGACCATCTTCACTGCATTGAGGACGCTGAGGGGAAAGAAGCCGGCCTTCAGGAAGATGATAAAGGAATGACCGGCAGAGAGGGCAAGGGCATTTGCCTGGGCCAGCCCGATCATTTCAGGATCAGTCCCTGACCAGCGTACAAGGCATGCCCCTGATGACTCACAGAAGGCAAGGCCAAAGGAGATGCCTGGGACCGTTCCAACGAGAGCCTCGTGCAGGTCTTCTACGGTCTTAATGAAGTGACTCTGACCGAGGATAAAGTTAACCTCGTCCGGCTTTTCAATCCTGACAAGTTTTAGTTCCACAAGTCTTCACCCCCCTTTTGTTCTAATGGGTGACTCCAACTTGGCCTATTATCTTATAGAGAACCGGAAAAGGCAAACGCATTCTACTTTTTAAAATATATAAAGTGGCGCCATCGTAGTTTCCCTGTTTGACAAAGGCATCCCTTCAATATATAATTCTTTAAAACTTAACAATATTGTTAATAAATATGGAACGTGAAATAGCAGAAAGGCAGGCCAGGGATCTCAAGATTGACGTAACGCAGGTGGTCAGGGAATTCTGGGAGGTTCTGATCCTGAAAGGGCTCTTTGACTCTCCGGAAGGAAAATTTCTGATCTTCAAGGGGGGGACAGCATTAAGACTCGTCTATGGCTCACCGAGGTTCTCGGAAGACCTTGACTTCTCTCTTGTCGAGGATCAGTTAAAGGGTAACTTCAGGCCTCTTGTCAAAAAGATTGTCTCTCCCTATCCAGAACTTACGATAACGGATCTGGAAGAAAAATATTACACCTATCTCGGGGAGATTAAAGTGAGTCAGGAATACTTGCCTTCCCCTTTCAGGATCAAGATTGAGGTGTCCAAAAGAGCTGTGAGGGGTTATAAATCCGAGCTGGCGATGATCTCCTCCCCTGTCTCCACGCTTCAATGCCTGGGGAGGGTGGCAGCACTGGAACAACTCTATAAAGACAAGATCACCTGTCTTAAAGATCGGGCAAAACCGAAAGATGTGTTTGACCTCTGGTATATCTGTCAGAAACTTAAAAGGCCCTATGAGGCTGGGAGTATCTTAACACCCAAAAAAGAACTTGTACGTGATCTGTGGAAATATCTTCCGAAGGATTTCTGGCCCATTATCGAAAGGCTACGGTCATGAAGTCTATAGAACTAATGAAAATCCTGGAGCGTATTAATAAGCCGTTTTACTCCATCGCAGACATAGAGAAGATTACGGGGGTATCCAGAAAGAGTATTTATGTAACGCTGAACCGTTTGGTTGAAAAAGGGATCTTGGAGAGGATCGGCACAGGAATTTATCGCCTCTTTACTGCCAAGGTTTCCGTCGAGAAAATCGCCGGATCTCTTTACATGCCGAACTATCTGTCCTTTGAATCCGCACTTTCAAGATATGGCATTCTCAATCTTGTCCCCTATACATTGACCTTTGCTACATCAAGAAAAACCAAAAGATCCGTGATCGAGGGGAGGGATGTAGAATTCAGACAGGTTAAAAAAGACCTTTTCTGGGGATATCAGATGCAGGGCGGAATTTATGTCGCAAGGCCCGAGAAGGCGTTTCTTGACCTTGTTTATCTGGCATCCAGAGGGATCGCCTCAATAGACTTAGACGAAATAAATCTGAAAAAGCTTTCAATGACTACAGTAAAAGAGTTTTCAAAAAGATATCCGGAGTATACCCGCGTGTACTTGAACAAGCTTATCTCACGAACTTAAAAGGGTGAACTCGGGGCCGGATTGATTCTGCGTTTCCAGTGAAGGGCTTGACAAGGTATGCAGGTGATTATAAGCTGGAATTTTGAACACATAGGGATAAATTACTAAGAAGTACATCTGGATTCCCGCTTTCGCGGGAATGACGGATTGGGTAGACAGACTATCATGCGATATGGAAAATGCCCGGAGTGCGGCACAGAGATCAGACCAGGGAATCCCTTTCCGACGGTGGACATTATTATAGAGCTTGAAGATAAGGGGATTATCCTGATTCAGCGTAAAAACCCGCCTTACGGGTGGGCTATCCCCGGCGGTTTTGTGGATTATGGAGAGTCTCTGGAAGAGGCGGCGGTGCGCGAGGCGTTAGAAGAGACGTCCCTTCAGGTGGAGCTCCTGAGACAGTTCCACGTCTACTCTGCTCCTGACCGTGATCCCAGGCAACACACCATTGCAACGGTCTTTATTGCCAAGGGCACAGGGGTTCCCGCAGCCGCGGATGACGCTAAAGAGGTGGGGATCTTCACAAAAGAGACCCTGCCGGCTGAGATGGCCTTTGATCATCGGAAAATAGTGGATGACTATTTTAGCAAAAGGTATTGAAATAAGGGGGAGGGTAAAATTTACAGAAGCGTCTTTGTAGAAAGACCCATGTCGATTAATTTGGGGATGTCCAATACCTTTTCTGCCCGCTCTATCTCTTCTATAGTCGTTCTCACCGCCGGGTTCTTCGGGATAAAAAGCTGGCAGCAGTCCTGATCAGGGATAATCGATATATCGTACGTTCCTATGGCCATTGCCTGCCCGATGATCTCTCCCTTGTCCATTCCTATCAACGGTCTCAGCACAGGGAGGGTAACGGCATTTTCAATGGTCCTGATATTCTCAAGGGTCTGAGAGGCGACCTGACCCAGGCTTTCCCCGGTGACAAGGGCGAGGGCCTTCTCTCTCTTTGCAATGGCCTCAGTAATCCTCACCATCATACGCCGGTAGAGGACGACCCGATATTTTGCCGGCGCCTGGAGTACGATCTCCTTTTGGATGTCACCGAAGGGGATGAGGAAGAGTTTGGAAGATCTTTGATACTGATTTAATATCTCTGCAATATCCCCGACCTTCTCCTGAGACATCTTGCTCAGGTAGGGATAACTATGAAAATGGACAAATAATACCGAGCATCCCCGCTTCATCATCCGGTAGGCCGCTACCGGAGAATCAATCCCTCCGGAGAGGAGGCAGGCCACCTTCCCGCCTGTTCCGACCGGCAGACCGCCCTGGCCCTGAAATTTTTCCGTATAAAAGAAGGCCTCTTTTGATAAGACCTCGATAAAGACCGTCAGTTCCGGGTGGGTTAAATCAACCTTAGCCCCTGTGGCCCCCTTGATATGCGCACCGATTAGCCGGTCAACATCCATTGAGGTGAGGGGGTATTCTTTATATCCCCTCTTGGTAGAGACCCGAAAGCTCTTAAAGGCATTATCCTTGATATGTCGGAGTACCGCCTCCTTAAGGACCTCTACGTCATTCGATGTCCTGTAGCCAAAGGCGAAGTTGGCTATTCCAAAGACCTTCGAGACCCTATCCTTTACCAGGTCCTCTCTGGCGTCAGAGGCGAGAGATAGAATAACCCTCCCCCCCTGGTCTTTAGCATTATCAACCCCGGTCCCCTTTGTCGCATCCCTGAGATTATCGAGCAGTTTGTTGACAAAAAAGGGCCTGTTTTTGCCCTTAAGCGCTATCTCGTGGTAGTGAGCGATGATATGTTTCATGCCTTGAATCTTCTACCCTCTTTACAATGCGCTGTTTACCCTTTATAATTTTCAGAAAGAAGGAGGTTATGTATGAACGTACTTTGTCCCTTTATGAGCACTGCCACAGAGGAGGTTTTCTGTAAAGAGAATTGTGCCCTCTACATTGCCGGGCAAGGCAAAAACTGTCTGCTATCCAGATTACCCATATACTATAACCAGACAAGGGAGTCCCTTACTGTTATTTCCAACAGGGTTGATGCACTCCTTGCCCAGGGCAAGAATAAGGTATAAGAGATATCCCCTAAAAAATCTTCTTTAAGATGATGGTCTCGTCTCTTCTGAAACCGGTAGAGATGATCCCTATCTCTACGCCGATTAACTCTTCTATACGCGCAAGATATCTCTGTGCCTTCTGAGGAAGGGTTCCATATTCTGAGAGACCCGCTGTAGAGGCCTTCCAGCCGGCCATGGATTCATAGACAGGCTCACACCCTTCCAATACCTTTAGTTCAGACGGCATCTCATTATATCTCTTCCCGCGGTACCGGTACCCTATGCATATCTTGATCTCGTCCAAGTCATCGAGGACATCGAGTTTTGTGACTGCCATCTCTGTAAACCCATTGACCTTTGCCGCATATGATGTGGTCAGGGCATCAAACCAGCCGCACCTCCTCGGCCTCCCTGTGGTGGCCCCGTACTCTCTTCCCTTATCCCTCAGAAACTCCCCGGCCTTGTCTTGAAGTTCTGTTGGGAATGGTCCGCTCCCGACGCGGGTGGTGTAGGCCTTGACCACGCCCAGGACCTTGTCTATCTTCGTGGGGCCGACACCGGTTCCGGTACAAGCCCCCCCTGCAGTTGCATTTGAGGAGGTCACATAGGGATATGTCCCGTGATCCACATCAAGATGGGTCCCCTGAGCCCCTTCAAACAGGATATTCTTCCCCTCTTTTATGGCCTGATTTAAAAGGAGCGCCGTATCCGCGGTAAAACCTCTGAGCCGCTCCGCATATCCGATATATTCATCATAAACCTCGTCAAGCACAAACCCCTTCGCCCCGTAGAGTCTTTCCAGAAAGTAGTTCATCTCCTGAAGATTGACCTGCAATTTTTCCCGAAAGACTTCACGATCTATGAGATCTGCAACCCTGATCCCCACCCTTGCCATCTTATCCGCATAGGTTGGGCCTATACCCCGGCCGGTTGTCCCTATCCTCAGGGAGCCTTTCAGCTTCTCGCTCTCTTTTTCAATGGCACAGTGATACGGCATGATAATATGGGCCCGGCTGCTTATAAAAAGATTGTCCTTTATCCCGATGCCCCTCTCTTTCAGTGCGTCGATCTCTGCCAACAGGGCATGAGGGTCTATCACGACGCCATTTCCGATGACACACCTTTTGCCTTCTCGCAGTATCCCCGACGGGATCAGATGGAGGATAAACTCTGTATCCCCGATGACGACCGTATGGCCCGCATTATGACCGCCCTGATAGCGGACGATATAATCAACCTCTTCGGTGAGGAGGTCAACGATCTTCCCCTTTCCTTCATCCCCCCACTGTGCGCCTGTTATCACTACATTGGACATTATAACCTCCGGAAATCGTTAAAAAGGACTAATGGGCATGTATCCCTCAGGCAGGGCAAAGAGTGACGGATCTACAGCCTCAGTGTTGATCTCTGTATAATTTATTATCTTTTTCCTGTTGTTCGGGAATTCAAACTCATATTTAACCGGTATCTCATTAAGATCCTTGGCGGCCCATAAGATATACCGCTCCAAGACCTGCTCTTCCTTTTCCTTCCCCTTTTCTGCCTTTCGGACCACCTTTATTTCGTACCGAATCGCCGGATGTCCTCCTATGGTCTCCTCTCCCTGTTTTGTCTTTATCACTTTTAAACTGCTATCGTTGGCGTATCTTTTTTCCGGCGGTAGTTCAAACATCAGGGATTCTTTTTCCACCTCTATGTCCTGCTCCATATAAAGTTTGACATCCAGCATAATCGTATACAGCTTTTTCTTTTTAAGGTCATATATCCTGATCCCTGGATTCCCTTCTATCCCGGAGGACTCTTCATCGATCCTCAGTTGTTCTCCTTCTGAGTAGAACCTCTGTTTCAGCAAGACGTCTTCTTTCTCTTCCGTAAGTACCACAGTCGTTTTCAGGAAAGACAGGCCTGCCCCGGCCTGCCCCACAAAAATAACAGATAACAGGACGATGACTAAAATACACTTTTTCATAATCAGAGCACCTCACCTTCTTACGTCTTACTTTTAACCTCTATCCGCCGGCCATAAAGGCGGGCGCTACTTCCTTATACATGAAATCTGAAGTAGACGACATCCCCTTCCCGGATCACATAATCCTTTCCTTCAAGCCTGAGCAGCCCTTTCTCTTTTACCACATGCGAGGAACCTAAGGAGTCAATGTCAGAGAAAGACATCACCTCGGCCCTGATGAACCCGCGCTCGATATCGGAGTGGATCTTCCCTGCCGCCTGAGGGGCCTTTGTCTCTGCGGGTACCGTCCACGCCCTGACCTCACTTTCACCTGCCGTAAAAAATGTGATCAGATTCAAAAGGCTGTACCCGGAACGTATCAGCTTAAACAGGCCCGGCTCTGAAAGCCCCATCTCTGCCAAAAATGCCTGATGCTCCTCAAGGGACATGGTGGAGAGTTCATTTTCGATCTTTCCGCAGATTGTGATGACCGCCGCACCCTCTTTGGCTGCTATCTCTTCCACCTGCCGCACATAGGAATTCCCTTCCATTATCTCCTCTTCGCTGACATTGGCGGCATAGAGCACAGGCTTTATGGTCAGCAGGTGCAGCTCGTTTAAGACCCTTAAATCTTCGCCGGAAAACTCCATCGCCCGCAGCGGCTGTCCCTTTGAGAGGAGATCGGAAAGCATGGTCAGGAATCCTTTTTCGTGACCAGCCCCCTTGTCTCCGGACCTTATCTGTTTCTCAATCCGCTGCAACCGCTTATTGACCGTCTCTATATCTGCAAGGGCAAGCTCTGTCTCAACGATATCGATATCCCGCTGCGGGTCAACAGGTCCATATATATGGACCACATCCGGGTCTTCAAAACACCGTACCACATGGACAATGGCATCGACCTCCCGGATATGGCTGAGGAACTTATTCCCAAGCCCTTCACCCGCAGAGGCCCCTTTGACAAGCCCTGCAATATCGACAAACTCAAGGGTAGTCGGTGTCAATAGCTTTGGTTTATATATCTCTGCCAACCGGTCCAACCGCTTGTCGGGTACGCCCACAACCCCGACGTTCTGGTCTATGGTGCAGAAGGGGTAGTTGGCCACATTGGCCCCTCCGGATGTCAGGGCGTTAAATATGGTCGATTTGCCGACATTCGGAAGCCCTACGATACCGCAATTAAAACCCATAAAGATACCCTCTAAAAAAATAAAGGGGAACGCCTGAGGGTCCCCCTTTTGCCGGACATGGGGGGACAGATTTCAAATCTGTCCCCTTTTATTAAATCAAGAGTGGCGCAATAACCAGGGAAACTATGGACATGAGCTTGATCAATATATTCATGGCAGGGCCTGATGTGTCTTTGCACGGATCACCCACAGTGTCGCCGACCACAGCAGCTTTATGCGCGTCAGACTTCTTTCCGCCGTGATGTCCCTTCTCTATATATTTTTTGGCATTATCCCATACCCCGCCTGCATTTGCAAGCATCAGGGCCATGGGTACACCGACGACTGTAGCCCCTGCGAGGAAACCGCCGAGGGCTGACTTCCCCATAACAAAGCCTACGATGATTGGGGCTGCCACAGCCAATACCCCCGGGATGATCATCTCCTTGAGGGCTGCTGTCGTACAGATGTCCACACATCTCACGACATCCGGTTCTGCCGTACCTTCCATCAGCCCCTTGATCTCACGGAATTGGCGCCTGACCTCGTCCACCATCTTGCCGGCCGCCTTCCCGACAGAAGACATGGTCAGGGCCACGATAAAGAAGGGCATCACCCCGCCCAGCAATATCCCCATGACCACATGGGCATCTGTCAGCGCTATATCCTTGGGTTCTATATGGGCTGCCTGGGCATAGGCGGCAAAGAGGGCAAGGGCTGTCAGGGCGGCAGAACCAATGGCAAAACCCTTTCCTATCGCTGCCGTCGTGTTGCCAAGGGCATCCAAGCTATCCGTTATCGCACGGGTATCATGCCCCAGACCGGCCATCTCGGAGATGCCGCCCGCATTGTCTGCTATAGGGCCATAGGCATCCACAGACATCGTTATCCCGATGGTGGCGAGCATCCCCACAGCGGCAATACTGATCCCATAAAGCCCCGCGAAATGATGGGAGATATAGATACCCACGATGATGGCAATGATCGGAAGGGCGACACTCTCCATCCCCACGGAAAGACCTGTAATGATATTCGTCGCAGAACCGGTCAGTGAGGCATCGGCGACCCTTCGGACCGGCGAGGCTGAGGTATACCATTCTGTGATAAGCCCTATCGAAATACCGGCAATACTGCCGATGGCGATGGCCCAGAAGATCCCGGTGCCCACGCCACTCATCTGGGACAGGATATAGGCCAGTACCAGAAACACCCCTGTAGCTATAAACGTCGAATATCGCAGCGCGGCCGCCGGGTTTAATTTCTCCAATATCAGCATGGAGCCTATCCCGATGAGGGAGGAGATCAGCCCGACTACGATCACGACGATAGGAAATGTCATATACATCATGGTCATGCCTGTTGTGGCTGCAATGGCTATGGTAGCGATAACCGACCCTACATAGGATTCAAAGAGGTCCGCACCCATACCCGCCACATCGCCGACATTATCCCCGACATTGTCTGCAATGACTGCCGGATTCCTCGGGTCATCCTCCGGTATGCCGGCCTCGACTTTACCGACCAGATCAGCGCCGACATCGGCGGTCTTGGTGTAGATCCCGCCGCCGACTCTTGCAAAGAGGGCTATGGAGCTTGCGCCCATGGCATAGCCGCTTACCGCAGACACGGTCTGGAGGTCGTGTCCATAGAGATAAAAGAATACCCCTACACCGATGACACCGATGCTGGCCACGGCAAGCCCCATCACAGAGCCGCCGGCAAAGGCGATAAACAGGGCCTTTGCAGCGTCCGGTTTATACAGATTCGCGGCATTGGCTGTGCGCACATTGGCGCGGGTGGCGGCATTCATCCCAAAAAAACCGGCGAGCATAGAAGAGATAGCCCCGCCTACAAAGGCGATCGCAGTCTGAATCCCCAGCCCGTATAAGAGCCCTAAAAACATGATGCCAATGAAAACGGCCAGGATCGTGTACTGCCTTCGCAGGTACGTCATAGCCCCCTGGTGTATCTTGCCTGCTATATCCTTCATCTTTTCAGAGCCTGCAGGTTGCCTGTCAATATACAGGTAGATAAAACCCCCTATGAGTAATCCAACGACCCCAAATATCCATGCAAAATCTGCAAACCTCTCCATTTGTCCCCCTTTCTTTCCATCAATTATATTTATTCATTGCCCCTGCGAAATCGTCAGCAAGTATCATTCTGACCGCGTCTGAGGCCCACTCAACAGCATTTTCAACCGCAGAGACCTCTGAGGGTGTAAACTCAGATAATACATATTTTACAACATCCCCCCCGGGAACCGGACGTCCTATCCCAATCCTTATCCTCACAAAATTATCTGTACCTATGGAAGAGATTACAGAGGCACACCCCCGGTGACCTCCGCTTCCTCCATTTACCTTGATTTTCAATTTTCCGCTCTCCAGATCAAGATCATCATATAGCAATATAAGGTCTGATGACGAGGCCTTGTAATAGCGAAACAACTCTCTTACGGCATCCCCGCTCTTATTCATATAGGTCAGGGGTTCAGCAAGGATGACATCCTCTCCGGATATTTTCCCCCTGCCATATCTATAGAGGTTCCCTTCTTCTTTTAACTTTATAGAAAAGTATGCCGCCAGTCTGTCAATCACCCGAAACCCCATATTGTGTCTTGTATGCTGATATTTGGCCCCAGGGTTGCCAAGCCCAACAATGATCTTCAGGCCTTCCCCTCCTTTTCCTCAGCCTTTTCTCCCTCTTTGGCAGGCTTCTTGATAAGCTCCGGCTCTTTCACAGCCTCTGCCGCCGAAGGCGCTGCAAGAAGCTCTTCTAATTTCTTCTCCGAAACAGGTGAGGCAATCATGAGGACTACCTGCGCAGGATCGGTAACAAGCTTAATCCCCTCAGCAGCCCTGATATCACTGATATGAAGGCTCTCTCCAATATTGAGCCTTGAGGCATCCAATAAGAGATTGTCGGGGATCAAACCTGGCAAGCACTCTATCTCTATCTCTCTGAGCACAAGCTGGAGAATCCCGCCCTCCTTCACTCCGGCAGGGGTTTCGCCGGTAAGCTTTACCGGAACAGCCACCCTGATCTTCTCGTCCATAGAGATCTCAAAAAAGTCCACATGAAGAAGTTCCCCTGTCAGGGGGTCTGTTTGATAGTCTCTCAATACTGCAATCCTGTCAGCCTTCTCCTTAACACCCTTTATCTTTACGTCTATGAGGGTACTTTCTGCATGTCCTAACAGCAGCAATTTCCGGACCTTCGCAGGGTCAAGACTTACCGGTGTCGAGCCCCCCTTGCTATATAGAATTGCAGGAATACGCCCGCTGCGCCTGAGACTTCTGGCAAAGCCCTTTCCTTTACCTTCTCTGATAGTTACATCTAATGATGTCTTCTCCATGATCTTTTATCCTCCTGTTTATTAAAAATATATAAATATATTAATCGTGTTGTCTTGCTATACAAATAGAGAGCTTACGGATGTCTCATTGTGGGTATTCCTGATCGCCTCCCCTAAAAGGGGGGCTACAGAAAGGGTCGTTATCTTTTTACAGGACCTATCCTCTCCATCGAGAGGGATAGTATTTGTGACGATGACCTCCTCAATGACAGATGCGTTTAGCCTGTCAAAAGCCGAACCTGACAAAACAGCATGCGTGGCGGCCGCAAAAACCCTCCGTCCCCCGGCCTTCTTGATTGCCTCTGCCCCCTGTGTGATCGTCCCTGCTGTGTCAATCATGTCATCAAGGAGAAGGGCATCTCTGTCTTTTACATCCCCTATAATGTTCATAACCACCGATACATTGGCCCCCTCTCTCCTCTTATCTATGATCGCAAGCGATGCCTTGAGTTTCTTGGCAAAGGCCCTGGCACGTTCCACACCACCCGCATCAGGAGATACAACAACAAGGTCTTTTAAACCCTTAGTCCGCAGATAGTCTAACAGGACCGGTGTTGCAAAGAGGTTATCCACCGGGATATTAAAAAAACCTTGTATCTGTCCCACGTGCAGATCTATGGTCAGTGCCCTGTCCGCACCTCCCGCAGTGATCAGATCCGCTACTAATTTTGCAGTAATCGGCACCCGCGGTTGCACTTTTCTGTCCTGCCTTGCATATCCATAATAAGGTATCACAGCCGTGATCCGGTAGGCTGAGGCCCTTTTGAAGGCATCCAGCATGATGAGGAGCTCCATGATATGGTTATTAACCGGGTTTGAGAAGGACTGTATGACAAAGATATCCCTCCCCCGTACATTCTCATTGATCTGTACCATGACCTCGCCGTCACTAAATGTGCTTACCAAGGCCTCGCCCAAAGGGATCTTCAGGTGCCGGCATATCTCCTCTGCCAGGCCCCTGTTGGAATTTCCTGTGAACACCTTCATCTCATGATTCATCATTTGCTGAAACCTCTGCTGAAACCTCTCCGGCGGATGTTTTTTAGGATTTTAGATCTAAAATTTCTAAAGTTTACGGGCGCACCATAGCTGGGGCGGGAGGATTCGAACCTCCGGATGCGAGATCCAAAATCTCGTGACTTACCGCTTGTCGACGCCCCAAAAAATCGGTCTTTACCTGTAATCCAAATAATTATTGAACTATCTGCTTGTCCAACTCTTTTTCATACTCTTTAAGGATGACCCCTTCAATCATTTCTCTTGCTTCATTATTCAATGGGTGTGCAATGTCTCTAAATGATCCATCTTTTCGCTTCCGGCTCGGCATGGCCACAAACAATCCATTATTACCCCTGATAACCTTGACGTCCCTGATGATGAAAGAATTATCAAATGTAACGGTTACATATGCCTTTAATCTTTCTTCATTTACCGGGAAAACTTTGACCTCTGTAACTTCCATGTTGGCCGCCTCCTCTAAGTTTGGTAATTGATTAGTAAGAATACGGGGAACTCTGGAGAGACCTCACAATCCATGACCTCCATCCATCTTTTTTTACCATTATGTTGGCTCTCTCTGCGCCGCTTCGGTCTCCAAAAATACCAAAAACTGTTGACCCACTGCCTGACATCAGTGAGCACATCGCCCCACAGGCAACCATCTTTTCTTTAATCTCTCTGATGATGGGATATCGTTTGGTCACCACCTCCTCAAGGTCGTTAAAAGGCTTTAACCATATCTGATCTCCTTCAATCCTTAAGCCATTAGGCAGAGAAATTTTAATATGGCCATCCCTTTTTGTCAACTCAAATTTT
>Ga0209341_10004940_pt1 | contig 12184 bp, 11 predicted proteins | sample RifCSP13_2_FD_184020 | JGI IMG/M metagenome (GOLD analysis project Ga0209341, IMG submission 184020) | Soil microbial communities from Rifle, Colorado - Rifle CSP2_sed 13_2 (SPAdes) (version 2) | ecosystem: Environmental > Terrestrial > Deep subsurface > Rock core/Sediment | place: Rifle...
AACCGGCTGGGCGGCGGGCTCCCGCGCGATCGCGCTGCCCCGCTCCGCCTCGCCGCCGCCGCCTCCGGATCCACCGGCCAACGTCGACATGGCGGGCTACGCGACGCTGTTTCGCGAGGGGCTGTCCGCGCTGGGGGGGATGCTCGAGCGCGTGCTCCGGCCCGCCACCCTCGAGGCCTTGCGCGCGGCCGGGGCCGCGGACCGTCCACTGCACGTCCCCGACGAGCTCTGGGCCGCGGTGATGCTGGAGCTCGCGGCCGCTCACCGGCACGCCACGATCTCCCGCGACCACCTGGTGCGCGCCGCGGTCCCGCTCTACCTCGGCCGGGTGGCGTGGTTCGCGGCCGAGCTCGCGGGGCTCGAACCACGTGACGCGGACGAGCGGCTCGAGGCACTCTGCCTCCACTTCGAGCGGTCCCGGGGCGACCTCGTCGCCCTTTGGACCGCTCCCCTGAGGTGACCCATGGCGGAAGCGATTTTCTCCACCCTGCGCGAGACCTGGAGCGGCTACGTCGAAGGCCTGCGCCTCGTGATCCCACGCCTGCTGGCCATGCTCACCGTGGTCGCGGCCGGCTGGCTCATCGCGGCACTCGCCCGCGCGATCACGGGGAAGGTGCTCGGCTGGCTGCGGGTGGCACGCCTTTCCGAGCGCACCGGCGCCGCGGAGCTGCTGCGAAAGGCGGAGCTACCGCCGGCCGAGCGCCTCGCCGCGTCCACCGTCTTCTGGCTGCTGTTCCTTGGCTTCCTGCTCGCAGGCGTCGACGCGCTCGGCTTCAGCACGCTGCAGGCGCTGCGGTCCGAGGTCGGCCTGCTCGTGCCGCGCCTCGCTGGCGCGCTCGCGATCCTCGTCGCTGGGCTCGTGGTCGCCAATGTCGTGCGGCGTGTCGTCCTGCTCGCCGCGGTGAATGCCGGATGGCCCTCGGCGAGTCTGCTCGCTGGCGCCGTCTATCTCCTGACGATGACCATCGTCACGGCGATGGTGCTCGATCAGGTGGGACTCGCCCGGCCGATCGTGCTCACCGCCTTTGCCATCGTCGTGGGCGCGGTGATGCTGACCCTGGCGATCGCCGTCGGGATCGCGTCGGCGCCCCTGGTGCGCCGCCTGCTGGATGAGCGAATGGCGGCGCGTGCCCGCCCCGAGTCGGACGGCTCCTCTCATCTCTAGAAGGCTCAACGACGCGATCAGTCGCGCGGCGGGGGCGGCGCGACGAAGATGCGCACCTGGCGCGGCCGGACGCGCAGGCGCTCGCCCACGACCGGCCGCAGCTCGTCGAAGGGCCCGCGCGTCGTCTCGACCTGGACCAGGCGACCCTCGTCGTCCTCGAGCTCGAGCTTGATCACGGCCCCCGCTGGGTTCACGTGCCGCAGCGTGGCCCAGAATCCGTCGCCCACTTCGTCGCGCCCGAGCTCCAGCTCGTGCGGGCGCGCGAAGCCCTGCGCGGGACGCGACGTTTTCTCGGCGTGCTCGGGGTACTCGACGCTCAGCGGGCCGAGGTGGGCCCGGCCCGCCTCGACGCGCCCGTGGAACACGTTGACGATCCCCAGGAAGCCCATCACGAATGGCGTCGCGGGCCGATCGAAGACCTCCTGGGGAGTGCCCATCTGCTCGACGCGCCCCTGGTTCATGACCACGACGCGGTCAGCCACCTCGAGCGCCTCCTCCTGGTCGTGAGTCACGAACACGCTGGTCACGTGGATCTCGTCGTGCAGCCGCCGCAGCCAGCGGCGCAGCTCCTGCCGCACCTTGGCGTCGAGCGAGCCGAACGGCTCGTCGAGCAGCAGCACCTGGGGCTCGACGGCGAGGGCCCGGGCGAGCGCCACGCGCTGGCGCTGCCCCCCCGAGAGCTGGGAGGGATAGCGGTCGGACAGCCAGTCCAGCTGCACCAGCTTCAGCAGGTCGTTCACCTTCGCTCGGATCTGCGCCTCGCTCGGGCGCCTGACCCGCGGACGCACCCGCAGGCCGAAGGCGACGTTCTCGAACACCGACATGTGGCGGAACAGCGCGTAGTGCTGGAACACGAAGCCCACGCCGCGGTGGCGGACGTCGCGAACGCTGGCGTCTTCGCCCTCGAACAGGACCTGGCCGCGGTCCGCGCGTTCGAGACCCGCGATGATGCGCAGCAGGCTTGTCTTGCCCGAGCCCGAGGGGCCGAGCAGCGCCACGAGCTCGCCCGTGGGCACGGTCAGGCTCACGTCGTTCACCGCGACGAAAGAGCCGAAGGCCTTGGTCACGCCGCGGACTTCAATCGACATGGGGGTCCTCTGCGTGGGATGCGTGCTCCGAGGCCGCTCGCCACTCCACCAGGGACTTGGCGACGAGGGTCACGAGGGCGAGGAAGGCGAGCAGCGACGCCACCGCGAAGGCGGCCTGGAAGTTGTACTCGTTGTAGAGGATCTCGACGTGGAGCGGCAGCGTGTTGGTCTTGCCGCGGATGTGGCCGGACACGACGGACACCGCGCCGAACTCCCCCATCGCGCGCGCGTTGCACAGGATGACGCCGTAGAGCAGGCCCCACTTGATGTTGGGCAGCGTCACGCGCCGGAACGTCTGCCAGCCGGAGGCACCCAGGACGCGCGCGGCCTCCTCGTCCTCGGTGCCCGCGGCCTGCATCAGCGGGATGAGCTCGCGGGCCACGAACGGAAAGGTGACGAAGAGCGTGGCGAGGACGAGGCCCGGCACCGAGAAGACCAGCTTCAGGCCGAGGGCCTCGGCCCACGGCCCCAGCACGCCCTGGCGGCCGAACAGGAGGATGAAGACCATGCCCGAAACCACGGGCGAGACGGCGAAGGGCAGGTCGATCAGAGTGACGAGGGCGTCCTTGCCCGGGAAGTCGAACTTCGCGATCGCCCACGCTGCGGCCACGCCGAAGACCACGTTCAGCGGAACGGCGATCGCCGCGGTGAGTAGCGTGAGCCTGAGCGCCGAGAGCGCCATGGGCTCGAGGAGCGCGTCAGCGTACGCCGCCCAGCCCTTCTCGAGAGCCTGCGCGAAGACTGCGACGAGCGGCACGACCAGGAACAGCGTGAGGAACGAGAGGGCTGTAGCGGTGAGCAGCAGCCTCACGATTCGGGGCTCGCGCGTGGCTGGCGTCGACAAGGGGGCCTACTCCGCGCGTCCGAGCCGCGCGCCCCACGACTGGAGGCGGTTGATGGTCAGCAGCAGCACGAACGACGCCACCAGCGTGACCGCCGCGATGGCGGTGGCGCCCGCGTAGTCGTACTGCTCGAGCTTGGTGATGATCAGGAGCGGCGTGATCTCGGTCTTCATCGGCATGTTGCCGGCGATGAAGACGACGGAGCCGTACTCCCCGAGGGCGCGCGCGAATGCGAGCGCGAAGCCGGTGATCCAGGCCGGAAACAGCGCGGGCAGCACGACCCGGACGATCGTCTGGAAGCGGCTCGCGCCGAGACTCGCCGCGGCCTCTTCCGCCTCGGGGTCGAGGCTCTCGAGCACGGGCTGGAGCGTCCGCACCACGAAGGGCAGGCCGATGAAGGTCAGGGCGAGGGTGATGCCCAGGGGCGTGAAGGCGACCTTGATCCCGAGCTTCTCGAGCGGAGCCCCGAGCCAGCCGTTCGGGGCGTAGAGCGTCGTGAGCGTGATGCCCGCCACGGCCGTCGGAAGGGCGAACGGGAAGTCGACGAGGGCGTCCATCAGGCGCCGGCCCGGGAAGCGGTAGCGCACCAGCACCCAGGTGACGACGAATCCGAACACGCCGTTCGTGACCGCGGCCACGAGGGACGCGCCGAACGTGAGCTTGTAGGAGGCCACGACGCGAGGGGCGCTCACCGCCTGCCAGAAGCCGGAGGCGCCCAAAGTCGCGCTCTTCCAGAACAGCGTCGAGAGCGGGACGAGGACCACCAGCGCGAGGTAGACCAGCGTGAAGCCCATGGCCAGGCGGAAGCCGGGCAGGACGCTGTGGCTCTTGCGGAGGCGCATCTCAGGTCACCGACGCGGGGCGGACCGGGAGCGCGTCGGGACCAACCAGCCTTGGATCGCGCTCACCACAAGGGACCATGGACGGAGCACGATGCAACCGGACGAGAAACCTCGGTAGCGCTTGGACCAGCAACATGTGTTACCGCGCTACCGAGGTGAGTAGACCTGGTCAAACACTCCGCCGTCGGCGAAGTGGGTCTTCTGGGCCTTCTGCCAACCGCCGAAGACCGCGTCGATCGTGACGAGATCGATCTTCGGAAAAGTTGCGGCGTACTTCTTCGCAACGGCCTCGAGCCGCGGCCGGTAGTAGTGCCGCGCCGCGATCTCCTGGCCCTCGGGTGTGTAGAGAAACTCGAGATAGGCCTGGGCCACCGCCCGCGTCCCCTTCCTGTCCACGACCTTGTCGACCACGGTCACGGGAGGCTCGGCCAGGATGCTGAGCGAGGGGATCACGACATCGACCTTGTCGGGGCCCAGCTCCTTGATGCACAGGAAGGCCTCGTTCTCCCAGGCCAGCAGCACGTCGCCGATGCCGCGCTGGACGAACGTGGTGGTGGAGCCCCGCGCGCCCGAGTCGAGCACCGGCACGTTCCTGAAGAGCGCGGTCACGAACTGTTTCCCCGTGACCTCGCTGCCTCCGGGCTGCTTGAGCGCGTACGCCCACGCCGCGAGGTAGTTCCAGCGCGCGCCGCCGGAGGTCTTGGGGTTGGGCGTGATCACCTGGATCCCCGGCCTCACGAGGTCGTTCCAGTCCCTGATGCCCTTGGGGTTGCCCTTGCGCACCAGGAACACGATCGTCGAGGTGTAGGGCGAGCTGTTGCTGGGCAATCGCTTCTGCCAGTCCCTGGGCAGCAGGCCGGCCGCGGCCACGGCGTCGATGTCGTAGGCCAGGGCCAGCGTCAAGACGTCGGCTTCGAGGCCGTCGATCACCGCGCGGGCCTGCTTGCCGGCGCCCCCGTGCGACTGCTGGATGATCACGGCCTTGCCGGTCTTCGCCTGCCACTGCTTCGCGAAGGCTGCGTTGACTTCCTGGTAGAGCTCACGCGTCGGGTCGTACGAGACGTTCAGCAGCTCCTGTGCGGGGGCGGCGGCGACTGATGCCAGGGTCAGCAGCGCGGCGGCGATGAGTGTCTTCCTGCGGTGCATGCGTGGCTCCTCTACTCGAATCAGAAGGAAAGCTGCGTGCGGATGAAGATGATGCCCTCGGACTCCTCGGAATGGGGCTCACGTCCCTCCGGGGTTCCGGTCGGTCGAGCGGACATCAGCTCCACGGTCTCTATATCCTCTGACTCTACTGTGGTAATAGACATTTGACGAAGGGCGGTCATCGCCTGGCGCGGGCCTGCGCTCCACGCCGGGCCAGCACCCGGCGGTTGCGGTCGAGCAGGTCCTGCAGGCTGGTGTGGTCGAGGATGGCGGCCGCGGCGTTACGGACGTCGAGGAACAGGTCGAAGAGGCCGGCGTGGCGTGGATCGGTCTTCACCCGGTGGGCAAGCTCGACCGCGTCGCCGAAGGGAGCGAGCGGCCCGTCGACAATGCGCACGACTTCGCCCAGCTGCACCTCGGAAGGAGGCCGGCGCAGGCGGTAGCCGCCCTCCCTCCCCCGCCGGCTGGTCACGATGCGTGCGTTCTTGAGCGTCACCAGGATGCCTTCCAGGAACTTCTCGGGCAGCTCCTCCTCGGCGGCGATCACGTGGATCTTCACGAGCCCCCGCTCGTAGGCCTCCGCCAGGTGCGTGAGCGCCTTCAGCGCGTACAGCCCACGGCTGGAAATTTTCATGTCGACCGACATAGTAGGGATATAGGACAATGCTGTCAAGTCGCGAACCCGGCCGGCTGCTAGGATTCGGCGTGCTGCGCCGCGCGCACGCCCGAGCTCAGGCAGCTGCTGCTCGCCCGCGGAGGGCGGCTGAGCGCCTACGACCTCGTCTGGCTCGGCGAGGACGACGAGGCCGTCGCACGCGTCGCAGCCGATCCGGCAGCGGCGAACGAGGGCTGCGGCGGCGTGCTTGCGGCCGCCTACAAGGAAGGCAAGCGCGATCTCCTGGTCCGGCTGCTCGAGGCCGGCGCGCGCGTGCCGCCGGTGCTGACCGCGTGCCGTTCGTACCTGCTGAGCGACCCGGAGATGCTCGAGCGGCTGCTCGCGAGCGGGGTGAACCCCGACCTGCCCAACTGGCAGCGCGCGACACCGCTCCACGACCTGTGCGGGCGGGACAGCCGCGGCCGGCCGCGGCCGCATCGGGTCGAGTGCGCCGGCATCCTGATGCACGCGGGCGCCAGCCTCGCGGCGCGGGCACGCCGACGTCGCCGCCCTCCTGACGAGGGCCGGTGCGACGGACTGAACGTGCCAGCGAGGTGATATCGTGAAGGGATTCCGCCGCTGACACCGGAGCGTCACGTGACCTGGAGACCCGGCCTGACCCGCCGCCCTCGCCTGCTCATGGCGGGGGCTTGCCTCGCGCTCGCCGCCTTCGCCGCGGCCTGCGCTCGCCGCGCCGACCCTCGCGCCTCCGGCCCGCCCGCGACACCGGTGGAGGCGGTCACGCTCGCCGAGCATCCCGTGGAGCAGACCACCGAGTTCGTGGGGATGGTCAAGTCGCGGCAGTCGACGATCGTGCAGCCGCAAGTCGAGGGAATCGTCACGCGGATCCTGGTCCGCTCGGGCGACCGGGTGCGACCGGGAGCGCCGCTGATGCAGATCGACCCGCGCATGCAGCAGGCGGCGGTGGCGAGCCTCGAGTCACAGCGCGCGGGCCGCGAGGCCGACCTGCGCTTCGCCGGCCAGGAAGCCGCACGCGCGAAGACGCTGCTCGAGGCCGGCGCGGCCAGCCGCTCGGACATGGAGCAGGCCGAGACCGCGCTTTCCACTGCCGAGGCCCAGCTCCAGGCGGTCGACGCGCAGCTGCGCGAGCAGAGCGTCGCGCTCGCGTATCACATGGTGAGCGCGCCCACGGCCGGGGTCGTGGGCGACATTCCGGTGCGGGTCGGCGACCGTGTCACCAACTCCACGCGGCTCACCACGATCGACCAGAGCTCCGGGCTCGAGGTCTACGTCAACGTGCCGGTGCAGGAAGCGGAGCACCTCAGGCTCGGCCTGCCGGTCCACCTCGTCGACGACCAGGGCCGGCGGCTCACCACGGCGAAGCTGTCGTTCGTCGCGCCGTCGGTGGACGCGGGCACGCAGTCGGTGCTGGCGAAGGCGACCCTCGCAGATGCGGTCGGCCTGCGTACCGACCAGTTCGTGCGGGCGCAAATGGTCTGGACCGAGGCGCCGGCGCTCGTGGTGCCGTTCGTGGCCGTGAACCGGATCAACGGGCAGTACTTTGCCTTCGTGGCCGAGAGCGGAGAGGGCGGAACGACCGTGGCCCGGCAACGGGCCGTGGACCTGGGCGCCGTGGTCGGAAACGACTACGTCGTGAAGTCCGGCCTCAAGCCGGGAGAGAAGCTGATCGTCTCCGGCTTGCAGAAGATCGGCGACGGCTCGCCCGTGACGATCGCGCCGCCCAAGCCCCACGCCGAGGCCTCGCCCGCGGCGGCCGGAACGGGCCGCTAACGTGCTCTCCGACGTCTTCATCCGGCGGCCGATCCTCGCCACCGTCTGCTCGCTGCTGGTGATCCTGGCGGGAGCGATCTGCATCCCGCTGCTCCCGATCGCGCGCTACCCGGACCTGGCTCCCCCGTCCGTCACGGTCACGGCGTTCTACACGGGCGCCAACGCGCAGGCGGTCGAGAGCGCCGTCACGACGCCGATCGAGCAGGTGGTGAACGGCGTCGAGGGGATGACCTACATCCAGTCCTCGAGCACCAACAGCGGCGTGAGCACGATCAACGTGTACTTCGAGATCGGGCGCAATCCCGACCTCGCCGCCGTCGACGTCCAGAACCGGGTCAACCAGGTGCTGGGCCGGCTGCCCGCGGACGTGCGCACCACCGGCGTCACGGTCACCAAGAACACGGCCGGGTTCATGGGCGGCCTCGGCTTCTTCTCGCAGGACAACCGCTACAGCGCGCAGTTCATCAGCAACTACCTGGACGTCTACGTGCGCGACGCGCTCAAGCGCGTGCCCGGCGTCGGCAACGTTCTCATCTTCGGCGAGCGCAAGTACGCGATGCGGCTCTGGCTCGACCCCGCGCGGCTCGCCGCCCGCGGCATCACCGCCGGCGACGTGGTGCGGGCGCTGCGCGAGCAGAACCTGCAGGTGGCCGCCGGCGCCCTCGGCGACGCACCGGCGGACGTGAACCAGATGTACAACCTGAGCGTCCGCGCCCTCGGCCGCCTGACGGAGGTCGCCCAGTTCGAGAACGTGGTGGTGAAGGCGGGCGCAGACGGCGCGCTTGTCCGCGTCCGCGACGTCGGCCGCGCCGAGCTCGGGGCCGAGACCTACTCCGCCAACCTCCGCTTCATGGGCCTCGAGGCCTCCGGCATGGGCATCCAGCTGCTGCCCTCGGCCAACGCCCTCGCCGTCTACCAGGGCGTGATGAATGAGATGGCCCGGCTCGAGCGCGCCTTCCCGCCCGGCCTCGAGTGGCGGCTCGCCTTCGACAACGTGGGCGTCGTGCGCGAGTCGATCCAGGAGGTGCTGTTCACGCTCGTCGAGGCGATCCTGCTCGTGATCCTGGTGATGTTCCTGTTCCTCCAGAACTGGCGCAGCACTCTCATCCCGGCGATCACGATCCCGGTGTCGCTCATCGGCACCTTCGCCTTCGTCAAGCTGTTCGGCTTCTCGATCAACACGCTCACGCTGTTCGGGATCGTGCTCGCGACCGGGATCGTGGTGGACGACGCGATCGTGGTGATCGAGAACATCGAGCGCCACATGGCCGAGCACAAGGTGCGCGCCTACCGTGCGGCGATCGACGCCATGCGCGAGGTGTTCGGGGCGGTCGTGGTGATCGGGATCGTGCTCGTGGCCGTGTTCGTTCCGGTCGCCTTCTTCCCCGGCACCGTGGGCCGGCTGTACCAGCAGTTCTCGCTCACGATCGCCTTCGCGGTGATCCTCTCCGTCTTCAACGCGGTCACCTTCACCCCCGCGCTCTCGGCGCTGCTGCTGGACCGGGAGAGCCACACCCACGGCCGCTTCTTCACGGCGGTGAACCGCGTGATCGACGGCGGGACGCGGGGCTACGTGCGGCTGCTCACGCGCGCGCTCGACCGGCGGCCGCTGATGCTCGCCCTCTTCGGCGTGGGCCTGCTGGCGACCGTGTGGCTCTTCAGGAACGTGCCGTCGGCGTTCGTTCCCGAGGAGGACGAGGGCTACTTCATCAGCGTGTTGCAGGCGCCCGCCGGAGCGTCGCTCGAGTACACCACGGGCCTCGCCCGCCAGGCCGAGGAGATCCTGTTCAAGGACCCCGACGTCCGCGCGGCCTTCGCGGTGGTCGGCTTCAGCTTCAGCGGCGCCGCGCCGAACAGCGGCCTCATCTTCACCCGGCTCAAGGACTACCACGAGCGGCGCGGGAAGGCTCACTCGCTCACGGCCGTGCTCAACCGGGTGCGTGGGCCGATGATGTCGATCCCCGGGGGGCTCGTGATCCCGTTCGCGCCCCCGGGCATCCAGGGCCTGTCCGTCTTCGGCGGATTCCAGTACCAGCTGCTCGACCAGACGGGCGGCGACATCTCGCGGCTGTCGGATACGCTCCGCTCGTTCATCGCCCGCGCCAACCAGAGCGGCCGCGTGGTGGGCCTGTTCTCGAGCTTCCGCACCAACGACCCCCAGCTGGTGGTGGAGATCGACCGCGACAAGGCGCGCAGCCTGGACCTGCCGCTGCAGGAGGTGACCGACGCGCTCCAGGTGTTCCTGGGCTCGAGCTACGTCAACGACTTCGACTTCAACAACCGGGCGTATCGCGTGTACGTGCAGGCCGACCAGCAGTTCCGCTCGGATCCGAACGACCTGCGCCAGTTCTACGCGCGGGCTTCGAGCGGCGCGATGGTGCCGCTCGACAACGTGGTGCGCACGCGCGAGACCACGGCGCCGCAGGTGATCAGCCACTTCAACCTGTTCCGCTCGGCGGAGATCAACGGCGTGCCGGGGCCCGGACTGAGCTCGGGCCAGGCGCTCTCGGCGATGGAAGAGCTCTCGCGCGAGGCGCTGCCGCCCGGCTTCGACTTCGCGTGGGCGGGCCAGTCGCTCGAGGAGCTGAAGGCCGGCACGCAGGTGGTCTTCATCTTCGCGCTGAGCCTCGTGATCGTGTACCTGGTGCTGGCCGCCCAGTACGAGAGCTGGGTGCTCCCGTTCATCATCCTGCTCGGGGTGCCGCTCGCCGTCGTCGGCGGCCTCGGCGCGCAGTGGCTGCGCGGCCTCGCCAACGACGTGTTCTGCCAGGTGGGGCTCGTGATGCTGATCGGGCTCGCGGCCAAGAACTCGATCCTGATCGTGGAGTTCGCGGAGCAGCTGCGCGAGCGCGGCCTCGGCATCCGCGAGGCGGCGCTCGAGGCGGCCCGCATCCGGCTACGGCCGATCCTGATGACCTCGTTCGCCTTCATCCTCGGCGTGATGCCGCTCGCCGTGGCCACCGGCGCGGGCGCGGGCGCCCGCAACTCCGTGGGCACGTCGGTGGCCGGGGGCATGCTGGCCTCGACGCTGCTCTCGATCTTCTTCATCCCGGTGCTCTACGCCGTGATCCGCTCGCTCGCGCCCGGGGGGCTGCGGCGCAGGGCCGACGACGAGGCGCCGGTCGTCGGCAAGGGAGAAGCCCATGCGTGAGCGCCTGCTGCCCGCGCTGGCCGTGGTCGCTGCGCTCGCGGGGGCCCGGCTTGCGAGCTCGCAGCCGTTCGAGCGCGTGACGTTCGACCAGGCGGTGGCGCGCGCCCTCGATCACAACCCGTCGGTGGGAGAAGCGACGCAAGCCATCCTGCGGGCCCAGGCCCTGCTCGACCAGGCGAAGTCCGTGTTCCGCCCCACGCTCTACGGCAACGTGGGCGCGACGATCCTAGACGACGCGCGCGGCTTCAACGGGTTCGTCACCCAGCCGCGCACGCAGGCGGGCTTCGCCGCGACGCTCTCCTACCCGGTGCTCGCGACGGCGCGCTGGGCCGCCAAGAACCAGGCCGCCGACCAGGTGGCGATCGCACGCATCTCCGCGGAGGAGACCCGCCGCCAGGTGGCGCTCGCGGCCGCGCAGGCGTACCTCGCCGTGATCGCCGCCGAGCGCCAGCGCGAGATCGCGCTTCGGAACCTCGACACCGCGCGAGCGCTCGACGAGTACGCCCGGGCGCGGCTCGAGGCCGGCAAGGGCAGCCGGCTGAATCACGTCCGGTCGACGCAGGAGATGGCGGCCGCCGAGGTTCAGCTCCAGGTCACGGAGCTGCTGGTGCGCCAGGCCCAGGAGGCCCTCGGTGTCGCCATCTTCGCCGACGCCCCGATCGGCGCCCAGGGCGGTCCGGTGTTGCAGCCCGCCGCGCCTCCCGCGAGCGACGCGTGGCTGATGCAGCGGCCGGACGTGCGCCTGTTCTCTGCCGAGCTCTTGGCCGCGGATCGGGTCGTGCACGACTCCTGGCGGGACTGGTTCCCGACCGGCAACGCCTTCTTCACGCCCCAGTACGTGAACCCCAAGGGCGGCTTCGAGCCGGCCGGCACCTGGCGCGCCATCTTCCAGCTCCAGATCCCGATCTACGACGGCACGCTGGGGCCGACCAAGCGCGCCCGCATCGCCGATCGCGAGAGCGCCCGCTTCCGCTTCGACGCGGTGAAGCTCGAGGCGCGCGCCGAGGCGCGCCTGGCCCAGGACGCGGTGGCGCTTCACGAGCAGATGGTGGCGACGAGCCGGAGGTCCTCCGAGAGCGCCGCCGAGGCGCTTCGAATCACTGACATCGCCTACAAGGCCGGGGCCACCAGCAACATCGAGGTCGTGCAGGCCCAGCAGACCGCCCGCAACGCGGAGGTCCTGCTGGCCGTGGCCGAGGACCGGCTGCGCCAGGCGCGCCTCGACCTGCTCACCGCCCTCGGGCAATTCCCCTGAGGCGGCCTCAGCGGAGCCCGAGCAGCGCGGCGCCCACGAAGCGGCGCGGCGCCGCCCGACCGATGAGGTTCCGCACGCTCTGAAGGGCCGGCGTTCGGACGCGAAACCTCCGACGGGAATCCGGACATCACCGCCGTAAGCTGCCTGATTCCAGCAAACGACTGAGGTGGACCCCATTCTTCGGACCAGAAAGGGGCTTGGTTTAAGTGTGGCCTGCCCAGATTGTACGGCCGTTGTGGAGAGACCTTCGGTTTGGGCCGTGGGAGCTGTGGGAAACGCGTAGCGTTT
>Ga0209341_10004941_pt1 | contig 12183 bp, 13 predicted proteins | sample RifCSP13_2_FD_184020 | JGI IMG/M metagenome (GOLD analysis project Ga0209341, IMG submission 184020) | Soil microbial communities from Rifle, Colorado - Rifle CSP2_sed 13_2 (SPAdes) (version 2) | ecosystem: Environmental > Terrestrial > Deep subsurface > Rock core/Sediment | place: Rifle...
AAGCCATGACCGAAGGCAGGCTTAAAATATTCGGCGGTAACCAATTCCGCCCCCTCTTGCACGTCAGGGATGCGGCAAAAGCGATTGCGGACAACCTTACAACCAAACACAAGGGAATTTTCAACCTGCACAGCGAAAACATGAAGATTCTTGATTTGGCAGACAAGGTAGTCAAAAAAGTTCCGAAAACGAAAATGAATATCTCAAAAATGAACCTTACCGACCTGAGAAATTACCAGGTTAGCTCCCAAAAGGCAAAGAAAGCCTTTGGGTTTAGGCCAAAACTCCGGGTTGAGGACGGCATAGAAGAAATAAAACAGTTATTCGGCGAACGGAGGATCAAAAACCCGGAAGATACCAGATATACCAACAAAGACCACCTGGCGATGCTAAATAATCATAAACATTCGAGTAGACCCAAGACCCCGGAGGTAATCGGCGGAGGCCTTTCGGTTGACGAACGCGGCCAGGTGGCTTACGTAAACGAATTCGATTTTAATAGTGTTAAAAGATTTTACATGGTTGAAAACCACAGGGCCGGATTCGTCAGAGCCTGGCACGCCCACAAAAAAGAGGCCAAATACGTATTTGTTGTCAAAGGGGCGGCGCTCGTTTGTCTGGTACCCGTAAAAAACTGGAAAAAGCCGTCCAAAAAAGCCAAACCCGAACGTCACGTCTTGTCGGCAAAAGTTCCCAGGATTCTTTACATCCCCCCGGGCTATGCTAACGGGTTTATGACCCTAACCGATGAAACACAGCTCATTTTTTATTCAAACTCCACCCTGGAGGAATCGCTGAAAGACGATTTCCGCTACCCATCCCGCTATTGGAATGTTTGGAAGGTGGAAGAAAAATAAAATGATAAAGAAAAAAGTAGTTATTTTGGGTGCAACCGGAATGCTCGGGTCAATGCTTCTTGATAAATTTGTCAAGGACGGTGAGTTTGAAGTCGTGGCAACTTATAGAGACCAAAAGTCCCTGAAGCTAGTCAAAAACAAATACCCCCAAGTTAAATTCAGAAAGCTTGACGCCCAAAAAGCGGACCTAAAGAGAATTTTGACGGCAATCAAAGGGACCAAATGGATCGTCAACGCCATTGGCATCACAAAGCCCAATATTCATGACAACGACGCCCGTGAGGTTCAAAGAGCCACGGTCGTCAATGTCCTTTTCCCCCACCTTTTGACCGATGCCGCAAAAAAGATAAACGCCCAAGTCATACAAATAGCCACTGATTGTGTTTTTTCAGGCCAGGAGTCCCGATATGTCGAGACCGACTGGCACGACTGTTTGGATGTTTACGGCAAAACCAAGAGTCTTGGCGAAGTTTTCGGAGAAAATATTTACCATCTCCGTTGTTCCATAATAGGACCGGAGTTAAAATCCCACAGCTCTCTTTTGGATTGGTTTTTGGGTCAACCTAAAGGAGCCCGCATTAACGGCTTTACAAACCACAAGTGGAACGGCATTACCTCGCTGCATTTTGCCATGATTTGCATGGCCATTATTAAAGGGGAGACAAAACTGCCCCACGTTCAGCATATCTTGCCTGCGAGTGAGGTAAGTAAAGCGCAATTGCTTAGAATCGTTGCCAAAGAATTCAGGCGTAATGATGTTATCATTAAGGATACAAAAGCACCGGTTGCGATTAACCGGACCCTTTCGACAAACAATAAAAGGTTAAACCAAAGAATTTGGCGCCTTGCCGGTTATAAAAACCCGCCATCGATTCAAAGGATGGTTAGAGAGTTGGCACAACAATGAAAATACTAACTATTTTAGGCACACGACCAGAGTTAATAAGATTAAGCTTGATAATTAAAAAGCTGGATAAATTTTGTAATCAAGTACTTGTTCACACGGGCCAGAATTACGATTTTAACCTGGATAAAATCTTCACCAAAGAGCTTGGCTATAGGAAAATGGACTACTATTTAGGGGCAAAAGGGAGCTTCGGAGAACAAATCGCAACCATCTTACCCAAATTGGAAAAGATTCTTGCCAAAGAAAAACCCGATGCTTTTGTCGTACTGGGCGATACAAACAGCAGTCTGGGGGCAATTGTGGCCAAAAGAATGGGGATTAGGGTTTTCCACATGGAGGCCGGCAACCGCTGCTATGATGATAGGGTTCCGGAAGAAAATAACCGCCGGATCATTGATTCCCAGAGCGATATCCTCCTGCCTTATTCGGAAAGAAGCAGGGCCAACCTGGTTCGAGAGGGTGTCGCCGGAGAGCGAATATACGTTACCGGAAACCCAATCAAAGAGGTGCTGGACCACTTCATGCCCCAAATTGATGGTAGTGACATTATGCAGAAGCTGGGTCTTAGCAAAAACAAGTTTTTCCTAGTCACCAGCCACAGGGCGGAGAATGTTGATCATATTGAAAGGTTAAGTAAGCTCGTTGACGCCTTTAATCAGGTCCATGACAAATACACCCTTCCTGTAATTTGGAGTGTTCACCCACACACGCGCAGGGAATTGGACAAAAACCCAAGGCTGAAGGTAAGGAAGGGAATAAAAATAACGGAACCGTTAGGGTTTTTTGATTTTAACAATCTGCAAAAGAACGCTTTTTGCGTCCTCTCCGATAGCGGTACGGCCCCCGAGGAATGTTCTATTTTCGGAGTACCTGTTGTTGTATTAAGAGACGCCATGGAGAGGCCGGAAACACTTGACGCCGGAAGCAATTTTGTAGCCGGTTGCGAACCTGATGCGATTCTGCGTGGTATCAAAGTTGCAACCAAAAGCGAAAACAACTGGGTTGCACCAGCCGAATACCTTAAAGAAAACGTCAGCGACACGGTTGTAAGAATAGTTTTAAGCTTCTGGTTAAGGCATTAACAGCAAGATGATTGAACAAAAAGAACTGGTTAGAAGAGTTGTGAGTGAGATTAGAGAAGCACGCCCGCCTCATCCGGCGAAGGATATAGATATTGTCTGGGTGCTTTCTGCTCCCGGAACCATAAAAGAGCCTTCAGGTGACGGAATCTATAACGGCGAGATTGCCAACTGGGTTAGCATCCAAGCCGGTATCAGTCTGGTTCGGAAAATTACGGCCCTGAGGCTTGATAAAAAACCTGAAGAGGTGACAAAGAAAGAAATCGAAGTCTTTGGCCCGGCATTATATTACAACGGCGAGGACAGAAACACTCAAAACGTTAAATATCTTCAAAACGAAGCCCTGAAAGAAGCAATTAAAGATTCGAATTTTCCCCTTCCCGAGTCAAAAGTGGTCATAGATCACATAGATACGATAGGTACCCCGGCACAGGTCCAGGGAATGGCAAGATTTCTAAGATCAACCGGCTTTGAGGGAAAAGTTGCGGTAGTATCCATGATTCATCATTCAAGACGGCTTGCACGCTACCTGAGGCATTATGGGGACTTGATGCCTGACAATGTACAATTTGTGAACGCCTACATACCGGAAACGGTTAATTCTTTGGGCAAAACCTTAAGAGAAGTGCGTAAAATTGTTAAATATACCCAAAAAGGCGACTTGGCAGAAGAACCCCTGGAGGGATTTTAATATGGATTGCTGCATGATAACCACCAATATTCGGGACAGATTGCGCCTGGTGGAGAACACCGTTGCTTCTTTAAAGAAACACGAGGGGCTTTTTTCCCAAAAAATCATGTCCGTGGACGTTTTCCCTGACGGGGTACCCCTGTCTTGGTTTGACAAATTCCAAAAACAGGGCTGGAAAGTGTTGTCGAAAGATGTTGATGCGGCAAAAAGCATGATTTTAAATCAACGCAAGGCGGTTTCTGCGGCAGAAACAGACATAATTTTATATACAGAGGATGATATTTTGGTGAATTATTTGCCAAAATTAACCACCATTCATAAGCTGTTTGGTGGAAACATCATAAACGGAAAACCGGCAGGGTTTATTTGCTTTAACAATCACGTCTGGACCAAATTTAAAGAAAATCCCGAGCATATAATTAGCTTTATTAACAACCTGGACAATTACATCACCATAGACGGTGATGTGTTTCTTGTAAAAAACGAAACCATAAAAGACAACTATTATTTGAATTTTCCGGTTGCGATAACTTCCAAAAAGTTATTTTTGGAGCTTCAGGATTATGCCCTGGAGAGTAAAAAAGGATCCGGAGTTGAGGCGGGAATGACAAAAGCGTGGTTTGATACGGGAAAAGATAAAGAATATGCAGTGATCGTTTCCTTGAAGCCGAAGATCCTAACCGATATCAAGTCTGGCAAAAAAATAACCGTAATTGATTTTTACAACTACGCGAATATCAATTTTTGGAACAATGACGCAACCTTACAACACCAACCGATAGGGAGAAGGGCCAGTACCATCTTCTGATATGAAAATATTTGACTGTTTTTTGTTTTTCAACGAGTTGGAACTTCTGGAATTGAGGCTAATGACGCTGGCTGACATAGTGGATTACTTTGTTCTGGTAGAAGCTGATGTCACCTTTACGGGAAAGAAGAAAGAGTTTGAGTTTGAAAAAAACCGCAGCCGGTACAAAAAATATCTCGATAGAATAATTCACATCAAGGTAGAAGATACTCCGGAGCCTTTTAAAGATGACGTCTGGGCGAGGGAGTACTTTCAAAGAAATTGCATAGTCAGAGGTTTAGCGAAGGCAAAAAAAGAAGACAGAATTATTATTTCCGATGTCGATGAAATACCCGATCCCGACGCGATACTGCAAGTTAAAGACAAAAACCACCCGGTCACTTTCAACCAGTACCTTTTCTACTACTACGTAAACTGTGCGAGCAATCGGAGCTGGAACGGGTCGATTATTTCCCCGTTTGAGAACATGCCCCCGCCACAGGCGCTTAGAAAATTGGCCAGGCGAGGGCTAAACAGAATTAAAAACAGCGGCTGGCACTATTCCTATATGGGCGGTGTTGACAGAATCAGAAGCAAATTGGACAATCTATCCGACGCCTTCATGCGGCGTGAGCTGGTGGGAACGGATGATGATATATTAAGAAAGATCAATTCCCAAAAGGATTTGTGGGATGAAAAGAGCAACCATAGGCTAATAGATATCGAGGAGGGAAATTACTCACCTAAAAGTATGAAAGAATTCCTGAAAAAGTATCCCGGCTTTTATTTTAATCGCTAACATGTTCTCGATTATAATGCCTCTTGATGAAAATCGATTGAACCAGTTCAAAAACACCAAACTGGTATATGATTCCATGCCCCAGAAAAAGGAGTTTATTATTCCCACCCGCAACGAAAGGGGGCTGCGCAAGTACTTTTCCGAGCACAAACTGGACAAAGACGTGAGAATTATTCCCTACGTGGTCAGGATCGGTTTTAATTGCAGTAAAGCCCTTAATCTAGGAGTTCGAAGCGCCAAATACCCCCAGATTATCGTTACCAGTCCAGAAGTTTTACCAATTACCCAGGTTCTGGCTCAATTTGAGGAGGTTTTGGGCACTAACGTCGTCGGCCAGGTTTGGGACGGGGACGAGAACGGCAATAAAGGAAAATCTTTAGTCAGCACGCACTTTAGAAACAACAACCCCGGAATGTATTTTTTGGCCATGTTTAACAAAGATGATATTGAAAAAGTTAACGGCTGGGACGAGGAATTTATGAAAGGATACGCTTATGAAGATAAGGACTTTGGAGAGCGCTTCAGGAGGGCAGGAATTCCCTTTACGGTTAGGGATGATATTCAGGCCCTACACCAATATCATCCAAGGAGTGAAACCATCCCGGGCGGGCTTGCGATAAACCGGCAAAGGCTGATAGACAATCACGGCCAGGGGATTATTAAGTGCAAAAACGGCCTCCTCAAACTCAAGGAACCAACCTTTTTATCCCCAAACCCTCACTCTTAAATCATTTGCGCTTCCCCAGTAGGGAAGACTTGCAACGGAGGATCCGGAAGTTTTTGTGCGAACCCTCATTCCGCTGAAGGTTTTCAGGTTTATGATTGGGTTGGTGTTGTGGAATATCTTCCAGGGGTGGTCCAGAAACAGGGGAATCCGAATTCGCTTCTTTGGATCGTTCCATAAAGGGTTGCCTTCGAGAGCCTTTTTGATCATTCGGATATAAAGCGCCCTTCCCGCTATCTGGGCAAATGGGGCCGTGTCCTTTTTATAAAAACCGGCATATTCGCCCTTTCCCCATTGGCTTAAGACATACAAGTTGTCGAACCGGTAATATTCGTTTTCGTCTCTGGGCACAAACTGAAAATAATCCGGTGGGTATAAAGTATCCGCCTCGGCCGAGATCACAAAAGGTGTTTTTGCCGCCTCGCACCCGATCTGAATTTGCCTGAATAAATTTGCGTCGCAGGCTCCGACGTCACCGACACAAATGTTTTTCCCGAAATCAATCGGTTTTTGGGAGACGGAGATAATGGGAATGTCACCGCTTACACCCAGAAGCTTTTCTCTGATTTTCTCTTCAAAAGCTGGGCTTTCGCGGTTACTTGTGTAGTAAACAATTGTAAAAAGGTCTTTCACTTTTCTTTGAAATACAGCTTCAGGATATCTTCAGCCCTGCCCCAATATGGGATTTCGTAGGCCCTTATGTCCCCGAGTCTTTTGCGCGTACCCCTGGCAAGATATCCAAAGGCTTCAGGGTGGGAAAACACTATATTGGTCTCGGTTGTATAGAATTCCTCCGTTTCTCTGGGGGAAACCCCCAACTTATCTTCGTACCTTCCCGGATCTCCCCAATAATGAATTATGGACTCCTCTTTTTGTCCTTCCTGAAGCAATTTTTCTACCCTTTTGAATCTTTCTTCAAGAGCCCCAACCAGCATATCTCTTTTGGCTATTAAGCTGTTAACAACTTTTCGGTTGTTTCTGAAGGAGAAAAGGGGAGGGCGGGTCCATGTAAAGATCGACCACTTAGCCATATTGTAGGAAAAAACGTCCCTTTCCGGGAGATGATAGTGAAAATGTTCGGGGGAATACAAAACATCGTCCTCGGCCGTTGCAACATACTTGGTTTTAGCGGCCTTACAGCCTTCCAATATCTGCCTGTAAAGGTTTAAATGGGACCTGCCTATTTCCCCGACGCAGATGTTTTGCCCCAAAGCGATCGGTTTTTGGGAAACACTAATCAAGGGAAGGTCCCCGATAGCCTTGAGAAGCTGTTTTTTGGTATTTTCCAGAAAATAGGGATTATGGGTATCAAGCCAGTTACTTGTATAGTAGACAACCGTTAAATCGTTTTTGGTTATTTTTTGGGCCATAATTCCCCCTCTAAATGCTTTGCGCTTCCCCAGAAGGGAAGACTTTTGGCTTCTTTTTCTTCCGTGCCCGTAAACCAGCGCATCCCGTCCTTGGTTTTGATATTAACCACTGCCAATTCGTTTGTGAAGGGAGTCCAGCCCTGATACCTATGGAACAGGGGGTGAGGTTTTTTAAGGCTCCATTTGGGGAGTTTGTGAAGCACCCTATCCAGGCGGGACAAGAGGTACTCCCGGTTGGCGAAGAGCGCGCATAAGGAGTAAGCTTTCTTTTTGAAAATATGGGTACCTTTATAAAGTATCCAGACGTTGGTGTAATGATAGGCGGTCTCCTTATCGGGGGGGGCAAAATCGAAATACCCGGCTGAGGGGTATAGACAGTCTGCTTCTGCCGTACAGACGAATTTTGTAGTCGCCTTCAGGCACCCCAATTGTATCTGGCGGTATATATTATGATCGGAGATACCAACATCCCCGACGCAAATGTTTTCCCCGAAATCAATCGGTTTTTGGGAAACGGAAATAAGAGGGGTGCGGCCTGCGGCTTTTAACAACCTCTCTCTGATTTTTGTTTCAAAATCTTCTTTCTCCCTATTGCTTGTATAGTAGATTACGGTTGTGTTTCCCATGTTGGTACGGGCCAAAACCTTTCAATTAACCAGTTGAATGGGAGCGTCTGTTTGTGCCAGGCTGTATTAGCCACCCATCTTTTAGTATACTCCGCTCCTTTTTCGGTCTGGTCTCTCTCAAGGGAATATCCTCTTCCTTCGGTTTTATGCAAGTGTGCGTACCAGGTTTTTTTGTTGACCATAACCCTCCCTCCCGAAAGCCAGCATTTAAGGCCGACTTCCTGGAATTCGTTTGCGAAAGTTCCATAGTTTTCCTCGTCTTCAAGTTCAAGCTTGTAGTAATAATCTTTTTGCATGAACCAGCAGGAACCCTGCGCAGACATCACCTCATCAATCAATTTTTCTGCCAATTTCGGATCTTTATTTTTTTCATTCCAGACCTCGCCGTGAAGATCAGGGGAGAGATACATATAGTCGACCGGATATTTGGGATTTTCAAGAATTTCCCATTTCTCAGCATCAAGGGCATATCTTCTGGGAATGACCACCCAATCCTCCTTGCAGTCAGCCTTTAGGATGCTATCAAACCCCTTCGCAAACATACAATGCGCATCACATTTCAGTAAATATTTCCCTTTCGCAAGTGCTACGGCGCTGTTTATTGCCGCCCGCATCCCCAAAGGAGCCCCCCGATGGATAATTCTTAAGCGGTCGTCGCCAATGAGCGGGGGATCAGGCCAATATCCGTCCAAAACAGCAATGATTTCAATATCCCCCTCGGCTTTGGATATTACATCGCGAATCGTCTGCTGGATATATTTTTCGTTTCTTGATGGAATAATTACAGAAAGTTCAGGCATCAGAGGTAGTTTTACATTGAAATTTTGGAAACGTCAAGGCCATTGACAACTGCATTATTTATCCCTACGCTTTGAATAACGCTCTTATGACGTTTCTTTCGCCCCGTGTACTTGTTATTGGGTCCTTTCTTGTGGTGATTTTGGGGGTGGTTTTCTATTTTGCTTTCGCCCGGGTTACCCGGCTGTCGATTGCCGAAAGGCTTTTGGACCAGCAGCAGACTTTATCCAGAGCAGAAGCAAGCAATATAACATCCTTTTTCCAAACATTCGGTGATTCAATTGCTGTATTTTCCAGGTTGGGGAGTGTCAAAAACAAAAGTGGTTTTGTTGCTCAAAACATGGACGCATTTGTGGAACAGTGGCGCGACAGCGATCTAGTCGGGGGAATTGTCTGGGCGGGGACCGACGCTGTGGTACAGCTCAACTCGAACGTATTGGGGACGTCGGATGTTGGCGCATCACTTGCAGATCGTGATTACTTTGTCTGGGCCGAAAGCGCCAAAGAAGGACAGTATTATGTCGGCGAGCCGGTAATAAGCCGCCTTGGGGCAACAAAAGGACAGATGATCGTTCCCGTGGCTGCACCAATATTTCGGGAAGACGTTTTTGTCGGAGTTATTGCTGCCTCAGTTAAGCTGCTTCCGTTAACAAATCAGTATTTGGAGTTTATGAGAGTTTCCGATTCAACCGACGTCTATCTTATAAACCAGGACGGATCTCTCATATACAGCAATTCTAACCCTGATCTTGCAGGCTCGAATTTATTTGAGCTTATAGAACAAAATCCATTATTGGTTAGTCAAATGCTCGAAGATTCCCTTAAAAAAACTTTAGGCTCAAACGAAGAAGGGAAGCTGCAAGCTCCGTACTTAAACACCAAAACCCAAACTTCGGAGGTGCGCTTGATTGCCTGGTCTCCGGTCACTTTGAACAGTCAAAACTGGGTGCTGATTATGGCAACACCGACTCAAGCAGTTGACCAACAAACAAGACCCGTATATGGACGACTGGCGGCCCTGCTTTTCTTGGTTTTTCTGACAATTCTTACCTTTGGAGTAATAGTTTCACGCGAGGTTCAGAGTGAGTTTGGGGGACAGGTTGCAGCTAAACCACAAAAGCCGATAGAGAAAGCGGGTTAAAGCGAAGTTATCTAGAACAGGTTGTAGAAGTAGTCGTACTTCAGGTTCTCACGGTTTGCCCAGTTTCCCGGAAAATCAGATTCCCCTTTGGCATAGCGGAACGAGCTTGAGTCTGTCACTTCTTTCATGATGAGCCAACCGCCGCTTTTATTGGTGAACCCGTAGTAGGTGATAACCCCATCCTCAATCTCAGCAATTCTGTAGCCCTCCGTAGGCGAACCTGTGGTTGGTGAAGTTTCAGTCGACGGAGCTCCTCCAAGCTCATCGACCCTAGACTGCATGGCCTTACCGAAAAGCAGGGTCTCAACCCTTCTGCCCAAAAGGGAAAAGATAAAGAAGGAAAGTCCGGCCGCCCCGATGAGTTTTAAAAATGTTCTTTTGTCAACATCAGCAACTTCTACTCTATGATTATCTGTATCTTCTGCTTTGGGGTAGGGCCGGGGTGATATCTGGACGGCGGTAGTTACGTTTGATACCCCGTTGGTTTTCCGGGGAAAGAGCTTTAAGGCAAAAAAGGCAATTAACGGGTAAAGAAGAACTGCAATCGCAAGTTGGGTATAGGTCTTGGCAGTCACGAAAGCAAAAATCACAAGGAAAGCAGAGATTAGAAAACCTGAATATGTTAGTGTTTTACCCATTAATATATAGTATTATCCAGTACTGTAAATTCAGTCATTACAAATCCCGTTTCATTTGCCCCCAGTTTTATTTCATACCAACCTGAATTTTCAGAAACGAATTCAAATTCATCCCCGCCTACAGCCTTGCCGATTATTGCCGATTCCAATGACGGCTCCTGCCTGATGTTTATATTAGGCGCCCCATCCGGGACTTTAACAACCTTTGTGGGTTCGGGAGGAGGGGCTGTTGGCTCCACAACTTCGGGAGGAGACACTATTGGCCCCACAGCTTCCGAAAGAACATTCGAGGGAGTGGGGAGGGGATCGGCAACGCTCCCAGGAGACGATGCGTTAATGTTTCTAAGGCCTAAACCGACAAGAAGAACAAAAGTTCCAAACATTACTGACACCTCGGGTATTCTGCGGGGGGCACGGGTGCTTTGCGGCTGACTTATTGCAGTTTGTGCGGAGGCAATCCTTTCAAGGGGCTTGGCGTTATTCTCCAGCGTGATTCCAGGAGGCAGTTCACCAAAGTTATCACCGGGATTAAAGCCATCAGCCAAAGGTGTCACCATATCCGTTCTTACCCATGGCATTGTCCCGTTTCCTGTGTATTCCGGGTATGATGAATTGGTGTTTTTGTTGTGATGAATGAAGCTAATTAAGGGTAGAAGCTGGGTCTTGTCAACCTGAACGGATTTATAAGGTCCGGCAAAAAGTGATCCAGTTCGATTCTGTTTTTTATTGTAATACATAGAGTAGCGGGTACAAAGCGACCTTATGAAGCTCTCGAGGGAATTAGGCTCTTTCTGATTCAAAATAAGATGAAAGTGGTCAGGCATGAGGCTAAAGGCCACAAGCTCAATTTTGCCGTAGTAGTTCTTGGGAAGATGGGGAGTACCCTTAAAAGTCTTGCCGTTTACAGTGAATACTTTTTTTGTGCTTTCCGGGTCTCCCGGGGGGGTTAAATAGTCCCCAAGGAAGGCCTTGAACGCATCGTAATCTGAAGCGTCGCTGAATATAGCTCTTTTTTCTACTCCACTATTATATACGTGGTGAAGGGTAGTCCCGTTTGACAGGTCTTCGGCAGGCATAACTTCACGCTACCTTGAAAGGAGATACATTGCAAGGGCCATTTCGAGGCCAATCTCTCTTGTAAGGAACTCCTTTCATGGTCTACCCGCGTTTATGGAGTTTCCGGAGGAGTTGAGTTTTCAGGAAGCTCTATTGGAGGGGTGATATTTGTCTGTTCCACCGGTTGGGGCGCCTGAAGCTCGGTTCCTGACGCGGCTTCTGTGGACCTGTTTTTCTCAAGTTCAGTTAAGACATTCTTGGCAAGAGTATAATCCTCGGAATTCGCATCAAGGAGGGAAAGGACTACATTCATTTCGGAGATGGCCTTGTCGTTGTCTCCCTTCTCCCGATAGGCAATAGCCAGGTTGTAGTGGGCGTTTGCCAAGTCCCCCTTGGCCAATACAGCCAGTTTAAATGAGTCAATAGCCTCGTCATACCTTCCCAGAGCGTAGTACACCCCGCCCAAGCCGATCCTAAGGTTGGGATTAATGGGATCAAGCGCCACAGCTTGGGTGTAGGCCTGAATAGTGAACTGGTCCGCTCCTGTGGCAAAAGGCATAATGCTTCTATATATTTGAGCCAATACCTCCCAGTTTGCCGATCTTGACGGATTTAGGGTGACTGTGGATTTGCCCTCGGAAATTGCCTGCTGCACGAGCTGGGTGATTGTCTGCCTGTCGGTATCTGTTATGTCTTCCTTTGAACCCAGG
>Ga0209341_10004942_pt1 | contig 12183 bp, 13 predicted proteins | sample RifCSP13_2_FD_184020 | JGI IMG/M metagenome (GOLD analysis project Ga0209341, IMG submission 184020) | Soil microbial communities from Rifle, Colorado - Rifle CSP2_sed 13_2 (SPAdes) (version 2) | ecosystem: Environmental > Terrestrial > Deep subsurface > Rock core/Sediment | place: Rifle...
CGCCGCCACGACCCGCGGTCCCGCCATCACGGGCGCGTCGAGCCGCCGGATGCCGCGGCGCCTGGCCTCCTCGGCATGGCGCACGGACGCCTCCGGGTCGATCGTGCTCATGTCGATCCACAGCGATCCCTTCTTCATGCCTGCGAGGAGCCCGTGCTCTCCATAGGTGACGGCCTCGACCGCGGCGTGGTCCGTGAGCATTGTGATTGCGATGTCCACGGCCGCACCGAGGTCCTTCGGCGAGTCGTGCCCAACCGCGCCCTTCGTCGCGAGGGCGAGTGCCTTTCCTTTTGTGCGGTTGAAGACGTGAACCTCGAAGCCCCTTCCGAGGAGGTTTTCCGCGATGCCCGTTCCCATGCGGCCGAGTCCCACGACGCCGACGACGTCCATGTCGATGCCCCCGTTCGTCGGTCCGCACGCGACCGCGGGATATGAAGTTCTCACGACGCTGTGTCTCGCCCGGAGCTATCGTCCGGGAATGAGCCGGCCTTCGTGGATCGCGAGGAGGTCCGAGTACACGGCGTAGGCGGTCTGGCGCACGCCCGGGTTCCGCTCGGAGACCAACAGCTCGGGGATCAGGTCCGTGCGCACGAGGAGCGCGTTCGACGTCCCGCGGATCGCGTGGAGCGCGTCGTCGGGCGGCAGCTCCTCCAGGGACACGGAGACCCGGACCGAGCGTCCCTCACGACTCCCGCGCGCGACTTGTTTCACGCGTCGTCCCGCGGCGCTGGCGGCTCGCACCCGCGCCGCGTCGGTCCCCGCGATGCCCTGCCGCGGCACCGCCTCCGGCCGCACGCGACCGCCCATGACGACGTTCGCGAGGAGGCACGCCTTCACGGTCGCGTCCCATCCGTCGAGGTCCATGGAGGGGTCCGCTTCCAGGAGGCCCATCCGCCGCGCGTCCGCGACCCCCTCCTCGTACGTCCCGCCCTCCTCCAGTCGCGAGAGGACGAAATTGGTCACGCTGTTCAGGACTCCGCGGAACGAGAGGACGCGCGCGCCGACGAGCGTCTCCTGGAGTAGGTTGAACACGGGGGCGCCGTCCATGACCGTGCCCTCGTACCGGAAGCCGACGCGGTTCCGTCGGGCCAGATCGCGAAGGCGGCGGTAATGATACACGACCGGCCCCTTGTTGGCGGTGATCACGTGCTTTCCGCTCGCGAGCGCCGCCACGATGTGGTCGACGGCGGGCTGCACGGGCACGATGCGCAGCGGCGTGAGTTCGATCACCGTGTCCGCGCGGCTCTTCCGCACGTACTCCTTCGAGTCGACGCGAATCGGTCGTCCCAACGCCTCGAGAGTCCTCCCGGCCGCCGAGGCACGGAGCGCGCGCCTGAGGTCGATTCCTCCCCGGGCTTCGACGCGTCCGTGGTTGGCGGTGAGGATGGCCATCACGCGGACGTCGAGGCCCCAGTCCCGCAGGAGTTCCTGGCGGCGCTCGGCCAGAAGACGCGCGAACTCCCGGGCGACGTTCCCGAACCCGAGGAGGACGATCCGGTGAGGCACGGGCTCACGGTCCCGTCGATCCACCGCCAACGTAGGCGTCCGGGCGGATTCGCGGGACGAGCGCCATGAGCACCGCCGCCTCCGTGAGCCGGGTCCGGTCCATCGCGCCGCGGCTGAGCCACCCGATCGCGCCCTGCTTCCGCCCGATCTCCCGCACGCCCGCGAGCGCCTCCATGGCCTTCCCCACGGTCTTCCCGTCCTTCACCGCCGCGATGACGGACGGCGGGTACCGGAACCCCGGGCCGTGCCCGAGCGTGACGACGTCCCGCCGGTCCACAATCGCACAGTACTGGACGTCGAAGTAGTCCCGCTCCGCCTCGTTCCAGAACAGGCCGGCCTCGATGCCGACCCCATAGTCCCCGCTCTTGATCGCGCGAAGGGCCTTCCGCGCCCGGGCGACAGCGCCCGCGATCGTCTCCTCCTCGAACGGCTGCTGGGAGACCTCCGGGTCCACGCGCACGGATTCCACGCGGACCTTCGCGAACACGGAAGTGAACGCGGAGCGTGTTGCGGAGACCTTCAAGCGGTTGGAGGACCCCACGAGGACGAGGATTGGCCGGACCCGGCGGCCGTCGCGGTCGATGACCCGTGCCCGGATCCTGCGGGCGGAGATCGGAAGGGAGTCCTCCGCGAGCCGCATCGGGACGACGACGACCTCCATCGCCCGGTTTCCCCGCCGCCTCCGCTCCCGGTTGATCTCGTGCGCGGCCTCCACGCGCTCCGCTGACACGATGATCGCGTCGAGGTCCGCTTCGTACGCCGCCGGGCCCGCGATGTCCTCGAGGACGCTGAGCCGGGACCGCCGCCAGCCGCGGCGCCGGAGGAGCGCGGTCAGGTTCCGCCGCCGGACGGCGAGCGGGTTCACGGCCTTCCGCGTCCGCCGCGCCATCCGGTCCGACGTGATCCCGATGATGACCTCCTCGTCCCCGAGCGCGAACGCCTTCGCGAGGAGCGCCTCATGTCCCGCGTGGAGGATGTCGAACGTGCCGCCGAGGCAGACCTTCATCCGACATTCCCCAAGAGGAGGAGCATCGCGAGGCCGAACATCACCGCGCCGCCGAGGTACAAGTACAGGAGCTGCTTCTTCTTCTGCCGCACGCGCTCATCGTGCGTCCGCTCGCACTCCTTCGAACAGTATTTCTCCTTCACGCCGATCGTCGTGCCGCACTCCGGGCAGTGGCGGTGGGCGGCGACGCGCTCGACCACGCGACTCGAACGGTGGCGGCATTATTAGCGTTGCGCCGAGGGCTCCGCCTCCCGGAGAGGTGCGACCGGGCTCGAAGGCCTACTCGTCCGGCTTCGACGTGTCGGTCCGGCCTCCGCCGCCTCCGCCACTGCCGCCGGCCGGCAGCTTCCGGAGCGACACGAACTGCGTCGCGCCGAAGGCGAGAGACACGATCGGGAGGATGGGCGGGAGGAGGAGCTGGGTCCCGAGACCGGCGAGGCTCGAGTTCGATGGCTGAGGAAGGCGTTCGTTCCGGCAAGTCGTTCTGGCTCGCGTTAGACCGCGTCGTTCGCGTCTCTCAGGGCGGTCTGCGTGTCCTGAAGTTCCTGTTGCGTCGGGTTCAGCCTGTCTGCGGCAACCGAACTTGCGTTGGTTCGAGGTCCACCCGCCTACGCCCGACATAAGTGCGTTGTAGAACAGGGGATTCGGGATACGGCCCCCTTCGAAGACAATTGCCGAATCCGCGCTATCCGGGGCGCGGGATCGAGCGCGTCGATGGCCGGAAGACTCTTGAGCCTTTCCTCGCGCGGTCTTACGCATTTCGGAACGTATTAATACCGGATGCTATTACGTGTCCCGATACGGACCGGGGCAGGATGAAACGGCTCGGTACGGTCGAGAATCTTTCGTACGATGGTTCTGTCCTCGTCCGTGCGGCGTTCGCGCCCGCCCCCGGGACGCGGGTGCTTGACAAGCGGAACAAGTTCCTGGGCCGCGTCGCGAAGGTGTTCGGTCCCGTGAAGGAGCCGTTCGCCTCTGTCCGCCCCGACGGGAAGGTCCCGCTCACGATCCTTGGGTCTGACGTATACGTAGGTGAGGAACACAATGCCAAGCAAGAAGGTCGAAGAGGCCGAAGAAGTCACTAGGTGTCCGGAGTGCGGGAGCGGCCACCTCGCGCTGAACTACGAGCGGGGCGAACTGACCTGCGAGGAGTGCGGCGCCGTGCTCGAGGAGGGGATGATCGACCAGGGCCCCGAGTGGCGCGCCTTTGACGTCGAGCAGGGCGAGAAGCGCGCGCGCACGGGCGCCCCGATGACGTACACGATCCACGACAAGGGCCTCTCGACGACGATCGGGTGGAAGAACAAGGACTCCTACGGGAAGTCGATCCCCACGCGGAACCGCGCGCAGCTGTACCGGCTGCGGAAGTGGCAGCGCCGGATCCGGGTCAGCAACGCGACGGAACGGAACCTCGCGTTCGCGCTCTCCGAGCTCGACCGGATGGCGTCGGGGATGGGGCTCCCGCGGAACGTCCGGGAGACCGCGGCGGTGATCTACCGGAAGGCGGTGAACAAGAACCTGATTCGCGGGCGCTCGATCGAGGGCGTCGTGGCCGCGTCCCTGTACGCGGCATGTCGCCAATGTAACGTGCCCCGGACGCTCGACGAAGTCGCGGACCCGAGCCGCGTGGGCCGGAAGGAGATTGGCCGGACGTACCGGTTCATGACCCGCGAGCTGAAGCTGAAGCTCATGCCGACGAGCCCGAAGGACTACGTGTCCCGCTTCTGCTCGGAGCTCAAGTTGAGCGGCGAGGTCCAGTCGAGGGCGGTCGAGATTCTGAAGGACGCGCAGGACAAGGAGCTCACGAGCGGACGGGGGCCGACGGGCGTCGCGGCCGCGGCGATCTACATCTCGTCGATCCTGTGCAACGAGCGTCGCACGCAGCGCGAGGTCGCCGAGGTCGCGGGCGTGACGGAGGTCACGATCCGGAACCGGTACAAGGAGCTCACAGAGCGCCTCGGCATCCGGATCGAGCTGTGAGGAGTGCGGGCGGTGGGAGGTTCCGGGATTTCGGTTCCGAGACCGGCAGGCCTATGTAGTACTGTCTATCTCCATACTATAGTCAACCATGGCCACGACCATCCAAGTCAGCGAGGAAACCCGGGAACGGCTCGCGCGCCTGAAGGCGAGTCCTCGCGAAACGTACGACGAGCTCTTGGCGAAGTTGCTGGCCCTCATCCCCGAGGGCGATGACGAGGGCCGGTTTACGCCCGCGTTCCGTGTCGGGCTCCTCAACGCTCGCCTCGACATCAAGGAGGGGAAGCTCACCGACCACCGCGAGGTCAAGAAGCGGCTGGGCCTCTGATGGATTGGTCGGTCCAATGGACGGATCAGGGGCTGCGGGACCTGAGCGCCCTCGATCCGCCGGTCGCCAAGCGAGTCGTCGCGAAACTCGAACAGGCCGTTGAGAATCCCGAGCACTACTTCCGGCGACTTGCCGGGTTTGGCGACTTCAAGTTGCGGGTAGGGGACTACCGACTCCTCGCGACGATCGACCACGGGACAAAGACGATTTTCGTCGAACGGGTCGACCATCGGTCTCGAATCTACGAGAGGTGAACCGAACCCGGCTGGATCCGCGATGGGCGAAAGAGGACACTTGGTTCGTGGGTCGGGAGGGCCTGGACAGCGCGAGGTCGCGGGCGTGACGGGGGTCACGATCCGGCACCGGTTTGAGGAGCTCGAGCGGCTCGGCATCCGGATCGAGCTGTGATACGACCGAGTGGGGCCATGTCCTCGTCCGGGATGGCGTGGCCATCCCACTGTGTGGTTCAGGGCAGGCTTCGCCGGGTCCTGCCTCGATCGCAGGCTCTTAGTGGAACCGGAAGTACGCCACGACGTCGCTCGCCGCGGGGATCCGCAAAGTGAGCCGCCGGCAGGTTCCCTCCCAAGATTGTTCGGTCTGCCAGTTCAGGCGGTACTCGTCTCCGCTCCTGGACAGCCGTGTGGAGCCGGGCGAATCCGGGAACAGCGGCCTTTCCCCCACGGTGACGAGCGTGTCGCAATCAACGGGTTGGGAGTCGATCCACAGGTACGTGGGATCGGCCAGCGTGAACTTCACGGGCACGGTCGCGCCTGCGTTGACATCGTTGATGGCCGGAGCTGCGGACACCGGCGATTCGAAGCCGCCGAAGGTCGCCGCCGTACAGCTTGTCGGTAGGTCGAAGGCTGCCACGCCATCGGTCCGGCTCAGGGAGCTGCCCTGGCTTGCGCTGAACCCGAGGCCGCGGTTCGCAAAGCCCCGCCAGATCTCGCACTGATTCACCCCGCCGGTGAGGGCCAGGTCGGCGGTCAGGATCGCGTTCCGGCCGTCCACGAAGCCGGGGCGACACGGTTGGAACTTCATCCCGTCCATGACGAGCTGAAGGGCGAGGTTGTTCCCTCCGGTGGTCCAGTCGTCGTACACGTTCGCGTTGTAGCCGTACCGGTCCACGAGGTTCCAGTACATCTCCCACAGCATCGTGTTCCACACGTAGCCGATGCCGTGCGGTTGGCTGATACTCGCAACGTCGGCCACGGAAGCGTATGTTGACGGATTCACGGCCATGTCGGTCGTGTAGGGCGTCGGGCGGATGCCGACGCCGCCCGAGGGTTCGAAGATTACGTACGTCCCTACGCCGCGCGGCGTCACGGCCGTGTCGGACGGATGGGTGGTGAGCGCCACGGCGAACCAGTCGCTCCAGCCCTCGCCCATCTGCTCGGCGTTGTTGAGGCAGGTGACGATCGCGGGTCCCCCGGTGAGGCGGTTCGAGATCCCGTGCCCGTACTCGTGCGCGATCACCCCCGCGTCGAGGTCCGAGTCTCGGTCCGGCGCCCCGCCGGTTCCGTCGGCGATCGTGGCCGTGAGCGGCAGATTCGCCTTGAACAGGTTGCCATCGGCCAGGGTGATCATCACGGACGGGATGTGGATTGCTGGATTCGCGCCGCCCATGCCGAACGCCGGTCCCGCGATGTTGTTGGCCACGATCACCGTGAGCGCGCCGGCGAGCTCCGCGCGCAGCACCTTCGATACGAACGTGCAGTCGCCACGGTCGATCAGGGCGATCTTCCCGGCCGGGTCCGCGAGGTACGGATCGGCGGGGCTGCCGGCCCCGACCGAGCCCGCCGGACAGCCGCGACCCACGAACACGACCTCGCCCGTGATCGGGCCGGTCGTGACGAGGCTCTCGCCAAACCCAGCCATGGGGCCGAAGTACACGCCAGCGATCGGGGAGGGCGCCGCGACCGTGATCGGGTTTGGCGCCGACGAGCGCCACTCGAACATCTGCATCCGCGGCCGGACGCCGTCGACCCCTGTGCCGAAGTTCGCGTTGTTGCGTCCGCTGCCATCCTGCGCCTCGGCGCGGACGTCGTCGTTGCCGGCTCCTCCCCGGCCGTAGGTGTTGACCTGGAAGTTCCCCGCCGCCTCGTCGAAGCCGTATCCGTACGAGACGTCGTGCATGATGTTGTTCCAGTAGAACAGGTTCGTCACGACGGCCGGCTGCGAGTCGAGCGGCCGCCGGGTCAGGTCGAGGGGGAAGTCGAACGCGAGCGTTGCCCCGCCGTCCGGGCTGCTGCCCACGTCCGGAACGTTGTTCGCGTCCCGGTCCGCGTACGCGTGGACGTTATTCCCCCGGGTCACGGTGAACTCCGGTCCCGGAGCGCCGTTCGTGTCGTGCCACCCGAACGGGGAAGGGGTCGGGTCGGCCGCGTTGCCGACCAGCGAGCGTCCCCCGTCGCTCGGGCTCTCGAACGGGAGGGGGAAGACCCGGTACGTCGCCCCGTCGGTGGGTGGGAACGACGGTAGGGCGGTGTGAGCGCTCCCTGGGCGAGCGATCGCGCGGGCGATCGCGTCCGCGGAGTCGTGGACGATCAGGTCATCCTTCCCCAGCCACTCCCCCGTGCCCGCGTCCACGAAGGCGTTCCACCAGTGGTCCCCCCCGTTCTCCTGGATGTCGAGGCGCCATGCGAGCCGCACGGAGGAACCGACCGGCAACCACACGAGCCTCGCGTCGACCGGTTCCAAGGCAATCCCCCCGTCCGAGATCGTACTGGCCAGGTCGGGGACCCCCCGCTGGTCCAACACGCGGAAGACCTCCACCGGCTGCAGGTCCAGGGCCGCGGCGGCGGTCCCCACCGCGTCGACCGCCGAAACCCGCGCTTCCTGCCCGGCCGCGGCTGCCGCGAGGTTGGGCACGAACCGGTTGCCGGCGCTCAGCACCCCGCCGTCCGCGCGAACGTTCACGTTGAGAATGCCCGCGTGGACCTCGATGCCCCGGTACCGCTGCTGCAGGTACACGTGAGTCACGCCGGTGTGCCGGCTGAGGACCTCGTTGCTCACGACGACCTCGTCGACGTCCGAGGCGGCCAGGCCGAGCTCCCGCGCGTGGCGCTGCACGTACTCCTGCGCGACCTCGGCCGCGCTCCCGGATGCCGTCGCCGCCGCCCGGCCCGCCATCCCAAGAGCCGCGAACGCCGACAGCGCGATCACGATTGCGAGCCAACCGGCAAGAATCCTTCCCATCGTCCTCCCCTCGCTCCGCGCGCCCCCTAAGGGCCTCTTTCGCGCGGACCGGGGATGGCATAACGACATTATAAGGACGACGCACACCCGCGAAGGAAGCCGACGTCGGCCCCCGCAATCGCCCCGGACCGCGAGGACCGGCCCCAAAGGGGCGACCTGTGAATCGTCGGCGCAGCCGTCCCCCATCGGTATTCGCGGTCTGCGCGCAGGGCTAGCCCAACGAAAGCTGACCGCGCATGACAGGCACGACCTTTCCGGCGACGCGCACCTCGCGAGGGTTTCGTCCGACTGCACGCACGAAAACCTCGATCCGGCTCGGGTGGTGGACCTCGATCCCCTGTTCGATGACGAACGACTCCTTCGGCGGCAGCCGTCCGCTCGCGGCCAGGTACGCGCCGCACGCCCCCGCCGCGCTCCCCGTGGCGGGGTCCTCGGGGATTCCGAAGCCGGGGAAGAACCCTCGCGCGTGTAGGTCCGCGCCTCCCTGGGCGCCGAACGCGAACACGTACGCACCCGGATTCCCGCGGAACCGGCCCAGTGCCTTTCCCAATGCGGAGAAGTCTGGGACCATGTCACGGACGACCTCGATCCCGAGGACCGGCACTTGGAGGGACGGGATGCCCGTCGAGCTGATCTGGGGCCGCAGCTTCGTGGCGGTGATGTCCCGCGATTGGATGCCCAGGGCCTTCGCGAGGGGTCCGACGTCCTTCATCCGCGCCCCGAGCTTCGGGGTTCCCTGCGTCATCACGACGCGCTCCACGGTTCCTTGGCGGACTTGCAGCTCGAGGGGGAGGACGCCGATCCCGACCTCTTGGTGAATCGTCGAGACGCCCTCCGCCGTGGCCACGAGCCCCTCCTGGGCGGCGACGTACGCGGTCCCGAGTGACGGATGGCCTGCGAACGGAATCTCACCGCCAGGCGTGAAGATCCGGTTTCGGTAGTCCGCCCGCGAGTCCTTGGGCGGCACGACGAACGTCGTCTCCGAGATGTTCATCTCCCGTGCAATCGCGAGCATCTCCGCGTCCGTGAGTCCCCCCGCCCGCGGGAACACCGCCAACGGATTTCCCTCGAGGGGGCGCTCCGCGAACACGTCGACCCGCCAGAACCCGAACGTGCGCATGAGCGCCCGTACGGCGGCCGCCCTCAAGTTTCATTGCCCTCCACTCGTCGGTTCCTGCCGCCACAATGGACTTACCGAGGGCCGGGTTGCCCCCGCCATGCCCCCGTCCCGGGCCTCCGACGCGACCCTGATCGTCCGAGGCCGAATCCACACGATGGACCCGCGACGCCCGGTCGCGCGGGCGTTCGCGGTCCGCGGTGATCGAATCGTGGCGGTAGGCACGGAGGCACAGGCGGAGCGATGGAGGAGCCGAGGGACAACGGAGTGGCGGCTGCCGCCCGGGCGGACGGTCGTCCCCGGTTTCGTCGACGCGCACGCGCACCTCGCAACGGACGCGTGGCGGCGCACCTGGGTCGACCTCGGGGGTTGCGCATCCCTCGAGGACGCCTTCGACCGCCTCCGCGCGCGTGTCGCCACCGCCAGACACGGGGAGTGGATCGTCGGCCGCGGGTGGGACGAGAGCACGTGGCCCGTGAAGCGGTACCTCACGCGGCACGACTTGGACCGGGTCAGCGCGACCCACCCGATCCTCGTGAACCGCGTCGACGGCCACATGTGCTCCGTGAACACGGTCGCCTTCCGGGGCTCGGGTCTGGCGGCGGGTGTTGCGGGCGTCGAGCTCGGCCCCGACCGCCAGCCGACGGGCGTGCTGAAGGAGGAGGCCGCGGAGCGGGCGCGCGCGCAGATGACCCCGCCGACGGGGGACGCGCTCGCGAACCTCCTTGCCGACGCGATCGCGCACGTCCACTCCCTCGGGATCACGAGCGTCCACGACATCGTCCACCCCCGCCACGTCGACGCGTACGAACGGCTCCGCCGCCAAAACCGGCTCGGCATCCGCGCGTACCTGATGCCCTACGCCGAGGACCTCGACGCGTACGTCGCATCCGGGTTCCGCACGGGGTTCGGGGACGAGTGGCTCCGCCTCGGGGCCGTGAAGGTGTTCTCCGACGGCTCGATGGGCGCGCGCACGGCCGCGCTGTTCGACCCGTACGACGACGCCCCGCGGGAGAGCGGGGGTCTCGTGTACTCCCCGAAGGCGCTGACCGCGCTCCTCGCGAGGGCTCACGGCGCCGGCTTCCAGGCGGCGGTTCACGCGATCGGGGACCGGGCGATCGACGTCGTCGCGGAGTCGCTCGGGCGCGTCCTCGAGCGAGAGCCGAGGGAGGACCACCGCCACCGGATCGAGCACTTCGAGCTTCCGTCCGAGGAGGTCCTGGACCGCGTGAAGGAGCTGGGCCTCGTCGCGTCGATGCAGCCCAACTTCGTCGTGCGCTGGTCCGGACCCGGGGAGATGTACGAACGCCGTCTCGGTCGCCGTCGCCTCGCGCGGAACAACCCGTATCGGGAGGTCCTCCGGAAACGGATCCCCCTCGCCTTCGGGTCCGACGGGATGCCGTACGGGCCGCTGTACGGCCTGGGAGGGCCCGTTGACGCGCCGTTCCCGGCGCAGCGGATTTCTGCGGTACAGGCGCTGCGGTCCTACACGGCTGGCAGCGCATACGCGGGCTTCTCGGAGCACGAGGTCGGGACACTGGCGGCGGGGAAGCTTGCGGACTTCGTGATCCTGACCGGAGATCCGACGAAAGCCCCGCTGGACTCGCTGGCGGTGGACGCCACGGTCGTCGGAGGCCGGGTCGTCTACCGCCAATCCCGGAGGGCGTCCTGAGACCCGGGCCGAACCGTTTATTAGGCCGGAATCGGATGTCTTGGCCGCAGAAGGGCTCCGCATCCGCGGAGTCCGTATGCCCAAAACAACCCCGCGCGCGAGGCCCTCGGGTCTCCCGCGCGGTTTTACTTCATGTTCAGAAGCTCATTCTCGGCCGGTCGTCCTGCCCTCCCCGTGGCGGAGGCTCGGGCCTCGCGGTTGCGGGAATCGCAGTCCTGCTGTTCTCGAACCTCCTCGGCGATCTGGGGGTCATCTTCGGAATCGGCGGCCTGATCATGGCCATCGGCGGCGCTCTCGTCTACGAGTTCGGACGCAAGTAAGCGGACGAAAGGGTTTTGGCGTCCTGCGGGGTCCGCTGCCTCCCATGGGGCTCGTGGTCTTCCTCGACCTGTATGGCGTCCTCGTGGACAGCGCCCTCATGGAGCGGGCGTATAACGAGCGCATGGCGGCAATCCTGCAGCGTCGATTTGGCGGCGACTTGGAGGCGTGGCGGCGGAGTCAGGCGGAGTCGTACGTTTGGTACCAGCAGCGGGGCGCGGAGCTCGACCGACGGGACGGCGCGGACCGGGAGGGGGACGCGTGGGTCGAAGCGGTCGCGGACCTGAACGCGAGCCAGCTGGAGAACGTCCTGCAGCGCATGGGCGTCGGCGTTCCTGCGAACCTCCGCAATCTCAGCGAGGCGATCGAGGAAGAGACGGTCCTGCGGATCGACGCGACCTATCCGGATGCAGGGCCGGCGCTGGCGGCGCTCCGCGAGGACGGGCACCGGCTGTTCCTCTCCACGAACGCGAACCGCGCGAACGCGGAGCCGGCGCTCATTGGCGGTGGGATCCGCGAGTACTTCGACGGGCTCCTGATGCTGGAGACGGCACGCGCGAAGAAGGACAGGCCGTACTACTGGCGGCGCGCGTTCGAGCATGCGGGGACGAGTCCCGCGGAGGCCGTCGTCGTGGATGATCACGGACCCTTCCTGAGCGTCGCGGAGGACCTCGGGGCACGACCGATCCAGTTGATTCGCCCGACCCTACGTCGCCAACGGGGGAGGGGTCCGGTGATCGAGTCGCTCGCGGAACTGCCGCCAATGCTGCGCTAGGGTCGCACTCTCTCGAGTTGCAAGTACCGCACGTCCTCCCCGACCGCCGCGAACAGGAGGGACTTCTTGACCCCGTGCGCGAGCCGGACCGCGCGGCTGACTTCCGGCCACATCCCACGGTGCCCGCCGGGGAGCGCGTGCACGAGGTACTTCGCGTGCGTCCGGTCGGGGTCACCCTCGTACGCGCGGAAGTGGGAGCCGTACTTGAAGCCGGTCTTCACGACGATCCCGCGGGCCTTCAGGTCCTCGTACGCGCGCAGGCGAAGATCGAAGTCGGGCTGGAGCC
>Ga0209341_10004943_pt1 | contig 12181 bp, 8 predicted proteins | sample RifCSP13_2_FD_184020 | JGI IMG/M metagenome (GOLD analysis project Ga0209341, IMG submission 184020) | Soil microbial communities from Rifle, Colorado - Rifle CSP2_sed 13_2 (SPAdes) (version 2) | ecosystem: Environmental > Terrestrial > Deep subsurface > Rock core/Sediment | place: Rifle...
GGCTGCGGGTCGTGCGCGCGGTCCACGGGGTCCGAGAGGTCACGCCCGACCCGCCTGAGGAGATCGAGCAGAGCGAGGAGCTGCGGCGCACGCGCTCGCCGGAGGAGCTCCTTGAGGTCTACAGCCGCGTGCTCTTCCGCGACAGCCACCAGGGTGCGCACGAGCGGCGCGTGCTGCTGCGGGCCATGTGCAGGAGCTTCGGCAACGGCGTGCGCGTCGGCCTCGGAGTGCTGGTGCTGCATCCAGGCACGTTCGAGATCGGCGACGCGGTGTTCCTCGGCAACCAGACGTACCTGCAGGGCCGGCACGACGGCCACTGCGTCATCGGGGCGCACACCTGGATCGGGCCGCAGTCGTACTTCGACTGCCGCGACATGGAGCTCGGCGAGCACGTGGGCTGGGGTCCGGGCGCCAAGGTCCTGGGGAGCGAGCACACCGGCGAGCCGGCCGACGTCCCGATCATCCAGACCGACCTCGTCATCAAGCCCGTGCGCGTGGGCAAATGGGCGGACATCGGGACGGGCGCGGTGCTGCTGCCGGGCGTGACCGTGGGCGAGGGAGCCATCATCGGGGCCGGCGCGGTCGTCACGCAGGACGTCCCCGCGTACGCGGTCGCCGCCGGTGTCCCGGCGCGCGTGCTCCGCTCCCGGAGACCGGGGCCCGCCTAGCGCCCGTGTGTGCGCGTGATCGACGCGCACACGGGCAAGCCTCGATCCGGTATCGGACGCTCGCCTACCCGTTCCCCGAGCGGCAGAGCGCGTTCAGCATGACGAACGGGTCACTTCGGGCTGGGAAGGGTGGGGCCTCGCTCTCTGTCGCTATCCGCTCGCCGCCGCACGGCGGCCTTCGTCATCGCGCTCCTCGCGCTGACCGCGTTCGGCCTGCCGCAGCCGGCGGTCGCCGATCCGGGCGGCCCTGCCCTCGGGCCGACCGTCGCGAGCGAGGTGCGCCAGCCGCGCGCCGCACTCGCGCGGTCCTCCTCCGACGACGTCGCCTCGGCCCAGAGCGCCGACGCCGTGAGCGCGCTCGCCTGGTCGTCGCCCGATGAGTGGCTCGTGTCGGCGCCGGTCGAGGCGGGCCAGCTGTTCGGGCACATCGGCGTCCACTGGACCCGCTATGAGGGGGGAGCTCCTCCCCCCTCAGATGCCCCCACCGAGGACGAGGCGCATGTGGACGGTGATGTCACTCAGTGGGACATCCAGGTGCGCACCAGTGCGGACGGCCGGGAGTGGTCGCAGTGGTACGAGGCGCCGGCCGACCACGACATGGATGACGAGGAGCGCTCCGAGCACTACGCGCAGCCCATCCCGGTAGAGCCGTCGCGCTTCGCGCAGTACCGCGTGCGCGAGTCGGCGACGGACATCGCCGACGTCGCCCTCACCTTCATGGACGTGAGCGACCTCAATGCCGCGCCGGACCCGGTGGCGAGCATCCTCGCCGACGTCGCCGCGGCCTGGCGCCGCGCGACCACTCCGCTCGCCGCCAGCGCCGCGGTGACCGTGGCCGTGCGCTCGCGCTCCACGTGGGGCGCCGATCCCGGGATCCTGCGGGCGGCCCCGCGGTACTCCCCGTGGAAGAAGGCGATCGTGCACCACACGGTGACGACGAACTCGTACTCCGACGCGGCCGCGCAGCTGCGCTCGATCTACTACTACCACTCGGTCACGCGGCGCTGGGGCGACATCGGCTACACGTACCTGGTCGACAAGTGGGGCAACGTCTGGCAGGGCCGCGCCGGCGGCGAGGACTCGGTCGGCGCGCACGCCTCCGGATGGAACACGGGGACCATGGGGGTCTCGACCCTGGGCGACTTCTCGAGCGCGCGGCCGACGGCCACGATGACCGACTCCGTCGCGAAGCTCATCGCGGCGAAGCTCGGCGCGCGCCGGATCCAGCCCATGGGCGCCGATACGTTCACCCACCACGAGCAGACCCGCACCGGCGCCTGGGTCCCGGTCACCTCGAAAGTGCCCAACGTGCTGGGGCACCGCGACGCGGTCGATAAGGTCGGCGCCAGAGGCGCGGCCACGGCCTGCCCGGGCACCCGCCTCTACGCGCTGCTCGAGACCGTCCGGCGCACAGCTCAGGCGCTCGTCTCCGGGACCACGTGGGCCGCGGCTCCGGCCGTCAAGCCCGTCCCGGCAGCCGCCGGAGAGCAGCTCGGCGTGAAGTGGGTCTCGGACAAGACGCCGTGGGGCCTGGGCGCCGTGCCGGTCACCGTCCCGCTCACGATCAAGAACACCGGCCAGCTGCCGTGGATCCAGGGCCTCGTCAACGTGGCGTACCACTGGTACGACGACCGCGGGAAGCTCGCCGTATGGGACGGCGCGCGCACCCCGCTTCCGGCCGACATCGCGCCGGGCAAGGAGGCGAGGCTCGAGGTGCGCGTGCTCCCGCCGCCACGGACCGGCCGCTTCAAGCTCGTGTACGACCTCGTCTGGGAGGGCCAGTGGTGGTTCAGCTCCCTCGATGAGGAGACCCTCGTGAGGCGCGTCACCCGCCGCTAGGCATCCCGCTTCTCGCGCTCGTCGGCCTCGCTTCGCGTCGGCCGCCTGCGCCGCCTCGCTCCGCTCGATCACTCGTGGTCTCGCTCGGGCCGGCAAAGCCGGACCCTCGCTCGTCTCTCCGCTACCTTGGACGCCTTGGGTCTTCTCTCCGGCGCGCGCGTCGTCGTGACCGGCGGGGCCGGCAACGTCGGCTCCCACGTCGTCGACGCGGCGCTCGCGGCGGGCGCTCGAGAGGTCATCGCCGTGGACGCGCTCGTCCGCGGCGTCCCGGAGAACCTCGACCACGCGCTCGCGACCGGGCGCGCGCGGCTCGTGGAGATCGACATCCGCGACCGCGAGGCCGTCATGGCCACGCTGCGGGGCTGCGACGTGCTCTTCCACCAGGCTGCGCTCCGGTGGACGCGCTGCCAGGAGGCGCCGCGCGAGTGCCAGGAGGTGATGGTCGAGGGCACCTTCAACGTGCTCGAGGCGGCCGCCGAGGCGAACGTGCGCCGCGTGGTGATGGCCTCGAGCGCGGTCGTGTACGGCGAGCCGGTCCACCTGCCGCTCGACGAGGACCACCCGCTGAGCGGGACGACGGTGTACGGCGCCGCCAAGGTCGCGAACGAGCAGATGGGCCGCGCCATCGCGAAGCTGCGCGACCTACCGGTCGTCTCGCTGCGCTACTTCAACGTGTACGGGCCGCGGATGGACGTCAGGTCCCGCTTCGTCGAGGTCATGGTGAGGTGGCTGAACGCGATCGACGAGGGCAAGCCCCTCACGCTCTTCGGGGACGGCTCCGCCTCGGCGGACTTCGTGTACGTCGACGACGTCGCCCGGGCCAACGTCCTCGCCTGCGACGCGGCGGCGACCGACGCTATCGTGAACGTCTGCAGCGGGGTCGAGACGCGCATGCGCGACCTCGCGGCGCTGCTGCTCGAGCTCACCGGCAGCGACGTCGGCGTGCGGTACGAGCCGCAGCCGCCGGGCGCGCTCCCGCAGCGCCGGTACGGGGACCCGCGGCGTGCGGCCGATGTCCTCGGATTCCGCGCGGAGACGGAGCTCCGCGAGGGCGTGCGGAGGTTGATCCAGTGGCGGCGTCAGGCGCTCGCGACGGCAGACGCCCTGCAAACGTGAACGACCGGCGTGCAGGTCACGCATTGCGCGTGAGCGCAGTAGAGAGGCCAAGCAGTGCGCGTGAGCGCCTTAAGTAAGATGAGGCACTGATGGCGGTCGAGACCAAGAAGAAGATGAACGTGCCGATCACCAAGCCGACGCTCGGCGAGGAGGAGGCGCAGGCGCCCCTCGAGTCGATCCGCACCGGCTGGGTCACGCAGGGGCCGAAGGTCGCCCAGTTCGAGAAGGACGTCGCCGCGTACGTCGGCGCGAAGCACGGTGTCGCGACCTCTTCGTGCACGACGGGCCTCCACCTCGCGCTGCACGCCATCGGCATCGGCCCCGGCGACGAGGTCATCGTCCCCTCGCTCACCTTCATCGCGAGCGCCAACGCCGTCCTCTACACCGGGGCGGACGTGGTCTTCTGCGAGGTCGACCGCCGGACGTTCAACATCGAGCCGGCCGACGTGGAGCGCCGCATCACCAAGCGGACGAAGGCGATCATGCCCGTCGACCAGATCGGTCTCGCCTGTGACATCGACGCCATCAACGTCATCGCCAAGCGGCGGGGCCTCGACGTCGTCGAGGACGCGGCGCCGGCCATCGGCGCGACGTACAAGGGGGCCAAGGTCGGTAGCGGCGCGCACCAGGTCGTCTTCAGCTTCCATCCCCGGAAGGTCATCACGACCGGCGAGGGCGGGATGATCACGACCGACGACGACGACCTCGCCGCGCGCCTGCGCACGCTGCGCCAGCACGGCATGAGCGTGTCGGACGTGGCGCGCCACCAGGCGGACAAGGTGATCATCGAGGACTACCCCGAGATCGGCTTCAACTACCGGCTCAACGACATCCAGGCCTCGATCGGCATCGTGCAGATCCGCCGGCTCGACGAGCTGCTCGCCGCGAGGCGCGAGCGCGCGGAGCGCTACAACAGGGAGCTGCCGACCGTCCGCGGGATCGAGATCCCGTACGTGCCGCCGTACGCGGAGCACACGTACCAGTCCTACATGCTCACGCTCACTAAGGACTGCCCCCTCGAGCGCGAGGAGCTCATGACCCGGATGCTGCGGCGCGGCATCGCGACGCGCCGCGGGATCATGGCCTCGCACCTCGAGAAGACGTACACGACGCGCTACGGCAAGGTCTCGCTCCCGGTCACCGAGGAGGCCGCGCGAACGACGATGCTCATCCCGCTCTACGCGACGATGACCGAGGACGAGCAGACGTACGTGATCGAGGCTCTGCGCGAGGAGCTCGGCCCGGCCTAAGCCGTTCCTCGCTCGTACGGCTCGTCAAGACTCCGCGAAGTCCGTGGCCGCGCCTAGGGCCTGGTCAGGACCACCGCGTTCGGGAGCTGCCGGCCGGGGCCGACCTTGTACTGGCCGTCGGTGAACATGGCCGACGTCCCGCCGCCGTCGAGGTTCATCGCGTCCATGATCCCCATCGCCTGCAGCGCGTAGGCTGACTCCGTCACGCTCGCGCTGCTCACGAGCGCGAGGTAGACGTGGGTGCCGTCCGTCCCGATCGACCCCTTGGTGCCGCGCTGCTTCTGGTAGTCGGCCTGCTCGGTCTCGGTGTCCACGACCTGGCCGCCCAGCAGCAGGATCGGGAAGTTCGAGATGGCCCCGGTGACCGTGCTGCGGTCGTATGAGTACGTGTGGCGGTAGAAGCGCAGCGTGTCGCCCGAGATGGTGACGAGGGCGTTCGTCGGCGAGACGAGCGCGTACTCGTTGAGCCACGCGCCCAGCGGCGTGCTGTACACGGAGTACTCGTAGGAGTTCAGCTTCGTCCCGCACCCGGAGTAGTCCGGCGGGCAGAGGTACGTTCCGTTCATGCCCGCGAAGGCCCCGGTCTGGTTCAGATACTCGACCAGCGGCTGCGCGGGGCAGTCCGCCTCGCAGTCCGCGGAGTTCCCGGTCACGGTCTTCACCGTCACCTGGGACAGCGGCTCCTTGATCACGTGGACGGCGAACGTCCCGCGCGCCGTGGCGACGGTCTGGCGGCTGTAGCCGACCGGCACCAGGGCGGCCGAAGCGGGCGGCGCGGGACTGCGCACGGTGACGGTGACGGCGGTCGAAGACGCGCCGGCGGAGGCGACCACCTTGCCCGACCCGTAGCCGGACGGGACGAACAGGCCGCTCGACGTGATGGTGCCGAGCTCCGGAGGCGACACGCTCCAGGTGACGGGCCAGTCCGTCGCGCTGGCGGTCGCACCGAACTGGTCCTTGACGCTGACGCTGAACTGCGCCGTCGCGCCGAGCGAGACGGTCGATGTCGACGGCGAGGCGGTCATGACGCTCGGCACCGAGATCGGCTCGACGAGGCTCGCGAACCCCTCGTAGATCATGGTCCCGTCGCCACCACCACCGCTCATCTGCTCGACGATGGCCGTGACCGGACCCTCGGCGTCGAGAACGACGGCGTACTGCACCCCGTCCGACAGCCCGGACACCGTCCGTGGATCGACCCGCCTGCCGGCGCCGGGCACCAGTCCGGTGAGGACCTGCTGCGTGACCAGCCGGCCGTCGCTGAACCGGTACCAGCGCAGCGACGCCGACGTCGGTCCCCAGTCCGGCGTCTGCACGACGATCGGCGTCGTCCAGCCGCTGGTCCCTCCGAGCCGCCGGGTCACGTTCGGGAGGTAGACGCGCGACGCCGCGCTCGGCGCGGCCACGTAGCCCATGGCGGTCTCGTCGCTCTCGACGATGTTCAGGACCGCGAACGATCCCCACTCCACGGTCAGGCCGTGCTCGCCTTCGGCCACGCAGTCGCTGCCGCCGCCGGAGGGGCAGCGCGTCACGCCGTCGGCCTTCATGCGCGGGTCGAACGACCAGGCCCGCCCGGCGGAAATGGCGCTCCGCGGGCTGACGGACGCCATCGAGCCGCTGCTGAAGCGGGAGAAGGTCAGGGTCGGTGTGTCGGACGAGGTGCCCGCGTTCTGCACGATGAGCCGGCTCGTGCGTCCGATCCCGTCGGCGTTGCGGACGACGAGCGGCAGATACGTGTAGCCCGGATCGCCGACGGCGGAGCCGTTGTAGCTGAACCCTCTCGGATGCGTGACCGACGCGGCGTCGTTGTGCGCGTTCACCACCGCGGCCAGCGGCTGCGATGCGGTCAGGACCGCCGAGTACTCGGTCCCGCTCTCCAGGGACCCTTCGACCGATGGATCGATGAACTGCGATCGCCCGGGGCCGATCGAGCGCGTGAGGCTCGCCGTGCTCGAGCCGTCGAAGCTGGTGAAGCTGGCGGTGACGCTCGCGGTCGAGGTGCCGAGGTTCTGGATCACGATGGTCGTCAGCCAGCCGTCCACCGCCTTCGCTACGTAGGGGAGGGCGACGCGCCGCGCCCCTGCGGTGAGCCCGGAGTAGGAGAGCGCCTCGAGACGGCTCCCCGTTCCCGCCTGCTCGTTGACGACCGACACCACCTCCGAGCCGTAGGAGCGCACGACCACCGAGAACTGCGAGTTGTCCGGGAGGTCCGTGTCGTTGTTCGGAACGTCGGCGAAGGAGCGCGCCGGCTCGAGGCCGGAGATCCTCCGGCACGCCACCAGGCTCCCGTCACTGAACCGGTAGAAGGACACCTCGAGGGTCGTCGAGTAGAAGCCGACGTTCTGCACGATGAACGGCGTCACCCAGCCCGTTGACCCTCCGAGGGTCTTGGTGATGTTCGGCAGGTAGACCGTCGTCGTGGGTGTGCCGGCCGTGTTACAGGTCGCCGCCTCGGCCAGGCTCGCGCGGGTCAGGGGCAAGGCCGTCGCCACCAGGATGGCCGCGAGGAGGATGGCGGACGGCCGCTTCACGTTCGCGCGGAGCCTCGCTCCGCGATATCCACAGCGAGTAAGAAGTGGCTTGGTCGCACGTCCGGCACGCTAGACGGCGCGTGCGGGTGCGTCGAGCAGGCAGGCTGGCTGACGAGCTACCGGGCTTTGATGTGCGGCTTCGCGTCGAGATCGGTGACCTCGTCGCTTCGGGTGAGGGACACGATCACCTGGGCGCCGACGGTCGCGTCGTAGAAGTCATGCCATGAGGAGGGGCCGTCGCCGATCACGCGGAAGAGCGGATCACCGGCGGAGACGCGGCTCGCCTGGACGAGGACCTCGGTGTCCTCCTCGAGCGCCCCCGGACGGAACTTGAGGATCTGGTCGCCCGCGTTGAGGACCACGTACGGATAGGACGGGACGCCCGGCACGTCCGTACCGGTGCGCGGCTCCCCGTCCAGGTACTGGTAGACGATGACCTCGACCCGCGCGTCGAACGGCGCGACGAAGACCGTGCCCACCGGCGCGACGACCCCGGTGTAGAGGCGCCCGTTGTTCGTGTAGTCGAGGAGCTCGATCGGCCCGAGGGTCGGAGTGGGCGAGGGGCTGGGCGGCAGCGTCGCGAACGTCGGGGTAGGGGTCGGCGGCGCGGTCGGAGCCGGCGTGGCGGTCGGCGAGCGGAGGGTCGAGGCGATGAGGCTGGCGTCCGGCGGCGCGATCGTCCGGCCGGCGACCGGAGGCGGGACGGTCGTGACGCTGTAGACGATCCCCGCGACCGCGGCCGCGAGGACCGCGAGCACGACGACGACCTGCATGACTATCTGCGCTCGCTCGCCCATCAGCCGAGGCGCCCGAGCGCGCGGTCGCGCGCTACCTGGAGCAGCTGCACTCCGTAGCTCACGATCTCCCTCGTCCCGAACTTCGACGCACCGTGCTCACGGTCTCGGAACGTGTAGGGGACCTCGACGGCACGCCGGTAGCGGCCCCTCGCGATCACCTCGAACCCGATCTTGAACCCGATGGAGTTCAGCCGGACGCCGTCCACGACCGCGCGGCGGAGCGCGAAGAACCCGCTGGTCGCGTCGCGCACGGGCACCAGGACGTTCCCCATGAGGCACGCGACCCGCGAGACGACCCGCCGCCGCAGCGGCCAGTCGACCACCCCCCCGCCGCGGACGTAGCGGCTGCCGACCGCCAGGTCGGCGCCGGCGCTGACCGCTTCCACCAGGGCGGGCACGGACTCGGGCGGGTGCGAGAGGTCCGCGTCCATCACCACCAGGATGTCGCCGCGCGCCGCGGCGAACCCGTCGACCACGGCCGACGCCAGGCCGAGCTTGCCCGGGCGGCGGACGACCGCGACCGGGAGCTCCGGGGCCAGGGCCGCCGCGATGTCGGCCGTCCCGTCGGGCGAGCCGTCGTCCACGACGACGAGCTCCCACTGGTGCCCGGCGAGGGCCGCGCCGAGCCGGCGCGCCAGGACGGGAACGGTCTGGGCCTCGTTGTAGGTCGGCACCACGATCGAGATGAGGGGTATCGCGCGATAGTACGGATCGATGCGGGTCATCTTCGACGCGCGGCACCTCCAGACGGTGAGCCGCACGCGCGGGATCGGCCGCTACTCAAGGAGCCTCCTCGCCGCGTTCGCCCGTCGCGCGCCCCCCGACGTCCGGTGGACGCTGCTGCGCCTCGCGACGTTCCCCCCGGCGGAGCCCCAGCAGCTGCCGCCGCACGACGACATCCGCGTGCTGCGGCCGCGCCGCCCGGAGCTGGCGATGCTCGCCCTCGACGCCGCGATGCTCTCGGTCGAGCTGGCCGGTGCCGGGAGCGGAACGGTGTACCACTCGGTGCAGCTGGGGCTGCCCGCGCTGCGCCGCGCGCGCGCCGTGCTCACGGTCCATGACCTGGCGCCGCTGCGCTGGCCGGGGCACTACCTCCGCTGGCCCCACGTCCGCATCGGGCACATGTGGCAGTACGCGCTCGCGCAGCGCGCCGACGCCATCGTCGCGCCGTCGGAGGCGACCGCGGCCGACGTCGTGGAGCGGCTGCGGATCCCGCGCGAGCGCGTGCGCGTGATACCCGAGGCGGTCGGCGAGGAGTTCGCTCCTCCGCCTCGTGCAGAGGCGAGCCGGATCGCGCGCGAGCGGTTCGCGGTCCCCGCCCGCTACGCGCTCTACGTGGGGCAGTTCGATCCGCGCAAGAACATAGACGGTCTGCTCGCGGCATTCACCCGCGCGGCGGCGGACGACCCCGATCTGCGCCTCGTGATCGTGGGCGACCTCGGCAAGCTCGCGACCCACCTGTACGACGCCCTCGGACGCACGCGCGCGCCGCGCGAGCGGGTGGTCGTGACCGGCTTCGTCGACGATGCCACGCTCGCGGCGCTCTACGCGGGAGCAGAGTGTCTGGTCCACGCCGCGCTGCTCGAGGGCTTCGGCCTCACCCCGCTCGAGGCGCTCCATGCGGGGACGCCGGTCGTGGGATACCGCACGCCGGCGGTCCAGGAGGTCGTGGGCGACGCGGGCCTGCTCGTCGACCCAGCCGATCCGGCCGCGCTCGGCGAGGCGCTGGCCTCGCTCCTCGCGAGCGACACGCTCGCGACGGATCTCCGCGACCGCTCGGCCGCTCGCGCCGCGCTCTTCTCGTGGGACCGCGCCGCGGACGAGACGCTCGCGCTCTACCGAAGCCTCGCCCGATAAGCACCTAGACTTACACCTTCCGTGGCACGACGTACCCCACTTCCACGTCTCACGCAGCGGCAGCGCTCCGCGCGGTGGCAGCGCGAGCGCCGGCAGCAGGCGATCATCGTGACCGTCTTCACGGCGGTGCTCGTGTTCGCGCTGGGCCTCGTCGCCTGGGCCGCCTCGGAGCGGTACTACGAGGAGAACCTCGCGCCGGCCGCGAGCATCGAAGGACGCGTCATCCCGAAGCGCGACTTCCTCGAGCAGCGCGACTACGAGCTCGTGCGCTTCTACCAGGACTTCGGCGTCCCCCCCGGCTTCGAGAACGACCCGCAGCTCCTCTCGCAGAAGGCCGCGTACGACGACGTCGCGCTCGATGTCCTCATCGAGCAGCGGATCCTCGAGCTCGAGGCGCGCGCCGCGGGGTACCAGCCGTCCGCCGCCGACGTCGAGCGGCAGTACGAGGTGCAGTTCGGCCAGTTCAACGTGCGTCACATCCTCATCCAGGTCCCCACGGACGAGGCGGACCAGGAGCTTGCGGACCTGAACGGCGCCGCGCGGGCCCGCGCCGTCCTGAACGAGCTGAAGGCCGCCCCGCAGGACCAGGCGCTCTGGAACGACCTCGCGGCGCAGTACTCGGACGACCCGGGCTCGAAGTTCTCCGGCGGCGACCTTGGGTTCGCGTCGAGCGGGCAGTACGTGGCCGAGTTCGAGGACGCGATCCGCACGCTCGAGGTCGGCCAGCTGAGCGACCTCGTCAAGACGCAGTTCGGCTACCACATCATCCAGCTGCGCGAGCGCAAGCCGCCGGCCGAGAACGAGCTGGTGAAGCGCTATCTCACCTCCGGCTTCACCGAAGCGGATCTGCGCGCGCAGTTCGGCTACCACATCATCCAGCTGCGCGAGCGCAAGCCGCCGGCCGAGAACGAGCTGGTGAAGCGCTATCTCACCTCCGGCTTCACCGAAGCGGATCTGCGCGCGCAGGCACGGTACTCGGCGATGCGCCGCGAGTTCGAGCGGCGCGCCCGGTCGGAGAGCGTGACCTCTCCCACCGAGCAGGTCCACGTGGCGAAGATCGTGGTGAACGTCCCGCTGCCCACCGTCGAGGGCTTCGAGCAGTTCACGGAGGCGCTCCAGAAGCAGACCGACGTCCGCACCGGCCTCGAGCAGGGCAAGGACTTCGCCGAGCTGGCGAAGCAGTACTCCGAAGACTCGGCCACGAAGGAGGCCGGCGGCGACGCGGGCTGGGTGGCGCGCGGCATGACCGTGGACCCGGCGTCGGAGGAGGCGATCTTCTCGACCGCCGTCGGCTCGAACACGACGGGGGTCACGACGGGCTCGCAGTGGACCGTCTACCGGGTCCTCGAGAAGGAGGCCTCGCGCGAGCTGGACGCCGAGCAGAAGAAGACGATCTCCGACAGCGCCTACGGGTACTGGCTCGAGCGCACCAAGCGGGAGCGCGGCGTCACGAAGCACATCCTTGGCTTCTAGCGCCGGCGACGAGCACGTCCGGATGGGCGCGGCGGTCGCCGGCCTGGCGCGCATCGCGGATCGGCTGCGCGCACCCGACGGCTGTCCCTGGGACCGCGAGCAGACGCACGCCTCGCTTCGGCCGAACCTGCTCGAGGAGGCCTACGAGGCGCTCGAGGCGATCGACGGCGGCGACCCGGCCGTGCTTCGCGATGAGCTCGGTGACCTCCTCTTCCAGGTCGTGATCCACGCGCAGCTCGCGCGCGAGGAGGGCCAGTTCGACCTCGGCGACGTCGCCCGGCGCATCTCCGAGAAGCTCGTGCGCCGCCACCCGCACGTGTTCGAGGGCAAGGCCATCGAGGGCGACCTGCTTCAGCAGTGGGAGCGGATCAAGCGCCAGGAGCGCGCCGGATCGGACGAGGCGACGCGGTCCGCCTCGATCCTCGACGGCATCCCCGTCTCACTCCCATCACTGTTCCGCGCCGAGCGGCTGCAGGAGCGGGTCGAGCGCGTGGGCGTCCTGGTGCCGGCCATCGACCTGCCCATCGACATCGACGACGCGCGCTTCCTCGGCGATCTGCTGTTCGACATCGTCGCGGCGTCGCGCACGCTCGGGCTCGACGCCGAGACGGCGCTGCGCGAGGCGAACGCGCGCTTCGCGGCGCACGTCG
>Ga0209341_10004945_pt1 | contig 12179 bp, 8 predicted proteins | sample RifCSP13_2_FD_184020 | JGI IMG/M metagenome (GOLD analysis project Ga0209341, IMG submission 184020) | Soil microbial communities from Rifle, Colorado - Rifle CSP2_sed 13_2 (SPAdes) (version 2) | ecosystem: Environmental > Terrestrial > Deep subsurface > Rock core/Sediment | place: Rifle...
CCCGAAGCGCGTATGGTCACCGGATCGCATAGGACTCCTCGCGTATCAACGCTTGGCTTCAGCCGCCCCGTGCGAGAAGCATACAATCTCACGGAACGGCCAGATGAGAGGCATGCATTCACTGGGTCAGTCTGCTGCAATTGTTTGGGCGCGGCGTTCCTCCAGGTACTCTACGCCCCGCTCTCGTTCTTTAACTTAACCTTCTGACGGGAATCTTCAAGCACCTCATTGATCGCCTCTTTCAGCAAATGTCTTGCCAAACAAATGCCACCTTCCCAATGACGCTGCACCATATCAACAAGTTCCGCTTCACGGCGAAGGTTCATGTCTTTAATCCGCGACTTTTCGCCATCATGCTCACTAAGCCCAATGTGCCGTAGTACTCCGATATGAACATCCGCAATGATCCAAGTTCGTATATTTTCGGCTGTGGTAACGCCACCATGATATGTTGGCTGTTTCCACTTTTCTTTGACGTCATCAATCAATCGTTCGAGATTTGTAGGATTGAATTTGTTTGTCATTGTATATCAAAAACTCCAACTCGGATTCCGAAGGCGCCCAACAGATAGGATTCCTTCTGTTGACCAGGCAATCTGTGCTCATTTTTCTCACGAGAGCAGACTACCGTAAGCTAGTCTGAGTGCGCCAATTTTTCAAATGCCTTGGATTAATATGCGAGATCTCCCACGATGCTCCGCAGCTTCCAAAAAAGAAGCGGAACAGTTTGATAAGATATTCCAAAGAAAAAAAGACCCTCCTGCTGGGATGGTATTCGAACGAGAACTTTACAGAGCGTACTCTTGATTTCCTCAGAAGTTGCGAGCTAGACGTTCCAATTTTTGAGACAAAGACCTGCGGCCATCCTAACCAGGATCTTTAGCTAAGCTAGTAAACTGACAAACGCAATAACTACAAGCATCTCTTCTCTTGCGTCGATTGCGGTTTTTGGAATTTCTGGTCTATCTGGTCTATATTGAAACTAGCATCAGGAGTGACCCAAACGGGTCCGGCAACCGGGCAGGAGACGCCAACGGTGCCTTGAAGGTGAAAACCTTCGATGTGCAGGAGCAGTAGCTTCCGAAAAGTGGTCTCCGAGTAATTCTGAAGCCGCCGGCCTGATGAGACTTGGCGGCTTTCTCGTTTCTGCTAACCTCCCGATGCAACTCTCAGGAAGAAGGGCAGCTAAGAATACTTGGCGGAACCAAATGAAGTGAAAGAGAAATTGCGACGGTCAAGCGCTGACTGGGCCAAGCCGAGCGTGAAGCCCGAAGACAGTTCAGCCCAAGCATCGCAACAGCAGCAACCATCCGAGCCGAGCACGAGTGAACTACTCACTTGGGACTTGAGGTCAAACGAGCCAAAGAGCTGCGAGGCTCATGGTTTGCCGCTTCAAGTAGGTTTGGCCGAGATTGCATATGGACTTTTTTATTTCGATGAGAGGTACTGGGCTGACAAGAAGGAGCTGTTCCCAAACGCCAATAGCTGGGTTGTCGGAGGGTGCATTAGCAGCGATGTTGACGTGGCCCAAGTCGATTTTTGTCCGCTATGTAGAGAAGCCGAAGACGTTTGGCACCAAATGAAGAAACTGATTTCAACCGCGTCGGAGGAACTATGAGCGAGAATGAACTGTCTTCGAAAGAAGCGTTGATTGTGAGGAGGAATGCAGCTCGAAAGGAAAGAATTGCTCTATTACAACGGTTGCGCGCCGTTTCGAAGACTACTCTTAATCAGGCGATGCATTTCACTCGCCTGCAGAGTGTCTCCACCGCACAGACCTGATTGCTCTCTCAAAATACAAAACCCGTCGCGAGCGTGACGGCCGGTGAACTTTTTGCCCACCGGCTCCGAAACGAAACCGCTGTTTTTGGCGTTTGACGGCGCCCATCGTAGCAATTGCACGCTCGGCCCAAGTTTGTGAGGACCAATCAGCAAGTCGCGAATACCCGAGTTCGCACAGCAACGGCTGGACGAACGACGGAACGCCATGCGTCGGTCTCATCCCATGTAGCGAAAACACGAGCACCGTGGCTTCCGGTCCAGCAGTCTCTATTAACACTCCGATCTGGGTGTCCACCTCGCGGTAAATATCCTTTAACGTAGGTTCAATAGGTCGCATCGGTGGCACGGAGTAGTGATCACGGTCACACCTCAGCCTGACTCGTTTATCGCAGCCATCGAGCCCGCGCTCGCCTTGCCCACCGATGAAACTGCGATTGCGCGCCGCCGAGAGGTTGCTGCCTTGAGCGATTGGCAAGCGCGTCTCGAACAGATTTGCGTTCTTATCAAAACTGCGCTTGAGACGAAATCGAGCCAGGCCATGATAACGTCGTCTCTGCTAAGGTCCGGATCGGCGTGAGCAGTTCGAGAGGGATTTACTCCACCAACGAACCGCGCGGCTTGTAATAGTAACGGACGCGCATTCGGATGGATGCCACTCGTCAGCGTTGAAACCCCCTCCGCACAGAAACCAGTTAACCGCGAACTGCTCCGTCGGGTTCTGCAGCTTGTTCTCGCCCGCGAGTCTTCTCATCAACGTGGAGAGCCAAATCCTGGTCAGTCTGATGCGCGCCTTGTTGTTCGCCAAAAGTGCCAGCTACAGGTTGGCTTTGCGGGAGGGGGTTCATACCCTTCTCGTGCTCGAGCCTGTTTTTGCGCATCAGAACGCTTACCACGCTTTTTGGATTGTTGCTCACTCATTTTTTCTCCTGCCCTCCCTTCGTCCGCCTGCCTGCTTTCTGATCCTTGTTCATGATTCCTGTCTGAGAGCTAAACTCCTTGACCTCCTGTCTGACCTCCACCGGGCTGGCCACCACCCTTACTCGTGCCGCCACTACTCGCCTTTTCCCCGCCACCCTGCTGCCCGCGTCCGCCGCCTTCATTTCGGTCGCGCCCCCGCACCGCTGCCACTGCCATCACTCAGTTGTTGTGCTTCTTTTTTTGTGATGTTTCTTCACCTCTTGAATTCGAAAGCGGCAAGAGTGGTGCCAGTTCGGATTTCACAGGAGCGAGGAGTTGAGGTGTCACGACCACGCTACAGTGTCGTGCAGTTGTGTTTGGATTTCATGCGTGTTGGGATGCACTCCAGTGCGCTCAGCTTTCTTTTGACTTTGGCCTTACCTGTACTAAAGTCATTTCCAAAGTTTAAAGCCGATCTGTTCAGAACCTATGAAAACTTCTCTGTCGCAATCTGCCATCGATGATCTCAATTTGCCATTGAAGCAGGCGAACAGTGCTTTTGCAGACCAGTACTCGGGTGAAAGCGGAAGGCGGCAGCCTGTGCATACGGTTTATGGCGGGGCGCATTTATTCAAATCTGACACGTCTGCGCGCTTGGGATCTTTGGCGATGAGGTCACTGGACCAGTTTGCGCCGGACTTCCTCTCTTTCGCAAAAGCCCTCGGTCTCCCGCGCTCCCCAGAGCTACCCGGAACCATCGAAGATGCAGGGGATCTGATGGCGTTATTAGAGACCGATCCATCGACCTTGCGGGTTGAAAGTAAGCCGGCCTGGTTGGCGCACACAATCTACCAGCGAGTTGTAGAGAAGCTAAAACGCGAGCCCGTTGAGGACTTTCGGATCGACTTTGAAGACGGCTACGGGAATCGTTCAGACGAGGAGGAGGATGGCCATGCAGAATCTGCTGCAATGGAAGTCGTCACTGGTCTGAATGACGGCACGCTGCCCCCCTTCCTCGGCATACGAATCAAGCCTTTCTCGGAAGAGTTGCGCCAACGCAGCATCCGCACCCTGGATATCTTCATCACAACGCTTCTGGAGCATTCGGGCGGCAAGCTGCCGGACAATTTCGTGGTTACGCTGCCAAAGATTACCGTGCCTGAGCAAGTGACTGCGCTAGCCGAACTGTTTGAGTTATTGGAGAAGAAGACTGGGCTAGCGAATGACACGTTAAAGCTCGAGCTGATGATTGAAACGCCTCAATCGATCATTAACTCTGCAGGCTCTATCAACCTGCCATTACTGCTGCGCGCGGCGCGCGGGCGTTCGGTAGCGGCCCACTTTGGCACTTATGACTACACGGCCAGCTGCAACATCACCGCTGCCCACCAGCAGATGAAGCATCCCGCGTGCGACTTTGCAAAACACATGATGCAGGTTTCGTTTGCAGGTACTGGAATCTGGTTATCCGATGGAGCGACGAACATTATGCCGGTGGCGCCACATCGTTTCGTCGAGGGTGGCCAGCCTCTGTCAGCGAAACAGATCGATGAGAACCGCAGCACAGTGCATCGAGCCTGGAAGTTACACTACGACCACATACAGCACTCATTGATAAATGCCTTCTATCAGGGTTGGGATCTCCACCCGGCTCAACTTCCGACCAGGTACGCAGCTGTATATTCGTTCTTTCTGGAAAGTCTAGACGCTGCTTCGGAACGTCTACGGAATTTTGTGGAGAAGGCAGCGAAGGCAACACTGGTTGGTGACGTCTTTGACGATGCCGCTACTGGACAGGGCCTGCTCAACTACTTTCTGCGAGCGCTCAATTGTGGCGCACTGTCCGAGGAAGAGGCCGTAGAGTTTTCCGGACTTACTCTCGCTGAATTGCGATCCGGCTCGTTCCTGAAGATTCTCAGGAATCGTCAGACCCTTTAATGATGAACACGTAGGAGTCAAATATTTCTGATGTTGAGGATCAAAGTCACACTAGTCTTAGTAATCGCCGGTGCATTAGCAGGATTCGGTCAGACGAAGAAGAAGCCAGAGCCGTCGGGTGAACCGGAGTTGAGCAAGAAGATTGCTCGTTTTTCGCCAATCGTGCTCACGGCCGATACGTCGCACCTTTCGGCAGGTGATCGACAGGCGCTTCAGAAGATCATTCAGGCCGCCAAGCTGCTCGATCCGCTCTTCCTCAGACAAGTGTGGAGCGGCAACGAAACCTTGAAACAGAAGTTGGAGGCAGACAAGAGCGCTGCCGGCCGGCAACGACTGCACTATTTCTTGATCAATGATGGGCCATGGTCGCGCCTGGATCAAAATGAAGCCTTTATCGAAGGTGTGCCTCGGGAGAAGCCAGCGTTTGTGAACTATTATCCGGAGGACATGACGAAAGAGGAGTTTAACTCCTGGGTCTCGACTCTTCCCGAAGCTGACAAGCAGAAGGCGACCGGGTTCTTTTGGTTGATTAGACGCGGGACTGATGGAAAATTGATGACGGTACCGTACAGCCAGGCCTACGCAGAGTTTTTGCAACCGGCCGCGCGGTTGCTTGAGGAGGCGGCCAAGCTCACGACAAATGAGACGTTGAAGCGCTATCTCACCACGCGTGCGGCAGCGTTTGCCTCGGATGATTATTACCAGAGTGATGTAGCCTGGATGGACCTGGATTCTCCAATCGATTTAACGATTGGCCCATACGAGACCTATGAAGACGAGCTATTTAGTTACAAGGCGGCATTCGAGGCGTATGTGACTCTTCGTGATGAAGTTGAATCGGCAAAGCTGGCGCGCTTTGGACAGTACTTGCAGGAACTGGAGAACAATCTGCCGATGGATGCGCGCTACCGGAATCCCAAGTTGGGTGCCGCGTCTCCGATTCGCGTTGTGAATAATGTGTTCAGTTCGGGTGAAGGTAATAGCGGAGTCCAGACGGCCGCGTTTAATCTCCCAAACGACGAACGAGTCGTTAAGGAGAAGGGCTCCAAGCGCGTGATGCTAAAGAACGTCCAGGAAGCCAAGTTCAATAGGACACTGGTCCCGATTTCACGAGTGGTCCTACCCGCTTCGGCACGTAGCAACCTATCGTTCGAAGCATTTTTCACTCACATTCTGGCGCACGAACTGATGCACGGGCTGGGACCGCATAACATCACAGTGGGGACAGAACAGACCACGGTGCGACAACAGTTAAAGGAGCTTTATTCTCCAATCGAAGAGGCGAAGGCAGACGTCACTGGTCTTTGGGCGCTGCAGTATTTGATTGACAAGGGCGTAGTAGAGAAGCGTCTCGAGAGGTCGCTCTACACTACGTTTCTCGCCAGCATGTTTCGTTCGGTTCGCTTTGGGATTGACGGCGCACATGGGAGGGGAATGGCGGTTCAGTTTAACTACCTGATGGATGAGGGGGCGATTGTGTGGAACGAGCGTGACGGGACTTTCACGATCGATCCCGCAAAGGTCAAAGAAGGTGTTCGAAAGCTGGCGACTGACATTCTGACAATTCAGGCAGAAGGGTCATACGAGAGGGCCAAGGCAATGCTCGACACCTATGGAGTGATGCGTCCGCCGATGGAGCGTGCGCTAGCGAAGCTTGGTGGTGTTCCGGTGGATATTGAGCCGATCTTCCCGCTGGCAAAATGAACAAAGAGCACACACATGCCTAAACGTGCGATTCGTGTAGATTCGCGTGATTTCTTGGATCATTTTTTGTCTGTCGACGAAATAAGCCGATCCACGAAGACACACGAAACAACAGAACCATATCACCTGGCAATGAACCCGTTCGTTTGTTGATCAAGTCGAACCGATCAGGAAGCAACACAAACTCTCAGGCTGGCGCATCGGATAAGTGTTAACGTTGTGTATCTGTCTTGTTCGTACGCACTCGTTTGATCTGTTGCTTCAATAACAAAAGCAAACGCTAATGCCCTCCCGACTGGTAATAAAAGACAATCGAGATAGCAAAAACACCCGCGAGAACTAACACGGCTACCAGCACGATAATGAGCGACTTTTTCTTCATTGTTAGCGCCGAGGAACGTTGAGAATCCTGATCTTGTTTGATAGGTACGAAGGATTTACATCCTGGATCGAATGCGCGTGTCGTGTGTAAGCGTTTCCTCCCGGCGCTCGCGCAAAACGCGCCACTGCATTCCAGTCAACATCCGAATTGCAGGTGCACCGGTTGAGCTTCTCACGTGCGAATCGTCGAAGTTCATAAAAGGTAGCGCGTGCCATTTTCAACGCCTTGGAAGGGTCGGCGTCGGTTTTGTCCTGTACATGGGTGCCGCCATGTGCAGGCGAGTGACCATACAGCGGATCCGTAAAGCCGTCATGACTGAACGTATCCTGCAAATAATGAAGATAGGCTCCAATCGCACCGAGATTGTTGCCGCTCAAGGCCCGCCTCCAATGCCAATCGAGGTAAGGTTGATGACTTCCACGGTGCAACGCGTGGTAATCGATATTTATTTGTTGTTGCTGATAGTTGGGTCGCGGATCGAGTAAGACGACATGCCCGCCGTATCCCGGTTGCGTCCCTGATTGTTCATCGACTCCTTGCGTCGCATTGGCGATCTCTCGAGCCTCAGCATCGTTGAAGCAGCCGCTATGTATCGCCAGGTAGTACGTGAGGTAGTAATGCACGTCTATTTCGTACAAGCCGAAAGGATCCCGCTTGTTGAGAGGGTTGTTACCCACATAGGAATATTGATTAAGGCCTCCGCCAAGTCCCAGCGGGTCCTCAGAAATAAAACGACCCAGGTGTGGGTCGTACCAGCGGGCTCGATAGTAGATGAGACCTGTTAGCGGATCGCGTTCTCGGCCTGTAAAGTCATAACGCGTGTTGACGCTACCGACGCTGCCTCCTGAACTTTGGAGAATATTCCCAAAACTGTCGTACGAGAGCCGCTCCACTACACGACCCTTGTTGTCAGTCAGCATGCGCGTGTTACCCAGATGGTCTCTTAGGTAATAGAAGGAATCGCCCGAACCCCGCTGGCGCAATTTGTTATCAATCCCCGGTCCATTCAGGTAGTTCTGCACAGTACGGTCACTGTTCAGGTCTTTGATCACGTCAAGACCATCATGCAAGAACCCAGTCGCACCGCTCGCCGATGAGCGTTCGAAACGCCGTCCCAGCGCATCGTATTTATAAACAACTGTGTGACCCGAAGAGTTTGTGGCTTGGACCAAACGATTCTCAAAGTCCCAGACGTAGTGCGCACTGCCAGAGGCGTCGGTTTTTGAAATCACGTTCCCGTTACCATCGTAATTCAGTTGGCTCGTGGTACTGCTGGTTAGCTGGTTGAAAGGGCCGTGAGTGTAAGTCGGGCTCAAATGTGAAGCTGTGCGATTACCCAAACTGTCATACGAATAAGACTCGCCCCGACTCCCAGAGAGCATTGCGGTGAGCCGATCCATTGCATCATAGGTGTAAGAACTCGCATCGACTGATTCAATGTCCTGGATCAGATTATCCGCTGCATCAAAACTGTACCGATGATCTGCAAGAACACTATTGCCTTTGAAATCGCGTAATCGAATCAAACGGTTCAGACCGTCGTACTCAAACGAAGTGGTTACGGCGTTGCCCAGCACTCGCAGCGCCAATTTTCCCGTTGGGTCATAACTAAAGCTGTTTGCTTTTCCGCCCGCCGCTTCCACAATCCGGGTCAGACGGTTCAGCGCGTCGTACTCGTAGGTAGCATCGACGGTGGATCCGAGGGCCATCGAGAGACGGTTGCTGTTCGCGTCATAAGTGTAACTAACGCTCCGACCGAGGACGTCGAGCGTACTAATCAATCGGCTGCGGTTGTCGTATTCGAAGGTAATCCGGCCGTGGACGTTTTCTGCTACCTGCAGCCGCGAAAGAGCGTCGTATCGATATCTCACCGTGGAGAGATCGGGATAGATTATGCGCCGCAGACGATTAAGTTTGTCATAACGGTATTTCGTAACCTGACCGTTGAAGTCTGTTCGCCGAACTCGATTTCCGACCGCATCATATGAATAGGAGCGCGATAACTGTCCCCGCTGAATACTCACCAATCTGCCTAGCTGATCGTAGGCAAAGTTGTACCGTTGACCCAGCGCATCAGCCACTGCGGCAGTCTGCGACCGCTCATCGTACTCGAACCGGGTTGTTTGTTGTCCAGGATCAATGATCTTGATGAGCCGATTCGACTCGTCGTACTCGAATTGTGTCACTCGCCCAGCCCGATTTTTCCGGCTGGTAACATTTCCGAGTTCGTCATAGTTAATGGTCTCGAAGGGACGCTCTGATTCTGAGTTCGCCGCTGGAAAGATTACCCTGGTGACTCGCCGAAACTCGTCGTACTCAAAACTGGTCGTCCGTCCCAACTCATCGGTGGCAGCGACAAGATTCGAGTTGAGGTCATACGTGAAATTTCGCACGTTACTGAGTGCGTCGGTCCTGGCCCGCAGTCTGTAAGCGCCATCGTACGAATAAGTGGTGCTATTTCCGCCGGCATCCGTTACTTTCGTTCGGCGGCCCGCAAGATCATAAGTGAGACTTACAGATGAGCCGTCCGGGTGAGTCAATTTGGTGAGTCGACCAAACGGATCATAATTGAACGCAGTGACGTTATTCAGAGGGTCAGTCGCAGTTAGTAAGCGACCCCGAAAGTCGTAATCGAAGGTTCGTATGTTCCCCAGCGAATCCTGATGTTGAATCACGTTACCGGCAGAATCATAAGTGTATTGGGTAATGCCTTGGCGTGCGTCTGTAACCGTGAGCAGCCGGCCTGCTGAGTCGTAGTTGAAGCTCGTTACGTTGTTAAGCGGATCAATAAACTGAATCAGATTTCCAAACTCGTCGTATTCTCGCCGAGCTACATTACCGAGGAGGTCACTGGAGGTAAGTACTTGTCCGAATTCGTTGTAAGTCATTCTTACGGTGCCGAGGTTATCGGTCGCCGTCAGCTGATTACCTCGTTCATCGAAGGTGTACGACGTAACTTGGCCACGTGCGTTTGTATGAGTCAGAACATTCAAGTCAGCATCGTGCGTCCAGGTTTGGACTTGTGATCCTGTGTCGCAGTTGCAGAAGCCCTCAACGCGCGTGACCACGTCGCGGGGTTTGTCGGTGTCAAAGAAGTAACGTGTGGTATGGCCCTCCGCATCCATTACGTTTGTTTGAGATGTGCTTACATAATTCAATGTAACTAGCTCAACATTGTCATGTTTGGCGGAGGTTGTTGCGCGACCTTGACTATCGTATGAATGCGATTCGACCACATTGCCCAAAGCATCTGTCACGGTGGCTAACAACAACCTCGGTGAGGCAACGTACGAGAAAGTAAATCGTGAACCATCCAGGTATGTCACAGCCAGCAGTTCATTATTAACCCCGTAGCTGTATGTTGCGATCGAACCCATCGCGTCAGAAATCTCCACCACTCTGCCCGCACTGTCTGAGGTCACTTGTACGGCACGACCCACCGAATCCGTGATTCCCATCAAGTGATCGGTACTGTCGTATGAAAGCGTTGTTTGATTGCCCTGACGGTCGTTGATAGAGAGTAGTTTTCCGGCGCCGCTGAAGTTATGGGTTTCTCCGTCCTTCAAACTTAGCGTGTAGGAAAGATCCGCGTTTTGAATTATTCGACCGTGGAAGTCACGTTCCAAGGGCAACAAAATGCCTTCATCATTTCTGACAAAGTTAGTTACCCGCCCATCCTCTTCGATCAGCCGCACGAAGGAGGGGTCGTAGACGACGAGAGTCTCGTCGTATTGTGTAGACCAACCGCGACCAAAGATGCCTGAGCGATCAGATAGGCTGTTATAGGTGCGGGCGACGTCGATTCCCGGACCAGCACCGGGCAAAGCATAATCCCTCTGCTGCATGTACATGTTGCCGTTTGCGACGTTCACTGGTAGGGCCACCCGCTGGTTGGGACACGACTCCCCCATGTCTTCAGCGCCATCATTGGGAATGATCACCAGGAGGACCGTCACAGGATCGGAACAGAGCAGAAGTTGATCGCAAACTTTGTAAAGGAAGCTGTCGATCCCCTCATAGCCGATGTTAGGCCGGTAGGTCGCAAAGCCGGGCTCAGGTTCCCCAAAGACTGTGCCATGCGAGGCGCCCTCAGTTAATACAAAATCTAGTTTATCCCCAGCGTCCGGATCTTGGTCGTTTCCCAGCATCGGGCCAATCTTCGTGCTGTCTCGGATGATATAGGTTTCTCCCTGCGCAATTGGGGCGTTGTTGACGACCACCAATGTGACCACGCCGACACTGCAGGCCCCGAACCGATCACACAAGCGATAACTGAAGGAGTCGGATCCGATGAAGTGAGGCTCGGGCCGGTAACGAAAGACACCGGGTTCAGTTAAGCCCGTTAGGGTTCCATGCGCAGGAAACGTCACCAGCGTGACAATGGAAACCGGATCGCCTTCTGGATCCGAATCGTTTTCCATCAGGTTACCGAGTGTTGTATCGCCATGAACTGTAAAGACGTCGGTCATGGCAATAGGAGGCTGATTGACGACGTTCAGAATCACTCTGGCCGTGCTGCAGCCGCCAAGCGCATCGCAGATCTGATAGACAAAGCTATCTTCGCCCGTGAATCCGAAGTTTGGAAAATAGGAGAAGTTGTTCTGGCCCAGATTCGTTAATTGGCCATGCTGAACGGGTGTAATGACCTGGCTAACGACTAGTGGTCCACCTTCAGGATCGAAGTCGTTTGCCGCGACACCTGGGGTCAGTTGCGATGGCCCATGCACTGTGTAAGTGTCATCCACTGCGACTGGCGGTTGATTCATCTCGCTGCTCCTGCTTCTGTCCATTGCAAGTGCGCCGAACAAAGCCAGATAACTGAGGCAGAAGGCGGTGAGAGCCTGCTGAAACATGAGTTCTCCTTTTGAGGTTTGGGGTGAGGACGTTCTTTAGTTGCGGACGTCGAGCACCGAAGATGCTCAAAGCCCAATTTAACGCGAGGAAATGAAAGAGGATCGCTGCTAATCCTTGCAGCGATCCTCCTACACTCAGCATTAGTGCTTGCTGCTGGGGTGAGGACACTTTGAATCTCCCGGACATTACGCTCAGTTTCAGTTCTCTTAAAAGCATGGCTGATCGCATTAACCCGAGTCTTGTCGGCAACAACTGTCACCGCTTCAGTCTTAAAACTTCCACCTTCGGTATTACTGCCCAGCCGTATGGCGGGTGTTGCGGTCGTGAGATACGGCAATTCAAATCAGGGGAAGTGAGGCGCGCGGAGATTACTTGTGAGTCGCGAAACTTGTCAAGGGCTTTCTCCGATCGCCGGATCAATTTCGAATACATGAATTCAAGCATTGGTGGTCCATGAATACTGTTCCACGAAAGAAATTCCGGGACGAGTTCCGGGAGAACTTCAGAGCCGGCGAAACGACAAACTAAAGATTTGTCGAACTTCGCGTGTCCGACGAACTTTAGTTTGTCGTGTATGGACCTCCGGAATCTCGTAGCCAGTGGAGCGTTTGATCAGTGAGGT
>Ga0209341_10004949_pt1 | contig 12174 bp, 10 predicted proteins | sample RifCSP13_2_FD_184020 | JGI IMG/M metagenome (GOLD analysis project Ga0209341, IMG submission 184020) | Soil microbial communities from Rifle, Colorado - Rifle CSP2_sed 13_2 (SPAdes) (version 2) | ecosystem: Environmental > Terrestrial > Deep subsurface > Rock core/Sediment | place: Rifle...
GATGAGCGAGACGACCGTCTGGCGGATCTGGCAGACCGTCGGCCTCAAGCCGCATGGGACCGAGACCTTCAAGTTCTCCACCGACCCAGAGCTCGAGGCCAAGGTCCGCGACGTCGTCGGGCTGTACCTCGCCCCACCCGAGCGAGCGATCGTCCTGAGCGTCGACGAGAAGACCCAGATCCAGGCGCTCGATCGGACCCAGCCGATGCTCCCGCTCCGGCCAGGCGGCGTCGCCCGCCGAACGCACGACTACAAGCGCAACGGGACGACGAGTCTGTTCGCTGCGCTCGAGATCGCGACCGGGCAGGTCACCCAGGAGGCCGGAGCGCGCCACACCGGCGCCGACTTCCTGGCCTTCCTGCGCCGCCTCGACCGGGTCTATCCCGATCAGGAGCTGCACGTCATCCTCGACAACGTCAGCACGCACAAGACGCCGGACGTCAAGGCGTGGCTCGGCCGTCATCCGCGGGTCACGTTCCATTTCACCCCGACCTCCGCCTCCTGGCTCAACCAGGTCGAGACGTGGTTCAGCGTTCTGACCCGCCAGGCCATCCGGCGGGGCACCTTCGGCAGCGTCAAGCAGCTGATCGCGACGATCGACACGTTCACCGAGAGCTGGAATGCCGGCTCGACCCCCTTCGTCTGGGTCAAGACCGCCGACGAGATCCTCGCCAAGGCGGTCCGCAAGCGCCCAGCAACTTCCGAATCGGGACACTAGAATGGCCTTCGCGCTCAAGCAGACGCTGTAAATGAGCGTACGCCGAGCGGGAGTAACTCAGCTGGCAGAGTGTCTGCTTCCCAAGCAGGTCCTTGCCAACCCCCAAGGTTCCCTTCCGACCGCGGCTTGGTGCGCCATCGAGCCGTCGTTTTGAGAGCCATCTCCCGCACGAATCCGGGCTCGAGGTGTCAATACTGGGCTGCTTCCACGGGTCCCGTCGCAGTGGAGTTCGGGGCCGCTGGGCCGCGTCAAGTGCAATCCGGCATAACCTCGCAGGTCACCCGCGCCACACGGTCGGATTGGTATAGCATGCCCGTGGCGCCCGAATGGGCGACCTAGCGTCGAAGACATAGGAACCGAGCCGACACCTGCGCACCGCCGCGAACCCGAGCGGTGCGGCCAACTAGCCGGCCTTGGAGATCGCGAGCCACGAGCTCGCCAACCATGGCCGGCTTCGTCGTCTCTGGGAGACGACGTCCGGCCCGGAAGGGGTCGGTTCATGAATACACGGTGGACCTGGCAGGGGGCCGGCGACGGCGGTCGAGTGGTTGCGGCCGAGCCACCGCTCGGCTCGGGTGGACGCCTCCTCGGCCCGGGGGCGCGCTGACGTGGGCCGCCCGTCCAAACTCACCGAGGATGCGCAGGACCGCTTCCTCCGGGCCGTCAGCGCCGGGGTGGCGCCCGAGGTGGCCGCCCGCCACGCGGGCTTCTCGCCGGCCAGCCTCTATCGGTATCTGCGCGGTTCAACCCCCAAGCACACGGAATTCCGCGAGCGCTATCTCCAAGCGGTCGCCTCGCTCGAGATCCGTCTGTCCGGGACCCTGCTCCAGGCGGGCCTCAGCCAGCCGCGCTGGGCCCTGGCCCTCCTGGAGCGCCGCTTTCCGGAGCGCTGGGGCCGCCGACGCGTCGACGATCCCGAGGAGGACCCTGCAGACCGGACACGCTCGACCCCGGAGGTCCCGATCGTGCTCGACCCGGCGCTCCTCGGCGAACTGGTCCCCCGATTGCTCGAGGCGGGACGACAGCTGAGCGGCCGACCCGCCGCCGGCGATGCGGTCGACGTCTCGGCGTTCGAGGATGACGGTACGGGACGGCGGCCGGCCGAGGAGGACGATCGATGAGCGCCATGCAGGGCAAGAGGAACGAGCTCCCCGTGGTCCGCCCGACAGAGCTGGTCCGTCGGCTGATGTTCGAGGACATGGCGTTCTTCATGAGCCAGCTGGTCGACGTTGCCGGGCAGCCGCTGCAGGTGGCGGCCCACCATCGGGCGTGGTGCCGACTCATCACGGAGAGCCCGCGGCTGGTCCTGCTCGCGCCGCGGGATCATTCAAAGACGACTGTTGGACTCGTGTACCTCCTGTGGCAGTTCTTCCGGCACGCGACCGACCCGGCCACGGGGCACCCTCGGAAGGCGTCCGCTGGCAGCTACGTCGCCGTATTGTTCAGCGCGACGCGCGAGCAGGCACGCGTGCCGATGACCCGGTTCCGTGATCTGCTCGCCGCCAATGCCTGGCTGTTCCCGGAAGCGGGCGATGCCCGGGCGGGGCTGGCCCGGCCGGTCGCCGCGTCCGAGACGCAGATCCGGCTCGGCTCCGGCGCGGAGCTCCTGATCCGCGCCTATGGCACCAGCACCCGCGGGCTGCACCCTGACCTGTTGCTGCTCGACGACGTCCTCAACGACCAGAACAGCGGCAGCGAGCACCAACGCAAACGGACCTGGCATTACTTCGTGGCCACCCTCCTCCCGATGCACGCCACGCGGATTCTGGTGGTCGGGACGGCGGTCCACGCCGCCGACCTGCTGCACCGCTTGTCGCCACGGTCGGCGACGACCCCGGGTGGTCAGGTCCACGGGTTCGCCTGGCGCCGCTACCGGGCTCTCGATGAGCACACCGAGACGGCGCTGTGGCCCGATCGGCACCCGTATGCGGAGCTGGCGCGGATCCGCGACATGGAGCCGACGATGTTCTCGCGGGAGTACCAGAGCGACCCACGCGACGAGCTGGCGACGTACTTCCCACGAAGCCTGACGCAGCTCGCCGTGGATGCCGGGGCAACGCAGACGATGCTCCCCTGGTATCACAAGGAGCCCGGGGAATACGTCGTCCTCGGCGCCGACCTGGCGCGCTCCGAGCGGATCGGCGCCGACTACACCGTGGCCATCGTCGCCGTGTTCGACCCGAGTACCGGACTACGGCGCGTGCTCACCGCACGGCGTGAGCGAGGGTTTGACTTCGAAGCGCAGCTCGACCTGTTCACAGACCTTGCCCACAGCTACAGCGTGGACGTCGCGTTCATCGAAGACAACGGCTTCCAGAACTGGCTGCTCGACGAGCTCCGGAAGCGACCCGGGGGCGGCGTCTTCTTCGGCCATACGACGATGGGGTCGCGAAGGATGCGGCTCGACGCCGACGGCATCCCGATCCTGAAGCTTGCCCTCGTCAAAGGATCGTGGATCGTCCCGAGCGGCGACGAGGCGTCCCGCAGCTTCGCGCGCATCTGGCAAGCCGAGCTGGCGGCGTTCGGCTGGCGGGACGGCCGGGTCGAGGGCGTCGGTGAACACGACGATGTGGTCGTTGCGTCGTGGTATGTCGAGCTCGCGGTTCGCGCGGTAGTGCGGTGGTTGGCGACCGAGCCGGAGGAGATCGTGACGATGGAGGACCTCGGGATCGAGCGCGTCCGGATCGGCCCCGACTTCTAGCGCGAGCCCGCGCGCCGAGAGGGCTTCGCATGGCGCGCCTCGAGGAACGCGACGTAGTCGGCCACGCTCGCCCGCTCGGCCGCGGTGAGGCGCGCGAACCGCTCATCCAACGAGTCTCCGACGCCGAGCGCCCCGAGCTCGGCCGCGACGCGGGCCGGGTCGATCCCCCAGAGCCCGTGGAGAAGTTCGACGAGCGGGATCCCGGTGGCATCCGAGGCGCGCAGAAGGTCCGCCGGGGTCGGTTTCGCCCGCGACGGTCGGGAGGGATCGAGCAGCGCCGCGACGTAGCCCGGATCCCGGCCGAGCGCGGCGCTCAAACCGCGCATCGAGAGCCCCGAGCGGTCGAGCACCCTGCGCAGATTCGCCCGGAAGTCTTCGTCGGTCGGTTGCATGTCTCGATCGTAGCGCCCCCGGGACGACTGCCGGGTCTCGTTCTCGGTGGTTGCTGGAAGCCTCATATTGACGTAGTATAACGTCATGCTTGAGGATGTGAACATCGGACACGAACCGGTCGCCCGGCCTCCTTCCATTAGACCCGGGCGCCTGCGCCGCAAGCGCGTCCGATCCGCCGTCATCGCTTATGCGACACCCTCGGCTCGATGGTCGGGCCCTCCCCCTCCGGCCCAGCCGCTCCGTCCGCTCATCGCCGCCTACACCGCCACCTTCGGGAGCACCTGGGGTCCGGTCACGCGGCGCAAGCACGCCGACGACTTCGCCCGGTTCCTCGGCTGGCTCGAGGCGACCGGGCGGCCGGCCACGACCGCCTCGCTCGACTATCCGACCCTCGTCGGCTACGTCACCGCGCTGCGCTCCCGACCGAAGGTCCGTGGCGTCTGGCGGGGGACGCCGGATGCGGCCGCTCGGTCGCTCGCGGCCGGACCGATCCAGACGCTCAGCGCGAACAGCGTGAACGCCTACGTCCGGCCGATCCGCTCGCTCGCGATCTGGCTCGTCGACGAGGGGATCCTCGCGCTCAACCCGTTCCGCCGGTCGCGCCGACGGGCATCGCTCAATCCGCTCCTGCCCTCGGAGGAGACCCCGACGAAGAGCGCCACGCTGGCGGACCTCCGGGCGCTCGAGCGCGGCTGCGTCGGGGATCGTCCGGTCGACCTGCGTGACCGGGCGATCGTGTCGCTCCTGGTCACGACCGCCGCGCGCAACTCGAGCGTGCGGCTGCTGCGCCTGGAGGACCTCGACTTCGACCGGTCCGTCATCCGCTTCCGCCGGGCGAAGGGCGGCAAGACCCTCGACGTCGCCCTCCACCTCGAGACCCGGGCCGCCCTCGTCGCCTACCTCGATCTCGGCCGGCCCACCTTCATGCGTCGGTCTGTTGCTGACCCTGGCGCGGCGGGCGATCCGGGCTGGCTCTTCCCGTCGGCTGGCGCGGGGCCGGTGCGGCCGCTCACGATGAACGCGCTCTCGTTGATGCTCAGCCGCCGCTACCGGGCCGGTGGGGGGAGCCTGCGGACGTTCGGCTCGCACCGGATCCGCCACGCCACCGCGACCCTGCTCGTGAACAACGGGATGCCGCTCGAGGAGGTCAGTCGCTATCTCGGCCATTCCTCGACGCTGCCGACCCGGCGCTACGCCCAGCAGACCCCCGACGCGCTCGGGGCCCGGGCCGCCGATGCGCTTGAGCGGGCCGGTCTCGTGTCCCGATGAGTCGGGCGGCGAGGTGGTCGCCCTCCACCCTGACACTATCGCGGAATCGTGCCGCCCTCGCCGCCTGGCTCGGCCGTCTCCGAGATGGGCTTGGGGAGCGCGGCAGACCCGGAGGCAGCATCCCGCGACCACAGGAGTGCGTCGAGGATCCGGACGAGCGAGCGATCGACGTCGCGAGCCTGCAGGAGACGTCGGATCTCCAGCAGGGTCACGAGGTTGCGGCGAGCCGATGGCTGTCCCGAGCGGTCACGGCGCGAATAGCTCCGCGGAATCGACATCCGCGGAATCGACATCCATGCCGCCGGCTACAAGCACGCTGCCGTCGGGCAGCAGTGTCGCGGTGTGATCGTAACGATTCGAAGGTTGTCGTCGAACTCCACGCTAAAACCCGAACACGAACACGAAGCCCCCAAGGTGGTCGATGCGTTGTCGGAGTGGGGCCACATAGGCCCGCCGAGCCGCCTCACACTCGGCGCGCAAATCTCGAACAGGAGCTTCCGTGCGGCGGCGCGACTTTGATATTGCTCACGGTCTCGCTCGGCTAGCGGCAAGGAGGCGACCGCCTCATCGAGCTGCTCCGCCAGCCCATCTTCGCCGTGGTCACGGAGCCGGGTCTGCACCTCGAGCAAATCCATCCTCTACCGTGCGCAGTTCCGTATCGACGCTCGCGAGTGTGGCCTGGGCGTTGTCCAAGGTCGCCTGAACCTGTTCCGGACCCTCACGGTCGAGCTGCTCGCGCACGATTCGAAGCTGGTCCACGAGGCTCCCCCGAGCTCGAAGAGCAGGATGCGGACCGAGTGGACGCGCGACGAATAGCCGCGACGGCTCCAGCGGGTCGCTGCAGGCGAGGCATCGTCACCGATGATGGCTCGACCAGGGAGGTGGACGGAGCGAAGAGCCTGCTGCTGGCGTCCTGACCGACGACGCCGACCCCGTCGCTGCGGATCACGACGGATCGCTCAATTCCCACCACTCCACGGGGCACGGCCACGGCCGTCAGTCACAGATGGTCGTGAGGTGACGATCCGAGGAGCTTTACTAACCGCTCGAGCCACTGTGACCCGACCGCCGGCGGGAATGCACGTTCTGTTGCGTTGGTGGGCTCGTAATCGCCTGGACGCTTGTGGGCGGAACTGGTAAGCCAACGCACCAGGCGGCCAAACACGCTCTTTCGATTCACGCCGAATCTATCCTCGCGACGGAGCTGCGCGGAACGTGGCCTCTGGACATGATACGTGCGCTGGCGCAGCCCACAATCGTTAATCCTAGCGGCTCGTCGCGCAGGGATCGGATAGGCTGTTCCCAGGGTTCCGCGGAGGGGTCGCGACTTGCAGTGCCGCACCTCGGAATACCCTTCGCGCCGGACCCGCCCTCGCGTCGCCGCGAGGCGAAACGCGTCGGGTAATGTCCTGCGGAGGAGCCAGCGGTGGGAAGGGAGGTAACCCATGACGGATCGGGTGCTCGAGTTGATCAGGCCGGACGAGGTCGTGGCGCTCGCTCTTGAACTCGGCAATATCGACAGCCCGAGCGGCAGCGAGGGCGCGGCGGCGGCGTTCGTCTTCGACTGGCTTGCCGCCAACGGGTTCGACCCGAGGCGATACGCGTTGACGCCGGAGCGCTTCAGCGTGGCGGCCACGCTGGAGGGAACCGGCGGTGGGCAGTCCCTCATCTTCAACGGGCATCTGGACACCACGCTCCGATCCGACGCGATCTGGTCGGCCCGCGATCCGCTTGACCCCCTATACCGTGGCGCGTGGCTGGAGGACGACCTGATCGTCGGCGACGGGGTCGTCAACGACAAGGGCCCGGTGGCCGCCTTCCTCCTCGCCGTCAGGGCCATCCGAGACTCTGGCGTACGGCTCAAGGGAGATCTGATCGTGACTGCCGTCGCGGGCGAGATCGGACGCGAGCCGGTCGACGAGTTCGAGGGGGTGCGCTACATCAGCAAGGATCTCGGCACGCGTTTCATGGTGACCCACGGTGTGGTCGCGGACTGTGCACTCGTCGCCGAGGGCACGGGCTTCGGCATCGTCTGGGCCGAGCCGGGGATGGCCCTCTTCAAGGTCACCGTCTTCACCGGCGAGCCACGCTATTACACGCCCTACCTTCCCCGACCGACGGCCCTGGAGGCCGCGCCGAACGCGATCGTCCAGGCGAGCGCCGTGGTGGCTGCGTTCGAGCGCTGGGCCCACGACTACCAAGGCCGGCTCGCACAGGACCGGCCGGGCGGCAGGATCGTTCCCAAGGCGAGCATCAACGCAATCCGTTCGGGCTATCCGTTCGAGCTCACCAGCACACCCCAGGTCTGCAGCCTCTACGTGGACGCCTATCTCCCGCCCGGGATGAACCCCAATGACATCCGCGCCGAGCTGAGAACGCTCCTTGCTGGACTCGGCGTGAGCGGGACGGTGCAGCTCACCGCCTATCGACCCGGATTCGAGGCGATGGGCGTGGAGCGCTTGGTGGAGGCGATCCAGCGCTCTCATCGGCGGTACTTCGGCAGCGAGCCGAGCGTCGTCGGTCCGGAGGTGTCGAGCATGTGGCGCGACACGAACGTCTTCGCTGAGCTCGGGATCCCGTCGGTGAGCTACGCGCCGCGATCCGCGAGCCACGCCAGGCGCAAGGCCATCCTCCAGCGGGACCTCGTGGATGCAGCGAGGGTCTACGCGCTGGTCGCCCTCGACCTCTGTGACCAAGATCGTGCCCCGTGGACGCCATTGGGGTCACATCTCAACACCGCTGTCGGTCGCGCGATTGACAGTGCACCACCGCAGGGCTAGATTGGGTCCGTCATGCGGAATGCCGTTCTGTTTCATGGAACAACGGCCAATCCGGTAGCTCGGTTCTATCGTGATTACGAGCGGGCGATCCTCGGGACGCTCAGCATCGGCGGGTTCTTCGTCCTCTGGGAAGCGGCCGCTCGGGTGGGGGCCGTGTCCACTTACTTCCTCGGCTCACCTTCGGGTGTCATAGGGGCCGCGGTCAGCGAAGTTCAGTTGCCGCGATTCTGGCGTGACGTCGGCACTAGCCTCTTCGAGTTCGCGACGGGGTACGTCGGCGCGGTCATCCTCGGCGTGGGACTCGGGATCGTGCTGGGGTGGTACCGCCGCGTGTCGTACCTCTTCGAGCCGATAGTGAACTTCTTCTACGCCGTGCCTCGCGTGGCGCTCCTTCCGCTGATCGTCCTGTGGCTGGGCCTGACCGTCTGGTCGAAGGTGGCCGTGGTCTTCCTCGGCGCCTTCATGACGATCCTGCTCAACACGTTCCACGGGGTCCGGCGGGTGGACCCACGGCTGCTCGCGGTCGCGCAGACGTTCGGAGCCTCCGAGCGCCTGGTGTTCACGAGCGTGGTGCTGCCCGGGAGCCTGCCCTTCATCCTGGCGGGTCTTCGCCTCGGGATCGGACGGGCGCTCATCGGGGTCGTCGTCGGCGAGCTTTACGCGTCCAATGAGGGCCTGGGGTTCATGATCTCCGTCGCCAGCAACAACCTCCAGGTGAACCGCGTCCTCTTCGCCACGTTCATCCTGATCGTGCTCGGGTTCTCGAGCGTCGAGGCGACTCGTCGGCTGGAGCGGCGCTTTGCCGTCTGGCGACAGACCATCTATCAGCACGGCTGACAGCGGACGAGGCGGCAACGATGGATCGCGCGACACCGAAGCTTCGGGCCACGGACGTTCAGATGGAGTACGTCCGACGACGCGACCGGACCAGCCTCGTCGCCATCGACGCCTTCAGCCTGGACATCTACGAAGGCGAATTCGTCAGCATCGTCGGCCCGAGCGGCTGCGGCAAGAGCACATTTCTGAAGATCGTGGCCGGGCTGGTGGCAGCGACGGGCGGCGTGGTATCGGTCGATGGGCGCCTCGTCTCCGCTCCATCGCCGGACCGGGCGATGGTCCCCTGGTACACCGTTAGTCAGAACGTGGCCTACGGCCTCGCCTGCCAGGGCCTCCCTCGCAAGACCGCCCTCGAACGTGTCGCCCCGCTGATCGACATGGTCGGCCTCCGTGGCTTCGAGCGACACTACCCGCACGAGCTTTCAGGTGGAATGCAGCAGCGTGTCAACCTCGCTCGCGCTTTGGCCGTGGACCCAGGCCTACTCCTGATGGACGAGCCCTTCGCGTCTCTCGATGCCCAGACCCGCGAGATCATGCAGGCGGAACTGCTGAAGATCTGGCAGCAGACCACCAAGACGGTGCTGTTCGTCACGCACCAGATCAGCGAGGCGGTCTATCTCTCCGATCGGGTAGTAGTGATGAGCGCGCGGCCAGGCCGGATGCTCGCGGACTTGCCGATCGACCTACCACGACCGCGTTCTCTCGAAATCAAGCACGATCCAGGCTTCGTCAAGTACGAGACGGAGATCTGGCACCAGCTTGAGTCTGAGGTGCGGCGGGAGATGGCGGCGAACCAGCTCGTGCAGGGGAACGGTGCAGGCCGGGCGTAGATCCAGTCCGGGCGGGCACCCCATTCGCCGCGGCGGGGGATGATGAAACTAGCTCGCGCGCCCGTGCCGCCCCGGTCGCCCGTCGGAAGGAGCAGGCTCGCTCTGCTCCGGTGGTATGCGCGCCACGAACGGCTCGTGCTCGGCGTCGTGGGCCTTGTGGGGATCCTCGTCCTGTGGGAGATAGGCTCAAGGACGGGCTACCTCAATCGCGTGATCATGAGCTCGCCGACCGGAGTGGCGACGGCGCTCGTGACGGAGTTCGGGCGGGGGCGGATCTGGGGCCACCTAGGCGCCAGCATCGGCGAGTACCTACTCGGCTTCGGACTCGCCTCGATCGTGGGGATCGCCGTCGGATTCGCCGCCGGCTGGTGGCGGCGCGCGAACTACGTCCTTGATCCATGGATCACGGTCCTCTACTCCTCGCCGAACATCGCCTTCGTGCCGATGATCATTCTGCTCCTGGGCATCGATCTGCCGGCGAAGGTCTTCATCGTCTTCCTGATCTGCCTGTTCTCGATCATCGTCAACACGATGGTCGGAGTGCAGAGCACCGGCCGGGCCTTGCTCGACGTCGCCCGGAGCTTCGGGGCCTCACAGCGGCAGCAGGTGACCTCCGTAGTCCTGCCCGGGTCCGTCCCGTACATCCTGACCGGGCTTCGGCTCGCCGGGGGTCAGGCAATGGTCGGGGTCGTCGTTGCCGAGCTCGTGGCCGGCAACGAGGGACTCGGGTTCCTGCTCAACCTCGCCGGCGCCAACCTCCAGAGCGGGGTGGTCATGGGAATCATCCTGTTACTCGGCCTCTGGGGGGTGGCCTTCGCCGAGCTGATGCGACGCATCGAGGCGAGTTTCGAGTCGTGGCGCGCCTGAGCCCGGACGATCCGGCGAGCGGCACGCCGGTGGCGGATGGCCGCCTTGGTCCGGCGCCTTCGCCCTTGACGGCCCTCACGATGTCGGACGCGGACCCGCTCGCGGCGGTCTGGTCCGGGGACCACCTCGATGAGACGCGCATCCGTTTTGCGGACGTGGACGGTCTCCGGACCCGGTACTACGACGCCGGCTCCGGCGATGCGGTCGTGCTCATCCACGGCGGTCAGTTCGGCTCGCTCTACTCGCTCGACTGCTGGAGCCTGAACCTCCTGCCCCTAGGGGAGCGCCTCCGCGTCATCGCCTATGACAAACCCGGCCAGGGGTACACCGACAAGCCGGCCTTGCCGGAGGACTACGTCGTGGAGAGGGTGGTGCGTCACGGCCTGCTGCTCCTCGACCGTCTCGACCTTGGGGCGGTCCATCTGGTTGGGCACTCCCGCGGCGGCCTGCTCGCCGCCCGCATCGCCATCGAGCGGCCCGACCGCATCCGGACCCTGACGCTCGTTGACAGCGGATCACTGGCCCCCCACGATCCCGCACTGCCCGTTGGCGCGTTCTATGCGCCATTCGAGGACCGGCGGCTGTGGGACCGCCCTGGGCGGGCGACGGCTCTCGCGGAACCGGCAGCCCAGGCGTTCCGTCCTGAATGGATCACCGAGGACTTCCTCGACAGGATGGCCCGCATCGCGATGCTGCCGGCCACAGCCTCCGTCCGGCGTACGTTCGCCGAAGTGGAGATGGCGCGCTGGCGTCCGAGTCTCGCCCGCTGCCGGGAGGACACTCTGCGCCACATCGACGCGTGGGGCCTGCCCGTCCCCACGCTGATCCTCTGGGGGTACAACGACCGGTCGGCACCACGCCATCTTGGCGTCCGCCTGTTCGAGCGAGTTGCCGGGCGGACCCCAGACGTCGGTCTGACCGTGCTAAGCAGCGCCGGTCACTACCTGTTCCGCGACCGTCCCGACGCGTTCTCCGAGATCGTCACGTCGTTCTGTCTCGGGCGGGGCCGGGCGGTCGCCGCCCGCGGGGACGGGTGAGGATCCGCGCACGGCTGGCCGCCGGAACGAATCCGCGGACTAGGCCGCCGGCTCCTCGGATGGGCGATGGGAGACTGCCCCGTCCGGCGGTACAGCTCAGCCTCGCGATCTTCTTCGCGATCGCGGCGACGAATCTGCTCACGCCGCTGCTCCCCAACATCAGGGACGAGTTCCGGATGTCCTACTCGGGGGCGGGCCTTCTGGTGACGTCGTACATCTTCGCCCGACTCGCCCTGAGCTTCGTGGTAGGGACCCTGGCCGACCGGATGGGGCGGGTTCGGTTGGCGACCGCCGGCCTGGGCCTTGTGCTGCTCGGGTCCGTGGTTGGGCTCATGGCCCCGACCGTCGAGGTGCTCCTGCTGTCGCGGGTCCTTGCGGGCGCCGGGATCGGGATCGTCGCGACTCTGGCCCTGGCGGCCCTCGGCGATGCCGCCCCGGCTCGGAATCGCGGTCGGGTGATGAGTCTTTTCCAGATCGCCCACAACGCAGGAATCGCGGTCTATCCCCTGCTCGGCGGGGCGATCGGCTCGGTCGCGGGCTGGCGGGCGACCTTCGTGATCATGGCCATCGGCGCGATCGTCAGCGCGGCGCTCCTCCTCCCCGTGCTCGCACACGCACGGCCCCACGAGGAGGCGGCGGTCGCCACGGGGCCGCAGACGCGCACGGCTGAACGGCGACGGCGAGTGACCTTATGGACCGTCTACGCTGGGGTCTTCGCGACGATGTTCAACCGGCACGGCTT
>Ga0209341_10004951_pt1 | contig 12169 bp, 7 predicted proteins | sample RifCSP13_2_FD_184020 | JGI IMG/M metagenome (GOLD analysis project Ga0209341, IMG submission 184020) | Soil microbial communities from Rifle, Colorado - Rifle CSP2_sed 13_2 (SPAdes) (version 2) | ecosystem: Environmental > Terrestrial > Deep subsurface > Rock core/Sediment | place: Rifle...
TTCATCTGTGTTCCGGTGTTTGCCTGGCACCGGCACGTCAATCTATCTGACGAAGATATGGTTTACGTGGCGTCGACGACCGGACCTTTGTCGATGGGTATCGGAGTGGCGATCTACGAAGACGAGCGTTATCCGGAATACTGGGTGTTTGCACAGAAAGACACCGCTGAGAAAAAAAGTTTGATTCCTGGGGCAGTGGAAATTCCGGACATGCAGAGAGGCATTCCGAAAGGAATCGATCCCGCTCACTACGAAGGCTCTACAGCGGCCAAACTTTATTTTGAACAGCTCCGGTTCGCCGAGGAGGAGGAGCAAGCGCGCCGGAAGGGCAAGGTCCTGGTCAAAGGTAAGGATCTGAAGTTTGAAAGGACTCCGATGGGATGGGTGGCGCCCGTTGTCGATCCGAAATTGGGGTTTCACGTCAAGGTCATGTCGACCTTAGTCGCCCATATGGAACCGGGCAAACGCTCGGGCGCGCACCGTCACCTTTACGAAGAGGTGAACCATGTCCTATCGGGTGAAGGCTACAGCATCATTGAGGACAAGCGCTACAATTGGGAAAAGGGGGATACGCTCTCGATACCGGTTTTCTCTTGGCACCAACATTTCAATACGAGCCGAGAACCTGCGCGTTTTCTGGTTCACACCGGAAGACCTGCCATGGAAAATATCGGCCTCATGAACACACAGCAGGGAGAGGTTGCAGATTAGAGGAGAAGGCGGATGAATAGTTGCAAAGATAGAAACTACGCCTTTCGGCAGCTAAGATTGAGTCGTAACTAGGCGCAGCGAGCGCAAAGAGCAGCGGTGTCAATCCTCAATGGCAACTCTCAAGATCCACACTTGGGGCGCAAGGGCTATGCCCTCTGCAACTAGGGGGTAGGGTTGGGCAGGGGGCAGGTCAGCGGCGGAACTATTTTCCCTCGGGAGTTTTCGGCCTGACCCGGGCTAAGTCAGCGTCTGTGATCCTCCCTTTTTTTCGTGCTACCATAAAACCACCTGTAATGTTTTGAAGTAGTCCTAGTTTATTTCCGTTTCAGAACCTGCTCTAGAGCTGAAAGATCGACGACTGTTTTTACATCGACATGTCGTGGTAATTGGTTATCTTTAAAGGCACCATTGAGATATTCTTGGACTGCTTCGAGACTAATCTTGCCATCCCTCGGCAGAAAAGGAATAAACTCCTTATAGGTTTGTTCTGCCACGTCTGCGCTGAGCTTCCATGTTCGCTTGATATAATCGATCACCATGCCCTTTTCCTTCCCAATATATCCCATTGTGTCTAGTAACGCCTCTATTACGACCTTAACCTCCTCCCGATTATTCTCCATCTTTTCTTTACTCGCTTGAAGGCCAGTATTTGGATAAATTCCTATGCCTTGTGTTGATACCAACTGGTTGAACCCTTTTTTTGTCATAACGACGTTGAATGGCATAGAGAGTGCGGCCGCGTCGACAGCACGTCCGCCAAGGGCGGCAAGACTATTTGAAGTTGATCCTGTTTGAATATAGGTCACCTGGTCAGGATCGATTCCCCCTTTTTGGATCATCAAACGAGTCAAAAGATGACTTAAGCTTCCGATTCTAGATACTGCCAGTTTCTTTCCGACGAGCCCCCTTAGATCCTTTACCTCAGCTTGAGAAATAACGTAAAAAAGAGGGGCTTTTGTAGTTGCCATAACTACAGTTAAAGGTAGCCCCTTAGCTGCAAGCAGGATTCCTGGATTAATAGCTGCACTGTAATCGACCTCTCCAACTATTAGTGCTGTCACCAATACAGGGCCTGATATTTGAATCAGTTCCACATTAAGACCGTGTTTTCTAAAAATGCCCGCCTCCTTCGCAACGAGATGAACTAAAGAAGAAAAGCTCACTGCGGGAAAACCCAGACGAATTTTCCTTCCTTCTTGACCATACAAGCTGTGGGGTGAAACTTGTACTAGGAAAAAAGTTAAAACTACCAATCTGAGAACCGAAAAGAGGCTAACCGTTCCATACATAGAAACTTCTCCTGTCTCATTGATTCAAGTGCAGGGTGACCGTAGCCTAAAGGCAAATTCTCATCATTTCATGCAGTAGTGGTCTCTTCTCATGCTGTGAACTGTCCTGGAGTTCTTCTTCCTCCATTAGAAGTGGATCAGTGTCTTCCGATCAAGCATGTTGACTAATCCTTTGGCATTCATTCAAAGGAAGTTTTTCCGCAGCCTGCTAGGCGAGTAACTCTGTATTCTTCCGCGGTGTCGCGTCTCTGGCCTCTTTCTCCTTCAACTTCAATCCCCGGTAAACCTTCTCCGCCGTAATGGGCAAATCGGTGATTCGTACTCCAACCGCATCCTCAATGGCATTGGCGATGGCTGGGGCCACAGGCGCGAGACTGGCTTCGCCGATTCCTTTTCCATCGTAAGGTAACGAACCTGGCCCACTATCGACCAGCACAGTGGTGAGCTTGGGCAAGTCACGGATGTTGGGAAGTTTATACTCCCCCAGCGAGAGAGTAGAAATCCGGCCCTCCTCGCAATCCAGCTGTTCCATGAGGGCTAACCCGAGTCCCTGGACGAAGGCGCCGTCGATCTGCCCCTGATGGGATACTGGATTCAGAATATTAGCCACGTCATGGGCGGTAACCATCTTAAGTACCTGGACCTGGCCGGTTTCCCGATCTACCTCGACCTCCGCTACCTGAGCGCAAAAACTTGTGATATCGGGCTCCTCGGCGCGATATTCACATTGGCTCTGAAGCGGCTCGCCGGACGAGGCGATTGCCCTTGCCGCCAGACTGCTCAAGGGGATGGCGTTTTCTCGCCGGCCTTGCGGCATCAACTGGCCCCTTTCGAGAATGATCTGTTGCTGTGGGCATTCCAGCAATGAGGCCGCAAGAACAACAAGTTTGCGCTTGAGTTCGCGAGCTGCTTTCACGGTGGCCCAGCCCGCCAAATAAGTGACCCTTCCGGCACCCACGCCAGAGTCAAATTTCAGCGCATCAGTATTCAGTTCCTCGAGGTGCACATTGCCTACGGGAATGGTCAGCTCCTCAGCCACGATTTGCCTGAGAATGGTCTGGGCTCCCGTTCCTGTATCCCAGACCGGTGTATGAATGGTAACATGACCCTCGCTGTCGATCCTGATGGTAGAAGTACTGACTCCTCCTCCGGGAGCTCGGTGGGCCAATGACATTCCTCTACCTACAGCCCTGCCACGGCGCAGAGGGCGGTTCCAACCGGCAGCTTCGGCAGCCCTCCGCAGAGTCTCGCGCGGCTTCACGTAACGAAATCCTTTGGGCTGGGTACCACTTTCTCCAAATGAATTGACATCGCCATCTTGAATCGCGTTTTGCAGCCTGAACTCATAGGGGTCGAGGCCCATTGCCCGAGCAATCATGTCCGTATGCGACTCCACAGCAAACAGTACCTGCGCCTCACCCGGAGCGCGCATATGGCCGCATGGAACGCTGTTAGTATAGACCAGGCGGCTCACCAGGTTCAGGTGCGGGATACGGTAACAGCCTCCAGAGTAACGGGAGCCACCCAGGTTTGCAGTTGGGACAAAAGCGCCATAAGCCCCGGCGTTGAACACCACCTCTGTCTGGCGGGCCCACATGCGGCCGTCCTTCTTGACCCCTGTCTTTACTGTAACCACCGACGCATGGCGTGGATTGCCCGCCATGAGTTCCTCGGTATAGGTCATGATCATTTTGACTGGCCTACCGGCAACACGGGCTAGGTGGTAGCAAAGAGGGACATCCATAAAGTCACCCTTACCCCCGAAGTCCCCCCCGATTGTGCAGGGGTGCAAGACGATCTGGTCTGGAGACAATCCGGCGACATCAGCGACCTGTTCCCTCAAATAGTACGGACTCTTGTTATTGGCCCAAATCTGGACACGCCCGCTCCTGTCGACCTCGACCAGACATGCGTGGGGTTCCAGGTACCCTTGGTGCATCAACTGAGTGGTGAAGGTGTGCTCGAATATCAGATCAGATTCAGCAAACCCACGTACCACATCCCCCTTGCGCCGATGTAATACGTCAAATCCATTGCTAGCGCGATTAATCGGGTGAGATAGACCCTGGTAACTGGCCAAGTCGGGATGCAGGATAGGAGCTCCGGGCCCTAGCGCCTCGAGTGGGTCGAACACCGCTGGCAACTCTTCATACTCGACATCAATGAGACGGATGGCTTCCTCAGCGATTTCCGGAGACTCGGCGGCCACTGCCGCAACTTTCTCCCCAATGAAACGAACCCGAGCCTGAGCCAGTACAGGATGATCTCGAAGCTTCCTTCCCACCAGCGCCGTCGGCAGGTCCTTGGCTGTAAGCACGGCGTGAACCCCATCGAGGCCTTTTGCCTTGGATATATCAATGGCTAAAATCCTGGCGTGCGGGAACGGGCTCCTCAGGGCTTTGCCCCACAGCATTCCGGGACGCGAGACATCGACTGCGTAAACCGTTTCTCCCGTGACCTTCTCGGGCCCCTCGCCTCGGGGAACAGATTGGCTCACTGCGATAAAAGACATAAGACTGTAAATCCTGCTCTTTGCGAAATTACATCTGGAGACAGATTGAATATAACACGCATGACCAGTGATTAATAGTGATTAATAAGGATGGAATCTTTGTGTCAACTAGGCTAGTGCACTGTAAAAGATGAGGTGGCATCGGTAATTCGGCGATAGATGTTGCGATAGGTCCACTGAAAGGTTTCGGTTCAGAGTTATAACGGCGGACATTCGGTTAAAAAGCAGACGTCAAGCATGTTTGCAATACTTTTTACTTTATACCTAGCTCCTTGTTCACCTCTCGCTGTAGACCGAAGTCGAAAACCTTGGAGATGGGAAAGGGCTTCGCCAACTTCAAGCTCTCTGAATCCATTTTCAAAACTTCTTCGATATCCCTGTCAGTGGGAACGCCGTCCGTTGTAAAGGCAAGAAGGGATAAACGATACGCCTCCAGAGCGACGGATAGGTCCACCTTGAGATACTTGGCCAAGACTTCGCTAGTTCCCCTTTCATTTCCCCGGAAATATCCGTTAGCTTTCGCCCGAGCACGCAATATCCTCTTGAGAACGCCTCTCTCCCTTCGAAGACTCATTTCGGGAACCACCAGACCATGCTGAAAACCGACAAAATTCTCCATTGCGCTTGCGAGGAGATTCATTTTGTACCGGTCTCGCGCCAAAATGACAGTGGGCGGAGACAGGATAGCGATATCAATAGAACCCGTCACCAGGGCCTGCATCTGCGTAGGCACGTCTCCTACCTGAATGACCGTTACGGTATCTGGATTCAGTCCTAACTTGCGCAGGATGCGTAATCCCGTCAAGTGTTGCACGCCGCCAAAGGTTGTGGTTCCCATGATTTTTCCGTTAAGATCATGAACATTCTTGAGTTCTGGCCGAGTTACCAGCCAGAAGAGCGGCTTATAAAGACTAACCGTCAATACTCGAAGGGGGGCACCACGCTGGATCGCGCCCATTGCGCTCCCCATAGCCTCTAGGGCGTGCGCATCTCCTGAAATAGTCGCAGCCACTGCAGCCGTACCCCGAACCTGGACTAGTTGAACCGCTAATCCTTCTTCCCGGAAAAAGCCTTTATCTTGAGCAATAAAAGAATGAATCGAACCAATGCTGCGGCTAGGATAGGCTATGACGACACGTTGCAACGGTTGCGCCCGGGCAACCTCTCCAGTAACCAATGTTGCCCAAAGCGCGAAAATGGCCCAACTTCCATGCAGAATCTTCGTACCCATTGGTTAACCTCCTTGACTTGACGACAAAACCGAATTCCAAAAACTCTACCACACCTTCACCCCTCCCCTCTACCCCACCTTAAAGGTGCCCCGCCTCAAGAGGCGGGGCTAGCCTCAAATCTAAGGAAAAATGAGAATAGATTCTCATTTTTTGGAAGAGCTACTTACTCGAAGAGGATCGATAAGTCAACCCATCCGACACCCCGCCCACCCTTCGACAAGCTCAGGGTCATGGTGAGCAAGGTCGAACCATGAGCGACATACGAACAACTTGACCCCGTGCACAGCACGGGGCATGAGTCGAACCGTCAACAGGGAACTTAGATGTAATCCCGATCCGCCATTCCGTTGAGCCATGTAATGGCGCCCGCAAGAGCTCAGGTTGAGGTCAGGGAGGGGAGAGGATTGAGGTGAGGGTGTTCCTCTCCCGCCTAAAATCTGCTTGCATAAAACTTGTTTTCTGCTAAAAGACCCAAAGGGAACAATAAGTCGAGGCGGGCTGGATAGGTATTTTTCAATGCGGGATCTTAGAACATTTTTACGCGACGTGAAAAATCTTGGAGAGCTTAAGATCGTACAAGGAGCTGACTGGAAATTTGAAATCGGGGCCATTACTGAAATCTCCGGCTCAGAGCCCAATCCGCCAGCGCTTCTGTTCGATGAGATCAAAGACTATCCTGCGGGCTTCCGCATCTTCACTAACATGTTTCAAACTCAGGCCAGGACTGCCCTGGCGCTGGGGCTACCCACGGATCTTAGAGGTGTCGCCCTGGTTCAGGCTGTGCGGGAGATGCTGCGGTTCTCTTCGCCTCTTCCTCCGGTGATTCAAAAGAATGGAGCTGTCGAGGAAAATCTTTTACTGGGAAGGGACGTCAACGTGCTTCGCTTCCCGGCACCCTGGCTTCATCGGCAGGACGGCGGCAGGTATCTGGGCACGGCCGACGCGGTGATTACGGCCGACGCGGAGGCTGGTTGGGTGAATCTGGCAACGGCACGGGTTCAAATTCTTGCTGAGGACAGAGTGTCTCTCTATATCTCTCCTGGAAAGCAAACGAGGTTGATTGCCCAGAAATACTGGGACCAGGGAAACCCCTGTCCGGTGGCTGTCGTGTGTGGCATTGATCCCGTCCTTTTTGCGGTCTCCGGATTAGGCCTCCCCTGGGGCGTCTCAGAGTATGATTTTGCCGGTCAGATACAAAGAGCTCCCGTCGAGGTCATCAAAGGGGTCATTACAGGTCTGCCCATTCCAGCTTCGGCAGAAATTGTTCTCGAGGGAGAGATCCCTCCACCGGATGTAGAGGCGGAGATCGAGGGGCCATTTGGTGAATGGACAGGATATTACGCTTCGGGCACGCGTCCCGCGCCGGTCATCCGGGTTAAAGCAGTCTATCACCGCAACGAACCGATCCTGACGGTCCTCCCCGACTTCAAGTGCTACCCTCTTTCAAGCTATGTGCATCTGATATTTTCTGCGGCCCAAATCTGGAACGAGATTGAGCAGTGCGGGGTTACCGACATCACCGGAGTCTGGCTGGCGGAGTGGGGGCTGAGGTTTTTCATTGTCATCGCGTTGAAGCAGCGCTACGGAGGCCATGCGCGTCAGGCAGCGCACATCACGCTGGGCGCCAGAGAAGGCGGGTATCTGGGGCGGTTTGTCGTGCTCGTTGACGACGATATCGATCCGTCCAACATGGCGGATGTCCTTTGGGCCATTTCTAGTCGTTGCGATCCGCAAAGCTCGATTGAGATTGTTACCGGTTGTTGGAGCAGTCCGCTCGATCCGAGGCTGCCTCCGTCCAAGAGGACTGCGGGCGACTTTACCAATTCGCGCGCCATTATTGACGCCTGCCGTCCTTTTTCGTGGCGTAATGAATTTCCCAAGGTCCATTCCATTGGTCCAGAGTATCGCGACCACATAAGACAAAAATGGAAAGACCTTTTTTGACATAGACATCCGGAAACGAAGAACCAAGACAAGGAGCCTCTCATGAGTGAAATGGATGATTTGATGGCGGCGTTGCAGAAGACCCCCTACCACCACTGGATGAAAGATGAAGGAGTGCCCATAGCCGAGGGATACGGAATTGCAGACGTGCGACAGCTTAAACTCGCGCCATGGCCTCGTATAGGAGGGCGAGGGAGTTTTATCCACCTCTACGGCATGGAAGGGCTTACAGGAATGTATGTGGCGGAGATTCCTCCGGGCGATGCGTTGAAACCTGAAAAACACCTTTACGAGGAGGTCATCTGCATTTTGTCCGGACGGGGAGCTACAGAGGTTTGGCAAGACGAGGGCGAAAAGCAACTTTTTGAGTGGGAGCCCTGGAGCCTTTTTTCCCCCCCTCTCAATACCCGGCACCGGCTGATCAATGGAGGAAGGGAACCGGTTAAGTTTTTGGCTGTGACCAATGCCCCTTTGGTCATGGACATATTCCACAGTGTGGAGTTTATGTTTGATTGCCCGCGCGCGTTTTCTGACCGATATCGAGGCGAGGATGGATACTTTTCTGTAGGGCAAAAGCAATACGCGATCGGAATGCAATCCGTGTGGGAAACCAATTTCATCCCTAACGTTAAAGAATTTGGTCTAAGAGATGATTTCTTTACCAAGGGACCCGATATCAAGCTGGTGCAGTTTGAGCCTTGTGGGAATACGTTGGTCGGGCATGTGGCGGATTGGCCTGTCGGGCTCTATCACAAAGCTCACTACCACGATGCAGGGGCGGTCTTAATGATCTTGCGTTCCCAGGGTTACACCCTGCTGTGGCCCAAAGAACTGGGAATACGGCCCTATGAAAGCGGGCGGGGCGATGAGGTTGTCGAGGTTAAATGGAGCGAGGGCGCTGTGTTAAGCCCTCCGGGTGGCTGGTTTCATCAACACTTCAATGCGGGCGCAGAGGCTGCGCGCCAGTTAGCCATAAGGTACGGGAGCCGGATTCACCGCACCGGTTTTCATCTTGCCGCCCAGCGCAAAACCGATGGCGTTTACATCTCGGTGAAGGAGGGTGGGACGATGATCGAATATGAGGACGAAGACCCCGAGATCCGGCGGCAATATGAGGCGGCGCTAAAAAGGACCGGCGTTCCATGCAAGATGCCGCCGGTGCGATATTCACCGTAGACTTGGCCATGCTTCCGGGTTGTGCGAGAAACCTAGAGAGCAGCACAGAAAAGCGGAAGGAGAAAATGTGGCCCGCCAGCTTTTAACTATTCTAGCTACAGCTTTTTTTTTAATTTTTCTGTCCCTCCCAGCGAGTGCACAGGCGCCGCTCAGGATAGGCACGATTCTTAGCGTAACGCAGGCCCCTCATCAATCCGGTGATGTTCTAGACTTTATGTAGTCGCCTAAATTCAGAATTTACCAGATCCCAAAACAAATTCTAATAAAGGACAAGAGGTGGAAACGCTCCGTGTCGTAGGACAGCCCGTCGCCAGGAAGGACAGCTTTGATATTGTAACGGGAAATGTCGCCTACAGTGTAGACGTTAGCCTTCCTGGCATGCTCCACGGCAAAATCGTCCGGAGCGCTATACCTAGCGGGAAAGTCGCCCGGTTGGACGTGAGCCGGGCAAAGGCCTTGCCGGGCGTGAAAGCGATCATCGCGGCGGCTGATGTTCCATCCAGACGCTTCGGATACGCGGTCAAGGACGAGCAGATTTTCGCCTTAAGTAAGGTCCGCTACGCTGGAGAGCCGATTGCCGCCATTGCTGCCGTGGATGAGGAGACCGCGGAGGAAGCTGCAAGACTTGTAGAAGTTGAATATGAGGAGAACCCGGGCATCTTTGGCGTTCTGGAGGCGACACGAGACGGGGCGCCGTTGGTTCATGAAGAAATGGGGAGCTATGAATCGAACCGGCTTGTAACCCGGGAATGGAGACCTCGTCCGGGAACGAACGTGGTTCATCAAAACGAGTTTAGCAGGGGGGATGTAGAGCAGGGGTTTAATGAAGCGGACCACGTGTTCGAGGATATCTTCAAGACAAAGAGAGTGCACCATTGCTATATGGAGCCTCACGGATGTGTGGCGAGGGCGGAGAGTGGCAGGATCACTGTCTGGACTTCAACTCAGAGGGCCTTCATCGTCCGCTCCACTCTCGCCGAAATTTTTGCCGTACCCGAAGGATCGGTAAGAGTGATCTGCACCAAAGTAGGTGGAGGATTCGGAGGGAAAAACGGTATGCGCCTGGAACATTACGCCGTCGCCTTGGCGCTAAACACTCGAAGGCCGGTCAAAATCGTCATGCGGCGCGATGAGGAGTTTACAGCCAGCGCGGGCTCAGTGCCGGCAGTCATCATCATGAAGACCGGCGTAAAGCGGGACGGCACGATCACGGCGCGCGAGGCTAAATTTTTCTGGGATTGTGGTGCCTATACCGATGGGCTTCCCGCCAGCAACCGGGCGCTTAAAGACGCGGCCGGTGCGTACAAGATTTCTCACGTCAAGGTCACTTCGAATCTCGTCTACACGAACACGATGCGCGGCTGTCCTTTTCGCGGTCTCGGCGTTCCGGAAGCGATTTGGGCCGGAGAGTCGCAGATGGACATGATCACGCACCGGCTCGGATTCGACCCGGTGGAATTCCGGATGAAGAACCTGCTGGAAGATGGCGATATCGCGCCGACCGGGGAGGCGTTAGAAGACGTAACCGCGAAAGAGTGTTTAAGAAGGGCTGTGAACGAGATCGGCTATGACAAATCAAAGCCAAAGAAGGCGGATCATGGAATCGGCATCAGCATGATCTATAAGTCCCCCACGGGGGCAGGCGGCTTATCCAGCGCAGTGGTCTCGATCAACCGGGATGGGAGCATCCAGTTGATGGTGGGATCGTCAGACGTGGGCGGTGGAATGGAAACCGCTCTCGCTCAGATTGCCGCGGAGGAGTTCGGCGTCGAACTGGCAGACGTCAGCGTTGCGAGCGGCGACACGTCCACGGTGCCTTTCGATCATGGCACCTATTCAAGCCGCGTGCTGGTTTCCAGCGGCATGGCGGTTCTTCGCGCCGCGCAGGACGGGCGAAGCCAATTGTTAAAGCTCGCGGGAGAAATCCTCGGCGAAGACCCTTCTTCTTTGTTGCTTCGACAAAAGAAAGTTTACCGTCGCACCGGAGTCGAAGCCATTTCTGTTGAGGCCGTTTTCCACGATTCCCGCTGCCGGCAAAAGGCGATCGTGGCAACTGCCACCATGATCGATGATGGTAAAAAGAGTGGGTGGAGGTTCGGAGCGCAAGCGGTGGAGGTTAGTGTCGACAGGGAGACCGGGCAGGTCCAGGTGCTCAAGGTCATATCGGTTCACGATGTGGGTAAGGCGATCAATCCCCCTTTGGTTATCGGTCAAGTAGAGGGAGGAGTCGTGATGGGGTTGGGGTATGCGTTGAGCGAAGAACTGCACCTGGATGACGGTCGAATCATCAATGCGGAGTTCTCAGATTACGGGATTCCCGTGGCTCAGCAAGTGCCTCCGATCCACACGATTCTTTTGGAATCACCTTTGCCGGCGGGTCCGTTTGGGGCGAAGGGAATCGGAGAGATCGGCTTGTTCGGCATTGCTCCGGCGGTAGCGAATGCCTTGCAAAACGCCACTGGAGTGAGGATCGTGGACCTGCCCATGCGGCCGGAAAAGGTCCTCAGCGCACTGGAGTCAAAGAGTTAATCTTTGGAGGTCCCCATGAGAAAAAGACCGACAGTCCGTTTATTTAAATCCTTCCAGTTGCTTCTTGGAGCCTTTCTTTTTTTGACCGCAGGCGTTCATGCCGCGTCGGAGGAGAGAATGACGCTGGCAACGATTCGGAGCGTTACCCAGGCGCCTTTCTGGGTGGCCTTAGAGTCTGGTTTTTACAAGGATTACGGGCTCGAAGTTCTTCCGGTTCAGTTCACCGGAGGGACGCAGACGATCATGGCCCTGGTCTCAGGAGACGTGCAGATGACCACGACAGGAGGTCCTGCGGCTGTCCACGCAAAGCTTAAAGGCGCCAATGTGCTTGCCATCGGCACCACTGTAGGGGTTTTCCCTTACATCTTTTACGTTTCCAGCAAAATTCGCAAACCCGAAGACCTTAAGGGCAGGAGGATAGGCATAAGCAGTTTTGGGGGCGCCTCTCACGCTGCAACCCGCTACGCGCTTCAAAGGCTTGGCCTCAATCCGGAGGTTGACGTCACGCTGATGCAAATAGGAAACCAGGCCGGCCGGCTCAGCGCCATGACAAGCGGCGGCATCGATGGCACCCTGATTCAACCTCCGGAGACACTAATCGCTAGGGAAATGGGGCTTAAGCCCATGCTCAACCTCGCGCAGAGCGGGTTAAAGTTTCCCATGAATCAAATGACAACGACAGGCGAGTATCTAAAGGGTCAAAGGGAAAAAGTTAAGAGATTCATGATGGGTTCTATCGCTGGGGTGGCTAGGCTCAAGGCTGACCGGGATTTCAC
>Ga0209341_10004952_pt1 | contig 12168 bp, 14 predicted proteins | sample RifCSP13_2_FD_184020 | JGI IMG/M metagenome (GOLD analysis project Ga0209341, IMG submission 184020) | Soil microbial communities from Rifle, Colorado - Rifle CSP2_sed 13_2 (SPAdes) (version 2) | ecosystem: Environmental > Terrestrial > Deep subsurface > Rock core/Sediment | place: Rifle...
CGAGCTGCAGCCGCGGTAGTGCGAGGCGCAGCCGCAGGCGAGCCGAGCGGATAAGGAAATTCGGCGAGCGGAAGCGAGCCAGGGCGAGGCGCAGCCGCAGGCGAGCCGAGCCTCAGGATTCGAGAAAGCGCGAAGCGCGGCGAGCCGAGCGGATACGGAAATGCGGCGAGCGTCAGCGAGCCTGGGCGAGCTGAGCTGCGGCGAGCAGATCCGGGAATCGGGCGAGCGTGAGCGAGCGGACGCGGTTCAAAGGGAGACGCTGATGGCAGGACGTCCCGGGATGTATCGCGGCGACCGGCGCCGCAAGGAAGATCTGCGCAAGGCCAAGCAGGAGGCCAAGCGCGCGCGCAAGGCCGAGCGCAAGGAGAGCGGCGCCACGGGGCCGGAGATCGAGGAGCTCCCAACCCCGGATCAGGACGCGGCACCCACGGAATTCGTCTGGTTCTCCCCGAGCAAGGGGCGGACGGTGACGACCGACTCCGCCGAGCCGCCCACGGTGGACGGCATCGACGACTGGACGCTAGTGAGCGAGCCGCCCCGGGGCTAGCGGCGCCGCGGGCGCGCGCAGGGGCTCCGGCGGCCCGGCCTTGAGCTGAGCGCCGCGGAAGAAGTTCACCCAGAAGCTCGCATCGAGCGGCGCCAGCCGTTCGCGGTCCCAGAACCGGTCGGCGCGGAAGCCCGCCCGCCAGCGGCACGCGAAGCTGTAGAAGCCCACCAGCCCGCCCGGCACCAGCCGGCCGTTGAAGACGACATCCAGCGGCAGGTGAAGGGCCATCCCGAGGACCCACCCCCAGAGCCATGGCCACTGGGTTGCCCAGGCCAGGAGGGCGAGCAGCACGGCCAGCTCATAGGAGTGCAGCAGCAGCACGGTGTACCGGACACGGCCTTCGAAATAGTAGCGGAGGAATGCGGCGGGACGCAGGTCGCGACGACGGTCGAAGGCCACGTAGTCGATCACGTGGTCCACGTCGATCAGGAAGCCACCCGCCGCCAGCCCGGCGGTGAGAGGGGCCGAGCCGGTGGCCGCATACACGGCACCACAGGCGAGAGCCGTGGTGACCAGATGCCCACCGGGACTCATCGGTATCTGCCTAGTTCGAGTAGAAGTTGCGGTTGCGGCGGCTCGTGACCCGCGCAAGCGCCAGGCGGCCGAGCGGCAGCGCCAGCCCGAAGGGCACGATCAGAGCGATGGCCAGCATCCAGAGATTGCCGGCGGACGCCCAATTCTCCCGCCGCTCCAGCAGGTCGGACAACGCCTTCTTGACTGGGTTCATCCCGGCTCCTCCCTTAGGTTGGCTTCCGGGTCTTCAAGAGGAGCAATGGAGATGCCAGCTCGAGACGCCGGGAAAGTGGCTGAATTTGCTGGGGACCATGCCCGTGCTGCGGCGGGACGGTCGCTGGGGGGCACCCAAAAGGGCGCGCACGGGCGACAAAAATTGGGAACGAGCCGGATCCGGTTCGACTCAACCGCGCGTGGCCTGCGGAGACGAGGTCAAGGGGGCTTCGACCTCGAAGCAGGCGATGTGGCCCGCGGAGGACTCGCAGACCACGATGGGCCGGGTGGGCAGGACCGTATGGGGCGGCGCCGGCGGTGACCAGACGGCCAACCCGAGCGTGTAGAGCAGCTTGAGCGCGATCGCCAGCGCGATCAGCCATTGCCACATGGGCCCCGCCTCCCCTCGGGATCTCAAACTAGCAAAGCGGATGCCAGCGCTGCGCTCCGCCTCATCCTCTGAGATTCGCGGAGTTGCGCGAGGGATTCGCGCCGGAGACAGGGGGCCGGGCGACAAAAAGGGAGAGGGGGGCAACAAAATGCCCGCGCCGGGCGCGCGGCTACGACTGGGTGACCGTGACGATGAGGCCGATGGAGCCCAGGATATTACCGACCCGGACGCACTCGGCCTCCGGACCGACCTTGACCACCGCCTTGCCCGTATTGTGCACCTGCCAGGCCAGCTCCCAGCCCCGCTGCTCCGAGCACCCAATGGCCTTCATGAGCTGCTTGACCACGTCCTGGAAGGTGTGGCACTCGCAGTTGTGCAGGATGGTCATCCAGGGCGGGGACAGGGTCGTCTCGGTTCCCTCGACCTCCTGGACGTCCGGGCTCTCGAGCGGCGTGGGCCCGAGCCGCATGTCCATCACCCCTTGATTTCCTTGAGCACCTCGCGGGCGATGAGGAACTTCATGATCTCGTCGGAGCCCGCGCCGATTCGGAGCAGCCGGGCGTTGCGGAAGATGGCCTGGATGGGGAAGTCGGTCGTGTACCCGATGCCGCCCAGCACCTGCATGGCGTGATCTACGATACGCCAGACCGCCTCCGCCACAAATAGCTTGGTCACCGCCGACTCACGCTGGGCGGGGATCCCGGCCTCGACCATCTTGGCCGTCCGATACGTCACCTGCCGCGCGGCGTCGAGCGAGGCGTACATCTCGGCGAGCTTGAACGAGACCCCCTCGAACATGGCAATGGGCTGCTTGAACTGGACGCGCTTGGTCGAATACTCGGCGGCGATCTCGAGCGCCCGCCGGGCATTGCCGAGCGAGGCCATGCAGTAGGTGACGCGCTCGGTGTCCAGCTCGTCCATTAACACGTTATAACCACCGTTGAGTGGTCCGAGCAGGTTCTCCTTGGGAATGTCCACGTCGCGGAAGTCGATCCAGGCATTGTCCATCCAGTCCGCCATGATGACCTCATCCAGCTGGCGCCGGATGGTCACGCCCGGATGGTCCATGGGCACGATGAAGGTGGACATCCCCTTGTGCGGGTGGGCGCCCGTGTCGGTGATGGCGAACAGCGTCAGGTAGTCGGCCAAGCCGCCGCCGGTGATGAAGCGCTTCTGGCCGTTGATGACCCAGCGGTCCCCCTTGAGAACGGCCGTGGTCTGCATGCGCGAGGTGTCCGAGCCGATCTGGGGCTCGGTGATGGCCAGCGCGGCGAGCTCGTCGCCCCTCAGCCGCGGCGGGATGTGCCGCTTCTTCTGGGCCTCGGTGCCGTAGCGGAGAATCGAGATGGTGCCGAGCGTGAGCGACACGGAGCGGAGGGTATCGCCCGGATGCCCGGCCGCCGCCAGCTCCTCGTCGATGATGCACTCGGCCACCACGCCCCTGGCGTTGCCGCCGTACTGCTCGGGGAAGAGGGCGCCCGTCATGCCCGCCTCGGCCAGCATTCTCAGATAGTCCTGGCCGATCGTGCGGAGCCTGGCGCGCCGTTCCTTGCCCTCGTGCCGCGCCTTGATCTCCTTGACCTGGCCGTGGGCCTCCGCGGCTCTGGGCAGGATCTCCTTCTGGGCGAACTGCCGCGTCTGGTGCATCAGCGCGCGCTCGGCCGGCGTGTAGAGGAAGGTCTGCCCGTCGTTCACCGACCAGCCGCCGGGCATGGTGATGTCGTCCATCCCGATGGCCTTGAACCGGTCGTCGCTCATTGGCCGATGGCTCCTTCCGCCCGTAGCCTGGCGATGGTTTGACTGCCGTAGCCCAGGATTTCGCTCAGGATGCGCTCGGTGTGCTGCCCCAGCGCCGGCGCCGGGGTCGGCCGCGTCAGCGCGCCTTCGGTCTTGATGGGGCTGGCGACCTCGCGGATCCGCCCGAAGTGGGGGTGGTCCACCTCGACGATCATCCCGCGCTCGCGCACCTGTTCGTCGTCGAGCGCCTCGCGCAGCGTGTTCACCGGCGCGCAGGGCACCTGTCCGCGGAGCAGCCCCAGCCAGTCGGTCGTCGTCCGCAACCGGAATCGCTCCTTGAGGATGGCGACCAGCTCGGCCTTGTGGGCCAGGCGATCGGCGAGCGTGAGGAAGCGCGGGTCGCGCCCGAGCTCGGGCAGGCCCACGATCTCCACCAGGCTCCGCCAGAACTTGTCCTTGTTGCAGAAGACCACGATCCAACCGTCCTTCGTCGGGAAGTTCTGGGCCGGCACCAGCGTCTGGTGGCCCGAGTCGGCCACCCGCTGCGGCTCCCAGTCTCGGTTCAGGCTCCAGATGGCGAGGTACGAGAGCATGCTCACGGCCGTGTCCAGCAGCGAGATGTCCACGTCTCGGCCGACACCGGTACGTTGCGCCTCGTACAGTCCGACCATCAACCCGATCATCGCGGCATAGCCGCCCGCGAAGTCGATCACGCTGACGCCGCACTTGCCCGGCGGACCGTCGGGTTCGCCCGTCACCGCCATGTAGCCCGCGTAGCCCTGGATCAGGTAGTCGAAGGCCGGCTCCGCCGCGCGCGGCCCCGTGGTGCCGAAGCCGGTCAGCGAGCAGCAGACGACGCGCGGGTTGACGTCCTTGAGGGCGTCGTAGGTGAGCCCGAGCTTCTTCGGGAGGTCGCCGCGGGCATTGTTGAAGACGGCGTCGGAGACCCGGACAAGATCGTGGAGGACCGCCTGGCCCGAGGGGTGCTGAAGGTTGAGCGTCACCGACTTCTTGCCGCGGTTGAAGGACTGAAAGTAGAGGGAGTCGCCCTCGGCCAGGTAGGGCGGCACGTACCGGGAGACATCGCCGCCCACGCTGGGGTCCTCGATCTTGACGACCTCGGCCCCCAGGTCGGCCAGGACCTGGGTGCCGAACGGTCCGGCCCCGAATTGGGAGACCGTCAGGATTCGGACGCCGTCGAGTGGGGGGCGCGCCATCTCAGTAGGGCAGCGTACCTTCGCCGAGGGTCGCGTGGTTCTTCTTGGGCACCAGCACCGTGCGGGTATAGGAGCACACCTGCTCGCCCCGCTGGTTGACCGCCGTGGTCGCCACGGTGATGATGCCCCGATCGCCCTGCTTGGACTCGCGCGTGTCGAGCACGCGGCTCTGCGCGTACAGCGTGTCGCCGATGAAGGTCGGCTTCTCGTGCTTCAGGTTGTTCACCTCGAGGTTGGCGATGGCGCGCCCCGAGATGTCGGCCACGGTCATCCCGATCGCCACGCTGTACACCAGGGGCCCCAGCACCACGCGCTGTTTGTGCTGGGTGTAGGTCTCGGCGTAGTGGGCGTCCGAGTGGAGCGGGTGCTGGTTCATGGTGAGCAGGGCGAACCAGGTGCAGTCGGCCTCGGTGATGGTCCGGCCCGGCCAGTGCTTGAAGGTCTGGCCCACCTCGAATTCCTCGTAGAAGCGCCCGTAGCTCATCGCGGGCGCGCTCCGGCCAGGCGGGCCGCCAGCTCGCGGCGGTCGCGCTCGGGATCGGGCGGTGCGGTGAGCAGCCGGGCCGCGTCGCGGTAGTAGCGCTCCACGGGGAACTCCTTCGTGTAGCCGTAGCCGCCGTGGATCCGCATGGCTTCCAGCGTGACCATGTAGGCGGTGTCCGCCGCGTCGAGCCTGGCCATGATGGCGACGGAGTCATCGGCCGGATCGGCGTCGAGCCGCTCGGCGGCGCGGTAGGTGAGCGCGCGCCCCGCCGTGAGCCGCGTGGCCATGTCGGCCAGCTTGAGCTGGATGGCCTGGTGCTGGCAGATGGGTTTGCCGAAGGCCGTCCGCTGCTGGGAGTAGCGGAGCGCCGCCTCGAAGGCGGCCTGGGCGAGGCCCACCGCCGTGGCCGCCAGGCCGAGCCGCGCCACGGCCAGCAGACCGCCGGCGGCTTCCATGCCCGCGGCCGCCCGGACTCCGTTGAAGACGATTTCGCAGGGGCCGAGGCCCCGGCCGCCGAGCGTGTCGCGGGGTTCGCTCAGCGAGAGACCGCGCGCGCCGCGCTCGACGACGAACGCCCCGGCCTCGTCGTCGTCCCGCCGCGCCAGCACCACGAGCGTGTCGGCGCGGCCGGCATGATCCACCAGGCCTGCGCGTCCGTCGAGCTGCCACGCGCCGTCGACGGGCTGGGCCGTCACCGACTCCGCCGGGACCAGGCAGCCCCACCGCTCGCCGCGCGTCATCGGCGCGAGCCACCGCTCTCGTGCCGCCGTGTCGCCGACCCGGCTGAGCGCATGGCCCGCCGCGGCTTGGCCGGCCACGATGGCGGCGATCGATGTCCACCCGCGCGCCAGCTCCTCCACGATCATCGCGTAGGTGACCACGTCGAGGCCGAGGCCGCCATGCTCGGGCGACAGCAGGGGGCCCAGGATGCCCAGGTCGGCCAGCCGCTCCATGACCGGCGCGGGCCAGCGGCCGTCGGGCTCGTATTCGTGGACGACGGGAATCACGTCCTTTTCCACGGCCAGGCGCACAGCGAGGATCATCTGCTTCCGCTCCGCGTCGAGTCCCTCGCGCGAAGTCAGCGCGCCGTGCCGCTCGCCGTAGCGGTCGAGCAGGTTCTTGCAGATGATGGTGCGCTGGATCTCGTTCGTGCCCTCGCCGATGATCATGAGCGGCGTGTCGCGGTAGAGGCGCTCGACCAGCCCGGTGGTGAGCTGGGCGGCCGGGCCCTCGATCCTCATGGCGGCCACGGCCACGTCCTGCGCCGCCTCGGAGGCGTAGAGCTTGGCGATGCCGGCCTCGAGGTCGCAGCGCTCGCCGCGGTCCTTCATGGCCGCCGCCCAGTACGTCACGAGCCGCGCCGCCTCGACGCGCGTGGCGATGTCGGCGAGAGCGGGCGGGGCTGGGGCCAGCGCGCCCGCGGCGCGCGCCGCTTGGTCAAGGGCGGCCTGCGCGACCCCGACCGCACGGGCCGCGATGTTGATCCGTCCGGTCTCGAGCCCCGACATCACGTGCTTAAAACCGCGCCCTTCGACGCCGCCGACGAGGTTCGCCGCCGGGCAGGGGAAGCCGTCGAAGAGCAGCTCGGCGGTGTCCACACCTTTGTAGCCGAGCTTGGCGATGGACTTGACGACCGCGAGCCCGGGCGCGCCCTTCTCCGCGATGAAGCAGGACATGCCCGTGTGCGGTGGCGAGGCCTTGGGATCGGTAAGGGCCAGGACGGCGAAGGTGTTGCCTTCGCGCCCGTTCGTGACGAACATCTTGGAGCCCGAGATCAGGTAGCGGTCACCGTCGCGCCGCGCGACGGTGCGGATCGCCTGGACATCCGAGCCCGCGTGGGGCTCGGTGAGACAGAGCCCGCCGCGCGCCTCTCCGGAGGCGAAGCGCGGGAGCAGGCGGGCGCGCTGCTCTTCGGTGCCGTGGTGCAGCACGATGAGGGCCGCCATGGTGTGGCTGTTGATCACGCCGGCCAGCGACATCCAGCCGCGGCAGATCTCCTCAATCGTCTTCGCGTAGGTCGTGACGTCCAAGCCGAGCCCACCGTACTGCCGCGGCACCAGGGCGCCGAAGAGCCCCAGCGCCTTCATCCGCGCCACCAGCGCGTGGGGATACGCGTCGGCGTGCTCGAGGGCGGGCGCCGCGGGCGCGACCTCCTTCTCCACGAAATCGCGTACCGCCGCGAGGATCGGATGGGGCGCGGGCACGTCAGGCCGCTCTTCCCGCCAGGCTCGCCGCGGCGAGGAAGAGCGTGTTCGCCCCGTGCTCGATCTCGTCCATGGGGGTGAACTCCTCTTCGCAGTGGCTCCGCCCGGCGCGCGAGGGCACGAAGACCATGCCCGTCGGGCAGATGGCCGCCATGTACTGGGCGTCGTGGCCGGCGCCCGAGAGGATGCGTCGGTGGCCGCAGCCGAGGGACTTGGCCGCGGCCTCGATGGCGCCGACGACGTCCGGGTGGAACTGGGTGCGGGGCACGCGCCAGTAGTGCTCGAGCTCGCAGCGCACCCCTTCCGCGCGCGCGGCGTCCTTGACCACTCCGTCGAGCAGGACCAGGGCGCGGTCGAGGTTGGTGTCGTCCGGGTCGCGCAGGTCCACCGATATCGTCACCCGCCCGGGGATGGTGTTGGGGATATTGGGCGTCAGGTCCACCCGCCCCACGGTGGCGACCATATCGCCGCCGATCCGGCGCGGGATCTCGCGCACCCCGCGGATCGCCGCCGCCGCCGCCACCAGGGCGTCGTGGCGGGTGCGCATGGGCGTGGGGCCGGCGTGGTCCTGGACGCCGCGGAAGATCACGCGCGACCAGGAGATGGCCACGCTGCCCTCGACAACGCCGATGGGGATCTTCTCCTCCTCCAGGATCGGGCCCTGCTCGATGTGCAGCTCGAGGTAGGCGCGGATGGGGCGGGGGAGGCACGGCTCGGCGCCCAGGTAGCCGATGCGCTCGAGCTCGTCGCCGAGCCGGAGGCCGTCGCGGTCGCGGGTGTTGTAGGCGTCCTCCAGCGGGATCTTGCCCGCCATGACGCCCGAGCCGATCATGGCCGGCTGGAAGCGGGCGCCCTCCTCGTTGGTAAAGATGGCCATGCCGACGGGATGCCGGGTCGTGATCTTGTGGTCGTTGAGCGAGCGGATGGCTTCGAGCGCGCAGAGCACGCCGAGCTGGCCGTCGTACTTGCCCCCGGTGGGCACCGAGTCGGCGTGGGAGCCCACGAGCACCGGCGGGAGCGCGTCGCGGCCGGCGCGCTGGCCGAAGATATTGCCCATCTGGTCCACCGTCACGGCGAGGCCGGCCTCGCGCATCCACCGCACGAGGAGGTCGCGCCCGCGGCGGTCGTCGTCGGTGAGCGCCACACGGGTGAGCCCGCCGGCGGGCGTCGCGCCGACGCGGCCGAGGGCCTCGATGCTCTCTTCCAGCCGCTCGCGGTTGATCCGCATGGCCGCTAGCCTCTCCCGGCCGCCCGCGGGTGTCAAGGCGGCGGGCCGCACGTGCTAGACTCGGGACGATGGCCGAAACCCGGCACCTCACGCCCGACAATGTCCGCTTCTGCCCGATCTGCGCTGCGGAGCTGACCCGGCAGGTCGTCGACGCCTACGGCAAGCAGGAGCTGGTCTGCGACGGCTGCGGCTTCATTTTCTACCTCAACCAGAAAGTGGTCGCGGCGACCATCCCCATGGAGGAGGGCCGCATCCTGCTCACCCGCCGGGCCATCCACCCGGCGCACGGCAAGTGGACGTTCCCGGGGGGCTACGTGGACTGGGGCGAGACGGTGCACGCCGCCGCCGTCCGGGAGACCTACGAGGAGACCGGGCTCAGCGTGGACCTGGCGGGCATCATCGGCGTCTACTCGTACGAGGGCGCGCCCGTGGTCATCGTCGTGTACGAGGCGCGCGTGACGGGCGGCACCCTGACCCTGTGCCACGAGAACGACCGGGTCGAGTGGGTCGCGCCGCAGGGGATCCCCTGGGAGGAGCTGGCCTTCCCGTCGACGGCGGCGGCGCTGCGCGACTTCCTCGCCGGCCGGAGCCAGCTGATCTAGCGCGGCCGCCTACCAGCGGGAGACCAGGGCCACGGTGGCCCGCCCGGTCACGACCTTCTCGCCCTTCTGATTCTCCGCCCAGATCTCCAGATCCACGAGGTCCAGACCCTGGCCGCCCTCCTTGGCCGGGCGCTTGCCCACCACCTTGCCCCGGCAGGTGACGACGTCTCCCAGGCGGACGAGGGCGGCGAACCGCACGCCGATCCTCCGCACCGCGCCCACGCCCAGCCAGTCGGTGACGGACTGCGCGACAAAGCCCATGGAGAGCATCCCGTGGGCGAAGACGTCGCCCATGCCCGCGGCCTTGGCGAACGCCGCGTCCTGGTGGATCGGGTTGAAGTCGCCGGAGGCGCCGGCGTAGCGCGTGAGCTGGATCTGCTGGATCGGGCCCTTGACCAGCGGGGGCATCTCGTGGCCGACCTCAACGTCCTCGAAGTACACCGTGGCGTATTTCATGGCGGGCTAGAGCCGCACCACGGTGATGTGCCGGATCACGGTCACGATGTCGTTGTCGCCGTCGGTCACCGTGCTCTCCCGCACCACGAAGGCCATGGGTCCCGACTTGCCCGTCTTCTCGTAGATGTCCGTGACCCGTGTGCGGACCAGATAGGTCTCGCCCGGCCGGATGGGCTTGAAGTGCTCGAACTCCTGCTCGCCGTGGAGCAAGCGGGAGATGTCCACCCCCAGATCGCTGAGCAGGGTTTCGCTGCTGGCGGCCTCGTGGCGGAAAGTCACCGGGAAGGTCGGCGGGGCGATGATGTCACCCCATGCCGAGGCCCGCCCGACGGAGTCGTCCAGGTAGAAAGGCGACAGATCGCCGATCGCGCGGGCGAATTCCTTGATCTTGCCGCGCTCCACGGTGACGGCGAACGGCGGGTACTCCTTGCCCTTCACACTCATGTTGACCCGGACGGCCATCAGGGCTTGCCCTTCTTCATCGCGCGCTCGAGAAACTTCTCCATGTTCGGTACGATGAAGCGCTCGTGTCGCCCCTCGGCGACCTTCTCGATTTCGTCGAAGACCTCGACCTGGAAGAGGCAGCGCTTGCCGTCGGTCTCGAGCACGGTGGCCTTGGCGCGCACCTTCATGCCGACCGGCGTGGCCGCCAGGTGCTTCATGTCCACCGTGGTGCCGACCGTGCCCGCGCCCGGGGGCAGGTGGGGCAGGAGCGCGGCATGAGAGGCCAGCTCCATCAGGGAGACGACGAATGGGGTGGCGAGCACCTTCACGCCTTTGTTGCCGAGGGCATCGGCGGTGAGGTCGGGCGTGACGGTCTTTTCGACTTCCGCGGTGAGGCCGGCTTGGATTGGCATAGTGGCTCCTCTTCTACCGCGACTGACCCTGGCAGGTCAACGGCTTGGGAACAGCAGGAACTGCAGGCCGAAGAGCACGATGAGGGCCTCGACGACCTTGAGGAACACGCGCTCGCTCATGCGGTCCAGCAGCCGGCGGCCGATCCACGCCCCGCCGATCATCACCACGCCGATGAAGAGCCCGACCCAGACGACGGGGCCCGTCATGAGGTCGTAGCGGTGGAAGACCCAGCCGCGCGTGATATAGGTGCCGACGGTGCAGAGCGCGTCGGTGGCGATATAGGCGCCGCGGCGCAGCCCGTAGCCCAGGAAGAACGGGCTCATGAGCGGGCCGGTGGCGCCGACCAGGGAGGACAGGAAGCCGAAGGCGCCGCCGATGAACGGGAAGTGTGTGAGCCGGACGCGGACGTTGCGGGCGCTGAGCCAGCGCCGCAGCGGCACGGCCGAGAGGAGGAACACTCCGAGGATGCGGCTGATCCACTGGCCCTCGATGCTGGAATAGAGCATGGCCCCAAGGATGCCCGTCGGGATCGCGCCGATCAGGAAGGCCACGACCACGCGGCCCTCGACCTCGCGCCGGCTGAACCAGACCCGGGCGCCGTTGCCCATGAGCATGGCGACGGTGAGTACCGGCACGGTGGCCTTGATCCCGAGCGTCCAGGCGATCAGCGGGATCATGATGACGCCGGTGCCGAAGCCCGCCACGCCCCCGATGGTGGAGGCGATGATGGCGCCGACGGCCAGGGCCGCCCAGCCCAGGGCGTCGGGCATTACTCGACGACGACCTGCTCGAGCGGCTCCTCGCCGCGCATGGCCCGCGCGATATTGCCCAGCGCGAACCGCATCTTGCTGCGATAGGCATCCAGCGTCCCCGCGGCGACGTGCGGGGTCAGCACCACGTTGTCCAGGGCGGCGAAGGGGTGGCCTGCGGGCAGGGGCTCGGGGGAGAAGACGTCGAAGCCCCCGGCCATGATCCGCCGCGTGCGGAGGGCCTCGATGACGGCGTCCTGGTCGATGACCCCGCCGCGGGAGACGTTGATGAGGACGGCGCTCCGCTTCATCTGCTCGAGCTCCGGCCGGCCGATGAGGTGGCGGGTCTCATCGTTCAGCGGCACGTGGCAGCAGACGATGTCGGCTTCGCCGAGGAGGGTCTTCTTGTCGACCAGGGTCACGCCGTACTGGGCGCGCTCGGCCTCGGTGAGCGTGATGTAGGGGTCGCAGGCGATCAGCCTGATGTCGAAGCCCTTGAGCCGCTTGGCGGCCGCGCGCCCCGTCCGGCCGAAGCCGAACTGGCCGACGGTCTTGCCGGCGAGATCGCGGGTCGTGGGCCTCAGCTCCCACATCTTCCACTGGCCGCTCACCATGGAATTGTGGGCGTCCACGACCCGCTTGAGCACGGCGAGGATCAGCGTCACCGTGTGCTCGCCCACGCCCTCGGCCGTCCCCGCGGGGCAGAGGGCGAGCGTCACGCCCGCCTTCTTGAGGGCCGGCTTGTCGATCTTCTCGTGGCCCACGCCCTGGTGCTGGACCAGCTTGAGGCGCGCCGCCTCCTGGACGACTTCGGCCGTCACCGCGCTGTCGGCGACCAGCAGCGCGTCGGCGAGCGGGAGCTTTCGGGCCAGCTCGTCCGGGCTGTCGGAGTCGAGGAGGAGCACGGTGAGGCCGGGCGGCGTCTCCTCCCGGACGACGTCACGCAGCACGCCGGTCACGGGCACGAGG
>Ga0209341_10004956_pt1 | contig 12161 bp, 8 predicted proteins | sample RifCSP13_2_FD_184020 | JGI IMG/M metagenome (GOLD analysis project Ga0209341, IMG submission 184020) | Soil microbial communities from Rifle, Colorado - Rifle CSP2_sed 13_2 (SPAdes) (version 2) | ecosystem: Environmental > Terrestrial > Deep subsurface > Rock core/Sediment | place: Rifle...
AGCAGATCGAGGGCGGCGAGCCGGCCCTCGACCAGTTCGAGAAGGCACTCCAGGATGCGCAGAAGGGCAACGGTGGCGGGGAGGCCGATCCGGAAGAGCAGAAGCGCCTCGCCGAGATGCTGAAGAACATCGCCGAGAAGAAGCAGAACTTCCTGGAGAACCTGCCGGATGAAGTGGGCGGCAAGGTGAAGGAGCTGCAGCAGTACGAGTTCATGGACCCCGAGGCCTCGGCGAAGTTCCAGGAGCTGATGGAGATGCTGAAGAAGACGCTCATGGACACGTTCTTCAAAGACCTCTACCAGCAGATCCAGAACCTCTCCCCTGAAGACATGGCGCGGATGAAGGAGATGCTGCGCGACCTCAACCAGATGCTCTCGCAAAAGATGGCAGGCGGAGAGCCGGACTTCGACGCCTTCATGCAGAAATACGGCGACCTCTTCGGCGACAATCCGCCGCGATCGCTCGATGAGCTGATCGAGAACATGCAGCAGGGTATCGCGGCGATGCAGTCGCTGCTGGACAGCCTGCCGCCGGAGATGCGACGGCAGCTCCAGGACCTGCTGATGGACAAGGTGGGCGACCCGGACATCCAGCGCGAGCTGAACGAGCTGGCGATCAACCTGGACATCGTGGCCCCCACCGGGGAGCTCGAGAACCAGTACCCGTTTCGCGGAGACGAGGATATCGACCTCTACGAGGCGATGAAGTTGATGACCGGCCTCCAGGACCTGGACGAACTGGAGAAGCAACTGGAAAAGACTCAGTACGGCGGCGAACTCGACGGCATCGACGTCGATAAGCTGCGGGAGCAGCTCGGCGAAGAGGCGGCAGAGACGTTAGAGCAGCTCAAGCAGTTCCTCGAAGTCCTGGAAGAGGCGGGCTACATCCGGCGCAAGGGGAACAACTGGGAGCTAACTCCTCGCGGCATTAAGAAGCTGGGCGAGAAGGCGCTGGGGGAGATCTACCAGCAGCTAAAGAAATCCTCCTACGGCAAGCATCTCCAGAAGGACAAGGGACAGGGGGGAGAACGCGCCGACGACACCAAGGCCTACGAATTCGGCGACCCATTCCACCTCCACCTGGGCGAGACGATCATGAACGGCGTCTTCCGGGAGGGTCCGGACGTGCCCGTTCACCTGCAGCAGGAGGACTTCGCGGTCTATCGCTCGGAGACACTCACGACGACTGCCACCGTCCTCATGCTCGACCTCTCTTGGTCGATGGCGCTGCGGGGCAGCTTCCAGGCTGCGAAGAAGGTGGCCCTGGCGCTGCACAACCTGATCAAGACGCAGTTCCCGAAGGACGTCCTCTATGTCGTCGGCTTCTCCGCCTACGCACGCGAGCTAAAGGCGGACGAGCTGCCCTACGTCCGCTGGGACGAGTCGGTCCTCGGCACGAACATGCACCACGCGCTGATCATGGCGCAGAGAATGCTGGCGCGGCACACCGCCGGCACCAAGCAGGTGATTATGATCTCCGACGGCGAGCCGACGGCGCACCTGGAGAACGGCCGCTCCTACTTCGCCTATCCGCCCAGCCCGATCACGATCCGGGAGACGCTGAAACAGGTGAAGCGCTGCACACAGAAGGGCATCGTAATCAACACATTCATGCTGGACCGCAACTATTACCTCAAGGAGTTCGTGAACCAGATCGCGAAGATGAACAAAGGGCGGGTTTTCTACACGACGCCGGAGCGGCTGGGGCAGTACATCCTCGTGGACTACGTGGGCCAGAAGCGCAAGCGCTTCGGCGAACGCGCGGCCTGACCAGCGGGCAGTGGACCGCCGCTTCCGCGCCACCGTCGCCACACTTCCCCGCAACCTCGTCAACGCCGCCGTATTGCTTTTCACTCTGCCGGTAATAGGCACGGCAGGGTACGTGCTCATTGAGGGTTGGAGCTTCCTCGATGCCCTGTACATGTCGGTCATCACGCTCACAACCGTCGGTTTCAGGGAGGTGCACCCCCTGGACGCAGAGGGCCAGGTGTTCACGATGGTCTTCTCCGTCGCCGGCGTTGGCGCGATGCTATACGCGCTGCTGGGCCTCTTCCAGTTTCTACTGGAAGGCGAGTTGGGCAGCTTCCTGGGGGTACGTAGAATGAAGGGACAGATCGAAGGCCTTGTGGACCACTACGTCCTCTGCGGGTTCGGCCGCGTCGGGGAAGAGATCGCCCAGGAGTTCCTGGAACGGAAGATACCGTTTGTCGTCATTGAGACGAATCAGACCTCGATAGAGCGGGGACAGAAACGCGGCGTCCTGATGCTCATCGGCGACGCCACCGACGACGATATCCTGCGGGAGGCCGGGGTGGAGCGCGCTAAGTGTCTCCTGGCCGCGTCAGATTCCGACTCGGGCAACACGTTCATCGTGCTGACCGCTAGGGCGCTGAACCCCGATCTCTTTATAGTTTCCCGCGCCGGTTATCCGGACTCCGAGCCGCGGATGGTACGCGCCGGCGCCGACCGCGTGTTCTCCCCTTACGTCACAGCGGGGCGCCAGATGGCCCTCTCCGCGATCCAGCCGATGGTTGTGGAGTTCATCGACACGCTGTCGATGCGGCAGGTGGAAGGTCCGGTTCTCGCTGAGATCGAAGTCTCGGACGGCACCGGGCTATCCGGCCAGACCATCCATGACCTCCTGCACTGGACCCGCAGCATCGTTGTGCTTGGCCTGCAGGAAGCCAGCGGCCAGCTCCAGGTCGGCCCCACCAACGATACCGTGCTTGCGACGGGCGACAAGCTTATCGTGATGGGCGAGGAGGAGGAGCTGGAACGCATTCGCCCCGGCCGCGGGCTGGCGGGCTCCTAAAGGCGCCGGCGAACCGCCCTGCCGGAGGCCCGGGCCTCCGGCGACCGGCCGCCAGAGGCCTGCAGCCACCTCCTAGCCCTCGCCCTCAACATCCTGAATGCGGCTGTGGTCGTGCTCCGGGCCGTGCTGGTGCGGCTCTTCCTCCCTGTAGAACTGGAATAGCACCCCGCCGGAATCCTTCGGGTGGATGTACGTTTCAGCCCAGCCGTGGCTACGTTGCACACCCCCGAACGGCTCGATCCCGTAATCCTTGATCGCCTGCGCCGCACGGTCGGTGTCCTCCACCTCGAAAGTAACGTGGTGGAGTCCAGGGCCTCGGTCATCTAGGAACCGGTGCAGATAACTGTTTTCACCGGACGGCTCCAGCAGCTCGAAGTGCCCCGTTCCACCCGGCACGCGCAGGCCGACGCCGCGGAACCCGACCTCGTGGTTCTCGAAGCGCCCCTCGATTGTCATGCCCATGAGCTCCGTGAGGAGCGGCAGGACATCGTCTACGTTACGCACGGCCCAGCACACGTGGTCCAGCCGCTTGACGCCGATCTTGTCTTTCACAGTGTCCCTTTCTGACTATCGTGGCGAACATCCGCCATCATACGGCCCGGCATGCCACGCGGTCACTCGCTTGTCCCGCTGGTCACCTGACGCGTAGCATTGGCTGCAATGACAGACCGACACGCGCCGCGCCGCGAACGCAAAGAGGCAGTCGTAATAGTCAACCCAGCCGCGCACAACCTTCCGTCTTCGAAGCGTCTGCAAGAGGCCAGCGACTGGCTCCGGGGGGAGGGGTGGGAAGTCGAGTGGCAGCGGACCGAGGCGCCGGGTCAGGCTACGGCTATGGCGGCCGCAGCGGCGGCCCGTGGCCTGCCAATCGTCTTTGCCTGCGGCGGCGACGGCACTCTGAACGAGGTCGTCAACGGCCTGGCGGGTAGCGACACGGCCCTGGCGCTGATTCCGGCCGGCACTGTGAATCTCTGGGCCAGAGAGCTACGGATACACAAGAAGAAGCCGCTGGACGCAGTGCGCCTGGCAATCGGCGGCGATCTCCGGCGCGTGGACCTGGGTCGCGCAGGTTCCCGCTATTTCCTCTGCGTGGCCAGCTACGGCATCGATGCCGCGGTGACGGCAGGCGTCGCTCACCCCATCAAAGCGCGCTTCGGGGCTATCGCTTACGCCCTGGCATCGTTGCGAGTCGCGTTGCGCTACCGCGGAACGCCTGTGACCATCCGCGTCAACGGTGAGGAACTTTCGGGGGACACCTTAATGGTGATAGCCGGGAACGCCCGCCAATATGCGGGCCTAACGCAGATCGTTCCCGAGGCGATCGTTGACGACGGCATGCTGGACTTTTGTATCTTCCTGGGCCGTGGGAAGGCCGCTGTGGTTCGGCACGCCTTGCGCGCATTGTTCCGTTTGCATCGCCTGTCGCGGAAGGTGCTCTACCGGCGCGCCGAACGCATGACGCTCTCGTGGCAAGCTCCGCTGCCGCTCCAGATAGACGGCGACTTTGTGCCCGAATCGCCGGCGGAGATCACGGTGGCAAAGGGAGCGCTCTGGGCAGTGATCCCGGCAGGCGCGAGGACCGCCATCTTCAGCGACGAGTCTGCTCTCCAACCAAAGTCCTGACGGCTCCGTTCTCCACCTCGAAACGGGCAGCGCCATCCAGGAACTCTTGAGGAAATCTGTCCCAATCGGTGCCCGTTACCAGCACCTGATCCGTCCCTGAAAGCGATGCCATCACGGATCGCCTTCTCACCGCGTCCATCTCCGAGAGGATATCGTCGAGGAGAAGCAGAGGCGGCTCGCCGCGACGCGCGTGGAGCAGACGCGCCTCCGCGAGCCGCAGCGCAAGGGAGATCGTCCGTTGTTGGGCGCGCGACGCGAAGCCCGAAGCACTCAGTCCGTTTAGCGTGAACGTCAGATCGTCACGGTGCGGACCTTGCAGCGTCATGCCGGCACCTATGTCACGCTGGAGGCTCCTTGAGAACGTCGCGGCCAGAGCGGCGGCTATCGCGCCGTGGCCGGAGTCCGCCGGGTCCAGTCCCGGCGTGTCCAAACGGGGCACGTATGCCAGGACCAGTTCATCTCCCGCGGCCAGTGACCGATGGAACTCTGCCGCCAGCACGGCCATTTCTCGCAGTTCGGTTGCCCGGCGGCCCAGGATCGTAGCGCCGCAACGGCTCAGCTCGTCATCCCAGAACTGCAACTCGTCCCTCTTCGCGTCGCCGTCACGAATGCGCTTGAGGAGGTGGTTGCGCTGCTGAAGCACCCTTTCGTAGCGAGACCGGGCGGCGGCGTACTCGCGATCGATCTGGGCGAGGGCGATATCGACGAAATGGCGGCGCCCCGAGGGAGGTCCGGTGATCAGGTCGAGGTCGTCAGCAGTGAAGAGAACGGCAGTGAGCCTGCCGACACTGTCGGAGAGCCGCTTCGCCACTCCGTTGATCTTCACGGTCTTGGTCCCCAGCGGGCCCTGAGACCCCGGCCGGCGGGCCACCACGACCTCGATGCGGGCGGCGCCCTCCGACGTTTCTATCTCACCGACCACGCGGGCGGCCGGGAGGACGTCGCTCAGCGTCTCGCGCCGGATGAGCTGGGCCTCCGTCTCTGCGCGCAGGGCCCGCATCGTGGCCAGGAGGTAAACCGCCTCCAGGAGGTTACTCTTTCCCTGTGCGTTCGCACCGACCACTACACAGGGCGCAGCCGGGAGTTCCAGGCTCAACCGTTCAAAGTTGCGGTAGTCGGTGAGCTGGAGGCTGCGGATGCGCATACATGAATTATATGGCGCTGTCTGCGGCCGTTCACATATGCCTGTTATATGTCGGCCGGACATCCTTTGAACATTTAGTGGGCTGGGTGTATGTTCAATCTATATGCGTAATCTATCAAGAATAGCCTTGACTCCTTATAATCGGGCCTCTAGAATCGTGGCCGTGGCTTCGTCAAGAATCGTCCTGATACTGCCAGAGGAGCTACTGCGGTCCCTCACCGCTCTGGCCCGGCGCAAAGGGCTTTCACGCGCCTCCTACATCCGCATGTCGCTCACAGAGCACGTGGAGGTGGAGTCAGAGCCGTCACTCGCCCAGGCATTACGCAGTCCTCGCTCGCTGGCCCAGTACATCAGGGCGTCGGCGGGGGAGGGCTCCGGAGCGCGGGCGGCGGAGCGCGACGCCTCGGAGAGCAAACCCTAACGGGTCCCGGCCCGAGCCGCAACCCTGCGCGGACGGCGTGCGCCGTGGACGGGGATAGCCACGCAGAACGTGCTTCCCGTCCCATCGTTGCTCTCGACCCAGATGCGACCGTTGTGGAGCTCTACGAGAGACTTTGCGATGGCCAAGCCCAGGCCCAGGCCCGAGCGGTCTCCGCGGTAGAAGGGTTCAAAGATGTGTTCGCGGTCAGCTTCCGCCACACCGGGACCCGTATCACTGACGCGGATGACGACCTCGCTGCCGTTGCCGCCGGCTGAAAGCCGGACGTGCCCCCCCGGAGGGCTGTAGCGCTGAGCGTTGGAGAGCAGGTTGATCAGCACCTGGTCAAAGCGGAGACGGTCCACCAGCACGATCGCATCCTTTTCGTCAATGGACGTATCAATCGTCTGGTGTTTGGCGGCAATCAACGGCTGAATGATGGAGATCGCGTTGGCCACGGCGTCGGCCACAGGCACCGGATCGAGTTCGAGCCGCGGCTGGAACTCGTCATCTCGTGAGACATTGACGAGATCGGAGACAAGACTACTGAGGCGCGAGGCGCCCTTCACGATGTTTCTCACCAACTTCCCGCGGATACTGTTAGGATCCCGCGTCTCCTCTTCCTCAAGAAGCATCTCCGCACCCATCATGATAGATGTCAGGGGAGTCCGCAGTTCATGGGATACCGTGGTCAGGAAGTCGCTCTTCATACGGTTCAGTTCCTGCAGATGGCGCGCGTGGGCGCGCTGACCCTCGTAGAGGGAGGCGTTCTCCATAGCCAGGCCCATGACCATGCCGAGCGATGCCAATAGTCGCTGATCTCCAAGGCCGTTCCAGCGCCGCGCGGCGATCGCCAGTACGCCCTCAGGCCGGTCACGGCTGACGAGCGCGACGAGCACGATCCGCCAGGTCCCGGCATCTGGACCAAACCAGTCACGTAGCGCAGCCATCTGACCAGCTGCTGATCCCGCTTCAAGAACCTCCCGGAGCGAGTTCGCTCCAAGGTCCAACGGTTTCGCGTCCTTTAGCCAGCGCAGGCCAACGCCTTGCCCGGCGACAGGCGTCACCTGCCGGCCATCCTCGCTGAGCCAGCCAACGACAACGGCCCGAGCGTCTAGCCAGTCGCATACCAGCTTCGCCCCGTGTGTACCTGCCTGCCGGAAATCGTGGATGGATGCCAAATCATAGCCGAGGCGGTGCGGATAAGCATACCGGCGTCGCATTCGGTACTCCCATCGCGAGCCGAGTTCAATGCCGAAGAAGCCCGCCACCGCGGCCGGCATAACCACGAAGACGACTTCCGCCCAGCCGAGGCCGAGCAGCACGGCATACGCAGGCAGAAGCATCGCCACAGAGAGCCCCACGCCAGCCAGGGCCCAGCGCTTGGCGACCCTCACCTCATGCAGAGGGTCCAGGTACACGTCGATCATAGTGAAGCCGCAGGGCGTCATGCCCCTCCAGAAGTAAGATGACGAAGCCGGGGGGTCAGTTACACACGAGACAGCGGGGAAAAGAGCAAGGAAAAGCGCTCTTCGAGTCATAATAGCTCGCGGGGGTGCGGCGATGAGACCCGGAGAGCGCTGAGAGCCCCGACGGTTGCGGCCCCGTCGAGGCACATTTATTATCCGGAAATATTACTGTAGTTGTCAAGGCTGGCGGCTGTCTACAACCGTCCTTGGTAGGTAGATTATGCCCTGATCTCGCGTCTTCTCTCGCATTCTCCCACGTTCACGCGTTACCTCTAGGAGCCGCCGCGCTGCGGTCAAGTTCTTCCGGCCGCCGGCGGTAAAGCGAACAGCGGAGGTATTACCCTCCGCCGTTCGCGGCCTACCGAGAGGAGAAATTTGCTTTAGTTGCCGGCCGAGCCTCCCCGTTCTCCACGGCGTCTCACGCCGAAGATGAGGATGCCCGTGCCGGATGCCAAGGCCAGCGTGCCTAGCACCGCCAGGAGCGGTAGGGGCGAGTCACTTGCGATGACCGACCCATCTCCGGTTGGAGGCAGCACCACCGGCAGCGCCGTCGGTGACGGTGTCGGCGCGAGCGTCGGCGACGGAGTCGGACTGGGTGTGGGCGACGGAGTCGGACTGGGTGTCGGCGACGGTGTGGGCGTCGGGCTCGGTGTTGGCGAAGGCGTCGGGCTCGGCGTTGGAGTCGGCGTCGGCGTTGGGCTCGGTGTTGGCGAAGGCGTCGGGCTCGGCGTTGGAGTCGGCGTCGGCGTTGGGCTCGATGTCGGCGTCGGCGTTGGGCTCGATGTCGGCTCAGGCGTTGGAGTCGGAGTTGGGCTCGGCGTCGGCTCAGGAGTCGGAGTCGGAGTTGGCTCGGGCGTCGAGCTCGGCGTCGGTTCAGGCGTCGGTTCAGGCGTCGGGCTCGGCGTCGGCTCAGCTGTCGGGCTCGGTGTCGGCTCAGGCGTCGGGCTCGGTGTCGGCTCAGCTGTCGGGCTTGGTGTCGGCGGCGGCGTCGGAGTCGGCGGCGGTGTCGGAGTCGGAGTGGTGTTCACAAAAGGGAACTCCAGCACGAACACGCCGGCGCCGGTCACAATCTTTGACTGACAGGCCGGATCCAGAAGGTAGCCCGCCGGTGCGGCGGTCTCGCAGAGGCGGTAGGTCCCAGGAATGGTAATCCCGTAATCAAACTGACCATCCGCGGGGTCGGCGTCCGGCGCCTGGTTGTCGGTGATACTCACGCAGACGTCGGCGATATCGTTGCCCTGGCCATCGTGTGTCCGGCACACCTCGAAGGTGGCGCCTGCCAACGGGCTGCCCTCGCCATCCTGCTTTTCCCAGATCAGGCCGCAGAGCGGCAGCGCCTCCGGCGCAGCGAAGTCTTTCAATTCGGCTGTGCTCAGGTCTTCCGGGCTGCCCTGAGATGTCCTGGTGTGGGCGCTGAATGAAGTGATGCAAGGTGTGGAGCCCAGCAGTTGCGTCAGGTTGATTCCCAGCTCTGTGAAGGCATTCTCCGGCAGAGTGTCGATGACGTCTCCGTGGTTGTCGTAGTTGGGCCAAGGACCACCATCGTCGGCCGGGCCGTCGTTGTTGAATCCGCAGATGACATCTCCAGGAATCCCGTTGACCGGGTTGCACCCTTCTCCTGTTACGGTGCCATTCGGAACGATCGTGTACGACGAGCCGTCCCATTCGAATATCCGAACAGTGCCGAAATCGCCACCCTTGGTGAAGTCCATCGCTATGAGGATATCGCCTACCGTCTTCGAGCCGAGAAAGCCGCACGGCTCGTTGTCGCAAGGCTCGGTTTCGTCGAGTGAGATCGAGGTAGCGTTGAACTCGATGTCGATGTGGCTGTCGCCGTTAGGTGTCAGCCTTTCCAGTCCCGCGTAAATGACCAGGTCTCCGGAGTGCACCGTGCCGAAGGCGTACACATTGGACAGGTCGTCCTTCGCGGGCACGCTCTGAGAGCCCCAGTTCCAGGCGCTGGGTTGCTGGTTATTCTTGGTGCCGCCGGCGGTGAAGACGGTGTGATCGACCGCTGAGGCCGGCGAGATGTCGTCCATCAGGAAACCGGCGGCGATACCGCCATCGATGTCGACCACGTTGCCGTTCGCGTCAAAAACGGATCCCCAGTCGGGTCCCGCGGCGGCGTCATCGGCAATGTTGCCCTCGATCTCGAAATCGCCGCTGCTGTGCGCTGCCAATGCGGCGCTGACTATCAACAACGTGGCGACAGCGAGGAGCACGGCGATCATGCCCGTGACGCCGAGGGGATGCAGGCCAGCGCGACCCGCGGCCGCGCCGGGATCTCCGGCAATCCGCGTGGCTTCTTTCATCGTAAGCCTCCCTCGCTCCTCATCCGAACGCCTGACCACGCGCGTCTCAGCGCGTGGACCCCCGCGGCCGTCCTTCTTCATTCTCTCGTTCACGATTTCCCTCCCTCACTCCCCATGAGTCCAAGCAACTCCCTGGTAACTATCGGATCAGCGTGGCCATTGGTGGCAGGTTGTGCCTGCTGGCCTTCGTAAGTGCAGGAGCACGGTCCTCCCGCGGCACAGCCGGGGCAACAGTATGGGCGCCCGGCCATTAACATGACCCCCGCGGTCAGCTCTATGTCGCAACTGAAACATCTCTTCATCTAACTTCACCCCCGGCCATAATTGCCCTTATCTACATTGTCGCGACGAACAGGTAAGGAGTGAAGTTAACTGGACCTTAACCACCGTTAAGGTTCGGTGAATACACCACGATCGCCATCGTGAGTCATCGAGAGTCTGCCGGAGAAAAGAGAACAGCGGAGGGTGTTCCCTCCGCTGTTCCGACACTGAGAGAGGTCCGGGTCTATTCGTCTATTCTGACTTCCTGCTCCTGCCGCCGGCGTGCCGCGTAGAACACGAGGGCCATGCCAGAGATGAAGGCGCCACCGCCGAGCAGAATGAGCAATCCAAGCGCCGATCCGCTTGCCGCGCCCGCGCCACCCGTTGGCGGAAGCAGCACAGCTAGCGCCGTTGGGCTGGGCGATGGCGTCGGGCTCGGCGTCGGTGCCAGGGTGGGCGTCGGTGCCAGCGTAGGCGTCGGGCTCGGCGTCGGCGACGGGGTTGGGCTCGGCGTCGGCGACGGAGTCGGGCTCGGCGTCGGCGACGGGGTTGGACTCGGCGTCGGCGACGGGGTCGGGCTCGGCGTCGGCGACGGAGTCGGGCTCGGCGTCGGCGACGGAGTGGGGCTCGGCGTCGGCGACGGGGTCGGGCTCGGCGTCGGCGACGGGGTCGGGCTCGGCGTCGGCGACGGGGTCGGGCTCGGCGTCGGCGACGGAGTGGGGCTCGGCGTCGGAGGCGGTGTCGCCGTGTCTCCGAGACCGAGCATCGGGACATCCTGTTGGCCAACGTTGATCGTGTCGTCAGCGCCCTGACCGTTGCCCGGCTCGTAGACGCCGTCGCCATCATCCAGTTTCGCGGAGCGGATGGCCGCGTGCAGGTTGCCCGTGACCGGGTTAGCAAAGCAGGAGAACCGCACATCTACACGCACGATAAGATGCTCGCCCGCGTCCAGGTCGGTTACTTTGACGACACCAATCGTGTGCAGCGCGCGGTCCGAAGGCGCGCCGAAGACGGAGCCGGCCGGCTCATAGGCCTCGGAAACAAGCGTCGCAGTCTCCGTACCGTCGAGACCAATGTTACCGTCTTCGCTGCTCTGGCTCGGCGCCGGGAAGTCTACGCCGCTGATGCCGGCAGCCAGGATGTCTGAGTAACCGACGCCCTGCTGGCCGTTGTTTTCCGCGTCAAAGTCGAACTCGATGAAGATGTCCTGGTCGTCCTCCCCCGCAGGCGCGTCGTCCACGACAACCTGGGCGAAGAAAATGATGCGGTCGTCACACTGGAAGTCTTCCGCTTCGAGCTGTTCGACGACGTCGGAGTTTATGGTGCGGTCGTCGAAGGCCAGGTCCTGGCCCTCTGCGACCCCGATCTCGTTACCCTCCTCAGCGCCGTTCTTATGGTAAGTGCTATCCTCAGCGGCGACGAAGTCCAGGCTGAAGTCGCCGGAATCGGCGGACGCCGACAGGCCGGACAACCAAACGGCGGCTGCGGTCAAAAGTGCCGCGACAAACCCCATGGCGGCCAGCCCACCCAAACTGAAGCAGGCGCTCCCCTTCTTGTCGAACCCTCTCATCGTGACCCTCCCCTTCTGGCTCTTACGCCGTGTGACCTAGCGAGAGCGGGGCGGCCCGAGGCACACGGTTAGGATTCGACTTTACCAGCGTCGGGCTTATGTTGACGCGCTTTGACAGAAATTTCTTACTATTGCCGCCGGGCCGGCGCCCCAAATCTCCGGTGAAGCGCCGAGCAGGCCGTGGACTTCCGCCGGAGCCTGGGGCCGGAGGCTTTATCTCCGCCTGGCGTTTCGCGAGCTTGCCGCGAGCATCGTCGCGAAACCCAGCGTCACTACGACGCCGCCGGCCAGCACGATCAGGTCACGCCAGTACCCATCACCCCAGCCGGAACCGTCCCCAGCGGCCGGTAGCGAGCCGGGGCCCAGTACCTCGCCGGCAACGGCGACCGGCGCCGTCGGCGTCGGTGCCTCCGTGGGTGTCGGCGTCGGGGCCTCCGTGGGTGTCGGCGGTGGAGCCTCCGTGGGTGTCGGCGTCGGGGCCTCCGTGGGTGTCGGCGTCGGGGCCTCCGTGGGTGTCGGCGTCGGGGCCTCCGTGGGTGTCGGCGTCGGGGCC
>Ga0209341_10004957_pt1 | contig 12161 bp, 13 predicted proteins | sample RifCSP13_2_FD_184020 | JGI IMG/M metagenome (GOLD analysis project Ga0209341, IMG submission 184020) | Soil microbial communities from Rifle, Colorado - Rifle CSP2_sed 13_2 (SPAdes) (version 2) | ecosystem: Environmental > Terrestrial > Deep subsurface > Rock core/Sediment | place: Rifle...
ACCCGATGGATTGGACTTCATGCCCGCTCCCTGGGGGGGGTTTCCGGGAGCGGGCCTATTCACAGTCGGTCCGTAGTTCCGGAAGTATCTCGCGACCGACTCCAGATTGCGCACCATGTCCGAGAGATTGCGGCGGATGGCCCCCATCTGGGGTTGGATCCAATCGTCAATCTCCTTTGACGTAAGCTTCGTGGTGATATCAAAGGTCGTGGCGAGGCGATGGTGTATTCTCGTAACCTTGCCGAGCAGCCCTTGAGTTTCGGCTCGAGGGAACTCTCGAGGGCTAAGGATCCCTTCGCGGTCCATGGAGATATCAACATACAGGCCTGCCCATTTTCGCTTCTCAAGCTCGAACAACCTCGAGAAAGCCGATTGCGCCCTCTCTTTCATGGCTCCGGACGTGACTGCTCCGTTCCAAGAGTCGGTAAACCGCCGATCGGCTCGCCTGATCAGCTCCTGACGCTCTCTTTGGCTGCCCGGACCTGACGCGATCGACAGGATCCTCCCCACATGCGCAAACAGCCTTAGGTTGTCCTCATCGAAGATTGTAACGCTGACCACCTGTTTCGCTACGTGGTCGCGTGTCAAAATTCCCTTCGGGATATCAATCCCGATCGTCTGCAGGATCCAGAGAAAGGCTTTACCGAGTTCTTCCTCGGCAAGGACTAGAAGCGCGAACGTATGACCATAACTCTTCTTTTGGAAGAGTACTCGACCGTCATCCAAGAGCTGCTTCGAGTTGCGGATACACTCAAGGGATGCCTCGTATGCCAACGCGCGATCCACCCTTAGACCTCCTGCAACTCTCGGGTTAGCGCGTGACTGCTTATAACGGGCAGGCTCAGGCTTTGCCTGATGGGTGCCGTTCGACGTACTCGGAAATCGCCCGCTTCGCCAGGGAATAGAGGCTGACCTTCTTGCGCTGCGCGTACTCCTTGAGCTTGGCATGATCCGCGAGGTTGAAGTACGTCACGACTCGCTCCATGGCGGAAGGCATGATACTCCCTAGGCATGATGGGTAACGGCACAATCCAGCCCGATATCCCTCCATGTATAGAGGCCCCCTGACGCAGCCCAAATGGTTCCGAAATCCCCCTACCGTGTCGTCGGCGTCGGGGCGCCCTAGATCCATGTGCCCCACATCCAGCCCGACGGGCCGGCGACAGACCCTCGACGGTGCCTGGACGGAGCTTGGACAGGCCCTTGACGCGGCCTTGACAGGGCCTTCCGGGGGCCTTGGTGGGGCCTTGGAGGGGCCTACCGAGGGCCATGGGAGGCGGTCTAGCTGGGGGCTGAAATATAGTACGTCGTTTTCGATACAGCTAAAAGCAGGTTCAAGTAGTGCGTATGCAAGTTCATACGCAGAGGGAGTCACGAAACCCCGATGTCCGTTCCAAGTCTAGATTTCACCTTCGAGTTCTTCAAGGACGAGGACGGCTATTACGTTGCCTGCTGCAAGGAGATCCCGGGGGTTGCATCTCAGGGAAAAACCTTGCAGGAGGCAAAAGAGAACGTACTCGAGGCCCTGATGGCGGCTCTTGAGACCCTTGCAGAAGAGTCCTCCACTCCCCGCCGGCCACGGTCCGCGGGACGTCGTGTCACAACGAGCAAGGTCAGCTTGGTTCCCGCGTAGACCGGGGCGCCTCATTGGCCGAGCTTCCACTCATTTCTGGAAAGGAAGCGATTAAGGCCTTCATGAAGGCAGGTTGGGTGCCCGTACACCAAAAAGGAAGCCACGTCGTGCTGAAGAAGAAGGGGATGCGGAAGGTCCTCACGATCCCTCTTCACTCGGAGCTCGGACGGGGGCTTCTACGCCGGCAGATAGCGGATGCCGGATTGACAGTTGAGCAGTTCTGCGAGCTTATCTGAATCCGGCTGGTACTCCTTCGGTCCCATGCTGAATTGAGCTCGCTGCCGGTCCAGGTCGGCATGAGACCGCCAAGCCGCTGTACCCGCAGAATAGGAGCGAGAACGGGGCCATTCGAGCCTGAAAGGGAAGATGCCCGCCCGTCGGGACTCGAAGCAGCGTAGAAGTAGCTCGAGGTGGACTGCCACCTGCGCGATCGCGGTGCGACGGCCCTTACCCTTGGTCACGACCCACGATTTTGAGGTCGTCCTCTGCAGCCAATCCGCCGAAATTCTTGAGTAGTCCGATGAATCATAGCCTCACAGGGGAGAATGCTGCAACGGTCTCGACCCCGTCGCGTCCGCGTGGCGATGCCGAACGCGAAACCGCTGGTGCCCCCACCGGTCCCGAGGGACCGTCGAGCTCTCAAGGTCGTCGTGGCGGCCATCCTCGTGGGTGTGAGCGTCACGTTCCTCACCTGGGCCTCCCTCTCCCGAGCTGGTCCTGATTGTTCGAGTGGGGTCTGCTGGGGAGGAGATTACAACAACTTCCTCAATTTTGTGCGGTCGGACACAGGCTGGGTCGTATATTTCGTGGACTTAGTCGGGGTCAGTCTGATCGCAGGATTGATCTTCCGCGCGATAGCGAAGAGGGCCTACTGAGGAAGCAGGGTACGTCGGCCTGCGGGATGGAAAAGCAGGGAGGCGGGGCCTCGCGGCCCGGGATGGGGTGGGGGACGACGGCTTCGACGAAATAACCCGAACAGAAAGGGGCGTACGCGCCGTAGAGCCGTTCCACAATCGCCGGGAACTCGTGGAGGCGATGGACCCCCAGGTTCTCGAGGACGCGGACTCCTGCGAGCCGAGCGCCTCCAGGAATTCCACGCTCGCGTCCGTCGTGAGATCGACCGACGCCTCACGAGCGTCCTTCCGGATCGCCTCGGTCACGTCCCGGGGGGCTGCATCTTTCCTGTCGAGTAGCGTCGGGGGCGCGACGACCTTCCCTCGGGCTTAAGTGTCAGTCCCGCATGGCGCCGTGCGGCGGAAGCGGACGCCGCATCCGTAACTCGAGGATGTGACCATGGGGAGAGGCACGAAGACGACTTGCCCGTTCTGCGGAGCGGTGGTTTGCCGTGGTGAGGGGACGATGTTCGGCGGTAGCAACTACCCAATCATGGACTACGTAGAACATCTCCTAGAACACATCGTCACGAATACGGCGCTGAAGGCCCGGTAGGAAGCGGAACGGTGACGTAGGGAGCTGGGCCCCCTCTCCGAAAGGAAAAGGCCGTACGGCGGTGCCTGGCCCTCCTCCGACGTGTGCGACAGGTGTTACCGTCTGTGCACTTGCTCGCGAGGGTTGATTTTGAGACTCCACCTTGCGGCGAAGCGCCCCACTGCGTCGACGGTCCAAGCTTCAAACCGTCCCTCGGGCGTTCAATCTTGATGCACAACCAACGCGCTTCCGCGCCGAATACGGTCGACGAATACCTCGCGCGCGCCCGCCCGAGACAACGTCGCGTCCCTTCGTGTCTTGGAAAAGTGTGGCTTCGTGATCACGAACTACGAGAGGTCCTTCGCCAATGCCCGAGGAGAGGAAATTGAGGAGGTGAATCTGGAGCTGAGCGCAAACCTTAGGGGAACATACGGGCATGACAGCCCAATGACCCGCACTCGCCTCCGCGTGCTCGTTCGTCCTGCGACCCGGGCTGACATCGAGGGAATCGTGGACGTCTCGAACACGTCTCTGAACCCGGACGAGGACGCCGGATTCGGCCCGCCGCCCTCGGATCAACCGTTCACGGACGCGCAGCGACTAGCGGAGGCCTGGCAGGACCCGAACCTCGCGCGGGGCGAGGAGGTCCTCGTCGCCGAGATGGACGGTCGGATCGTGGGCGTCGTCACCCTGGAGTACCGGGGCGAGAACCTCGAACTCATCAACATCGACGTCCCGCAGGCGGTCCAGGGACGAGGGATCGGGAGCCAGCTCGTCCGGTTCGTCGAGGATCGCGCCCGACGGGAGGCCAAGAAGGCCGTGACGCTCGGTACGAGCCGGAACGCGGCCGGCGTCGCGTGGAGGTCGCTCCCGTGGTGGCAGGCCCAGGGATATCGCGTCACGCACGAGGAAGAGAACGCCTGGACTCGGTCGATCGGACCCGGGACCCGGGAGATCCGGATGCGGAAGGATCTCATGTGACGTCGAGCCGATTCGTTCAGCATCGTTAAGTAGCCGAGCGGGTTCTGCACGCTGAGGAAGCGCATGGCCACGGACGAACCCGAGCCGACGAAGCGGCGCGAGGAGCCGCCGCCGCTCGAGTTCGTGAAGCCGGGCGAGCCCCAGGCCCCCATGCCCGCGAGGGACGAGCCTCCGGCCGCGTGGGTCCCGAAACCCGAGGAGTTCCAGAGGCCCAAGCCGCCGTGGCAGCGCCCCCCGAGCCCGGCCCAGGGCTCCGCGCGGTTCTCGCGGATCGCGGGCATCGCCCTCATCCTCGCGGGGGGGCTCGGCATCGCCGCGTCCGTGTATCAGGCGGTGAACCTCCCCTCGGTCGCGGAGTACGCGAACTTCACGCTGAATAACACCGCGGAGGTCATCGCCGTGAGCCAGATCTGCGGGCTCATCTCGATCTGGGCCCAAATCGCCGCGCTCCTGGGCGGCGTGATGGCCCTCCAGCGGGCGAACTGGCGCCTGGCCCTTGTCTGTGCGGTGTTCGCACCGCTCACGTTCGGCTTCATCTACGAGGCATCCTTCCTAGGGGTCCTCGGACTCCTCCTCCTGGTCCGGGCCCGGAACGAGTTCGTGTCCTGAGGGTCAGACCTTCCAGGGCCGGAGGCCCTCGACGAGCCGGGCATTGTCCTCCGGCGTGTTGTAGAAGTAGGGGGAGGCGCGCAGGCGATCGTGGCGGTAGTCCACGATGATCCCCTGACGGCCGAGATCCCGCACCGCCTTGGCGGGATCCCTCATCCGGACCATCACGATCCCCGCGCGCTCGTCGTCGCGGGCCGGCGTCCGGATCTCGAAGCCCGCATCCTGGACGCGGTCCACGTAGTCGCGGACCAGCTCGGTCGTGCGGTCCCGGAGGCGGTCCACGCCGATCTCCAGGACGATGTCCAGCCCGGCCGACGCGGCATACACGGCCGCGTTCGCGGGCGTGCCCAGTTCGAACCGGCGCGCATCCGGCCAGAACTCGAACGCGCGCAGGTCGAAATCGAACTGGCGGGCGTTGCCGAACCAGCCCGTGATCGTCGGGCGCAGCTGCGGGACCAGCTCCCGGCGGACGTAGACGAACGCGATCCCGGTGCCGCCGAGGAGCCACTTGAGTCCGCCGGAGATGAGGACGTCGACGTCCGCCGCGCGAACGTCCGTGGGCAGCTGCCCCGTCGCCTGGTAGCCATCGATGATCGCGAGGGCGCCGTTGCGGTGGGCGGCCTTCGCGACGCGTGCGATGTCCTGGATCGCCCCGCTCGTGTAGCACACGTGGGACGTCACGACCGCGGCCGTGCGGCCGTCGATCGCGGCGTCGAAGGCCTCGGGCGGCACGCGGATGCCGTCCTCGGAGGGGAGGACGACGCGCTCTACCTGGGGTTTCACGGCCCACTGGTACGCCACTGTAGGGAAGTCCAGCTCCGAGAGCACGATCCTGGGCCTCGCCCCGTAGTCGAGCGCGCTCGCGAGGGAGGAGAGAGCGACGGAGACGCTCGGCGCCAGGGCGATTTCCTCCTTGCGTGCCCCGATGATCGTCGCGAACTTGCCGCGGAGGGTGTCCAACGCGCCCATCCACGTGGAGTACCAGGCGGCGGCCCCGGAGTCCTCCCATTCGTCGAAGAAGCGGGTCTGCGCCGCGCGGACGCGGCGCGCGAGGGGCCCGAGGGAGCACGTGTTGAGGTACGTCTTGCGTTGGAAGATCGGGAACTCGTCCCGCCACGCGGTCCAGTCCACGAGCCCCCGAGGACAGGACGGCGGAAAAACGTTGCCGCGAACGGGGAGTCGGGTGGGCGGCTTCGCGGCCTCCCGCCTACGGCGCCGCGGTGAGGACTTCCCTGAGGAGACCCGCGTTCGTCTCCTCGTCATGGGCGAGCTGCTTCAGGACCACGCGGATCCAGGGCTCGTCCACGTGGGCGAGCATGCGTTCGTAGCTCGCGCTCTCGCTGGACTCGTCGTCCACCCAGAACTCGAGCTGGTCCCGGGAGACACCGATGTCGTCGCCGCGTCCCTTCGTCCTCGCGATCTCGATCAGGAGCTTCACCCAACGAACGTGGTTGATCTCCTTATCCGCCGCGAGGCAGAAGGCCATCTTCGCGAGAGGATGCGTCGCCTGGCGTTCCCACGCCTCGAAGTGGCTCGAATGGATGTTCTCCACTTCCAGCAACGCTTCCAGCTCCTCCACGGTCGTCATGGTCACACCTCGTTCGTCCGTCGTCCCCGCGCGTCAGGCGCGGAATTCCCTCCGTCTGCGGATCAGGAATCGGCACACCGGATCACCGGCCACGACGCGATGGGACGCCTCGACGTCCGCGCGGAGGAGCTTCTGGAACAGGTCCACTTCGACCTCGCACGCCTCACCGTACCGCTCCGCGATCGCCAGGATCGGACAGTTGTGCTCGAGGATTTCCGCGCTCGATGCGCCGATCCGGGCGGGTTCGGCCATGTAGCCGCCCTCCTCCCGGAGGCCCACGAGGGCCCGGACCTTGTCCCCGAACCCCCGGTCCGCGAAGCGTCCTTCGTTCGCGGCGTACACGGCCTGGGTCCGCTGCTTCAGGAGCTGGACGACGGCGGGACGTCCGAGCTTCTCCTCGATGAAGGAAAGGGCGCACAGGGTCATGTGCGTGTACGCCTCCGGGAAGAGAGGGGACGCGTCCTTGCTCAGGGAGAAGCAGACCCGGGGCCGTCCGCGTGCCCGGGCCTCGAAGGACCGCTCCACGAGGCCCTTCGCCTCGAGGGCGCCCATGTGCTTGAGCACGGCCATCTTGGAGACGTTCAGCTCGGCCGCCAGGTCCGTCAGGGAGATGCGTCCCTCCCGCTTGAGGGACACGAGGATCTGCTTCTTCGTGGACGAGAAGCCCGCGTCGAGCCCGCCGGGGTCCACGTCGTCCGCCCGCATCGACGCGAGACAGGGCGCTTCGAAATCATATACCTCATCGTTTACATAGGTTACAAAGGCCCTCGGACGTGGAGAGGGCCCGCAGGCCGAGCGGCGAGTAGGGAAAGGGAGGGGGGAGGCGGTGCGACCGCCTCCGGAGGGCTCGCCTACGGCTCGGGTGGGCTCGGAGGGGAGGCGGGAGGTCGCTCGGGCGGCTCCTCCTTGTTGCGGCGCGTGAGGATCAGGTACGCCAGGAGGGCGATCGCGACGATCGCGACGATCCCGAGGATGACGGCCCCGAGGATCGAGCGCTCCGGCGGCAGTGCACCCGGCGCTGAGAACTGCAGGTCCGTCGTCACGTCCGAGGTCACCGTGGGGTCGTGGATGACCTCGTTCCCGCCCGCGAAGTTAAGGCCAATCAACAGGACGAACCCGCCGAAGACGCTCCCGCCCTCGCCGACCGCGAGGAACGCGAAGCCGCCCTCGATCTGGCCGTACACCGGCTGCGTGGTGTTGTCCACCGTGCTGTTCGACGTCCAAAGGAACCGCGCGATGCGGGTCCAGTTCCCGCCGAAGTCCAGGTTCGGGCTCTTGAACGCGCGCGGGCCGGCGTACGCGCCTGTTGTGTTGTCCGCGGTCGCGTTTCCCGCTGCGGTCTCGTAGCGCGCCTGACCGTCATCCCCGAGGTCGTGGAGGAGCCTCCAGCCCATCACGACGTCCGCGGGCACGTAGTTCCCGACGATCGAGCCGATCTCCAGGAGGAGGCCGCGCGAGGCGGCCGGGTTGTTGTTGCTCGCGTACGTCCAGCCCAGGATGAGCTGGTCCCACTTCAGGTCGTAGTGGACGACCTTCGCACTGGTGAGCGCCAGGTCCGCCATCCGCACGAGGCTCGTGATCGTGTAGCGCCCGCCGTTCATGCTCCCGACGGTGACGTTCCACTGGGGGATCGACAGGTTGTCGTACTGGACGAGGGACGCGTTCAGGTGGAAGGTGAAGCGCACGAGGGGCAGGGATCCGGTCAGCTTCGCCTTGCTCGAGATGTTGTAGTAGGAGAGGTTCGTCGCGGTGAGGTTCCAGTCCCAGCTCCGGTACGTGCTCCCCGTCGTCGGGGTCACCGTCCCGGGCACCCAGTTCGCGCTCAGGTTCACGAGCTTGTACAGGTTGTCGCCCGTTTCGACGTAGTTCGAATAGGACTGGGTCGTCGCGTTGTACGTGCGCGTGTAGTTCGCCACGCCGTCCCCGGTCACGTCCTTGTACTCGACGATGTCCTGGAGCTGCGCGGCGTAGAGGGTGAAGACCTTGATCGGGTGGTTGGGGGAGAGGAGTGCGCCGGCCTGGCTGTACACCTGGCCGACCCCGAGGTAGCGGGCCTTGATCGCGACGATGTACACGTTGTTCGCGAGGGTGGCGTTGCCCCAGACCACGCCGAAGGCGGCGTCCGTCCCGAAGCGCACGAACCGGTAGTCGCCTCCGCCGAGGGCGGGCGTGTGGCCCGCCGCTTCCACGAGCTGGTCGTTCAGGTAGACCGCGGCGCCGCTCGCCCGCGGCGCGACCGCGAGGGCGGTCAGGGCCGTGGTCACGAGCAGGGCGGCGATCAGCAGGGTTTTGAGATTCATGGGCTGGACCCCTTTGGACCCTGGCCCTCGCGTTCAGGCACTTGAACCCTTCCCTGCGATTGTCAATCGCGATTTCCAGCGTCGAAGCGCGATTATCACCTTCGGCGGCCCCAAAGGTTCATCCAAAAGGGTCTCTTGCCTCGGAGGATGAAGACGCGCGTCCTCGGCCGGACCGGGCTCCGCGTCTCGGAGGTCGGCTTCGGCGCGTGGGCGATCGGCGGGAACGCCCACGGGAACTCCTACGGTCCCACGGACGACGCGACGTCCGTCGCGGCGGTCCGCCGGGCCTTGGAGCTCGGGTGCACGTTCTACGACACCGCGGACGTCTACGGCTGGGGCCACAGCGAGGAGATCCTCGGCCAGGCGCTCGAGGGCCGGCGGGACGAGGTCGTCCTGGCGACGAAGGCGGGCGGGGACTTCTACCACGGCGGGGTGCGGATGAACTTCGACCCGGGGTACATCGCCTTCGCCCTCGACCGGTCATTGAAGCGGCTCCGCACGGACCGCGTCGACGTCTACCAGCTCCACAACCCGCCCGCGGAGATGATGGGCGACCCCGCGACCTACGACGCGCTGGAGGCCCTGAAGGCGGATCACCGGATCGACCACTACGGGGTGTCGATCCACGAGCCCGCGGAGGGGCTGCTCTGCCTCGAGGCGGGCCGGCCGGAGACCCTGCAGATCCCGTTCAGCCTCGTCCGCCAGGAGTGGATCGACGAGCTGCTCGGCGAGGCGCGCAAGGCGAACGTGGGGATCATCGCGCGCGAGCCCCTCGGCAACGGGTTCCTTGCGGGGAAGATCGCCCCGGACGCCCGCTTCCCTCCCGGGGACATCCGCCACCACTGGCCGCCCGGGATGGTCCATGGACGCGCCCGCGTGGCGGAGCGCCTGTCCTTCCTCGCGAACCCGGAGCGGACCCTGGCCCAGGCCGCCCTGGGCTTCGTCCTCGCGTTCCCCGAGGTGGCCGTGACGATTCCGGGCGTCAAGACGCCGGCCCAGGCGGAGGAGGACCTCCGCGCGTCGGAGGCGCCGCCCCTCACGGAGGCGGAGGTCGCCCGGGTCCGGGACCTCTACGCGCACGACTTCGGGCTCTGAACGCCCGTGAAACCTTTTAGGCGAACCGCCGCGTATCGTCCGGAGGAACGGTCCATCGATGTGGTCGCGGGAGGATCTGCTGTCGAGCCTCCGGGGCCTCGGGCTCCTCCGTAATCCGGACGTGGAACGGGCCCTCCGGACCGTGCCGCAGGAACCGTTCCTCCCAGAGGCCTTCGCCGCCCTCGCTTACGCGGACATGCCCCTCCCCGCGCTGGCGGAGATGCACGGGCCCACGATCCCCTCCGCCCGCTGCCTCGTCTCGGCCCTCGGCCTCCTCGAGCCCCGGTCGGACATGCGGACCCTCGTGGTCGGCGCCCGCGGCGGCTACCCCGCCGCCCTCCTCGCGTCGATCGTCTCGCCCGACCGGATCGTCGTGTGCGAGCCCGACGACCCGCTCCGCGAGGTGACCGCCCACCGGCTCGAGGCCGCAGGTCTCTCGGGTGTGCGGGTCGTCGCCGCGCCTCCCAAGGAGACGTTCGACCGGATCCTCGTGATGGACCTCAAGGGGCCGAGCCCGCGCGACCTGTCCGCCCACCTGGCGGACCTGGGCTTCCTCATCTCCCGCGGCCGCGGGGTCCACGACCTCGCCTTCGTCAAGGTCGTCCGGAACGGCGGAGAAACGATGCAGATGACCTTCAACGAGGCCCCGTCCGGGATCCTTGCAGGCCCGAGGGGCTCGGGCCGCGTGACCGCGGTGGACTTCGGCCGCCTGTTCGCCGTGGAGGACCTCCTCGCCCATGCTTGGGAGGGGCGGGTCACCGGTCACTATGACGAACATTTCCGGGACGTGGTCGAGGAGACGTTCAAGGACGGACCCCTCGCCCCGACGGATCAGGCGGACCCCGTGCGACGCGCGGCCCTGCGGGCCTTCCAGGCCGCGTACATCCTGCAGAGCGCAGGCGAGCTCGAGCGAGCCGCGGATGCCTACGAGCGGTCCCTCCGCCTCGCGCCGAGCGCGGAGGCGCACACGTTCCTGGGGTGGACGTACAGCTTCATGGGCCGGTACGACGACGCGATCACGGAGTGCGAGCGCGCGATCGGCGTCGACCCCGCTTTCGGGAACCCCTACAACGACATCGGCGCCTACCTGATCGAGCAGGGTCGCCTCGACGAGGCGATCCCGTGGCTCGAGCGGGCGATCGCGGCCACGCGTTACTGCTGTTACTTCTACGCCCACACGAACCTCGCCCGCGTGTACGTGCAGAAGGGGATGCGGGAGAAGGCCCGGAAGTGCCTCCAGGCGGCCCTCCGCGTCAACCCGACCTACGACCCGGCGCGGGAGCTCCTGCGCCGCCTCGACGGGCACAGGGACTACTTCGCGTGAGGCCCGAGGATCGCGTCCTGGAGGGTCTCGAACTCCTCGGGCGCCAGGGTCGGTTCCGGGCCCCGGGAGACGAGGATCCGCTCGAGGCCCAGCCGGGTCTCCAGGATCAGCACGTCCTCCAGGTCCGCGGGCGATGCCGACTCGGAGGCGGGGCCGATCCGGTGCTCCGCGCGGGAGACGTCCGACCGCGGGATCTCCCGGCGGACCTCGTAGCCCTGGAACTCCTTGACGTTCCATGCGCCGTGGACCTCGAGGTGGGCCCGGAACTCGAGGAGCCTGCGGTCCGTGACGACGAGGGTGCCGCCGTGGACCGCGACGAAGGCGAGCGGACGCTCGTCGGGATCGAGATGCCGCGCGAAGAGGGACAGGCGGTAGGGGTCCCGCTTCGAGCCGCGGGCGAGCCCCAGGAACGCCGTCCCGTCGAAGGCGTCCGCGTCCCGCACGGACGGTCCGATGGGCCGGAAGGGCATGAAGCTTCCTCCGGCGTCACCCTTAATCCCATGCGCGGCATCGGGGGGCCATGCCTTCCTTCGCCGCGATCGAGCGCTCCCTGTCCTCCGGCATCTCGGACCTCCACGATTACCTCTGGGCGGGCAAGAAGCTCCCGGAGAAGGCGCTCCTCGCCCGGCTCGGACGGGCGGCCTCGGACCTGGACCGGTATGTAGGCGCGCGCGGGGCGATCACCTCGGCCGTGCGGCCGCTCCTCCGGTCGTTCCAGAAGGTTCCGACGGGCCCGGACCTATTCACGTTCCTCGACGCCGTCATGTGCATGAGCGCCGCGGTCGAATCATGCCGGACGCGGCCGAAGCACGCCGCGGCCCGGGCGGCCTCTCTCGCGGGCTCCCTCTCCATCGGACTCGCGTCCGCCGCGGACCGGTTCGACCTGGTGGAGGCGTTCGAGGGCGGCACGACCGACTTCGGCGAGTTCACCTCGCAGCTCGCGGACGTGCTCGAGGAGAAGGGCGTCCTGCGGGCGGGCGAGTTCCGGAGGGCGGTGAATCAGCCCTTCGACGTGAACGCCCTGTGGGACGCGAAGGCCCCTACGGACGCGCAGCGGATCGCCGCGGTCGCCGCGACCGGTTCCGTGGCCCTCGCGTGCGTCCTCTACGTGGACGCGATCCGGTCCCTCGGAAGGTACCGCCCAGTGCCCTTCGCGAAGCTGGCTCCCGCCGTGGAACGGATCCTCGACTGCCGGGGCACTGG
>Ga0209341_10004958_pt1 | contig 12158 bp, 10 predicted proteins | sample RifCSP13_2_FD_184020 | JGI IMG/M metagenome (GOLD analysis project Ga0209341, IMG submission 184020) | Soil microbial communities from Rifle, Colorado - Rifle CSP2_sed 13_2 (SPAdes) (version 2) | ecosystem: Environmental > Terrestrial > Deep subsurface > Rock core/Sediment | place: Rifle...
TCCGAAGCCGTAACTCAACGGATTCAGACCACTCTCCTGGGCATCAGCCTTCAGTCCGCGAGCGCGAGCTCGCGCAACGTCCGACACCCGCCGGTTCACACTGCCAGAACCGTAACCGCGCTGACGCCGGGCGCGCCGTAGACGTGCGAATAGCCGATGCGCGCCTTGTTCGGCACCTGTCGCGCGCCGGCGTCGCCGCGCAGCTGCAGGCACAACTCGTACACCTGGCGCAACCCCGACGCGCCTATGGGCTCACCATTGGCAAGACAACCGCCGTCCGTATTGATGGGCAGACGGCCGCCGATGCATGTCTGCTCTTCGCGGATCATCGCCTCCTGATCGCCGTCGCGACAGAAGCCGTTCTCGGCCATGTGAATGATCTCGGCCCCTGATTCCGTATCCTGCAGTTGCGCGATGTCGACGTCTTCGGGACCGACGGCAGCCATCTCGTAGGCAGCGCGGGACGCGAACACCGATGGAGAAGGCGCCCGCTGTAACGCGAGCGAAGGACTAAACACTTCGAAGGAACCGAAGTTGCGCGTGCGTATCACCGCGGCCCGCAAGGTCACCGGCTTGCCGCCGAACTTGCGCACCGCTGCGGCGCTCGCCAGCACCAGGGCTGCTGCGCCTTCTGCCGGCGAGCAGAACATGTACTTTCGCAACGGCTCATTGAGCATGGGCGACTGCGCGATCTCTTCGTAGGACAGCGCCTTGCGCCGCCAGGCATTCGGATTCAGCGCGCCGTTGGCGTATGCCTTGGCCGCAACACGCACGAGAGTGTCGTGAGTGATGCCGTAGTCGTGCATGTAGCGGTGCAGCTTCATGGCGAAGAACTGCGTCGTGAGCGCGAGGCCGGCTTCGCCGTACCAGTTGCCGAGCCCCCAGTCGCGGGGATTCACGCTGAAGGCGCCAGCCTCATGCTTGTCGAAGCCGACGGCGATGGCGACATCGCACTGGCCGGAGCTTATCGCCATGTATGCGCCGATGAGCGCGCTGCCGCCGGTTGCGCAACCGTTGGCCACATTGATGAACGGAAGCCCGGTCAGCCCCAACCGATCGACCATGGTATCGGCGTTGCCCGCGCTGTGGCTGCCGCCGAACGCATACTGCACCTCCTTCCAGGAGAGGCGCGCGTCCGCGAGGGCAGCCTGTGCCGCGACAACGCCCTGTTCCAGACCGCTGCGATGTGGAGTCCGCCCGAAAGGATGCAGACCGATGCCGATGATGGCCACCTCGCTCATGCGCCCTCCCTCAGCGGCTCGAACGCAAAGCAGATCACCTCATCGCCGGCGGCGTCGGTGAACAGCGGCACGAACGTCAGCCGCATCGGCATGCCGATGACGACAGGCTCATCGTCAGCGGCCACGATGCGCGACTCCACCAGCACTTCGCCCGGCAGTTCCACGTAACCCACCCTGAAAGGCGCGAACTCGCCGGCGCTGCGCGCCAGCGCATACGGCGGCTTGGGCAAGAACTCCTGGGTGGTCCAGGTCCACAAGCGCCCCGAGGTGCCCAGACGTCGCGGCACGACGTCAGCGCCGCAGCAGCGCGGACAGCTGGTCTGACGCGGAAAGGTCACGACGCTGCAAGCCGTGCACTCGCTGCCGACGAGACGCGGATCGTCCGACGGCCATTCGAACAGCTGAGTGTCGATCGAACGCTGCATCGAGTTCCAGTCATCCGATGGCTTGACCGCCATCGACGAGAATCGTGTGTCCGGTGATGAAGCTGCCTGCGTCGGACGCGAGCAGCGCCACCACACCGGCGAGCTCGGCGGGCTCGGCGAATCGGCGCAGCAGGATTCGCGACAGTAATCCTTCGCGTACGTCGTCCTTCAAGGTTTCCGTCATGCCGGTCCTGACCGAGCCCGGCGCGATGGCGTTGACGCGGATGCCGTGGCTCGCCCATTGCGCCGCGAGATCCTGCGTCAGGTGCACGATGGCGGCCTTCGTGGTCGTGTAAGGCACGACCTGACCGGCTTCCGGCGTATACGACAGGAACGCGCCCACGGAAGCGATGTTGATGATGACGCCGGCGCCGCGTCGAATCATGTGGCGGGCGGCGTGCCGAGACGACAGGAACGTGCCGGTCAGATTCACGTCGACCACTTTCTGCCATCCCGACAGCGGGATGTCCTGCGGCAGGCCCCACCACGATGCGCCGGCGTTGTTGATCAGAACGTCGAGCGCGCCGAACTGACTTCCGACTTCGGCGATCGTGGTTTCGATTTCCTCTTCGTGAGAGGCATCGCAGCGCAACGCAATGGCACGCCGCTTGAACCGATCGCGAACGCGCGCCGCAATCTCTCCGCAGTCATCGACACGACGTGATGCCAGGGCAATGTCGCAGCCGAGATCAGCGAGGGTTGCGGCCATGACCTCCGCGAGCGCGCCGCGGCCGCCCATGATCAACGCGATCTTGCCGTCCAGGCGGAACAGGTTCTGTACGAACCCAGGCCGCAGGACATCGCCGCTGCTCATCTGCCCGCCTCAGGCACGATCTCACCGCCCCGTCCACACCGGTGCGCGCTTCTCCAGGAAGGCTCTGACGCCTTCCTTCGCATCCTCGGAGTGATGCACGACGTTGCACGTCATCGTCTCGAGCGTGATGAGCGAGTTCGTGTCCGCATCGAGACCCCGGTTGACTGCCATCTTGGTCATCCACATGCAGAACGGACTCTTGTCGATGAGCGGCGCACAGAAATCCTCGATGAGCCGGTCGAACTGGGCCGGTGGCGCGATCGCGTTGACCAGACCCCACTCCGCGCATTGCTCGCCCGTCAGGAGCTTGCCGGTCAGCATCAACTCCTTCGAGCGGCGCATGCCGATCATGCGCGGCAGGCGATAGATGGGTCCTGCGCCGCCGAACAGCGCGCGGCGAATGTGGAAATCGCCGATCCGGGCCTCCGAGGTGGCGAGCGCGAAATCGCAGGAGATCATGAGCTCGAAACCGCCAGCGACCGCATAACCCTCGACCGCGGCGATGGTCGGTTTGCGCATGTTGAAGATCTTGTCGTAGGTGCGCGCCGAGTCGATCGCCAGCTGCAGCGACGTCGAGGTGGCGTGCAGCACCGGGCTCACCAGCTGGTCGAGATCCGCACCCGAACAGAAGGTGTTGCCACGGCCGCGAAACACTACGGCGAGCGCGCTCATGTCGTCGTGGGCACGATCTACCGCGGCTTCCAGCTCCTTCAGCAGCTGCGGACTGACGCAATTGCGTTTGTGCGGACGATTCAGCCAGATCGTTGCAATGCCGTTGTCCGCCACTTCGTACTGGATCACATCTTTCTCGATCATGAATCCACCCTCTCTGTGCAATCTGGTACCCACTAGTCTCTAAGCCACCGCCCCGGCCGCGCAGGCCTCTCGCCAACCGGCTTGCGCCAGCGGCCGCACGCGCTCGGCGAGCTCCGCGGCGTTGCTGGCAGCGGCATTGCCGTTCCGCTGCCTGTGCACGACCCCCTGGATGATGGCCGCGACTCTGAACAGATTGTAGGCTCGGTAGAAAGCCCAGCTTCCCTGCAGTTTGAAGCCCGTGCGCTCGCAGTAGCGTGCGGCATACTGTTCGAAGCTGGGAATGCCGAGCGCCGCGAGATCGCGACCGGCGAGCGTGCCGCGCAGGTCCGCGCCCGGCGGCCGGTACCACTCCATCATGTGATACGTGAGATCGCCGAGGGGATTTCCGATGGTCGAGAGCTCCCAGTCGATGACGGCGACCACCCGCGGCTCGGTCGGATGGATCAGCAGGTTGTGAAACGAATAGTCGCCATGTGCGACGCGCCCCAGCCCGTCATCCGGCGGCACGGCCGTCGGAAGCCATGCGATCAGCTTCTCCATCTCCGGGATGTCGGCGGTCCTCGCGGCCTCGTACTGTCGCGTCCAGCGGCTGATCTGGCGCGCGAAGTAGGTCCCCGGCCGGCCGAAGTTCTGCAGGCCCAGGGCCGCCGGCTCGAACCGATGCAGGCGCGCCAGCGTCTCGTTCACTGAATCGAAGATCGCGGCACGTTCCTGCCGGCTCACATCCGGCATCGAGCAATCCCAGAATATCCGGCCCTCGACGTGCCGCATCACGTAGAACATCGTGCCGACAACGGCTTCGTCCTCGCAGAGCACCAGCGGCTCCGGGACGGGGAAGCCTTGTGCGCTCAGCGCCCTCAGCACGCGAAACTCCCGATCAACTGCATGCGCAGATCTCAGCAATGCACCGGGCGGCTTGCGGCGCAGCACGTACTTTCGCGAAGGTGTCTCCACGAGGTACGTCGGATTCGACTGGCCCCCGTCGAACTGTCGAACCGCCAGCGGACCGCGATACTCGGGCAACGCGCCGCGCAGCCACGCATCGAACCGGCGCTCGTCGAAGCGCGAACCGTCGCGCACGGCGCCGGCCTCGCCGAGGTACTTCTGCGGGCCTGGCGCGACGTCCGGCACGTCGGCGGATGCGGTGCCGGCGGACGCGGTGCCATCGGCGGACTCGTTCTCGATGAGGGTCGACATCGTACGCGCAAGCTATCGACCGACCGGTCGGTTGTCAAGCGCCCGCGGCGATCGTTACCAGCAACGCACCTCGATTCCCGCCGGAGAACAACTCGAGGAACGCAGTCGGCAACACGTCGAACCCGGCGCGCACATCCTCATGCCGCTGGAGCTTGCCCTCGCCGAACCAACGCACGAGGTCGGCGCGCGCGGCGTCCGCCTCGTCGAGGAAATCGCCGAGCACAAAACCCTGGATCGAGAGCCTTCCGTACACAACGCGCATCATGTCGCGTGGACCCGGCGCGGGCAGGTCGCTGTCGTAAGCGGACACCTGGCCGCACACCACGATTCGCCCGTGCACCGCCATGTGCTCGACCAGTATCTGCAGCAGCTCTCCACCGACGTTGTCGAAGAAAACGTTTACGCCGTGCGGCGCCAACCCGGTCAGCGCCGCGGCCACGTCGTCCGACTTGTAGTCGATGGCGCCGTCCGCGCGGCATGCCTGCAGCAACCATGTGCACTTCTGCCGTCCGCCGGCGATGCCGATCGCACGACAGCCGTTGAGCTTCGCAAGTTGCACGACCATCGAGCCGACGGCACCGGCCGCTGCCGAGATCACGACCGTCTCGCCCGGTTGCGGTCTGCCGATCTTCAGCAAGCCGAAATAGGCGGTCAGACTGTTCAATCCATATAGACCCAACGCATCGGTCGGCATCATTCCCTCGGGAACGCTCAGCACGGGCGCGAACGCCTGGTCAGGCTCAATGACCGAGTAGTCTTCCCAGCGAGAGACGCCGATCAGCAGCGAGCCTGGCGCAAAGCGCGGATGCTCGGAGCGCACCACCTGTGCGCATGCCGGACCGAAGATCGGCTCGCCGATGCCGATCGGCGCGCGATAACTCCGGTCGGCCGCGTTCATCCAGTTGCGAATCGTGGGCGCGCAACTGAACGCGAGATTGCGCACCAGCACCTGCCCTGCGTCGAGATGCGGCGCCTGGAACGCCTGCTCTCGATATGCGAAATGCTCCAGGCTCAGCGCGTGCGCAGGGCGGCTCTTAAGGAGCCACTGCCGATTGCGCGCCGTCATCGTGACTCATCGGCAAGCCGCGCGCGCCTGCGGATCGGTCTGGTCGCTCAGCCACTGGCGCATTGCGGCGCGATTGAACTTGCCCCATTCCGTTCTGGGCAGATGGGTCGTGAAGACCAGACGCTCCGGCAGGCATTCCCTCGGCAGGCCGCGCCCGCTCAGATAAGCCACCAGCTCGTCGAGGCCTGGCGTGTCTTCGGCGGATTTCGGAATGACCAACATGACGGCCTGTTCTCCGAGCCGCGGATGCGGCTCACCGACGACGGCCACTTCGGCGATCTTCGGATGCTCGGACAACAACCTCTCCATCTCGAGCACGTCGATCTGCAGTCCGCCGCGGCGAATCACGTCCTTGATGCGACCGACGTAGGTCAGATAGCCGTCCTCGGTCGCGATCATCAGATCACCCGTTCGATAGAAGCCATCGTCGGTCAGCGCCGCTCGCGTCAACTCGGGCTGCGCGACATAGCCCATGAACATCGAGGGCCCACGGCATACATATTCGCCGGGCTGGCCGAGCGCCACCGGCTTGCGGGTTCCCGGCCCGGTGATCCGATACTCGAGTCCCGCGAAGGGCACGCCCTCTTTGCGCAGGCGCACCTCAGCCGGATCACCCGGGCGCCCCGGCGCATGGCCCAGGCACTCCGACAGGCCGTAGTCCCGAACCACGCGAAAACCGAAGCGCCGTTCGGCTTCCTCGAACAGATGCGTCGGGCCGGCGCCCGACACCACGAGCCGCATTGACTTCAGCAGCGGCTCGGCGCCGGGTTCGAGCGCGAGCATGTCGAACACGTGCGTACCGACGGTGATGCAGTACGTGCCGCCATAGCGCGCGGTGGCTTCGGCTACGAGCGGTGCGCTCCAGCGCGCGTTGGGCAGGATGGCTGCGCCGTAGCTCAGCGGCATGTAGACCTCGAACACCGAGCCGCTGGCATGACCGTAAGGACCGAACGCGACATGCACGTCACGCTCCGTGAAGTCGGTGCCGCGACCGAAGCTTCGGCCCGCGTACACCAACGATTCCTCGCAATGCATGACGCTCTTCGGCACGCCGGTGGTGCCGCCCGTGGACAGCACCAAGGCGACACGCGTGGGATCCTTCGCGCGCTGCGCGATCTCGGCCCCGACGGTGCACGCGCGCTCGAGGCTCTCGAGAGCCCGATACTCGCGCGACTCCTCGGCCAGCCGCCCGCGCAGCAGGATGCGGCGATCTCCCAGACGGATGCGCAGCGAATCCAGCATCTTGCGCCACTGCGGCGCGAGTAACAGCTCGGCGTCGAGCACCGCGCCGCGGCCACCGACCTGCTCGAACAGATTCAGCGCGAGCGTCGGCGATACGCGCGACGACAACGGGCTCAGAGCGATGCCCGCAACGGAGGCCGCGACGGACAACACCACGCCTTGCCAGGAGTTCGGCTGCACCGCGAGCAGGAACTCTCCGGGTTGCATGCCGCCGTCGACCAGGTAACCAGCCAGTCGGCGTGCGCGCTGCCACAACTCTCCGTACGTGAGTGGCTCCGGCCCCACGATCGCCGCGCGCTGCGGATGACGAGCCGCGCGATCGGCCACGATCTCCGCCAGGGTGATGCCTTCCCATAACTTCAGCCTGCGGTACTCCGCCTGGCGCTCGGGAGGCAACAGCGGATGCGCGCTCATTGAGCCGTGTATCCTCCATCGACGACGACTTCGGAACCCGTCATGTAGCTCGACTCGTCGCTCGCCAGGAACGCGATGACGCTGGCGATTTCGGTCGGCTGACCGAAGCGGCCCACCGGGATCGCCTGCAGTCTGGCCGCCTTGACGGAATCGTCCAGAGCCCGCGCGCTGAGCGGCGTCTCGATGACGCCCGGATGAACGGAGTTCGCGCGCACCCCGTTACCCAGCGCGGCACACTCGAGCGCGGTGGATTTCGTGAAGAGACGCACGGCCGCTTTCGAAGCGCAATATGCCGCGGCATTCGGTCCGGCAACCAGTCCTCTGATCGACGAGACGTTGACGATGGAGCCCTTGCCGGAGCGTGCCAGAAGCGGCAGCGAATACTTCGTACCGAGAAACACACCGTCCAGGTTGACGGCCATGATGTCGCGCCACTCCTTGAACGTCATCTCCGCGAGCGACCGGAAGTAACCGATCCCGGCGTTGTTGACCAGCACATCGAGGCGGCCGTAGACGTCATCGATCTCGTGCACGGCCCGTGTCCAATCATCTTCCGACGCGACATCGAGGCCGATCGCACGATGGCCCTCGCCATGGCCGCCGAGGCTTCGGCGGCGCTCGCCGAGCACGTCGGTGGCGCGGTCGGCCAGCACCACCGTGGCGCCCTCCTGTGCGAAGCGCTCCGCGGTTGCCCAACCGATCCCCGACGCCGCGCCCGTGATGAGCGCGATCTTGCCGCTGAGCCGGCCGTGTGGATACGGCCTCATCGGGCACCCTCGCGTCTGGCAAGATCGAGCAATTGCGGGAACTCCGGGTTGCGTCTGCTCAGGATGGCGTCGAAGCGGGCGCGAATCGCATCGTCGTACATCGGCGTCGTGATCTGGTAGAAGCGTCGCTCGCGGACTGCATCGAATACCTGCGCCGCCACGTCATCGGGGGATGCCGCGTTCGCGTACAGATCGGACGCGATCCGCTGCAACTCCGGATGCTCGGACGCCGGCCCCGCGGCCGGTCGCAGACGTTCCGGCCGGTTACGCTCCGAATCATAGATGCGCGTGCTGACGACACCCGGGCACAGCACCGTCACGCCGATGGGCGCGCGCTGCTCGCGCACCGATGCATACAGCGCTTCGCTCACGCGCACCACCGCATGCTTGGATGCGCTGTACACAGCCGAACCGGAACCGCTGACGAAGCCGGCGACTGAGGCGGTATTCACGATATGAGATTCCGTGTTCTGCACCAGCATGCGCGGCACGAAGCTGCGAAGACCGTGCACCACGCCCATGACGTTGACGTCGAATGCCCAGTGCCAGTCCTCCAGCGGAAACTCCCACACGGCTTGATGGCGACCGCCGGGCACGATGCCAGCGTTGTTGCACAGGAAGTGCACGCTGCCGTAAGTGCGGTACGCCAGCGCGGCGAGTTCCTCGACTTCGAGTGGCTGCGAGACATCGACCCTGGCCGCAATCACGACGTGACCTTCGTTCGCGAGCGAGTCGCGCACCCGTTCCGCCGCGGCCGCATCGACGTCCGCAATCACGACCTTCATGCCCAGTGCAGCGCTGTGCCGACACAGCGCTTCGCCGATGCCGCTGCCCCCGCCCGTCACCACTGCGACTCTGTCTCGAAACTCCCGCATGCCTTCAACCGCCCTCAGCGACTCAGGCGCGTGCGCTCGCGGCACGAACGTCGCGCCCGCGGTCGGGTGCAACGGGCTCCGGCTCGCGCGACAACAACTCGTCAGGCAGCCATGCGCTCGCTTTCCAGAACAAGACCGAGGCTACCAGTGTGAAAACGATGGCGCCGCTCACCGCGTAACGCAGCGACTCGGTGACCAGCCCGTAACTATGCGCCAGAACGTCGCTGATCGCGCCGGTGACGAAGGGACCCAAACCCAGGCCGATCAGGTTGAAGACCAGCAGCATCACTGCGCCGGTCAAGGCGCGCATGCTGGGCGGCACCAGCAATTGCGGCACGGCAATGATCGGACCGTAGTAGGAGACCATCAGCGTGGCGCCGACGAGCCCGAAGGTGAGCGAAGTCGCGAGCGACTCCGTGAGGAACTGTACCAGCGCGCAAGGCACCCACGCCGCGAGCGTGATGGCTATCGCACGCAGGCGGCCTCGCGGGTCGCGCGCGCCACAGTAATCGGACAGCCACCCGCCGAAGTACATCCCGACGGCACCACCGATCCCGCTCATGGCGGCCAGCCACGCAGCGACTTCCGTCAGTGGCATGTCGAACACGCGCGCGTAGAAGGGGGCGCTCCAGCTCATTACCGAGTATTGCGCGTAGCCGTGCAGCGCACCGGCCAGCAGCAGCAGACGATACGTACGCAAGCGCCACAACGCGCGCACCACTTCGCCCATGGGCCATGGCGGGGCCGTCGCCGCAGCAGGGGGATCGAATCGGCCGCGCAGCGGTTCTCGCATCGTCAACAGCGCGAGGGGCGCGAGGAGCAAGCCGGCGACCCCGATCACCGCGAAAGTCAGGCGCCAGCCGAGCGCCTCGGCCAGGGCGCCGGCGCACAGATAGCCGAACGCCATCCCGGCCGGCAGGGACAGGCCCCACACCGCAAGCACGGTCGAGCGTGAACGCGGCGGGTAGAGATCGGCGATGATGGACTGACTCGCCGGGATACTGCCGGCCTCCCCGATTGCCACGCCGATCCGGTAGCCGACCAGGCTCACGAAGCTCGTTGCCAGCCCGGTCAGCGCCGTCATGCCGCTCCAGATCGCGAGCGACGCCGCGATGAGGCGCTTGCGTACGGTCCTGTCCGCCCAGCGCGCAATGGGCAGCGAAAGCGTCGAATAGAACAGCGCGAAGGCAAGGCCCGTGAGCGCGCCGAGCTGTGCATCGCTCAACCCCAGGTCCCGTTTGATGGGCACCTGCAGCACGGACACGATGGTTCGATCGATGTAGTTGAACATCGATACGACGAACAGCAGGAACAACGCGTACCGGCGGCGGACGGACTCGGCGCCGTCCATCCCGGTCGAGCTCATGCGGAAGGCCACGCAAACGGTCGTGATTCCGGCATCCGCCTTCTCCGCAAAGACAGCTCGGTGATTGTGCGGCGGACGATATTCGACCGACTGGTCGGTTGTCAACCGAAACGGCTGCGGTTATAACTCCCTTGCCGCGACCGCGGGGCGCGGCACACGAGACCACCACCACCGTGACGGCGCCTGCCTATCCTCGACTGTTCGAGCCGTTCACCGCCGGCCGACTGCGCCTGGCGAATCGCCTCGTCGTTCTGCCGCACGGCACGAGCATGGTGCACGACGGCAACATCACGCTGGACGACATCGCCTATTACGAAGCACGGGCGCGCGCTCGTCCGGCGATGATCGTCGCCGGCGCGATCATCGTGCACCGGACCTCGGCCCTGCGATCGCACGCGCTGGTCGAGGCCTACGAGCCCCGTGTGCTCGACATGCTGCAACGGCGCGCGGACGCCATACGCGCGCACGGGGTCAGGCTCGTCGGCCAGCTCGTGCATCTCGGCCGGGAGCTGATCGGCGGCGAATCCGAGTACGCTCCCTCCGCGCCCTCGCCCATCCGCTCGCAGCGCGATCCCTATCCGCCTCACGAGCTGTCCACACGCGAGATTGGCGTGCTGGTGAACGCCTTCGGAAAATCCGCGGCCAATCTCGAGGCGTCGGGTCACGACGGGGTCGAGATCCACGGCGCGCACGGCTATCTCGTGGCGCAGTTTCTCTCCCCCGCCACGAATCAACGCAATGACGCCTACGGCGGCTCGCCCGAGAAGCGCATGCGCTTCCTGCGCGAAGTGATCGATGCCATCCGGACGCGCTGCGGCGACGGCTTCATCCTCGGGCTGCGCCTGAGCGCCGACGAGGAGATTGCCGACGGCATGGGCATTCAGGAGACGGCGCGCGTCGCGACAGAGTTGGCGCGGCTGAACGCCGTGGACTATCTCAGCATCACCCTGGGCACGCGCGGCTACTACGTCAAGGATGTGACCACGCCGGAAGCGCCGGCGGCGCGCGCGTCGCGCATCATTCGCGAGCGTTCAGGACTGCCCATCATCGTCGGCCAGCGGATCACCACGCCGGAGCTCGCGGAGCGATTGCTGATGCAGGGCGACGCCGATCTGATCGGCATGGCACGCGCCTTCATCACCGATCCGGAGTGGGTCGAGAAAGCGCGCGCAGGACAGAGCGATCGCATTCGACCCTGCATCGGCCTGAATCAGGACTGCCGATCCTTCTCTCCGCATCTGCATTGCGCCGTGAATCCGGTCGCCGGCCGGGAGTTGCTGCCGCAGTTCGGCGCGAGTCGCCCTGCGACTTCACCGCGGCGCGTCGCAGTGATCGGCGCCGGGCCCGGAGGGATGGAAGCTGCGCGAGTGGCTGCGCTTCGCGGCCATCGAGTCACTCTGTTCGAAGCCACCGACGGGATCGGCGGACAATTCCTCTTCGCGAGCTCCGTCCCGCATCGCCAGGGTCTGCGCCGCTTCCTCGATCACCAGCAAGGCGAGCTGCGCCACCTCCGGGTCGCGCTCGAGCTCCGTGCGCGCATCGACGAGCCGGCGCAGCTCGCCGGAAAGTTCGACGTGGCCATCGTGGCGACCGGCGCCGTCGCCAAGCCGCTGCCGGAAGAGTTTGCAGTCGACGGCGTGATGACCTGGTTCGATGTGCTCGCCGCAGGGGCCCCGCAGCCGGGCGAGAACTACCGCGCCGTCATGGTGGATGACGGCAGCGCATTCTGGTGGACCTACGGCGTGGCCGAAGCGCTCGCCGCAGCGGGATGGCGCGTGTTGATCGCGACGCCCGCGACCGTGATCGCCGGTGCGATACCTCACGAGAGTGTCGGTCCGCTGCTCGCACGGCTGGGCCGCGCAGGCACCGAGTATCGCGTGCTCACGACGTTGTGCGAAGTCGGCCACGGCGGCGCGCACCTGATGAACGTCGCGA
>Ga0209341_10004961_pt1 | contig 12150 bp, 16 predicted proteins | sample RifCSP13_2_FD_184020 | JGI IMG/M metagenome (GOLD analysis project Ga0209341, IMG submission 184020) | Soil microbial communities from Rifle, Colorado - Rifle CSP2_sed 13_2 (SPAdes) (version 2) | ecosystem: Environmental > Terrestrial > Deep subsurface > Rock core/Sediment | place: Rifle...
TATCTTTGACCCGACGAGCCTCGTCGTCATCATCCGGTCGGTTCGGTGGCACCATTGCCTTCTCCAGCATCGCGATCCTCTCGTCCGCTGACCGTTTCATGTAATCCTGCCTGAACTGACGAACGGTTTGATTCTTGTTGTCTTCGCCTTCGATGACGCCGATTGGCCCTGGCGGGTTTGCGAAACTGTAGTCGGAATATTCTGCTTCGGATGGGTGCCTCCACTGATCATAAGCGGAGTCCGCTTCCTCGTCTGGAGGATACAAACCCTCTTCGATTGGATTCAGAATGTTGGGGTCTGGCGGGCCTTCCGTGTGGTTCGACCTGTATCCGACGACGATATCTTCCGGTCGGACGACCCGGACTTTCTCCAACCTGTCCTCGAACGACTTAGCCACAACCTTGAATGCGGCGCCCTGGTTCATCCCCGTTTTGCAAACCGTTACAGCAGACAAATCCACCGCGTCGATTTGATTCACGATCTTGCAGGTGAACGAGTCGCACACGTTGGTCTTGTTTTCCACGCGCGACTGCCCAGAGATCGAGAACGAGTTCAATTCGCCTTTCTCAATTTCCGCCCTGACCTTGAGGCTGAAGTCCGTGTCGTCGTAAATCTTGCCGACGACGAACAGCATCTCGTCGCCTGGCTTCACGCCGCCTTTGGCGAGGTGCGGGTACTCGGCCATGTCCTGTTCGACCACTGGTCGAACAGAAGTTGCATACGGCCCCCAGCCCTTCAGAATTTCTCCAACGAGGATGTCCCCGTGCTGGAGGCTTAGCCTCCCACGAAGAAGGAGTTGAGGCAGGCCAGCCTTGAGAGCGGCGCCTGTAATCAAGTCGCCCTCTCTGTCAACGACGGCCACGCTTGCGGGGCCAGCGATGATGAAGTCCCTGCCGGATTTGGATATGAGTCGCAGTGCTGATCGAGAGCATGGGGTGGGAAGAACCCATATTTAAGGTATGGCGCTTACTTCTGCTTCTTCCTTGAATGCTGGAGCCAGTTCCAATCTTCTGGCTTCTTGCGGAAGTCAAAGCGCTTCTTGGTCATCTTCTTCCTCCTGTCGTCCAATCTTCTCGACGCGGAACCCAGACAACCGTTCCACGACCGCGCTCCACGCTGTGTCCGCAATCGCTTGCTCGTCATGAAGTTCCGCTGAACCGAACAAAAAATCATCCCGTTTATAATACGCCGATCCGTGCGGCGTGGCCACAATGTATTCGGCTTCGCCGCCGTAGAGAGATTCGTCAGCATAGAACGCGCCGACAACCGAAGAGACCGGGATGCTGGCATTTATCATTACGCCGTGCTCCTCTCCGCCACCCTCTTCCATGAAATTTTTCGCGACCCGAGGTGATGCAGTCCACGACTCAAGCGTCCGATGATCGATGAGCGCGTCTTCTTCATCTCCTTTGGCGATATGCTTCCCGATGGCTTTTCCAGTGGCGCCCTTGATCCCACGGTAGACCGTGATCGTGTCCGTCTCTGGATTGTACGTCGGGTCGATCTTCCGCACCAGCCCCTGCACGCGCTGGACGGACGCCTCGATATCGGCAAACGTTTCCATGCTCGGATTCGTCCTCTTCCCGACGATGACCGTCTCGGGGATGTGCGGGTTCTGAAACTTCAACGCGGCCCAGGCCCAAAGCGGAAACGCCCTTGGCGTCTCGTTGCTGTGCGCCCATTCTTTGTAGAGGTTGTGGGTTTTGTCCTCAACGATGTGACGCTCGTCCTTCCATTTGTTCGGGCCGCTGGACGGCGTGACCTTATCCATGAACGTCTCCCAGGAGTACGTGTAACCTTTCTTGTTGGCGTCGTTAGCAACCTCCTCAGCAGCCTCGATCATATCCTCTTTGGTCTGTTCAGGAGTACGCTCAGCATCTAATCCTCCACGGATTTGATACTCCACTGCCATTTGAAGCCCGTCGTTGAACTTATCCCTGAACGACTCAAGGTCAGTCTCGATCCGCGTCTTCACGGCGGTCTCAAGCTCGCTCTTTGGTTTCTTCTGCTCGGGTGTGCGTGGGGGCGGAGCGATAGGGCCCCGCATATCTGCTGTTATCCTGAACTCGGGATCATACGCTGAAAGTATTGAGCTTTCACCCACCTGTTTCGCGGGCACCGGGTGTCCAGTCTGCGCCGCATGGCCCGCGAGTCCTTGAGGACTCGCGAAACAATGGCCGGGGATGTCGCAGTAGCGTCCCACCCCGTGCGACAACTTCATCAAGTAGTCAGTATCCGGCTCCCACAGCCGTAGCGCCCTCAGCAACGTCCTCGCTCTGTAGGGGTGCAACATCATGACGTCGCCCTTGTCGGGGTCGCGATCCCACTCAAACCCAAGGTGCTGATAGAACTTCTCGGCCTCGTCGGTCGGTTCGAGGATGATCGGCACGTCGCGGTCGACGGATTCTTGCGCGACCTGCTGCATCAGCTTCTTGCCGTGACCCTTGCCACGGTCAGCGCCCAAGTGGTTGATGTGGATCGCGCGCCCGTGCTTCGGGTGCTGAACCTCGTTCCACGACATAGCGCCCGCGATCTTATCGCCTTCTTCGGACGTGATCAGATTTGACTCGCCCGAGAAACCTTCGCGGAGTGCGCGACGGCCCATGACCTGTGGGAGGTTGGGCACATTGCCGCCTTCAGGAGACTGTTGCCACGCGCCGACCTGCTCTTCGATCTCCTGCGGGTACTTCCGACCTTTTCGAATCTCCTTGCTGACAGTGCGCCAGAAGCCGTGACGACAATTCGGGTGGCTGAGAGGGAAACCACCATCTCGCGTGGGGTTCCACTTTGGCGACCCTCCGAATGTCGTGTCCGTGGACACGGCAATGACAATTCGCTTGAGTTCCTCAAGCGACACGCCGTCCTCGGTGCGCCGGATGATCTCCGTGCAGATTTTGCACTGTTTCTTGTCCTTCAAGTCACGACCAAAACGATAGAGCAGCTTCTCGTCAGTCTCGCGCTCGAACTCCTCATAGGCGTTCATGCGAGAAGTTTCCCACACCTTCCATGTTTCCGTCCGGGCGATCCTCTCCAGGGACTTGCGCCGCTCCCAACCCACCTCGTCAATCATGCGGAGGACAATCGGCCCCGACGCTGGCGCCCCAGCGCGGAAGGCTTCAGCCACGATTTCGTTGAAGCGCGTGGAAATCGTTTTACTGAATCCCGCAAATGATTCTGCCACGCCCTTCCCCTCAATCAGGGTCTTGAGCGCGCCCTCATGCACGCCACCCATCTTGAACGGATAAGCCAGGTCGCGGCCGACCTGCTTCAAACCCTTCTCGTATGCCTTCCGCGCTTGCTCGCGGAAGCCAGCAACGAGTTCTTCGCCTATCCGCTCGGCAGCGCGGTTAAGCGCCAGCTCCAGTTCTTCCTTGGTGGGTTCGCGCTTGCCCGCGACCTTCTCGATTTCTTCTTCGAGGATTCGCTTTAGCAAAGCGGACATCTTATCCTGCTCGGACGCACGCCCTTTGAACATGACGCGATTCGCGTCAGCCCACTCTATAAACAGCGCGTTGCGCTCGATGTCGTCGCCTTTGAAGTCCATCCAACGCCTGTAAGCGTTGAGCGAATCAACGACGCTCATAGGGCGGCTCCTCTTCTTCGGGCGGAGGTTCCTCGCCAGGCGGAGGGCCTCCGCCTCCACCGCCTGGAGGCATTCCACCCATCATGCCTGGCATCATCATGGGCTGAGGCTCATCTGGGAACTCGAAGTGCCCTTCGTTGTCCCGCGCAATCGCGGGGAAGCCCAACATCTGCATCATTTGGGCGTATTGGGCTTCGGCAAGTTTCACTTGCCATTCCATCATCTCGTTCTTCTCCTCCACCTCCTTGAGCTTGAGTTTCCAACCCTTCTTGCCCATGATCTCCAGCAGGCGTGGGAAGAAGAAGTCATTGAAGTGCGCCTGGCCGATCTCGGCGGCAAGCTGCGTGACTTGCCACTGTGTCGGCCCCTGGTTCTGCAGGCCAGCCGCGTCCGTGATGCCGTGGATGATTGGGGCCACGCCCCAATTGGCCGCGATGCGCTTCGTGAAGTACGCGTGCGTCTCCATCATCCCCAGCTCCGGCGGAGGCTTGGAAAGTTCAGTGACCGTGACGGGAACTCGACCGCCGCTGTCTCCTGGGTCGTAGGCGATCTTGGGCATATAGGTGCCGCCAGCGGTAACGTTGCGGTCTTCCGCTTCTTTCAGCACAGGCCTGATCTGATCTGCGGCGCGCGTCGGGATCCACAAGATGGCGCGGGGGATTCGCCCTTCTTCGTACCATCTACGTACGTAGGTTTCCATGAAGACCTGGGTGCGCGCGATGTTGTAGGACGCGATGCCTGGCGGCAAGCCATAAAGGTACGACTGCGAATACTTCGAGCCGTGGATGACTTCGCCTGGCGTGTCGATGTCCGGCCCGATGAAAAACTCGACTGGCGTGTCCTTCGAGCCGATCTCGTGGCTGACGTACCAGACGTCGCGCAGCTTCATGCCGCACCGCCCGTTCTCGTCGCTGTAGTCGCAGAAGCCCGGCTGTTCGCGGGCGGCCCCTCCTACAATGCCGGACGATCCAGCGCCGCCGACTCCAGCCTGGATGTAGTTGTAGGGGCGCAGGCGAATCGAAGTGGGCCGATGACGCAAACAAATGAAGTAACGCCCGCCGGGGATGTGGGTGCGCGGATCCTGCACGGCTTTGAAATTGCGCGGGTCTGCGATGAACATCTCCTTGACCTTGCGCTCTTCGATCAAACCCGTCTCAGGGTTCAACTTGTATTCTTGAAGGACAACCGCGAAGCTGTCGTCGGCAATTTCGAGGTGGTCGTTGTAAATCTTCAGCGCGTCGATCAGGCTGTGGCCGTTGCGGTCGACCTGCTTGAAAAACGCTTCGCATTCTTCGATGACGTTCTCGTCGGGGTCGGTGTACCAGACGAGGCCGATGCCCTGCGGGTCACCCATGCCGCATTTCTCGCAAACGTCCGGCTCGGATTCAGCATCATGCTTGTGCCCACAGGCGTTGCACTGCCTGCTGTATTCCGGCTCCCACTCGTAGCCCTTCTTGAAAAAGTAGTCGCGCAGAGTCTGAATGGACTTGCGGACACTGGAATTCTCCATCATCATCAGGTAGAGGTCGTCCAAGTCGACTTCGTGGCGCCAGGGCCTGGTGCGATCCATGACTTCCGGGCGGTCGCTGTAAGAGCTGTAGTAGTACGGCGCCAGCGGGCGCGAGGCGCTCGCCCCGGTCAATCCAAACTTAATGAGTGGTCTTGCCATTGTTTTCCACCTGCTGGACGGTTACGCGAATCTTGGTGCCTGCGCCAAGATTCTGATAAAGGAAAGCGGCGATGTCGGTGTAATCTACTTTTGCCTTTACTTCTTGGCCCACCTCCTCGAAAGCGACGGGGCCTTCGAGGACGAGGGCACCGACCGTGGCGTGAAACTTCTTCGTCCTGTTGTCCATGTCTATCGTCACTTCGTGACGGATCATGGCGCGCAGCTCCTTCTCGCTCCACGGCCTTTGCCTCGCAAAGCCTTCTCCGGTGAAGGAGCGGTCTCGTCTATCCGGGTCGCTGACCATCATCTCGCCTTCTTCAGTTCTGCGATTTCTTGCTCCATGCGCGCCCTCCACGCCACCTCACGGTCGGACTCGCGCGTGATCATCGTCGTGAAGCCCGCCGCCATCTTCTGCTCTTCCGTCAGCACAGCTTCGGGTTCAGGCGGGTGACGCAGGGGCTCGATGTAAAGGGCGTAGTAGAAGTTGGCGGCCCAGAACGAAGCCACGCCGAAGACAAGCCACGGGTGGACGAACCACGCCGCGACGGTCGTGGTCATAGTCATCATGATGTTGTAGGCGAGTCTTTCGTCCATTTCATGGCCTCCGCAAGTTCTTCTTCAGCGGCTTGTCGCCCTTGGCGATGAATTCCTCATCCTTGCGGATGAGGCCCTTTTTGAGCGGCTCGTCGGTCACGGCACCACCACCTCGGGCCGTAGCGCGATGTCGAACACCTTGATGATGCATGGCGCGCAGATGAACCTCGTCATGCGCGCCTCACTACCATCGTAAGGCCCGTCGAGAACCATGTTCGACTCGTTGGGCTTCAGCCCGCGCGCAATACGCCCTGGAGTGCAATACGAGCACGGCTGTGAGATCATCGTGTTCTCCCCTTGACCATCAGCTGGTCGTGCTCCAATTCGTTCAGCTTGTCGATGGGAATCTCCTTCAGCAAGTTGTGCGGCGCTTTCACCACGACTGGAGGGACGAACGACTCATCGAGCCAAGCCACTTGCCCGCAGTTCGGGCAGGCCTTGAACTTCGAGGCGAAGCGGAAGGGGCCCATGTCATTCTTGCAGGATGGGCAGTTCAAGCCACTCGCCTCCCGCGCGGTCGTTGCTTGAGTACCCTATGCCCCGAGCGCAAGGCCCTGATCATACGCATGGCCGCGCGCTCCTGGCGGATCCCAATCGCCGTCATCTTGCGCGCTGTCGGCCCGACTGGGCGCGTCGTGCCCTTGTGCAGCACGCTGGACGGCTTGCCATCCAGCAGTTCGACTGCTTCATGCGTCCAGCCCGAGCCCACGACGTTGCGGTGGAACGCCTCGACGCTGGCGTCTGCAAATTCCTGCCGCGAGAGAAAAGCGCTGCAGTTGGGGCACTTCTGCTCAAGGCTGAAGTCCGCGCTCATCAACAGGCTGCAACGAGGGCACCGGATGGGGAATTGGCGCTCGGTGTTGAAAGCCACGCGGCTGACTTTGCCGAGTGGGTGGTCGTCGTACTGGAGGTGGCTCGTCTTGCGGGGTTCAATGATGGGCAAACCGCACCTCCATCTCTTTCTTTCTATCTTCCATGTAAGTGAGAGGAAACTCTTTTTCCTGTTCTTCGATTCGTATGAGCCCTTCAGCATCATGTTCATGAATCTCTGGCACTTTCTTCTTGCAAGGAATACAGAACCACATATGCGGCGCTGGAAGACCCATCGCCCGCTTGACTTCGTAATGGTTCGAGAATCGCATTAGCGTACCACCTTGCTCGACTCAGGGCTCGCCTGAGTCGGTGCGGGCGCTTCCCCAGCACATTCATTCGGCCAGTGCCAGTCATCATTCTCAAACCCGTGCTTGATGCGCCCACTCAACGCCGTGTGGAGCGGCCCGAAGATCGTGGCGGTGATGTGCTTGTCACCCACGCTCGTGACGATGGCTGGAAGACAAGTCTCCCAATCCTTGACGTGGATGATCCTGTCGATTGTCAACGGGCCGTTCATGACTTCGCCTCCATCAGCACTCCCTCGACCAAGCCTTTGACTTCAAACCTCACAGCCGTGCGCTTGCCGAATGTCAGACTTGTGCAAAGGGATAATCCAGTGAAGTGCTCGGGCTTCACCTCTTCGTAACCCGTGCCCCCGAGCCCGCTATTGTTCTGATCAAAGAACGAGAGGTTGAAGTTCGCAGCCGAAAACACGCGCGCCCGGCCATCAGCGTCCAGTCCCTGGACGCAAGCCGTCGTGCCGTCGTACGTCGCGCGGAGAGAAACGATGGGAGCCTGCTGTGGTGCCTCAACCAAAACGATTGCCACGAACAGGCTGGCCAAGGCCGCGCCCAACACTACACGCTGGCGCCCCATCAGCGGCACTTATAAACCCCCCATATATTAACCCGTCGCCGCTTCCAACTCGTCCAGCACGACAAGCTCCATCGGCGCTCCCCTGTCCAAGTCCATTGCTCCATAGCGCGCGGCATCCATCGAATGATCGTTCACCTTGAGCGGCCGCTCCTTGATCGGCCTGCCTTCCTTGCTCTCTTCGTAAACGTATTGCCGGAACTCAGAAATGGTGTTGACGGCGCGGCGGTCGACAAACAGCCTCGGGCGCCCGTCGCGCTGCACCTTCAACCGCCCTCGAAGAAGCGACACGCCGTAGTTGACGTCGCCCTCCTTCTCCAGCGACCCGCGCATCTTACCAGCGATGTTGCGCGGCTTGCGCGTCGTACACCCGGCACGGTTCAGCCTGTAGATCGCCTCGGGGTTCGACGGGTCAGCAATGCCCTGGCCCTTGCCCCACTTCTCTTCCATTCGAATGCGTTCTTGGATCATCTCCTCGACCAGCATATCCTCGGCATACACCTCTTCGAGAATCCACATTCGCTCGTCCCCGTCCACGCCGCAGGCGAGGACAACCATCGGGTTGTGCAGGCCGAAGTCATGCAAATAGAGCATCTTGGAATACTTACGCTCGATGTGCGGAGGCTCGTAGATGTTCACGACGTGGACTTCCGGGTTGAACTCGGGGTAGACCAAGCCCTCGAACGCAGTCCAGAGCCCTTCAATTTCTTGTTGAGCGAACGCGCCGGTGTATTTGTTGACGAGCCGCTGGATGAATTTGTCCGTCAACCACGGGTTGTCCCTGGCGCTCGATATGATGTAGTTGTTCTCAAGAGGGTGCCCTGTCTTCTCGAACAGCTCCCACAAGAACGTGAAACCGCGCGGCGTGCTCGTAGCCCAACCCATGTGGTTGTACGGCAGGCCGTCCCATATGTGGACTTGGCGCAAACAGCCGAGCAGGATGTCCCACGCCATGTGGCCCATGAGCGCCGCTTCATCCGCCCAAAACCAAGTCGCGTCGATGCCACGGCTGACATCCTCTTCTTCGGTCGAACGGAACCAAACGAGGGATCCGTTGATTATCTCCAGCCGCTTGTCCGAGTCGTTGTAGCTGTGGATGAGCCACGGGTGCAGCATTTTGAAGAATGTCTTCTGAGTCGCCTGCTTCAACACTTTGTATGTAGGCGCGAGGATGATGCCCTCGCTCCCTGGCTGTTCTATCGCTTGCCGGACGGCTTCAGCAGCGCCTGCGGTAGTCTTACCGCTGGCTCTCCCTCCAACGTAGCCCCGGAACGTCGTGTCTTCTTCAAAGCCAAAATGGAATTGAACCTGCTTCTCGTGGCGCTTCTTCTTCAAAGGCGAAAGCCTGAACGGGTCGTAATGAGCGTAGCGCCACGACAGGCCGTAGAGTGTAGATAGGAACCCGAGCCTCATGTAGTCCGCGCTATTGGGATCCGGGAGCTTCTTCAGGTCTCGCGGCATTTTCAGCACGTTTGACCCCGGTATCAGGCTTCCCCGGAGCCTCGGCGGATTCGAGGCGGGCAAGGATTCGGGCAGCGTCGTCAGCATTTCGCACCTCCTCTCTCACCAACACCTTGGGGTCGGCAATGAGAATGTTGATCTGAGCTGCCTGCTGGAGAGTGCCTTGGTTGGGCAAGTAGAATTTGCCCATGCGATCCCACCAGCGCCCGTAGGCCCCTTCGAGGTGCTCCATCGTCTTCAGGTCTTCGGCGGCCCAATACGCTTCCCTGAAGCGCCGGATGTCTTCCTCCGCCATTTGACGCAGGTCTTCCATGTCACGCTGGGCAGCAAGCGACATGACTTGCTCGCGCTTGCCGTACGACTCGCAAAACCGCCTGATGATCCGAACCGTGACGTCAACGCCATGCTCGTTCAAAAGGAAATTGCGGATATACATCCACCCATGTCCGTTCGCGTACATACGAAGGACGATGCCACGATAGCCCCGCTCGATCAAATGCTGAGCGCTGGCTAAAACGACCGCTTCGGACATCGCTTTAGGGATGATTTAAAAGAGCCCGCCCTTAAACCTTTCCCCTCACTGCACGGGTGCAAGCACCCAAAACGGCACGCACCGCGTGCAGGTGCTGTAGTTCGCATTGACACGACGTGAACACCGAACGCAGTCCGTTATGGGGATCACGTATTGCACGCAACTCAAATTCATATGTTCTTGAAGATGCCGATGGGTGTCGAATTTTAGTTTGCACCCAGAACACCTGCCATCCCCAAATTCGCGGATGACAATCAACGTTCCACGACCCACAAGATCAAATCCACCAGCGCACTGAGGAAAAAGTACGCGCCGATAAGGAGCAGGCCCACGACGAGAAGCCCTACCATTCCACCTTCACCTTCCCACGAGCCGCCATGCGTTCGAAGTTGACCTTGTTCTTGACGCTGAGCGCACCGACAAGGTCGTCGCAGTTGCCACCCAGCCGCTCCCAATACAGAATCGCGTACGTGATCACATCCACAAGCTCCCCACGGATCCGCTCCGGGCCGCTGTCATCCCCCTTGGTTCCACCGCCAAGCGCCTTCTTCGTCGCGTTGCAGACTTCGCCCGCTTCACCAGCCAAGGCGTTGCTCCAGTAAATCAGACTGGACTGCCGCCATCCCTGGAGCAGGTCGTCATCCAACGCAATGATCCGTTTATAGACTTCTTCGAACGTCACTCGCTTTCCTCCTTCTCGATCTCGGCGCGGGCATCGTCCAAATGTTTCTGGCAGGAACTTGAGAACTCTGGGCCGAGGTCATTCGGATCAGAACAATTCTCGTCTTGATCGAGCTCGCACAAGAACCGAGCGTAGATCGCACCCGCTTCTCCCGCTCCTTGCGCGCAAAGCGGACGGCTTCGAGGCACCCCTCACCGCACGCGCAGGCCGCATGATGCGCCTCAATCTTCCTCAGCCGTTCTTCGAGCGTGGTCATTGCATCGCCTTCCGCAGTTCCTCAGTCAGTTGCTTGCGGCCCTCTTCCGAGTCCCACATCTCAATGCGGTGCTTTGCCCACAATTCGGCCCTCGCTCGGTCAAGCGGCGTGATGATCGGATTTGGATACTTGAACATCTCATTGAGAACCCGCATTTGCCGCTCCTGCTTGGCGAGTTCTATGAGATCGTCCACATCCTTGAGTCGGAACCCAAAGAGCATGAAATCCCGTCCGAGAACGAGCATCCGAGATGGGCCAAATTCGTCTTCGAGTTGTCGGCGGAACACCTGCCATTTGGAGTTGAACTCCCCAATCCTCGCGTCAAACCGTTCGTCGTTCACTTCAGTATCCTCCCTTCGCTTTGGAGTTCGGCGCGGGCGCGTTCGATATTGAGGTATTTTTTCCGTTCTGGCCTGGAATATGTATCCTCCACCTGCTTGACCAATGTAGGTGAACCGAAACCGCCTTGTAGTTGCATCAGGTTCACCTTGGCCTGGCCTTCAAACTCGTTTGCCCACGCCCTCTCTTCTACGAGTGCTTCTTGGAGTCGCTTCACTTCTTCGAGGAGGGCGGGTACGTCTTCGCGGGCGTGGGCTACAAATTCGAGCGTGTCAAACGATATCGAACTCGGGCTGTATGGATTTCCTTCTCCGGGGGGTTCCCTCTGATCGTCCCAATACGGAACGATGCCATCGTACTTGCCACCTCTATAAGGCCATCCGTCAACGTCCAAAAACCACGGCCCCGGAGTCGCCTTAGCCGCTCGCTCCTCAATCGCTTTCAGTTGCTCTTCGGTTAGCATGTTTGTTCTGGGCTCCTTTCGTTTTCTATTCTACAATAGACTCCTTCGCATGGGCAGAAGAACCAGCAAAAAGTCGGCAGGCACCAACACTCGTGCATGGCCTCCAGCAGTTGTTCTGGTGTGATTCCGTTTTTCGCAAGTATTAGATCGAGATCGAAATTCATTTTATTTTCGGCCTCCCCCGCCTTGCCACGAGAAGTCCGCTCCAAACTCGCTATTCCTCCGCCACGGGATTCCCACGGACACCACCATACCACGCCGGAACCGAGCGTGTTTCGGTGATAGGATACCAACTCACGTAGCGCATCGCTCGTCCATACCATTCTCCGGGCTTGTCTTTTTTGTCCACTCCCTCCGAGGTGTGGTCGTTTGCCACGTGCATTGCCATGTTTTTTGCGGCTCCTCCGGCAGCGTGCGGGTCGGGGCCGACGGTCTCTTCTAATCCGCAACGCAGACAGCGTATAACCCACCCGGACAGCGCCATTGATTTATTCCTCCCAAAAAACGCTGTTTCTGCCACCGCATTCACAGTACCACGGGAACGGCTTAGGGATTTTGTGAGCCCGGCTCACTGCTTCCTTTTTGCACTTCCGGCAGCGGATCGTTAGAGCCCGCACCGTGTCTCCCAGAGCGGGAGCACGAGTAGCAGATGACTTCCCCTCCCGGCCCCGTTGTCGTTTCTGTCCTGAGTTTGCCACAGTAATCACACTTCTCCATTCGTTTCGCTGGCAGGTATAGGATTTCGCCCCCGCAGATGTCGCAGACCGTTCCGTCCAATAGCGTAGTTCTTCCGATGCATTTCAGGCAGGCCACTAGTGGTTCTAC
>Ga0209341_10004964_pt1 | contig 12147 bp, 7 predicted proteins | sample RifCSP13_2_FD_184020 | JGI IMG/M metagenome (GOLD analysis project Ga0209341, IMG submission 184020) | Soil microbial communities from Rifle, Colorado - Rifle CSP2_sed 13_2 (SPAdes) (version 2) | ecosystem: Environmental > Terrestrial > Deep subsurface > Rock core/Sediment | place: Rifle...
CGATCATGCCGCTCGCGGCGAGCCGGTCGAGCTCGTCGACGTACAGCCGGTCGCCCGGCGTGCGCGCGCCGTAGGCGAGGTGGATCTGGGCGATCCGGTCGCGCCGCGCCAGGAGATGGTCGAGCAGCGGCCGCAGCGGCGCGAGGCCGATGCCACCGGTGATGACCATCACGTCGCGCCCCTCGGCCAGCTCGACCGGCCAGCCGCGACCGAGCGGTCCGCGCAGTGACAGCGTGTCGCCGCTCTCGAGGTTGGTCAGCTGGGCCGTCGCCGGGCCGGCGGCGCGGACGGTCAGCTCGAGGCCGTCGGGGTGATAGCGCGATACCGCCAGGGCCGGCGCGGCGACGGCCGGCCGGGCGGCCATCACGAACTGGCCCGGGCGGCCGGCGAGCAGCCCGGGATCGTTGGTGCGCAGGCTGAGCGTGACCACGTCGCGCGTCTCGCGCCGCGTGTCGACGACTTCGGCCTGGCGCCAGGGCATGGGACGTGGCCCATCGTGGCGCGGGGCGGCGGGCGGCGCGAAGGCAGGCAGTGGCGCGACGACCGGGCGCGGCGCCACGGGCACCGGTCGCGGAGCCGCGAAGGGCTCGCCGTAGGCGGTCAGGCGAGACGTGCCGGCGGCGACGTCCGGTCCGGCGACAGCCATCGTCTCCTCGCGCACGTCGATACCGACCGGGCACCACGCAATGCACCGCCCGCAGCCGACGCAGCCGCTGCTGCCGAACTGCGGCCACCAGGTCCCGAACTTGTGAGTCAGCCACTGCCGATAGCGATCGGTGATGCGCGTCCTGAAGTTGCCGCCGGCGACGCGCGCGAAGTCCAGGGTGAAGCACGAATCCCACGAACGCTCGGTCGTCGCCGAGGCACCGTCGAGGTCGGAGCGCTGGCTGACGCTGACGCAGAAGCAAGTCGGGCATACCAGCGTGCAGTTGGTGCACGCCAGGCAGCGCTCGGCGACCTGGGCCCAGCGCGGGCTTTCTGAGGCGGCCATCAGCCGCTCGGGCAACCCGTCCATGGGCAGCGGCGTACCCATCTGCTCGCGCACGCGCGCGACCGACGCGGCGGCAGAGGCCTGTTGATCGGACGCGGCGGGCACCACGGGCAGGTCCGCGATCACGGCCCGACCCGTCGGTGAGCCGGTGCGGATGACGAAGCCATCGTCGAGCTCGGAGAGAGCAAGGTCGAAGCCATCGGTCAGTTCGGGACCGGTGCCCATCGAGGTGCAGAAGCAGGTCCCGCCCGCGACCGCGCACTCGACCGCGACGATGAGGTTGTCGCGCCGCCGCGCGCCGTAGTCGCGGTCGGCGACCGGCCCGCTGAGCAGCACCCGATCCTGAATGGCAAGTGCCGCGATCTCGCACGCGCGCACGCCGAGGAACGAGCGTGCTGGGACCTGGGCGAGTACCGGCTTCGGGCGGCGCTCGCCGTCGCCGTCGGCGTCCGGCTCGCTCCAGGCGAACTGGGTCACGCGCGGCGGATAGGTCCAGCGCTTCCACGACGACGGCCCGGGCGGCTGGTCGAAGACGCGTTCGTCGTCGCGCCTGACCAGGTGCGCTCGGCCGGGCGCGTTGTCGATACCCCAGCCGATGGGCAGTTGGTCGACGCGCTCGATCGGCTCGAGCATGATCGCCCCGTCGCGGACGGTGGGGCCGATGACCTGCCTGCGGTCGCCGCGCAGGCGATCCAGCAACTGCGCCAGTTCCTGCCGCGGCAGGAACCAGGTTGCTGGCTCGACGGCGCTCACCACGGTTCGACCCAGCGCTCGCTGAACAGATCAAGCAGCTGCAGTCGCGTGCCCTCCAGGCGCCGAGCGACGGCCGTGAGCAGGACCGGGTAGAGATGTGCCGCGAGCCGCGCGTCGGCGGCGATTGCATCGCGCAGGCGCGGCCCGTCGAAGACTGCCAGCTCGGTATCCACCAGTGCGACCGCGGTCGACGTCGCGCGGTTGGGCGGCACCAGCGCCGACCAGCCCACGATGTCGCCCACCTCGACGGTCATGATCGTCACCTGGCCGCGCTCGGGAACGCGCACGCGCAGGCCGACGCGGCCATTGAGAACGATGGCCAGGATGTCGGTCGGCTCGCCCTCGCGCAACAGCGTCTCTGTCGCCGGCACCTTCACCCGCCGGCCGAGCTCGGCGAGTGTGGTCCGTGTGTGGGGATCGAGGTCATGGGTCAGCCACGCCGCGGCGAGGTCTTCGTCGAGGCGCGCGTCGGGGGTCTCTGCACCAGAATCCTGCAAGCGCGGCTCCTTTCGCCCGAATCGTCCGTCGGCGACCCTCTCGGCTGAGCGTGCCGTTTGGCCCGAAGGGGTCGCCAAACGGCCAGCACGGGTCACGGCGCGTTACGGAATCGTCGTCCGCGTCCCTTTGATGCATGAACAGCGGTTCGGGTCCGGGTATTTATGAATCTGTAATTCTCGACCGCCGCCGGGCCTAGACCACCACGTGCCGTGGTGCTATAAGACAAACCACACCACCGCATGTGGTGACATAAGTGAGTTCGGACGCGGGAGGAACCTGAGATGCGGTCGCGGAGTCGGTTGTCTGCCCTGTTGATCGCGGCGCTGATGAGCGTCACGGTGCCGGCCGGAGTGCCGGCGGTGGCGCTGCCCAATCCGGTGGCGACGAGCGACGCCGAGTACGCGGCGTTCGGCCGGGTGTTCTCCGACCCACAGGGCTGCCTGGTCGCGGACACCGACGGCGACGGCGTCAACGACGTTGTCCCGGCGGGCGTTTCACCGTGGGCCAAGGGCAACATGTGCATGGGCCAGTTCGTGACCTACCAGGAAGCGATCGACGGCAGCTTGTACCTCGCCAGCCGCTACCCGCGTTTCCTGCAGGTCATCCGCCTCGACGAGGCCTATGACAACCCCAACTTCATGTCGGCCGGCATCCCGCGCGCGTTCGCCCTCGAGGACGGCGTGGTCAAGCCCATTGATCGCGACCGCCGCCCGCTGTACATGCTCAAGATCACCGACAGCGATTCGCCCATCCCCGAGCCGATGCGCCTCCACTTCGCCTACGGCATGTCGATCCACGGCATCGAGCGCGCCGGCGCGGAAGGCGGCCTGCGCGCGATGGAGGACCTGGTCACCTGGGCGGCCAACACGCCCGAGGTGAAGATCGTCGAGGCACCGACCGAGAAGCCGGTGCCCAGCGCCGGCGATACGCTGCGCCGGTCCGTCATCTACTTCGTGCTCTCCAACCCCGACGGTTGGGCACGCGGCGAGGTCGCGCCCGCGGAGCTCGAGGATGGCTCGCCCAATCCGGCGTACACGCCGGGCGCTTTCTACCAGCGCTACAACGGCAACGGCATGGACCTCAACCGCGACTGGCCGGGAGTGGGCTACAACTACAAGCCCTACTCGCCTGCCTCGGAGCCGGAGAACAGGGCATACGCGCATGCCCTGCGCCAGATCCGCGCCAATATCTCTGTTGACAACCCGGTCGGCCAGCGCTTCGCAGGCGGCATCGACCTGCACGGCCAGCTCACCGCGAGCGCTTTCTCGTACACGTTGCTCGGCGCCGGCCAGCGCGATTACCGCAAGAACCTCTCGACTGTAGACCAGGGCCTGCGCACGTGGGCCGATCAGACCGCCCGGCTGGCCTGGTCGCCCTACATCGGCACTCCGGTGGCGCCGGTGGCCGACCAGTGGGGGACGGTCATCGACACTCTCGGTTACCAGGTATCGGGCGCTTTCGGTGACTGGATCGAGAACGAGGAGATCGGTCTCGGCGCGGTGGGCATCGACAACGAGATGTCCTTCTCGCACCTGGCACCGAACACCGCCTACGAGCCGACGCTCGAGCAGATGCACATCGACGGCAACAAGGGCCTGATCTACTCGCAGCTGTCGTCGATGCTCACCGAGGAGCCGTTCCGCTACGACCCCGTGGGCAGGATCGGCTACGTTGCCAACCCGGTCCGCATCACCAACGACGGGAACTCGCGCCTGCCCAACCCGGGCCTGCCGGCGCAGAACGACATCGACCTGATCCTGCCCTCGGCCGATCCGGACTTCGAGCTCGATGGCGCCGCCTACAACCTGTACTTCGACGTCAAAGGACCCAACGTCGGCATCTGGAATGGCGGCATCACCGTCCAGATGACCAACGCCAACGCCGATGGCATCTCGACCGGCACGCTCTCGCGCCTGTCGCTCCAGAAGTGGGACGAGGACGTGGAGACGTGGGAGAACGTCGCCACGGCGTTCGTCCAGGCCGGCTCGCCCGACCTCTACCTCCAGTCGGGCCAGGTGGTTATCACCAACGACCCAGTGCCGGGCCTATGGCGGGTCCGCGTCACCAACGGCAGCGGCACCGGCCTGGTCAGGGTCAAGGTCGACTTCAACCCGGTGACCGCCGAGGAGACGACCGGCCAGACGCCGTTCTCCGTCTCGTCGATGGACTTCTTCACCGATCTCAACAAGTACATCGCCGATCCGGCCCGGCGCGCCCAGGCGCTGACCATCGCCCAGATCGTGGCCAACCCCAAGGTGCTCGACCAGTTCGACTCGCTGGTGGTGGTCAACAAGATCGGCCAGCGTTCGTTCGTGGTCGACCAGCTTGGCCTCTCCGCCGCCCAGGCCGATGCCTACTTCGCCGCGCTGAACCGCTTTGCGACGCGCGGCGGCAACCTCGTGCTGACCGACGCGGGACTCTCCGCCCTCGGCGACATGAGCGTCGTTCCCCAGACGGAGATTCGTGAAGGCCTTGCCAGCACGACCTCGCGCGGCCAGGCGGCCTCGTACCAGTTCAACCTGGGTGGCAGCCGCGGCAACGTGTGCAACGTCGACCCGCTGATCGCTGACGTATGCCTACCGGGTACGGCGGGCGGCAGCACACGCGTCGCCGTCGAGCCCACGCCGCTCGGCTACGCGCCGGACGGCACGCTCGACAACGAGGCATCGGGCCGGCTCCACCAGTGGTGGGTCCAGCGCGCCGCCTGGGAGGCAGATTGCGGCAAGGAGAATGCCGCCGAGTGCACGTCGGCGCTGATGCTCGGCGGTCAGGCCGGCATCGGGGAGCGCCAGCTCGGCCGGGGCGTCGTCCGCATCGTAGGCGCGATGTTCCCCGACCCGAACTTTGCTCCGAATGCAGCCCGTGATATGCGGTTCGGACTCCAGGACTACGCGTTGTCGTTCTCGGCCTGGCAGATCTTCCTCAACCTGGTCGACTACCAGCGCCCCGCCCAGGCCGACCTGGCGGTGGGCGCCATAACAACGAAGTCCAAGGTGGCCCCGCACACTGCTCGCATCACGGCGACGATCGTCAACAACGGCACCGCCGATGCACCGGCGTCGACGACGAGCTTCGTACTCGACGGCGGCAAGGCGCTGGGCAGCGTGGCCACGCCGGCCATCCCGGCTGGCGGCTCGGTGACTGTGTCCGTCCTGTGGAACACCAAGGGCGTCAAGGGCCAGCACGTCATCAGCGTGACATGCGACTTTGCCGCCGCGGTCGACGAGCTGGACGAGGACAACAACGTTGGCAGCCTGACGGTGACCGTCAAGAACAACGTGGTCAAGCCGGTCTCGTTCCGCGCCGGCCCGTAAGCGGAGCGAGATGCGTCAACCGGTCGCGCTCCACGGGTCCGTTGTTCCTTGACGCGCGGTGCGTCGGCTGCCACGCTGGCGCCGAGAGGAACGATGTCGGCTGTCGCTGTCGCCGCCCGGCGTAGAGCGGTGCCGTTCAATCGGGTCGGGTTGACGCTCGTCCTGGTGCTGGGTGCTGCCCTGCTCGCGCTGGGGCTCCCCGCGGGCAGTCTCGCCGCGCCGCCGCCGAGCGCGCCGGCCGAGTTGACCGACGCCCAACAGCGGATCGAGAACGTCATCGCGGCGGCGCGGCAGTACCTCGGCGTGCCCTATCGCCTTGGCGCGGAAGGCCCCGACCAGATGGACTGCTCGGGCCTCGTCTACCGCGCCTTCTCTGACGCGGGCGAGGTACGTCGCATCAGCGGCGCGCGGTTGGGCGTGCGCAGCTATGTGCGCTGGTTTGCCGCACGCGGGCTGGTGACGCTCGAGGAGCAGGACGCGCAGCGCGGCGACCTGGCCGTCTATGGCGCCGGCGAGCACATGGGCATCTACCTCGGTGACGGTCGCGTGATCAGTGCCGTGCTGAGCGGCGTGACCGTTCATGCCGCGAATGCCCTGGAGCTGCCGCTGACGGGATTCCTGCGCGTCAACTGGACCGGTGGCGGGCGGGCGGAACCGCTCGACCCACAGCTGCTGCTCGACCAGTCTGAGACCCCGGTCGCTCTCGTCGCGCCAGCAGCGTGGGTGCCGGCGATCGACGCCGGCGCCGAGGGCAGCCAGCCGGAACGCGCGGGCACCGAACGAGTCGACATGCGCACCGCAACCACGCGTACCTTCGAGAACCCCGACGGTACGTTGAGCACCGAATTCCACATCCGGCCGATCTACTACCAGCCTGCCGATTCAACCGACTGGCAGCCGATCGACCTGGCCTTCACGCCGATCGACGCTCTCCGCGGCGACGCTGCGGCAGGCGCCCGGGTCATCGGATCACCGATCGACCTGTCGGCCTATCCGGCCGACGCCGAGGCTGGCTTCCTCGTCGTCGCCGCCGGAAACCGCACCGTGTCAGTCAACCTGCCCGTCGATTCGGGCGCGTCCGACGCAGCGCCCACGATCAGTCCGGACGGCCGCGCCGTCGACTACTTCAGGCTCGGCGGAGAGGGTCTCGGCCTGCGTGTCTTCGCCCGCAGCCATGGCTTCCGCAGCTACCTGGTCCTGCCCGAGGAGCCGGCCACCAACCGCTTCTCGTTCATCGTTTCGGCGCCTGGGCTGGAAGCGACGGCGGAGACAGACGGAAGCGTTGCCCTGCGCGACGAGTTCGGCGCGGTCGCTGGTCGATTGCCACGCCCGCTGTTGCTCGACTCGTCCGACGTCAGCGGTGATGGCGGCGGTGTCTACACCGCGGCGACAGCCCTCAGCGTCGAGGAACGCGACGACACGGCGCTGGTGACGATCAGCGTCGCCCACAGATACCTCGACGAGGCGGTCTACCCGGCGTTCATCGACTTCTCGCTGGTCGACTTCCCGGCCGCCGCGCCGGGCGCGCAGTTGACGTTCGCCTCGAGCGCCCATCCGAACACCAACTTCGAGGGCTACCAGCGGCCCGAGGACCCGGCCTATTCGGAGGTATGGCTGGGCCGCCAGCCGCACTCGCGCAACTACAACGAGGTCTACCTGCGCTTCGACGATCCACGGGCCACCCTGGGCGATGTCGACATCGCCTCGGCGGCACTCGAGCTGTACCCGTACTGGCGGGTTGCCGATGACCAGGCTCTCGCGGTGCGCCGCGTGGCCGAGGCGTGGGACGCGGCCGGCGTCACCTGGAGCCAGCGACCTACGACCGACTCGGACATTGGCACCGTCGAGTTGGCGGCCGGCCGCTGGACGCAGGTGGACCTGACCGAGCAGGTGGCGGCCCGGATGAGCGGTGCCGCCGACTTCGGGCTGGTGCTCGCCGCGGCGCAGCCCGGACCACGCACCTGGACCCGGCTGATTGCGCTCGACCAGGATGAGTCCGCCGAGTTCGGTCCGCGCCTCGTCGTCAACTGGTCCGGGCTGCGCCCGACCCTTGGCGCCGCCGACGACTCGGGTCCGCTGACGCCGCGCGTCGCCTGGACGGACGCGCCGGTGGCCGGGCAGCAGACGCGCTTCGAGGTTCTCGTATCGGCCGACGACTTCGCCACGATCGCCACCGGGTCGGGCGTCATCGGCGGCAGGCACGGCAGCGCGACGACATGGGCAGTGCCGGCTGCCGATCTTGGCGTCGGCACCTACTCGGCGCGGGTCAGGACGAGATCGACCGGCCACGGCTGGAGCGACTGGTCGGCGCCGTACTCGTTCAGCTACGGTCCGCCACGGATCCGGCCGGTCGGATTCGGGGCGCTCGAGTTCATTCCCAGCGACGACTGAAACCGCGCTGCGTTAGGCTCGCGGCCTGACGACGCCCATCTCGATCGCCGCACACGTACCTGTCGCGCCGCGCCTGCCGGCGGACCTGGACACGCCCTGCCTGGTGATCGATCTCGACATCGTCGAGCGTAACGCGCGGCGCATGGCAGAGGCCGTGGCCGCCCGCGGCCTGGTGCTCCGGCCGCACGTCAAGACGCACAAGTCGGTTGCCCTGGCGCGAATCCAGATCGGCCACGGTGCGGCGGGCATAACCGTGGGCACCTTGGGCGAAGCGGAGGTGATGGCCGCTGGCGGCATCGATGACATCTTCGTTGCGTACACGCTGTGGGCGGCCGGGGCGAAGGCAGACCGACTCAGGGCGCTCCACGACGACGCCGGCATCCGGCTGACAGTGGGCGCCGATTCGATCGCCGGCGTCCAACGGTTGGCGGCGGCGGTCCGGGGTTCGGATCGTCCGCTGCGTGTCCTGCTCGAGGTGGATCCGGGCAATCGACGGACCGGACTGGCGCCCGACCGCGTCGCCGACGTCGCGCTGGCTGCACTGCGCCTCGGCCTGGACGTGGCCGGCCTGTTCCCTACGGCGGACATGGCTACGGCGGTCCGGACGCCGTAGCAGGTGCCGCGGCCGACGAGGTCGCTGCCCTTGCCGCCGGTGCCTCAGCGCTGCGTGCTGCGGGCGTCGAGCCGGAGGCGCTGAGCGCCGGATCGACGCCGACCGCCCTGGGCGCCGCGCTACCGCCCGTGACCGAGGTGCGGCCGGGAACGTACCTGCTCGGGGATCGGCAGCAGGTGGCACTCGGCGGCAGTCCGCCCGACGGCGTCGCCATTGCGGTCGCGGCGACCGTCGTCAGCACGGCCGTCGCCGACCAGGTTGTCATCGACGCCGGAGCCAAAGCGCTCACCAGGGACCTGCCGACTTACCTGCATGGCGGGCGCTGGAAAGTGGACGCGCGCGGCCGAAGCGGCTGAGCGTGGTCAGCGACGCCACGCGCGGGGCGGCCAGAGCGATTGCAGCGGCCACGCTGGTCCCCGAGGTGGTGGCGCTCGATCAGTTCGGCTCGCTCGAGGTGCTTTTCGGCGTGGCCAAGATGGCGCTCATGTCGCGCCGCGCCTTCGCCGCCGCCGCGCCTTCGCAGCCAGCCGATTGGGGCTAGGGCAGCAGAACGACCATCACCTCGCTCGACCAGGCGCTCTCGTTACCAGCCTCGTCGACAGCAGTCACGACGAAGTAACGCGTCCCCGCAGGGACCGCCCGAGGAGCGAAGTCCGTGCCGTGGCGCGGGCCGGGGCTGAGACGGACGAAACCACCACCCGACAGCGGGCTGCCGTAGATGTAGTAGCCTGCCGCTCCGGCCGACGCGTCCCAGGACAATGTGCTCTCCCCGGACTGGCTATCCACGCGCAACCCCGCCGGCGCGGCCGGCGGCGCCAGGTCGATTTGGCCCGTGGTCGTGAACACGACACCGGTCAGTGGCGGCAGCCCGACTATCACGCTGTCGTTTGTCCCGGTCCATGAGCGTGTCCTGAAACCGACGGCGTACGCAATGTCAATGTCGGTTCCATCGGGCAGGAAACCCCTGGTCGGGATATGCACCGCGCGCGACTCGGAGCTCCGATTGATGGCCACAATCACTGCGCCTTCGTCGGTCCGGCGCCCGTACGCCAGCGTGCCCTCGTCATCGGTGCCCACCACCAGGAAGCGCAGGTCGCCCTCGGTCAGGGCGGGGTTGGCTGCTCGCAGTCCGGCGAGCGCCTGGTAGTGCGCCAGCAGCTCGTCGTCGGTGTTTCCGCCCAGGTCGGGCCAGGGATAGGCGCGCCGGTCGTCGGGATCGTCGTCGCCGGTCAGACCAACCTCGTCGCCGTAGTAGACCATCGGCGCGCCGGGCACCGTGAACTGGATCAGCGACGCCAGCTCAACGCGCCGCATCCCCTCGGCCAGGTTGTCCGGGTCGAGCTCACGCCCGGCCGTCGTCTCGTCGCCCGGGGTGAGCGCCCACAGCACCCGCTCTGTGTCGTGGCTGTCGAGCAGGTTGAGCAGCGAGTAGTAGGCGGCCGGGGCGTAATCCTCCTGCTGCGAAAGCATCCGCGCCGCGAAGTCGGCCGGTGAGGTCTGCGCACCGCTGGCCGGGAAGCCCTTGCGGTCGAACAGGCCCGGCGCGAGGAAGCCCAGCACCGCGTCGCGGAAGCGGTAGTTCATGGTCGTGTCGAGCCGGTCGCCGCGCAGCATGCGCAGCAGGGTGGTGTCCTTCTGCCACTGTTCGGCGACCGTCAACGCGTCGGGATCCTGCGCCTTGACCACGGCGCGGAAGGTCTCCCACCAGCCGTCGGGGAAGGTCGGGTCACTCGAGACGTCGAGCCGCCAGCCCGCCGCGCCGGCTGTGAGCCAGCGCCGCACGATGCTCTCGTCGCCGGTCAGGATGTAATCCTCGACGTCGGCCAGGTCCTTGTGGATGACCGGGATCGCGTCGACTCCGGCCCAGCCCGCGTAGCCCACCGTGTTCGGTCCGTCGGGCCCCGCGCAGCCGCCCCCTAGCTGCGGCCGGAAATAGAACCAGTCGCGGTACGGCGAGTCGGGCGATTCGCACGCCCCGTCACCAGGGAAGCGGCCGTAGCGATCGAAGAAGGGACCGTCCGACGAAAGGTGGTTGAAAACACCGTCGAGGATGATCCGAATACCCCTGTCGGCAGCCTGCTGGACGAGGCTGTCCCAGGCGGCCTGGTCGCCGAAATAGGGGTCGATGCGCGTGTAATCCGCGGTGTCGTAGCCGTGGTTGGAGCCCGAACCGAAGATCGGGTTGAGATAGATCACGGTCACACCCAGATCAGCCAGGTAGTCGAGCTCGTGTGCGATGCCGGCCAGGTCGCCGCCCTGGTAATCGCGACCACGTGGTCCCTCGACGAGCAGGCTGTTCGCGGGTGGGTCGTCGTCGAAGCGCCAGGGGCAGACGTCGCGCGCGTCCTCGTAACGGCGGCAATATCCCTCGGGCAGGGTGCTCCAGGGCAGGGCGAGGACGGGATCGTCGTAGCGCGGATCACCGGTCCGCGGATCGTTGCCCGGGTCGCCGTTGCGGAAGCGGTCGGGGAAGATCTGGTACACGACCGCTGTTCTGGCCCATGCCGGGACGGTGAAATCGGGCGTGTAGACCGTCAGCGCCCACGACTGGTCGACCACGGTGCCGCTGGGCGCGCCCGCTCCGCCGTCGAGCGCGGGCGTGTCATCGGCGTAATAGGCGGTCGCGTCGCCGTCGTGGATGCTGAAGCGGTACCACAGGTTGTCCGGCTCGCCGTTGGGCAGCGTGACCTGCCAGAAGTCGCACGTGTCGCCTACCAGCGCGTCGTCGTAGCACGACGCGTCCTGGGCGGCCCGCTCCATGGGCACGTCCTGAGCGTAGCCGCCGTTGACCCTGTAGACGCGTGCCCAGACGCCACTGGCGTCGCCGTGGTAGGTGCGGAACCGCAGGCTGACCGGAGTGCCCGCCGGGACCGCGCCCCCGGGGGTGCGATAGAGCAGATCGCGCGAGTCGTGGCGCAGACCGTCTCGGTCGATGACGCCGTCCTGGGCGTGGCCGGTCGGCGCGCTGGCCGTTGGGGCGATGGTCGGCGAACTGGCTGGAGTCGCGATCGGCGACGGACCCGGCGTCGGAGCCGGCGGACCTGTCGCGAACAGGTAGGCCACGACGACCAGGGCAGCGACGCCCGCGACCATGGCGAGCAACGCACGGCGACGATCCATCGAACGCAACGATAGAGGGCGGAACGGCACTGGCGATCGCTGCCGCCGCGCGTCATCGTCGCGGGCATGAACACACCGATCCCAACGGCCGATGCCGTCCGGTTGTGCGAGCAGGTCGCAGCGCAGCGGATCGCGCGCTGGTGGAACCCGCTGAACTGGCAGTGCCGGGGATGCGTCCGCTTCAGCGCGTCACCCAGCGAGCGCTGCTTTGCCGGGCCGGACAATCGCGGTTGCCGGTTCGTCAACCAGGCGTGGGACCGCGAGCAGGCGCGTCTGGCCTAGTTCGCCAACCGAGGCTCGACTTTCGCTGGGGGCCGATCAGCCCTCCCTTTCGGGACCTGTTACCCGGGATCATCTCAGCCCCAACTGAGACAGTTTGCACTGAGATGACCGCCCGACACGCCACCAGGCTATTGCCGCTGGTGCCCGAGTTACGGCTCGACCTGGCTGCGCCAGAGGTGGGCGAA
>Ga0209341_10004965_pt1 | contig 12146 bp, 12 predicted proteins | sample RifCSP13_2_FD_184020 | JGI IMG/M metagenome (GOLD analysis project Ga0209341, IMG submission 184020) | Soil microbial communities from Rifle, Colorado - Rifle CSP2_sed 13_2 (SPAdes) (version 2) | ecosystem: Environmental > Terrestrial > Deep subsurface > Rock core/Sediment | place: Rifle...
CTATGGTCGGACCCGGAACGCTGCCGTTATAGCCCCAGGCGTAAATCTCTTTCATCGGATTGATCTGCGTCTTAACAACCTCGGCCGTAAGCCGAAAGACCTTAACGCCGCCCTCCATGGTCCAGGGAAGTTTCGGTACGTCAGGCGTCTGCACGAGTACATTCCCGCCGCTGCTCACTTGGCCGGTATCCTTTTTCGGCGGAGCCTTGGGTTGCGGTTGTGTGGGAACGTGGCCCTCATGTTGTGCGGAGGCGATCTTCGTGCTCGCCAGCAACCCGGCTCCCACAAGTCCGGACTTCTTCAGAAAATTGCGTCTACTGTTACTCATTTTCCTTACTCCTAATGATCTGAAACGTTTCTCAGCAGCGAGCTACGCTTATGGTTTGTCTGAATCGCCAGTCGCCTCGTTCGGTGCTCTCAATTTGAATCCTTCAGTGAACTCTCCGGGCCGGCCGACAGCCTCCAGGCCGCCTGTTAACAGAAAGCCGCGCAGCCCTACGGCGCTCTGATGTAGTTGAATGAGAGCTCTGGCGTACTCAACTTCAACCTGAAAAAGCGTGCGCTGAGCGATGAGCACTTGGGGATAGGCCGCAGCCATTTGCTTGAAGTTCGACAAATACATCTCATAGCCGGACCGCGCCCGCGGTATCACCTGCGTGCGGTACTTCTCGGCCATCTGGACCGCGTTGCGATACTCGCGGAATGATGCGGCGAAGCGCCCGCGGAGCAAGAGTTGAAGGCGTTGCAGCTCCCGTTCAGCGATCGCGAGCTCAGCTTCGGCGGCGGCGATGCCGCCCTGATTACGATTGAAGATGGGAACGTTGATGCCTGCTTGTAAACGCATCTCCGCCCCCTTTCGTTGGTTAGCGAGTGCAGGCACAAACGGCTCAAACCGCTCGTAGTTGTACGCCAGCCCGCCGCTGAGGAAGAGGTCGGGGATGCGTTCGGCACGGGCGCGAACGAGTACAGCTCGCGCGCGCTCCACGGCAGCCTGTGCTGCCCTGATCTCCGGGCTATCGCGCAGGAGTGTGCTGAGTAGTTCCTCCTGATCGAAACCTGCCAATCCTTCTTCCAGGTTGCCCACCAGCCGCGCCGGGCGAAGTTCGGGATTGCCAACCATTGCGCCAAGCGAGCGCCAGACTTCTTCGCGGTCGTTCTTGGCACGGAGCAGATCAATTTCTGCCCTCTCAATCTCGATCTCGATTTCGAGGTAGTCGGGGCGATCGGCTTGGCCGACGTTATAAAGCTCGTTGGTAATCTCCCCCGCCTCACGTGTGAGGTTTCCCAGTTCGATCCGCAGGTCAATCAGTCGCTGTGCTCCCAAAGCGTCGTAATAGAGCATGCGAACAGAGTTAATGACGCGCTGCCGCTGCGTCTGCGCAATCGACTCGGCCTGCTCGGTCTCCCGTGCGAAGACACGCTTGGCCTTGCTGAGCTTTCCGCCCAACGGGATGGTTTGTTCGACAAAAACGCCGTGCTCACTAGTCTCCTTTGGAGCGCGGAAAACGAATTCTTCAGCGAAATAGCCGATGATTGGATTCGGAAAGAGTCCAGCTTGCCGCCGCCGGCCTTGCGACACGCGGATCGATGCGTCCGCCTGGGCCAACGTCGGATTTCTTTCCAGGGCCATACGCTCAAGATCTTCGAGTCGAATTATTGGCCCATCTGGCAAGTCGTCGCGCAACACCGGCCTTGGTTCCTGCTGCGGCTGAACAGTTGTCGACGGTGACATTGTCGGCATCGGCATACTCGGCATCATTTCGGCAGGCGGACTTGGTGAAGGAGTCGGCGACGGCGAACCAGCCGGCATCGGCATACCGGGCGTTATTTCATGAGGCGGACTTGGCGAGGGAGATGGCGCAGGAGATTGCGTTGACGGACTCGGAGTTTTCACACCCGGCTTCTTGCTTGCGGGTCGCCGCGCTTTGGGACGTGGTTTCCTCTTTCTCGGCGCACTTTTCGCTTTCGGTTTCGCAGCAGGCATCTTGCTCATGTCATGCCCCTCATGCTGCGGCAACGCGCTCACGCTAAACGCGAACGCGAGAGCCAGCGCTCCGAATGCTCGCAGCGAGTTCCTTCTGTTACTAAACCGATTCATGATCTCCCCTTTACAGGTTCGCCACAGCGAACGCAGGCAGTGTTTGAAATAGAGAATGAAAGAGATAGACGACAACACAAGCTATTGCCTGTGCCAGCATCACGAGTGGATTTGACTGAAGGGACTAAATGCGGAAGATGTTGATGAGGATATACCTGGAGCTCTGCTCGCCAGGTGGTCCATGCGCTCTCGAGGCCAAGAGCGCAACGGGAGATGCAGCAACTGTGACAACTCTCGAGAACGTGAGCGGAATGGCCAGATCACCGGAGCGTTTCGAGGCTTCCGCATCTCTCAATGACACGGCGTTAGAAGTCGTCCGCGAATGGACTGCGCAGTGCGTACACTCTCCAGTGGGCTGGCCCAGAGCAATTCCATCGGAGTTCTGTTCTGTCCCCGTTCTCTCTTTCGACGGCGTCTGCATGTGACCCATGTCTTCATGTGACATTGAGGGTTCTGCGAGTTGGCTCTCACAGGAAGCCATCGACGAGCGAAGATGCGGACAAAGAGAGGCAATCAGGAAGTTGCCTCCCTGACTAAAGAGCAGTGCGACTGCCAGAACAGTGGTTGCTGCGAACCGCTTATGCATGGTCACCGCGGCTAAGATGCCCAAAACCTTCTTGAGGGATGGCTGACTATAACACGAGCTCGATTCGGGCCCCAAGTGATTTCTGTGGGTGATTAAGCCGCGCGCGATGGCTGATTCGGGGACATCCACTTCAAAGCCCTGGAGAAGTGTTAAAAAGTGCTGACCTAATCTGTAATCGAACGCAATAACTGGCGCTGATCAGTGCCGCGCTCGGCGATGCCGATGAAGCATTCGACTGCCTCAGTCATACTTTAGCTGCGCGCGACGAGAGCATGCCGCTGCTAAAGATTGGTCCAAGGATGGATGGCTTGCGGCCGATCCTCGCTTTGCTGAGTTGTTGCGGCGACCAGGACTGTAGCAGTGACTTTTAATTCCTTAGACGAACTACGACAGGAGTCAAGATTGTCACTAGACTCGTATTCGCTTTGCTTCTGCCATTCCCGAGTTAACATCGTTGAATGTAGTCCCATCGGGAAAGATAACATCCAGCGTAAATCGCCCGGTCCATCTATTCCTTGAAACGAGCTCTATCCTGAACCGAACCCTTAGGGTAACCAAGAGGGGAGCTTCGACGGAGCTAGGGTCACTCTGATACGGTTCTTTGCACACTGCTCTCACGGAAGGGTAGGGTGATTGTTCGTTCGTAAGACAGGAATTGCTCATTGAAGATACCACTTTCGCTGTGAATCAGGTCTTAATCTCTCTAAAAGGAGGATGACAGATCTTCTCACGAAAGCTTTTCTCAACGACCCTCGGACTCGTTCTCGTTCTTTCCTGCGTTGCGGCCGTGTTGGGCCAACTTGGTACTGCGAGAATCAGCGGTCAGGTCTTAGATACAAACGGAGCAGCCGTTCCCAGCGCTCGCGTCGTCGTGAAGAACAAGGCTACTGGACAAACACGCGAAACAACTACAAGCGGCGAGGGGACGTATACATTCCAAAACCTGCCGCCAGCAACTTATGAGATCAGAGTTGAAGCTACCAACTTTGCTCAAGCTGTTGTCGAAACCGTCACGCTTAACGTCGGTGAAGTTCCGGCCATCAACGTTACCGTCAGCCCTGCCGGTGCTCAGGCGACGGTTGTGATCACTCCCGCCGATGTTCTTAACGTGGACACGAATACTTCTCAGGTAGCTGGCGTAATCAATGAGCGCACGCTCACAAATCTCCCGCTTAATGGTCGAAACTTTCTGGACCTGGCATTTCTTATTCCCGGAAATGCACCTGCAGCCAATTATGACCCAACCAAGACCACGACCATTGAGGTCTCGTCAGCCGGCCAACTGGGACGAGGTGGAAATATCGCAGTCAATGGTGCCGATAATAATGACGACGTAGTTGGTGGAACGCTGCAGAATTTTCCGCAGGACGCATCGGCGAGTTTCAGATTGCTACCAATCGCTTCAGGGCCGAAATTGGTCGCTCAGCCTCGTCCGCGATCAATATCGTTACAAAAGGTGGTTCGAACAGTTTCATGGGTCAGGTGCATTCTTCTTTCGCAACAGCCCGCTGTCAGCCATACTGCCGACGCTCGACCGGGATCTAGTGCGCACTGCAGGTAGGCCGCCCTTTGATCGCGAACAGTATGCAGCATCAATCGGCGGACCCATTAAACGCGACCGCGCATGGTTCTTTGCTACGTTTGAATATCGCAATCAGGATGGTGTGGTGATCACAGAAGTCCGTGATCTCACTGCGGGCCGCGTCGTGACCAGTTTTTCACCAGTGCCACTTAATGATTTCCTATTCACAGGACGCGGCGATTGGCAAACCGGCGAAAACGATCGAATGGCATTTCGCTTTTCTGCGCAACGAGAAGACGATGTGGATCGGGGCAGTCTGCGGCGGCCTATCGGCACGGTGGACAACCGGCAACACTCCTTCAATAAGTACTACTCCTTCGTATACAGAGGTATTCAGCCTTTTAATGTCACAAATGTTCGTGGCGTGAACAATGTGAACTTCTCCGGCTTTCAAAACACACTGCTCCGCGATAGCGCGAATAGTGCCGACGCCGGATTCTTACGTTCGTCAAGGTTTGGGTCTGCTATCCAGACTGCAGGAGGCGTGTTCGGCACCGGCCACGCGCGTTTCAATTTGCCGTACGCGTCAATTACTGAGGGTGGCACAGACATCTCCTGTTTGCCTGTGCCCTTCATCTATAAGAGCTAATATTCGCCGCTGCCGTGCGCACGCGTGAGGGTTTGCCGAATTCCGTCCAGGCAAAATGCACTTCGTCGCCGAGTCGAGCCATCCGTGGGAAGCCGCTGGAACGTGAAATGTCGGTTAGGGCGATCACCGACACTGGACCCAGTGAACCGTCGGGTCGGATCCGGCGCACTTTGATCGCGCCACCCTCTGCTGTGCCGGACATCCAGCATACAAGTGCGGAGCCGTCAGGCAACAGTAAGGTATCAACACGCCCGATGGCTTCACCGTCGTCTACCTGGATGGAACCACCGAACGTCGCTCCAGCATCGCCGGAAAACGCGACCTTCACACACGGCTGATCACCGCCTTCCGTGAACCAGGCCACCGCCACGCGCCGAACATCGGCAGCAATCGATGGGCCATTCACTGGGCATCCGTTGATCTCCCAGTTATCCGAATGCACCGGGCGAGGCGCGCCCCAAGTGCCGTCGTCCTGTCTTACCGAATAGATATCTCGGACCTCAGTTTGGGAGCGGTCACGGTAAACTGCTATGGCGCCTTCGCTAGTGAGCGCGGCTGAAGTCTGGCAGCACTCGCATACACGCTCATCGAGTTGTGCCTCGTCCGAGAGTTTGCCGTCCGCATCGACAGCGACGTATCGCAAGGTCATGCTCTCAGACGAAGGGGTATCCTCGTCCCCTTCATCCTTCATATTCTTCATATTACGACCGTCGAGCCATACAGTGCCCACGCGCCCGTCAGGGAGTGGTATCAGCGAGACGAACCCGTGCTCAGTTTGTGTATTATCCAAATGAGGAACGATGGGCTTACCCCAGGTCTTGCCGCCATCCTTCGATCTGGCGATGTTCACGTTGTACGCGTAAGTGCCTGTCCCGCTCTTCACGAGCCAGTGTGCAGCCAGCGAGCCATCTTGCAACGAGATGACTGATGGAAAGTCCGCCCAGTTGACGAACCAGTTCTCACCTTGGGCAACGGTGCGCGCTTCAGACCAACCGTTTCCGTCCCGTGTTGAGGTTCGTAAGGCATAACGATTGGCGCCAGTCTTTTCTACCCAGCTAAGGATGATTCGCCCATCGTGAGTCGCGTTTAGTTCGGGCTCGCGGCTGTCTCCGTCTGTGGGAGACTCGCTCGCGCGGATGACTAGTGCTTGATCCGATGCGGGAACCGAGCTCGAAGCACTCTGAGAAGATGAAGATTCGGGAGTGCTTCGGCTACATCCGAAAACGAGAAACCCAAGTAGTACCACTGAACAGACTCGAACCTCGCTCAATGCTTTCATACTGCGCGATGGTCTCCTTTGTTGGATTCAAAGCCTAACGGGGAAAAACCTTAATATCATTGCCTCACGGTATCACAAAACCGGTGAATGCAAATTCTACTTCCTGTTGTTTTACCGAGTCGTTCGCAGGCTACTTTCAGAGGCGACGCTTAGCCTCCTTATTTAAGCGTACACACCCCGAAGCAGGAGTAGTCGGCCTTGACGGTGATCCTAAGATTCTCGGAATTGCGAAAAAGAAGGCGGATCAGGCGGGTCTCGACATCACTCTCGACGAAGGAATGAGTTTCGATCTGCCGTACCCTGCCGCGTCTTTTGACCGGGTGGTCTCAAGCCTGGTTTTCCATCACTTAAATCGAGATAACAAGGTAACCACCTTGGGCGAAGTGCATCGGGTGCTCCGCGCTGGTGGTGAGTTACACGTTGCCGATTTCGGCAAGCCTCAGAATCTGTTGATGCGTGTCGCATCCTTCCCTTGGCAAGTGTTCGATGGATTTGAGACAACGGCAGACAATGTAAAGGGGTTCCTACCGGACCTTATGCGCCACGCTGGATTCGTTGAAGTGGCTGAGCCAGCTCGCTATATGACTCTGTTCGGCACGCTCTGTTTGTACGCTGCTCGCAAAGCCTAGTTTAGTCCTGATAATAAAGGAGAAGATTATCGAGAAAATCGACAATCCGCTGTCGCTCATCCCATAATGCTTTGATAGAGATTCCTAGAAGAAACGCTAACACGAGCGGACCGACTTTGAAAATTAGCTTCTTCATTCGGATTCGCATGACACCAACCGATCACTTTGCCGGCGCATAATAGCGTTGGGCTTTTATTGGGCGGTTTTGAGGGACAAGAGGGACAGCAGGGACGCAAGACAGAATCTTCTAAGCCTTTGCAAACACAAGAAGTAGCGGTGTAGACTGCATTTCCTTAAAACATGCGCCCGCTTGGCTCAGAAATTGGGCTCACTCATGCAAATTGTTTATCTAAAAGACTTACGGCCCCGCTGAAAATGCGTTGGGGACTTTTTGGGGACTGCCTCTCTGAGTTTTCGGTTTCATCATCTCTCTATCAACCGGTCCGCCCTGGAAGACTCCAACCGCTTGATGCGCTCGTACTCGGGAGCGGTCCTCTACGCAGGCATCCCATGTTCGACCGTTTCAGCGCGTCGCACTGATCCTCACTTCCACTCGTGAACCGAGCCGATTCATGATCGATATCAGGCGATCAACAGTGAACCGCCCGAGATCCGCGTTGCGGATGCGCGAGAAGTCAGCTGCCGCAATGCCGGTGCGGCCCTGCGCACCGCGAACGCTTAGCTCGTCACGGTCGAGCACTTTGATGATCTCGGCGGCCAGAATTGCCTTGAACCGATCGGCATCGGCATGCTTGTGTCCCAGGTCGCGAAAAACATTTCCGCTTCCCTTTACTATCTCTGGTTTCTTGGTCTTCATCGCAACATCTCCTTCAGGCTCTTCAAGCGGTCGCGTGTTGTCATAATTGACAGCACCTGTCAATTTTACGGGTAGTTCCAGTTAAAAACTAACTTCTGGACCCTAGACCTGGCTTCAGAGTCTATACTCTCGTGTTAGAGATCGTGCGTTCGAATCCCATCTGCTCCACAGAACGCGCCTATTAGCAGTTACTCAGCCCGCTTGTCCTATTGCTCCATTTTCCAAATGCCAATATGTGGCCAGTTTTCTGGGCCGTATTGAAGCATTTGAAATGCCCGTTGACCTAGCAGGCGTCCGCATTCGCAATGCGGAGGCCAGGGGTTCGATCCCCCTCTGCTCCACCAATAACTCACGTCACTCCAATAACTTAAGCGAACGTATCCAAGTTGGTCCATTTTCTCATGTGGCCAATATGTGGACAGAAATAACCGCACTCGATGGTACCGAACCGTAGACAATGGGAAAGAATAGTAAACAGACGAATCATGGCTGGCCCCAACGCAGTGAAGCATTACAACTTAGATCTTTTGTGAGTAATGCGGAGGGCTGGCGTTCCCTGCGATCCCCTTCAACAACTGGCGGGGCGGCTAGGCAGTACAAACGAGTGGTGATCATTCGCCATCAAGCGTTCTCGGTGGGTCAAACCTGTGGGTCCTGAGCTGGAGTGGCAACCTCACTAGTTCATCGACAGTAACGGGCGTCGTTATTTGGTCCTAATACCAGGGTGTGCGCTCAGAGTCGGCTCCTTAACCGTTGCTCCATAGTTAGGTTATTCGGTCGGTAAATTCATGCGGTGGAGTAACTTCTTCCAGCGAGGGTCGGAGTGTAGACTCTCAAGAGGCGGCTCTACCTTGAGGGGGGTAATGAGTTGATGTTCCTCAACCGCCTTCTCCAGAATCCTGAATGCCTCATCCTTATCGCCTAGCACCACGTAAACACCGGCAATAATATAAGGGTTCGCCTTCAACCCTTTGATCATCTGTCTTGCTTCTCGGTGTCTGCCCATCAGCGCGTAGACGCGCGCGATCCCGGCGTGAGGATATCCGCCTTTAGGTATCGCCTCTCCTGATTTCTGATACGCAGCAATCGCTTCATCATACCTGCCCAGTTGTGCGTAGACGTCGCCGAGGCGGTAATTCGGCGTAAGGCTTCCAGGCTCCAGCTCAACCGCGCGCAGAAGATGAGGCAATGCTTCCTCGTATCTGTGCGCGCGGTAAAGAAAACGGCCTAAAGCTGAGTGAGTCGCCGACGATACCGGATCGAGTTGCACGATAATCTGGCCTTCACGAATTGCTTCGTCAAGTCGCGCCAGGTGCATGAGTAAGTAGCCATAGTCGGTATGCACATCAAGGCTGCCGGGGTCTAGCTCCAGTGCCCGCCTGCACTCCTGCTCAGCGCCCGCCCAGTCCCAGTCATAATGCTGTTTGATACTAGCCAGCGAGAGATGCGCGTCGGCAAGCTGCTCATCCAACTCAATCGCCTTCAAGGTTGCGGCCCGCGCTGGCGACTCGGCTTCTTTGAAGTCCACTGTTCCAGACAGACCTCGGCGCACCCACGTATTAGACAGCCCGGCATGAGCCGCAGCGTAATCCGGGGCAATCTCTATAGCCCGCTCGAAGTATTCTATTGCCAGTTTCCAGCCCTGTTCATTGTCCTTGCTGAAATGATACCGACCGAGCAGGTAAGCTTCGTGTGCTTCAGGATTGACGCTGCGCGCCGAAGCAAGCAGCGCACGCTCCCCAGCCGTTACCTGGACGCGTATCTCATCCGCCACTCTGCGTGCTACTTCGCTTTCAAGCTTAAGTACATCCGTCAGGTCCCGCTCGTAATCGCGCGCCCACAGATGCGCATCGGTTGCCCCGTGTATCAACTGCACAGTCACCCGCACACGTTCGCTCGCACGCTGCACAGAGCCTGTTATCACCGCATCCACGCTCAACTCCCGCGCGATCTCAGGCAGCGACTTCTGATTCCCCTTAAAGCGCATTACGGAATTGCGCGAGATGACTCGGAGTGCGCGAATCCGCGCCAGATTGTTAATTAGCGATTCCGTCATCCCGTCGGCGAAGTATTCCTGCGCCGGGTCTCCCGACAAATTCTCAAGTGGCAGCACTGCGATTGAACGAATCGCCGGTGGCGCAGGGTTGTGATTCCTATTCGTAATTAACAAGAGAACAACTGTGGTGATCGCTATAAAGAGCCCTGCGCAGAGTGCCAGGACTGGCAAGCTCACTCTCCACTTCGATCCACTCTTTACCTCGCTGACCAGCGAAGAAGCCTTTTGCATGGCAGCCGATTCAAGCGAGGCTTCGACGGCCAACGCGCTCGTTGGCTGTTGTTCAATCAAAACATGCGATCTTGTACGTTCCTCAAGAATCAGATCACTATTTTCATCTCCTATCTCACGCACGCTCGCAACAAAGCGATAGCCTCGCCAGGGGATCGTCTCTATGTATTGATGATGGTCGGGCCTTTCGCCAAGGGCTTTCCGCAGCACGGAAATGTTTCTTGTGAGGTTGGCTTCTTCGACCACAGTGTCAGCCCAGACCTGACTCATTACTTCATCTTTGCTAAGGATGTGTCCGGAGTTTTCGACCAGTACAAGAAGGGTGTCAAAGACTTTCGGCGTGAGCGGCACTATCTCGCGGTCTCGCAGCAGGAGGCGCTCCACCGCGTCAATGCGAAACGCGCCGAACTCGTAATACTGCCTTGCTCGCCGAATCATAACCGCTTTTCGATATGTTCTTAGGACTTTTATAGAAACTTTATAGAACTCTCGAAGGACTTTCAATCAGCTTCGGGATATTTTTCGCCGCGACATGGGCCAGCGATGTCGAGATTAACAGTTGAGGTGCCGCGTCCATGTTAGCCAAAACAATAGTCTGTTGCAACAGGATTTAAGCCGGAATGAAGACCAGAACTAAAACAGAGATCACCGTCGAGACGCAGCGAATTCTCACAATAAAAGGAGGCAGCCGATATAGGCTCGCCGGGTGCGAAAAGTGCGGCAAGCAGGTGCGAATGGTAACTGCGGATGAGGCGGCAATCCTGGCCGGCGTTAGCCCGCGCTCGATCTATCAACTGATAGAGGCACGAGAGCTTCACTTCGTAGAAACGCCCGACCAAGTGGTCTTTGTCTGCCTTAACTCGCTTGGGAATCGGATGTAAAACCGGCGCTGCGACAGGTTCCAGACCGATCTTTAGCGCCACATTCAAACACAGGAGAGATGATCATGAACGCAAGGACCAGAACAGTTATGACGCTCGTATCCGTCATGTTGATCTTGGGTTTGTTCGCCCTCGAACAATCAACATCAGCCCAATCACTGGATAGCAATTGCAAAAAACTTAAGGGCACTTCGGTCCAAGTTTTTGACCCCGACACCGGGATTGTGTCCGGAACAGTCACAAACGCCCGTATTCTCCACGGAACGTTGGAAGATGTCATCAACTCTGACGCTGGTTTCGCCTTTACGCCTGACCCGAACGTAGTTACTTTCCTTTCCGATCTAACTATCACTACTGTTAACGGGCAATTAAAGGCCAGCCCTCTAACTGCTTTCAATTTTGAAACGGGATTTTGGTCCGAATTTGGGAATATCAATCCCAATGCTAGCACCGGCAGATTTGCCGGAGCAACGGGCGTGATTTTCTTCAGCGGCAAAACAATCGGCAACATTGACACGGGACCATTCGAAGCGAAAATCACAGGTGAAATCTGTTTCGCGAATGAGCAGTAGTTGTGACTGTAGCGATGCGCTGCACGGTAATTTAAATATCGGGCTGCGTCGCTTCAGGTTAACGGGCGGTGGTTCAAGTCGGATAGGTGCAAGTTGGCCAATTACGAGACTGCGGCTGTGTGGTCTCATCACCGGATTGCCCAAGCGGTCATTGGAGAAGAGCACGGATCAGCGCATCTCTCAAGTTTCAATTCTTCCTTTGGTAACCCACCCATAGGGCATAAACCCACTGACGACGTTCTGCGACGAGCACGTGCTCAATTCGTCAAAACCGCATTGCCACATCTTTATTAGACTCGTTGACTAAAAGGTACTGAGACAATACGGGAAGCTACACCAATAGAAACGGATGCATTTCAACCCTTGTCTGTCACGCCAAATTTCAACTGGCCAATATGTGGACAAAAATAACAGCAGAGGGCGTATACGCGATGCTAAGGAATGGGAAAGAATGTGAAAACCCTTGAATTCCTTCGGTGGCTGCAACTTTCGACAAGGCAATAACTTACGTTTTTGCCGAGAGTCTAATTCGCAATGCGGAGGTCAGGGCTAAACTCTTCACCAGTGCGTCAGGACACTCTGTTCGAGCGACCAAAGTAGGCGGTCTTTTGAAATTGATATCCCGATAAAGGTGTAGCCACCTACCTACTTCGGTAAACTTCTGGCGATGAAAGAGTGCACCTACGCCTAGTGCAAGCGGGCACAGATCGTTTAAGATGCGCACATTCGCGGCAAGATTTGCACTAATTTCGTGATCCAACAATCCACGTAAACTATTGATAGTACAGCGATTATCGCCCGCTTGGCTCAGCAACTTAACACTCGC
>Ga0209341_10004967_pt1 | contig 12144 bp, 12 predicted proteins | sample RifCSP13_2_FD_184020 | JGI IMG/M metagenome (GOLD analysis project Ga0209341, IMG submission 184020) | Soil microbial communities from Rifle, Colorado - Rifle CSP2_sed 13_2 (SPAdes) (version 2) | ecosystem: Environmental > Terrestrial > Deep subsurface > Rock core/Sediment | place: Rifle...
AAGCTCGCTTTGTTTTGGCGTATATGCAACACCGCCGGGGAAAAGAGATATAGGGTGTATATGACGTCCTGCGATAGTATAGCATATCTCATTTGCAAGCTTTTTAAGCCTCAGTCCGAGCTTTACAACATCAGGATGAGTCTCTGCCAGGGGGACGATGCTTCCCACGCGGAAAAAATCAGGCAAGACAAGAAAATAGAGATGCAGGATATGGCTCTGCAGCATCTCCCCATGAAAGGCGAGCTTTCGTAAAAGAGTTGCCTGCTTTGAAATGGTTATACCCATGGCGTCTTCAATCGCCTTGAGCGAGGCCGATGTATGGCTTACAGCGCATATCCCGCATATCCTTGACATGATATGCTGCGCCTCATCATACTTTCTGCCTCTCAGCATTGCCTCAAAAAACCGCGGAGACTCCACAATCTCGAGACGAAGCTCTTTAATCACCCCTTTTTTAATGTCAATGACAATATTGCCGTGCCCTTCAACACGGGTAATGTGGTGGATGTCTATTTTAATATTTTTGTGCATAAGAGGTTTATATGAGTATTAAATGACTCTGTTTGTTCTGCCTGTAAGGGTCTGAAGGCAGCCATCATGTCTTTTCGTATGCCTTTATGAAATCGTCTCTTGAAATGCCAGCTTGCGTGCAAATTGTTCTTAATGTGGAAGCCTTTATTTTGGGATGATTTGGCATGGTCAAAGGAGTTTTACTACCATCAGGGTTCTCCCGCACCATTGAGATATGTTCTTTTTCACGAACGATACGGAAGCCTAAGATTTCCAATGCTTTTACGACTTTCCGCTTTGTGGCGTCAACTGGAAACTTAGGCATTTAAGCATCTACCCCTGTTTCGGCAACAAATGCCTCAAGGATAGGTGGTTCAATATCAAGGCCTTCTTCTCCAAAAGTCTCTATATGAAAACGGATTGCGGATTTAACATCCGCCAAGGCCTCTTCGTATGTATCACCCTGGCCAACTACAATACCTTTGATTCCTAAAGGATATGCAACATAGCCATCAGGGTGTTTTTCCACTATTATCTTATATTGTTTCATGCCATCTCCTTTGATTTCCTTTTGATTGAATTATATAACAAAAAAATGATTTGTTCATCATTTTTAAATGTCGCCTAACGTGATTGGTGTTTGTGAAGTCCCGCCTTTGGCGGGATTTGGGCGAATGAAGTGAGTCACAAACACTCTGTTATCTGCCGTTACGGGTATATTCCTTTTTAATGGGCGATGTTATCCCATTTTTCTTTTTAACCTCTAAATAACCGTTATTTATTGTTTGGTCTCGCTATATGCATTGTCGCATACTTTGCCATTGCCGTCAAAATCCACTATCAGTGCGGCACTGATGGTTTTTGCCCCTCCGTAAGATGAATATGCATGAACATATGTCCACCGCTCCACACAACCAGCCGGATGTCCTTGTAAAGGAGCTGTTACCTGATAAGGTTCGCCGAACCACTCTCGGATATGGACTTTAGTGTGAACGCCTTTTTTGATGTCATTCACGTGTGTCCTGTCAAATTGTTTGCCTGCTGAAGCGCAGGCAAATATCACCATGGCTGCTACTGCCAATAAACAGATTCTCACATATGCCTTCATCTTAGCCTCCTTGGTATAATCCTCACCTATAGATTAGGTAGGAAGTTTGTGGTAGTTTAATAAAAGTCTTTTAAGCAGGAAAGACGGTTTGCTTTCCTCCTTATGGTCTCTCTTAGAGAGGCACCATTGTTCTATTTTTAACATTATTATTTCTCCCTTCCTTTGCCTGCAATGGCAGTTAACGGTTGAGTGCTTGAGAAAGGCGAAGCCTATGGGTGTTAACCTCAAGCTTTCTGTTATCTGCCGTTGCGGGCAGGGAATTATAAAAGTTTCTTGAATTCTTCAATATTAAGTCCAGCATCTTTTACAATACCTGCCATTGTAAAGGCATCAACAGGATTTGCTCTCGGGATAGTGATAATCCTTTCGCCGTTTGTCATTGTGATATGTTTACTTTCCCTTGCTATTCTGAAACCTGCTTTTTGAAATGCTTTCACTGCCCGCTGGTGATTTATCCCTGATAATTTAGGCATAGGCTACTTCTACATAACGAGACTCTTTGTCTTTGCTTAGTTCCTCAACAGTCCTTAAATATGACTGTATAGCATCTTTAATGTTTTCCAATGCCTCTTCTTCTGTTTTCCCTTGAGACCAGCAGCCGGGCAAGCCAGGCACCCAAACAGAAAAACCTTCCTCTGTTTTTTTGAGATTTACTTTATATTTCATAAACACCTCCATATGTTTTCTAAGCTTTTGAGCTATTTTACCTCAAAAATACTGATTTTGCTTATCAAAAATATAACATGGAAGATAAAGTTTTTGGTGTGTTGTTAACCTCAAACACCCTATTATCTGCCGCTGCCAGCAATCTTAAAGTAAATCCATCCAATTTTTCTTCAAATGCTAAAAAGCAAGACCTGACCCTATGCCCCTCGGATTTCGTCTAACGTTGGTGCATATGACATAGCCGGGTTAGGAGCTAAAGCCAAATGACCGTAGGAAATGGCTTTAGCGACTTGGTGCGTTTCTGTCCCACGTGGCCTGACTAAATTAAGAAACTAAAACTACAACGCAACCCCAAACCGCGGCTATAGCATATGCACACTGTTGGGCGCAGTTGAATTTATATAACATAGTCTCTTGTCAAAATTTTCTCTATAGTCAAATCTTTCTCCATTGTTGTCTTATTGAAAATGTGGCCTACCGGTTCCCAGTTAATATACGCTATTTTAGGATTGCCTTTACTTTCTCTCTCTTTATTTAGATGTCTTCTATATTGTTTTTCTACTTCTTCGAATCTTTTAAATATCTTGTCAAAGCAATAGCTTTCAATTTCAAGTATTTTACTACAGTAGTCTAAAGTCTCTTCCTTCTTTGCAATTTGTCCTTTGTGAATAATATTATTTCTAAAGTTTCTGTCTTTGTCCGATAATGAAGGTGGATTTTTTTTGAACATAGCTGTAAAGAAAATGACAAATGCTCCATATTGTCTTTCAGATTGATTCCTAACTTCTTTCCATGAATCATCAGTCAATAAATGGTCGCCAGTATGTCCTAGAATGAATGACTTTAGAAAATGCTCGTGAAACCTTTCTAGCGATGCTGTCATGGACCTAACTGTTTCGCAATAATATCCATCCTTAAATGACTGAATTCCTATACTGAATAAAATTTCATAAAGGGGTAGCGAGGTCATAAAGTTTATGTCGTGTCCATTTGGACATTTCCCCGAGTATATACCTTCTTCGTTAAATTGAAATTCAGTTATTGTTGTCGGAGGATGACAATGAGAACAGTTGTTAAATTTAATTTTCATAATTTAGTTGCGCCCAACTTGTTCATAGACGAACTACTTCGCTTTTTGTCCTGTTTTGGCAGGATAGACGAAGTATTTCGTCTATCCCACCTCTGGCTGTAGTCTCAGAATCCCATTCTTTACCCCGTAAATTCCCTTTAGCCCCTATATTGATTCCAACGAGAAGGGTTGCAGATGCAAGGCAGAGCAAAGCTTTAAGTGAGGCATACTTTTGTAGTATGTTGAGCGCAGAAGCTGCAGCGATAACGCAGCAGATGCGCCCTTATCGTTGGAATCAGGTTTTCTCCTTATGCCTCTCCCACCCTCCATATAAATCAAACTTACTCAATACACCTTCTGCTGTCAATCCGTATCTTTTCAATGTCTCCTCATGCGCCTCTATATTCGGGTCATCCACAAGCCCTCTGCACCCCCAGCAGATGCAGCCGTAGGTGACGCAGATTGCAGAACAGCCTGCCCTTGTAACCGGGCCGACGCAGGTCATGCCTTTTTCAAATACGCAGATATTTCCTGCCAGCTTGCAGTCAACGCACACAGGGTAGTTGGGAATCTCAGGTTTTTTGCCCAAAAGGAGTGATTTGAGAACATCAAGGAATTCTGACTTTGTTATGGGGCAGCCGTGGATGTAATAGTCAACAGGGATTACAGCGTCAATCGGTCTTGCGGGTATTGTATCAAGGTGCTTGTATTTTTTTGCCTTGTCTCCATAGACAAGCTTTTGCACCTCTTGCATAGGAAATCTGTTTTTAAGGCAGTTGAGTCCTCCTGTTGATGAGCATGCGCCGAGAGCAACAACAATCTTTGCCTTTTCCCGTATCTTTTTAACCTCGTTTATTTCGTGTTGTCTGCTGATGCTTCCTTCTATAAATGCGATTTCATAATCATCCCTTTTTTCATCAATAGCCTCCCTGAAATTCACAATATCAACAAGCCCAAGCATAACAGGAAGCTCATCCTCGCAGGAAAGCACTTGAAGCTGACATCCTTCACAGCAGGTGAAGGAGAAGAAGGCGACTTTGGGTTTTTGTTTTATTTTCATAAGTGGCGGCTTTGTAAAAAGTCCATCTGCTGTGTTGTTCACGCTCAAAAATTATTTTTTTCTAACCCCTATCCCCTAATCTCTAACCCCTGTCTCTAAATTGCTTCCCTCAAATACCTTATATCGCTTAATCTGAACACCGGCCCTTCCTGGCATACATACACGGAATTTATCTGACAGTGGCCGCATTTGCCGAGCCCGCACTTCATCCTTCTTTCCAGAGAGACATATATATCATGACCTGAAATGCGCTTGTCGCCGAGGCTCATGATTACATATTTATACATAATCGGCGGTCCGACTACTATGGCAGAGGTCTTTGTCTCATCAATCTTGAGCGGAGGCATGAGTGTTGTTACAACGCCTGTATGCCCTTTCCATTCAGGGTGCGGCTTATCAATTGTAATTTGGATGCTGATATTCCCGCTTCCTTCCCACTGGGACATCTCGTCTTTAAATAGTATCTCGTCAGGGTTTTTCACGCCGTAAAGGAGATTTATCTTTCCGAATGTCAGGCGCGTATTCAAAACTGTTTTTATCAGAGACCTCATTGGCACAAGGCCAATGCCGCCTGCGATGAAAAGCAGGTCTTTACCCTTTATCTCTTCTACTGGGAATGGCTTTCCATAAGGCCCGCGTATCCACAGCCTGTCTCCCTTTGTGAGCCTGTGCAAGGCATTTGTAAGATTGCCGACTGCCCTTACACAGATTTCAAATGTATTTTTTTTGCTTGGCGGCGACGATATGGATATTGGAGCCTCGCCGTAGCCCGGGATGGATAGCATTATGAACTGTCCTGGTGAATGGCCGAGGCTCTTATTGTCCTCAATGGCTATCTTGAAAAGCCTTTCTTTTTCTGTAAGCCTTGCAACGCCGTCTATTCGTGCAAGCCTTGATATGTAAGGGGATGAAATGTCAAAAACAGAAGATGAGAGGTTGAGAGGTTGAGAGGTTGAGGTTATCCTCTTATCCCCTTCTTTCTTTTGCTCAACCTCTGTCTTTGTTTGACTCTTCAATGAGTTCATTTGTAACCTCTACGATATTTATATTTACCAGACACGTCCTGCTGCACCTGCCGCATCCTACACAGAAAAGTCCGCCGAATTTATCCACCTGATACTGAAACTTCCTGTTGAATCTGTGTCTGAGCCTTTCTGCCCTTGTTTTTCTGAAATTATGCCCGCCTGCGACCTTTGCAAAATCCTCAAGAAGACATCCGTCCCACACCCGGTACCTTTCTGTTTCCGCTGTATTCAGATTAATATCATCCCTCACATCAAAGCAGTAGCAGGTAGGACAGACAAGATTGCAGGAACCGCACCCATAACAGATTTTGCCTATCTTTTCCCACACAGGACTGTTATAGCTGCCGGAGTAGATTAGCGGCAGGGTGGATGCCTCGGCATTCAGAGACGCCACAAATGATTCCATCTTTTTCTTTTTAAAATAAGCTATTTTTGAGATTTCTCTAATGGTTGCCTTTCTGGTCTTGCTATATTTGGAGAGCAGTTCTTTACCCCGCTGTGTCCCAATTTCTATTACAAAACCAGCGCCAATGTCGTTAATGAAAAGGTCAAACCCGGATTCCACGGTCATTGTATTCACACTTCTGCAGAAGCAGTGCTTATCTGGTATGCAGTCAATGCCTATTATAAGTGTCTTATCTCTTCTCTTTAGGTAGTTTGAATCCGGTGTTCCATAAGCAAATACCCTGTCAAGGAGTCTTATGGCATGGATGTCGCAGGGATGGATACCGAAGAGCACCTGGTCATGCGCCTCAGTAACAGGCTCTATAGATGTTTTATTCTCTGAGTTGTTGTTGCGGAATTTTAAAAGTGTTTCCCTTGGTGGAAACAGATATTGTTTTGGCGAGAGGGGGGTAGGGGTATGGAGCAGGTTCAGGTCGGATGGCGAGGCAATCTCGCCATAAACAAGGAAACCGTCTTTCTTGACAGGACCGTAAACCTTGAATTCCTTAAGCAGGCCTGTTACAAAGATGGCTATCCCTTTTTTGGGGAGGAATCTGAATTCCATAGCACCTGCATCTTACTGCCTACTGCTTTTTATTCCTTTTCCTGCTTTTTGAAATTATATGATAAAACTGTGCCGTCCTTCATGACAATTTCAAGGGTCGCTGTTGTTGTAGTGCTGCCCCTTTCATTGATTATCAGTCCTTTGAGGTATGTTGGTGTTTTCTTCTCCTTATAAGTATAAGTCAGGACCTCTGTCCCGTCTTCCTTCTGCTCCACATTTGTCGGGTTACCAAAGGCATCAATAATATTATCTTTTGTTGTTACACCCGGCTTTATCTCCTCAACCTGTTCCTTGGTTATTTTATAGCCCTCTGAGGTTGCCTTCATGGTAGTGCATGCCGCAAGTGTTGTCAGAATAGACAAGATTGCAAAATAGCGTCTCATATACCCCCTCGTAATTAAATTTCCTATTTCTTAATTCCTAATTCCTAATTCTTAATTCTCTCTTCACGCCATTTCCACAGCATCCCTGGATTTGTTTTTCACGCGATACATTGCCTGGTCAGCCTTGTGAATCAGTTCTAATATGTCATTTGCATCGTCCGGCAGGGATGCAACGCCAAAGCTGGCTGTCAGGGAAAGGTTTAACCCTTCCTCCTTCAGGAAGACATGCTCGCTTATTGTCTTTCGCATCTTTTCTGCAAACTGATACGCCTGCTGTTTGGCGGTCTGCGGCATCACTATCACAAACTCATCGCCTCCATATCTGCATGCTATATTCACCTTTCTCAATCCCTGGCGGATGATATTTGCCATCTCGGCGAGGAGTTTACTGCCATTTATGTGTCCGTGCCTGTCATTTACCTCCTTAAATTTATCCAGGTCAAAGAATATCATTGCTATGGTAGTTTTATAACGTTTTGCCCTTTCCACCTCATAATCCAGAAACCGGTACAAAAATCTTTGATTGTTGAGTTTTGTCAGGTCATCTATTACTGTCAATTCCTGTATCTGCTGAAAGTATTTGGCATTTTCTATGGCGATGGCCGTATAATCAGCGAGGGTGGTGAGCAGGAGCAGGTCTTCCTCTTTAAAACCCTCTTCTCCTGTCAGCTTATTTATAAGCTCTATAACACCCAGGCATTTCCCCTTGCTCTTCAACGGCACACATATGATTGATTCTGTGGTGAATTTGGTTGATTCATCTCCCTTTTTGGAAAACCGGGGGTCCTTGTTCACATCAGGCACAAGCAGAGAAACGCCTTCACGGGCCACCCATCCGGCAATGCCTTCTCCTATCTTTAATCTCAGTTCCTTCAGCTTCTCAGTCCCTTCTCCCACGAGTATTTCAAAGTAGAGTTCATTTGTTTCGTCATCTATGAGGAGGAGGGACCAGTTTTTGGGCTGGAGCATCTCGCTTATCTTCTCCATCACGATGTTCAGGACTTCCTTCAAATCCAGGGTGGAGGTAAGGGCCTTGCCCATCTCGCTGAAAGAGGAAAGCTGGCTAAGTCTCTGATCGTGCTCTGAAACGCACACCTCTTCTTTGATGATATTCTGTCCTGTAAAGGCAGCCATATTGCCTAAACCTTAACTTATTTATTGCAAGAAATCAAGCTAAACAGCAGAGAAGATGCTGTCAGCCTGCTCAGCATCAAAAAAGCATGATAAATCAATAGGATAAAACTATAATGCTACTCTCCGGTCATTCTATTTCTCTTTTCTGTCATTCCTACTAAACCTGTCCCTGCAGGCCATTGACACGGGAGGACTGTGTCAAGTGCAGGTAATAAGCAGAGACAGGGAATCAGTGTCTTTCTTATCTCTCGGTTTCCGCCTATGCTGGAGCGACGAAAATTATTATATGGCATGGCTTGCAATTTGCAAATTGTCAGCTATACTTAATGTCAATAATTTTGATGGCATACGGAGGTGTCTCCCATGCCATGCAGCGCGGGGGTTTATCCCCCCGTAAAATGCCTTTCATCAGGGGTGTCTATGCCCTTTAAAATCAGAACAAAACTCATCATTGCGTTTCTTGTTGTGATATTTCCTTTCACTGCCGTAACAGGCATTATTGCATTCTATAATGCAAGTAATATCCGGAAGGCAAATCTCAAGGCAGAGGCCGTACACGAGGAGATGCATCTAATTATGAGCCTCCAGATTGCGCTGGACAGGATACTCATGCCCGGCAATGACTATATCATCACAGGGGATAAAAAATATATTGATGAATTTAAGGATAATTCAAAAGATGTAGAGGATTTGATTAAAGATGTAGAAGATACTCTGGTTATTTTAAAAGGCATGGATACCCCTGATAGATTCATTCAGGGGCAGGCCCCTGAGGTAAGGGAGGAGGTGGAAATCCTTAGTCTTGTCAAGGCCGCATGGACGAATATAAAAGAGATATCACAGAAGATATTTGAAATCCAGAATCCTATTGGCAGTATTGAGGCTGCAAGACTTATGGAAGAGATGGACTACAAATGGGCATATCCTGCTATAAGGGCGCTTGATGAACATCATGAGATAGACAGAAAAGGGCAAGCAAAGGCTTTAAAACAGGTAAACAGGGCATGGAAAGCGGCATGGCTAATAATGCTGGCAGGAGGGGTTATACTTTTGGCAGCAAGCATATTCTTTGCCGTTTTCTATTCCAATCTTTTTGTCAGGCCGATAAAGGCAATTCACAATGGCGCAGATGCCATAGCCGGAGGCAATTTCAAGACAAGGCTTGATGTAAAGACAGGTGATGAGATAGAGCAGCTTTCCAACGCTATGAACGAGATGGCGGCCCAGCTTGATAATTTTTATGCCACATTGGAGGAGCAGGTAAGGGAGAGGACGGGGGAGCTAATGGAAAGCGAGGAGCGGCTGCGTACCCTCACTGAGACAGCAGGCGATGCGATTATCTGCATGAGTGCGCCTGACACTATTTATATGTGGAATAAAAAGGCAGAGGAGATGTTCGGATACACGGCTGAAGAGGCCATAGGCAGGGAGCTTCATAAGCTGATTGTTCCTGATGTTTACAGGGAAAAGGCACACAAGGGAATGAAAGGGTTTTTAAAGACAGGCAGCGGTGCTGTTCTCGGCAAGACAGTGGAGGTTAAAGCCATGCGGAGGGACGGCACAGAATTTCCTGTGGAGTTATCCGTTTCAGCGATGAATATAAAAGGAGAGTGGCACGCCACAGGGATAATAAGGGACATCACCGAGCGCAAGAAGGCTGAAGAAGCGCTGCGGGAGAGCGAAGAACGTTATCGCTCTTTATTTGAGAACATGCTGGAAGGGTTCGCGTACTGCAAGATGCTGTTTGACGAACAGGATCGTCCTGTGAATTTTCTCTATCTCGATGTCAATGCTGCATTCGAACGGTTAACGGGATTGAAAAATGTGGTGGGAAAACAAGTCACCGAGGTAATTCCGGGGATTAAAGAGTCGAGCCCGGAGTTGTTTGATATATACGGTAGAGTCGCGCTGACCGGCAAGTCCGAAAGATTTGAAATTGATTTCAAGTCATTGGCGCTGTGGCTGTCCATCTCGGTTTATAGCATGGAAAAGGGATACTTTGTTGCGGTTTTTGATAATATCACCGAGCGCAAGAAGGCGGAACAAGGGCTTGCAAAACATGTGGATGAGCTTGAGAGGTACATGAAGGCGACGGTCCAGAGGGAATTCAGGATAAAGGAACTGAGGGATAAGGTGAAGGAATTGGAAGAGGAGTTGAAAAAAGCGAAAGGGTGAAACGGCGAGAGGGGGAAAGGGCGACAGATGAAAATAAATAGTTATAAAGAATTGGATGTGTTTCAAAGAGCCATGAATCTGGCGATGGAGATATTTGAAATAACAAAACAGTTTCCAAAGGAAGAACAGTACTCGCTTTCATAAATGAATATGTCTGACAAAGACCATATAACTGAATTAGAGACAGAAATCAACCGCCTCAAGTCCGAACTTGAAAAGACAAAGGAACAGGCGCGTGAACTGGAAAAATCCCGGCAGGCTATGCTCTTTATGCTTGAGGACCTGAATGGGATGATGACATCCATATCAACAGCAAAAAAGGAGTGGGAGGCGACATTTGACAGCATTTCAGACCCGCTATTTATCCACGACAAGAAATTTAAGATTGTGAGGACGAACAAGGCCTATAAAGAGGCCGCAGAGCTAAAGTTTAATGAGATTGTTGGCAGGCTGTATTTTGAGGTCTTCCCAAAAATGGACGGCCCTTTTCAGATGTGCCTGAAGGCATCAGAGTTGCAGGAGGAGGAGGAGGAGGAGGAGGAGGAGTTTTCCTGTCCTGTTACAAATAGAATATTTAATGTAAGGTTCTATCCCATTAAAGATATTGATAATAAACTTCTCTATTCCATCCATATCATGGAGGATATAACAGAGAGAAAGAAGGCGGAAGAGAGGATAAGACAGGAGATGGAGGTAAACACCCATCTCCTTATGATTTCTGAGGCCACGGTACATACAACTGATATTGATAAGCTCATGGAACAGGTGGTTCATTGCTGCAGCAGGATAATCAGGTGCAATATATGCCTTTCTTATCTGTGGGATAAAAAGGAAGGGGTTTTTATGCCTTATCAATCCTTTGGCCTTCCGTCAAATAAAGTGCCGCTGTTCAGGACCGAACCTTTTAAGGAGAGCGCTTTCATTCAAAAGTTCTTTAAAGATAAAAGGGTTGCTGTTCTTTCAGCAGGGGATGCTGCGGATATAGCAGGTGCAGGAGGCTGGTTTCCTTTATGGCTTGAGAAAGGCAATATCAAAACCATTGCCATAATCCCGCTTATTGGCAGAAAGGACTATCTCGGCCTTGTAATAGGTTTGTATTCCAATGATGCTGAGTTAGGGGAAAGGGATATGAAGGTCATGGAAGGGATTATGCATCAGGTCTCTGTGGCAGTGGAAGATGCAAACATGTACAAAGAATCCATTGACAAGGCAATGGAATTGTCAAACAAGATTGAGACCATAAAGGCCATGCATGAGATAGACAGGGCAATCCTCTCCACTCTCAACACCAGTGAGATACTTGAGACAGCGGCAAGGATGGTTGGAAGGCTTATTCCATGCGAAAGGGCGACTGTTTCCCTTGCTGACAAGGATAAGGGCGGATTTGTATATGCCGCAGGCTTCGGAGTGGAATCCATTCCAAAGGGGACGGTTGTGCCGTTTAAGGATACATCTGTCACACAGGTAATAGAAACAGGGAGGCCGCAGTATGAAAATAATCTTAAAGATGCTAAGGATTTACTTCCTCTGGAAAAAAGGCTTCTGGATGAGGGTTTCCTTTCCCACATAAGGACACCCCTCGTAGTAAAGGGTGAGACAATAGGTGTGTTAAGTGTGGGGGCAAAGAGGCCTTCTGCATTTACCCCTGAAAGCCTTGAAACACTGGAAAGGCTTGTATCGCAGATAGGGGTGGCATTAGAGAATGCAAGGCTTATTGCAGACCTTGAGGGGTTGTTTTTAGGGACAGTGAGGTCCCTTTCCTTTGCAATTGACGCAAAATCGCCGTGGACAAAGGGACACTCTGACAGGGTTACCAAATATGCCCTTGCCATAGGAAGAGAGGTAAGGCTGGATGAAAAAACACTAAAAGAATTGGAGGTTGCGGGGTTCCTGCATGATATTGGAAAACTTGGCACATACGAGGCTATTCTTGACAAGGCGGGGAAGCTTACAGGCGAAGAACTGAATATCATGAGGCAGCATCCGGGAAAGGGCGCAGAGATAC
>Ga0209341_10004970_pt1 | contig 12141 bp, 10 predicted proteins | sample RifCSP13_2_FD_184020 | JGI IMG/M metagenome (GOLD analysis project Ga0209341, IMG submission 184020) | Soil microbial communities from Rifle, Colorado - Rifle CSP2_sed 13_2 (SPAdes) (version 2) | ecosystem: Environmental > Terrestrial > Deep subsurface > Rock core/Sediment | place: Rifle...
TCTATCGGGGATATGGTTTCCTATAATAAAACACCAGATTCCCGCTTAAACAATGCGGGAATGACAATCTTTTTATACTTTTGCAAGAGGCTCACTTGACAGAGTATAATGGCGGAATCAGATATTCCTTGTATATTAGAACTGTATCTATGCTAAAAGATGAAAGGGGTGATGTAAAAGGCGTCCTGAGTATATTCGGTATTGGAAGAGAGTTTGGTTTTTAAATCAGCAAAAATAAAGGAGGTTTTTATGAAAAAGTTTTTAGTGGGTTTAGTGGTATCATGTTTTCTGTTCATTGCAGTATCAGCCCAGGCTGGGCATTTTGGCGATCTGATAATGAAGATAGGTGAGGCCAGGAACGCGCTTCTTGTAATGGAAAAGTACAGTGACAAAAGGGGTGCGGACCAGCAGAAGCTGGTAAAAGATACAGCTGATGCAGTAAGCGCTATGCTTGCAAAGATGAAGGCCCCTGAAGGTAAAGAGGTTAAGTTCAAGGAGTTGGTTGATACCTGGAATGCCTTCAAGAAGACCCGCGAGAGCCAGGTAGTTCCTTCAATCATTTCAGGAAAGAAGGATGACGCATATAAGGTTGTTCACGGTATGCAGCAGGAAAGGCTCGACACAATGTACGTCCTATGCGATGAATTGGATAAATAGGACATAATATTGAGCTTTAGAGTAAAAAGGGGTTAGCCTAAGGCTAACCCCTTTTAATTTGACAAGTCAGGTTTATAGTGGGCATCATGAAAAAACAAAAAACAGCTCTTATTGGTTTGTTGCTGGCGCTTTCCGCATTATGCACTACCTCTAACGCTGCGGACGGTGCGAAGTTATACCTTGCCAATTGCGCAACCTGTCATGGGGCCGAAGGCGAGGGAGGAAAGGGGCTGGCCCTTAACAGGCAGAGTTTTCTTGTTGTGGCGTCTGACGAGTATCTTGTAAAGAGCATGCTTTATGGAAGGCCTACGCGGGGATGTCCGCCAAGGAATGACCTGTCTAAATATGAGCTTGTTTCAATTGCATCTTTTATAAAGGGATGGCAAAAAGAGAAATCTGTTACTGTTCCCAATAACAGGGTGCAACCTTATGCAAGCGTGAGGGGGAAAGAGCTGTTCGCTCTCTGTGCAGGTTGCCATGATGAAGACGGAGCGGGCGCAATGGGGCCATCTCTTATTGACCCTGGATTTCAGGCATCTGCTTCAGATGGGTTTATCAGAGGGACGATCATGTTGGGCAGGGACGGAACTCCGATGGCAGGTTTTTCTAAAGAAGCTGGACATGTTGCTGCCCTTTCTGCAGAAGATATAGATGAGGTTGTCGCTTATATGAGGTATCTCGGTGAGGAAAAAGAGAAGGGAAGACACTAACGGAGGCATATTTATGAAATGGGTTTCATTTATTGCAATTACTGTTCTATGCGCAGCTACAGGCTGCCAAGGCATTGTCAAACCAAGCGCCTCCAAGGAGAGGCTCTGGGGAACCGCCTCCTTGATGGTGGTTGCTGAAAGGGAAGCAGGCCGCATAATGGTCATAGATTCGATAAGACACGAACTGCTTGGGCGCGTCGGGGGACTTGGGAATCTCCGCCATGCTGTTATGACCTTTTCCAGAGACGGAAGGTATGCCTACGTGATAGCAAGGGACGGCACCCTGAGCAAGGTTGACCTGATAAGGCTTTCTCTCGAGAAGCAGGTCAAGGTTGGAGAAAACTCCATAGGAGTTGCAATCTCAAGGGACAGTAAATATGTAATGGTCTGCAACTACCAGCCGGGCGGGGTGGTGATAGTGAGTTCAGACAACCTCGATATGGTTAAGGAGATACCGGCTGAGATGATAAGGGAGGACGGGACAAAGCTCATTTCAAGGACGGTCGGCCCCCTCGATACCCCAGACAATCTGATGATATTCGGCCTTATGGAGGGGAACGGGGTCTGGGTTGTAGATATGAAGCAAGAAGGGTTCCCTGTAATCAAGAAGTTCTGGGATGTGGGAGAGACCCCTTATGACCAGCTTATAACGCCTGATGGCAGGAGCTATGTTGTTGGCTTGCTTAGCTCGGAATGGGTCGGTGTCATGGATACATGGAAGCTCGACGAGGTAAGGAAAGTAGACATGAGGGAGCGGAGGGAAGGAAAGGTCAAAGAAGGAGAAAAGGTCCCCGTTTATCATATTCCTCATCTCGAATCCTGGGCCATATCAGGTGAAATGGCATTCGTCCCGGCTATTGGCGAGAAGCGGGTAATAGTCTACAGCACGAGGGAGTGGAGCTTCATCAAGTCCATTCCAATTGCAGGAACTCCTCTCTTCCTTGTTGGAAGACCTGGCGGCAGGGAGGTGTGGGTGGATAACGTTGATGCACCTGGAAGTGAGGCAGAGAGGCTTGTCCAGGTAATCGATGTGGAAACCCTGGAAATCAAAAAGACCATAGATGTTGGAAAAGGCGCCCTTGATCCCCAGTTCACCCCTAAAGGGGAGGCGGTTTATATCTCCGTCAGGGAAGAGGGAAAGGTTGCTGTTTACGATACAGACTCCTACAGACTTATAAAGGAGATACCTGCGGAAAAACCTTCAGGGATATTCTGTACAGACCGGGCAGTAAAATTTGGGCTTTAACCACAAGGCCAAACCCTGAAGCATAGTCTTTTTGGACTACATTAATGCCGCCCTGTAGTATTATTCCACCTACCCGTTTTTCTTATAAAAATAGGCACTCTGCCTTATAGACAAGTAAAGAATAAATAGGGTAGATTACCAAAAATCTAATTCAAAACTGAATAGCTCTTTTAGTTGGCGGCATTACCACTGTTATGTTAAGGTTTGCTCGGCTTACATGGAAGGAGGTGGTTTGACAAAGGTTTGCATCAAACAGGTTTCGAATTCCAAGATATTAAATTTCTTACTAAATAAAAGAAGGAGGTAGTATGAAGAAGCTGTTATTTTTGATTTCCATGTTCTCAGTGGTATTTACGGCAGGCATTGCATCGGCAGAGGGGATCACCCTCACCGATGACGAAATGAAGCAGGCAAAAAAGATGTATTTTGACAGGTGTGCCGGTTGTCACGGTACGTTGAGAAAGGGGGCTACCGGACCGAACCTGGAGCCTGCCAAGACAACGGCGTTAACAACTGATGGATTGAAGGTGTTTATCGAGTTTGGTACACCAGGCGGAATGCCGGCATGGAAGGATCAGCTTTCGGAGCAGGAGATTGATCTGATGGCAAGATTCCTTCAGGTAACACCTCCTACGCCTCCGGAGATGTCTCTTGCAGACATGAAGGCCACATGGAAGGTCATAGTTCCTGTTAAAGACAGGCCGACAAAGCCGATGCACAAGAGGAACATAGATAACTTCTTTGGAGTTATTCTAAGGGATGCAGGGAAGGTCGCCATCATAGATGGTGATACAAAGGAAACTGTTGGTATCGTTGATACCGGCTTTGCAGTGCACATCCTTAGGTCTTCCGCTTCCGGCAGATATTTCTACTCCATAGGCAGGGATGCAAAGGCCACCCTTATAGACCTCTGGATGGAGAAGCCAACCGTTGTTGCAGAGGTTAAGGTTGGAGCAGAGGCAAGGAGCATAGAGGTCAGCAAATTCCATGACAAAAAGGCTGACTACAGGGACAAGTATGCCATTATCGGTGACTACTGGCCTCCTCAGTTTATAATAGTCGATGGTCTTACTCTTGAGCCAATAAAGGTTGTAAGCACCAGGTCCATGACTTATGACACAAACGAGTATCATCCAGAGCCAAGGGTTGCTGCTATCATCACTTCCCACAATGCCCCTGAATGGATGCTGAACATCAAAGAAACCGGTTACATCTGGATCGTTGATTATTCCGATATCAAGAACATGAAGATAACCCAGCTTGAGGCCGAGAGGTTCCTCCATGACGGCGGATGGGCAAACAAGAGATATTTCCTTATGGCTGCAAACATGAGAAACAAGCTGGTAGTTGTTGATACAGTTGAAAAGAAGGTTGCCGCCATAGTTGAAGTCGGCAATAAGCCGCATCCTGGAAGGGGCGCCAACTGGGTTGATCCTGAGTTCGGCCCGGTTTATGCCACTCCTCACCTCGGTGAGCCGGCGCTTGCCCTTGTAGGAACAGACCCTAAGGGTCATCCGAAAGAGGCATGGAAGATGGTCAGGAAGATCCCTGTGCTTGCGGCAGGCGGGCTCTTTGTTAAGACGCATCAAAAGAGCAATCATGTGTGGGTAGACAGCACCCTCGACTCAGTTGCTGACAATACCCGTACTCTTACCGTTATTGATAAGAAGAACCCTGAAGCGCCTTTCAAGACCATAAAGGTTGCTGACAAGGGAAGGGTTGTTCATATGGAGTACAACAAGGACGGGAACGAGGTATGGGTCTCTGTTTGGGATAAGAATGGCGAGATCGTAATCTATGACGACAAGACCCTGAAAGAAAAGAAGCGTATAACCGGCGATTGGCTTGTCACTCCGACTGGCAAGTTCAACATGTGGAACACAGTCCACGATATTTACTAAGATATAGGTGTGAATATTACTAAACGGGGGTGAGGGAGCTTTTTCCTTACCCCCATTTTTTTCGAGGGAAAAATGAAACTGTTTGTTTATTGCATAACGGCCATGATCTTTTCAGCAAATCCTCTATATGCAGAACCAACAAAAACTGATTCCGGCAAGGAGTTGTATCAGAGCAACTGCTCCTCATGCCATCACCCTGAAAGATACGGCGTCTCCGGCCCCCCGCTGATTGCTGAGACCATTGGAAAGAGAAAAGATGCTGACCTGACAGAGACAATAAAGAACGGACTTCCGGCAACAAACATGCCCTCATTCAAGGCCTCTCTTAAGGACGACGAAATTGCCGCCATCGTTTCATATATAAAGACCCCTGCTGTAAGCCCCAGATGGGAAACCAAGGATATACTGACTACAAGAGCTGTCTCAGACACGAAGGGACTTTCACCCAGGCCTAAACCGGATATGACCAACTTTTTCATGGTTGTTGAAGGGGGGAAGGGAGATGTCCACTTCATGGACGGAGACACCTTCACCCTTCTCGACAAGGCCCATGTTGGGGCCATTCACGGCGGCCCTAAGTTCGACAACAACTTAAAGAATGCATATCTTGGGGGGAGGGACGGTTGGGTAGTCAAATACGACCTGACAGAGTGGCGCGAGGTCGGACGGCTCAGGGCAGGGATAAATACAAGGAATATCGCAGTTTCAACAGATGGGAAGGTCCTGGCCGTGGCCAATACACTTCCTGAGAACATCGTATTGATAAACACAGAAACCCTGGAGCCGACAAGGAACATTAGCCTTGAGGGGAAGGTAGGGGCCATATATACCCTTAAAAGTAAAGAGGTATTCGTCATATCCTTTCGCGACAGGCCTGAGGTCTGGTTTCTTGAGTGGAACTCTCTTATAATCTCGAAGTTCCGGGTAGATCAGCCTTTTTCCGACTTCTTCATAGAGCCGGGTGAGAGGTTCTTGATAGGGACATCAAGGGAAGGGAAGCACTTGAGTATCCTCGATCTGGAATCAAGGAAGATTACAAAGAGCCTGGAGGGGGAGGGAATGCCTCATCTGGCTTCAGCAGCAATTTACAAGGATAACGGTAAAATGTATGCTGCCTTCCCCCATATAGAGGAGCCCACACTCACGGTAATGGAGCTGTACAAGTGGAGCGTAATAGAGAATGTGAAGCTCAAGGGAACTGGCTTTTTTGCCCGAACTCATGATAATATTAATACCATCTGGGTTGATACAGGAAGCGACACCATTCAGATCGTTGATAAGAAGACATTAAAAATTGTCAATGAGGTAGTGCCTTCTCCCGGGAAAAAGGCGATGCATATAGAGTTTACAAAGGACGGTAAATACGCCCTTGTGAGCATATGGGAAAATGATGGGGCTGTAGTTATATATGATACAGCCACCCTGAAAGAGGTTAAAAGGCTGCCGTTTATGAAGCCTGTGGGGAAGTATAACGCAACAAATAAAAAATATTAGGCAGAGCAGAGACAATAATTTTTTCACCGCGGAGACGCAGAGGAAAAACAGAGGAAAGCAAAAGCTAATTATTCTTTCTCCGCGTCTCTGCGCCTCTGCGGTAAATATTGCTCTTTTTGTTTCTTTAAGGGTAGCAAATGCTTGGTGTAACAAAACTTCTTTGCAGTACCTCCTCAACAGCAAGTGCTCTTAAAAGTGGGCGTCAATCCTCTAACCTTCCTTCCAGGCTATTGCAGTTCTCATCCGACAAGCGGCCTGTCGTGGTCTGGAACATCACCAACAGGTGCAACCTGCATTGCCTGCATTGCTATTCAAGTTCTTCAGACAACATCTCGCCCGACGAACTTACCACGGAAGAGGGTTTAAGGCTTATTGATGACCTCAGTGACTACAGGGTCCCTGTGATAATCTTCTCCGGTGGAGACCCTCTCATGAGGGCTGACCTCTTTACACTTGCAGGCTACGCCTTTAAAAAGGGGATCCGTTGCGCTCTTTCCACAAACGGCCTTTTTATAGAAGGAGATACTGCAAAAAAGATTAAGGACACAGGCTTCTCATATGTTGGGGTCAGCCTTGACGGTATTGGAGAGACCAACGACCGCTTCAGGGGGATGAAGGGTGCATTTGAAAAAGGTCTTTCGGGATTAAAAAAATGTCAGGCCGAGGGTATTACCGTTGGCCTGAGGTTTAACCTGAATAAAAGGACAATGGAACATCTTGTGCCCCTTTTAGATTTGATTGAGACTGAGGGGATAGATCGAGGTTATATATCCCATCTTGTTTACTCAGGGCGTGGTAGCAACCTGCGCAATGAGGATCTAAGTCATGAAGAGACGAGAAGGGCGGTGGATTATATATTCAAGAGGGCGGAAGAGTTTTACGCAAAGGGGTTAAACAAGGAGATTGTCATAGGGAATAATGATGCCGATGGAGTATACCTTTACCTTAAGGTTCTGGAGAGAGATCCTGTGAAGGCCCGAAAGGTTTACGAACTGCTTGCCCTGCGAGGCGGGAACAGCTCCGGGGTTGCTCTCGGAAACATAGATAGCCGTGGGAATGTCCATGCGGACCAGTTCTGGCGCCATTACTCCTTTGGGAATGTTAAACAGAGGAAATTTCGCGAGATATGGGAAGACAGGTCGGACCCTGTAATGGGCGGACTCAAAGATCGGAAAGCCCTGTTGAAAGGGCGCTGCGGAAAATGCAGGTTTGTTGACATCTGCGGGGGTAACTACAGGGTCAGGGCTGAGTCAGTATACGGCGATATATGGGCTCCTGACCCCGCATGCTATCTGACCGATGAGGAAATCGACCTTAAATCTGAAGTTGCGTACAGTATGCCGCTAACCCCTGGAGACCCTTCTCAAGCCCTGCTTACTCTTCCAATTCTTGATCAGTCTCTTCTTTCTCTTTTTCCGCCAGATCAAACATATTCCTCGCCACCTCCAGGTACATATCCCTGTAATGGTCCTTTGCATGCGTTTTTAGTGCAACTATGGGATGGTGGATGAGCTTGTTTACGATAGCTGATGTGAGTGACTCCAACACCTTTATCTGTTCAGGAGACAGCCCGTTCAGGTATGCGAGGGCCTTTTCCAGCTCCTTCCTGCGGATCTCCTCACCCCTCTCCCTAATTCCCACTATCGTAGGCGTCAGATCCAGGGTCTTCAGCCAGTGGATGAAGACCTTTAACTCTTCAGCTATGATCCCTTCCGCCTTCTCAGCCTCCTTGGACCTTCCCTTTACGTTGGCCTCTATCACTCCCTGCATGTCGTCTATGTCATAGAGGTAGACGTTGTCTATGTCGTTCACCTTTGGGTCTATGTCCCTTGGTACCGCAATGTCTATAAAGAACATCGGCTTCTGCTTCCTTGCCTTGAGCGCCTCTGTGACATCTTCAGGCTTTATTATGTAGTGAGTTGCGCCAGTAGAGGAGAGGACTATATCTGCTTTATGAAGGGTATGTTGAAACTCATTAAAATTAACAGGCGTTCCCTTAAACTCCTCAGCCAGCCTTTCAGCCCTCTCAAAGGTCCTGTTTGTTACATATATATCCTTGATCCCGCTGTTTATAAAGTGCTTGGCCGCCAGTTCGCACATCTCTCCTGCGCCGACCAGCATGACAACCTTGCCGTCCAATGAACCGAATATCTTTTTCGCGAGTTCAACAGCTGCATAGCTTATGGAGACGGCGGAGCTGGCTATCTTCGTCTCAGTCCTTACCCTTTTTGCTGTAGAAAAAGCCCTGTGGAGGAGCTTGTTTAAAATGACCCCGGCAGCCGTATACTTGCAGGAAGTCTGGTATGCGTCCTTGAGCTGGCCTAGTATCTGAGGTTCCCCTACAACCATAGAATCAAGGGAAGATGCGACCCTGAAAAGGTGTCGAAGCGCATCCTCTGCAGAGCAGACAAAGAGGTGCTCTTCAAATCTTTCCAGAGGAAGGCCATGAAAGGCAGAGAGAAACCCCTTAACTTCCCTGATCCCGCTCTCAATATCGTTAACGCAGGAATAGACCTCCACCCTGTTGCAGGTGGACAGGATCATCCCCTCCGTTACCCCCTGAGTCTGGAGGAGCTTCCCGTGGGCTTCTTCCAACATTGCAGGCTGGAAAGAAATTTTCTCTCTTATTTCCACAGGCGCTGTCTTATGATTTAGGCCGACTACGATGATGTTCATAATTAAGTAGTCAGTAGTCCGCAGTCAGCAGTCAGTGGTCAGCGGTTAACTGGCCACCGGCAACCGGTCACCGGCCACTGTTATTTAAAGGCATGTCCTCCCCAGATTATATTTATGACAAAGTAGGTTGCGATCATGATTGAAAAGCCTGTTATGGCAAGGACAGCAGCCCTTCTTCCCCTCCACCCGACTGACAGGCGCCCGGTAAGAAGAGTGGCGTAAAGAAGCCATGTTATGAGAGAAAAAATGGCCCTCGGGCTCAAATTCCAGAAGGTCCCCCAGACTGCATTCGACCAGATAAAACCTGTTATTATTCCGAATGTCATCAGCGGAAAGCCGACAAAAAGACACATCTCATTTATCTCATCGAGGACATCTAGTGACGGAAGCCTTTTGTATATGCCGCCCAGGTGGTGCCCTTTCACCTGCCTCTCCTGGATCAGATACATGATACCGGCAGCACATGCAAGCGAGAATATGGCATTTCCCAAAAAGGCAAATCCTACATGGAGGGGAAACCAGACACTCCTCAGGTATGAAGGGACAACGATTTCACCTTCCGGGATAATAACTGTCAGGAGCAAGAGGATAAACGCTATCGGAGATACGATGGAACCGAGGACATAAACCTTGTATCTCCATTCAACAAGAAGGTAGATACCCACAATTGCCCAGGCAAGGAAGGAAAGGGTCTCAATGCCTATAAACGGCGGATGTCCCAGTTCCGGATACCTTAAGGTAATTACTGCTGCATGGAGGATGAAAGAAGCAATGAGAATAGATGTTGAGATCAGGGAGATCGGCTTTTTCAGAGTAATAAGATAAGAGATATACCCTGCTGTTGCCGCAAGATAAAGGAAAAGTGTGATATAGAAAAGCATCTGTTTTAATCCTTTTTTATCCCCAGGGAGGCGATTGAAAAATCCTTCCCCAGAAGTGATATTATTGTTCTGTCAACATCTTTCCACCTGCCGGCCTTTATCATCTCCGGTATGGAGGAAGAGGCCAACTTATTGAAAAACTTTCTTTTTTTAACACTCTCAGCCTCTTTTGTCAATAGCTTTCGCCTGATTGCCGCCATGATCTCAAGGAATAGCGCATATTCCTCGCCATACCTCTCCTCCATCTCCAGCCTGAGTCTCTTCGCAAAGGCCGGGGATGCTCCCCCTGTAGATATGGCAACAGAAAGGAGCCCCCTCTCAACAACAGACGGGACTATGAAGTCGCACATCTCCGGCTTGTCCACTATATTCAGCAACACCCCCCTCTTTCGTGCCTCTTCTGAAATCTTATAATTTATATCTTCACTGTCTGTCGCTGCATAGGCCAAAAAAGCACCTTTCAGGTCCCCTTTGCTGAAGGGACGTTCTTTTATTTCCACTCTCCCGGCCTCTGAAATACCTTTTAAAACAGCAGTGACTGCGGGACTTACAACAGTTACCTTTGCCCCGGCGTTAAGAAGAGAAAAGACCTTCCTCTCTGCAACTTCGCCTCCGCCTATTACAACACAGGGTTTATCCCTTATATCCAGATAGATCGGGTAGTATCTCATCCTCTCTCTTTTACAGGCAACAATACTCTAAACGTGCTCCCTGCCCCCTTCTTACTCGCAACCTCAATGCTTCCGCCAAAAGACTCTATAATCCTCATACATATAGCAAGCCCAAGGCCTGTCCCTTTTCCTGGCTCCTTAGTAGTATAAAAGGGATCGAATATCTTCCTTATCTCATCATCGCTCATCCCTGTTCCGGTGTCAGCCACAGACATTTCTACAAATTCTTCTGATCCCTGACCCCTGATCCCTGACCCCATAAACAAGGTTCCTCCATCCGGCATGGCGTCGGCGGCATTGATGAGGAGGTTTATCAGTACCTGTTGCAGTTGATGGGTGTCTGCCATTACTATCGGGGTCTCGCTCAGGCTAAGCTTTATATCAATCCTCTCAAATCCTTTTTGAGCTGACACCAAATCAAGGGAGCTTTCCAAAATCTCGTTTACATTTATTTCCACGAGTTTAAATTCTCCTGGCCGTGCATAATCAAGCAGACCTTTTACTATCCTGTTTATCCTCTGTATCTCAGTCTGTATTCTCCCAAGATATTCTTCTTCATCCTCCCTGCCCGCCCCTTTTTGAATAATATCGGTATATCCGAGGATGGCGCTTAAGGGATTACCTATTTCATGGGCAATGCCGGCTGCAAGTCTGCCTACTGTTGCCATTTTTTCAGCCCTTATCACCTCGTCCTGGGCTGCCTTCAGGTGTCTTATATTTGCTTCAAGGGCCTCTTTTCCTTCCTTGATTCTATTTGTCATCCTGTTAAACGATTCGGCAAGCAAACCTATCTCATTCAACCTTTTTACCTTTACGCGCTGATTCAGATCGCCGTTTGCGACAGCATCTGTAACCGCAACCAGTTCATCAATAGGTCTGACAATGGTCCTGGAAAGAAGGATGGAGCCGAAAACAACCAGGATGACCGAGTTGAGGGCCACATAAAAAAATATCAACCTCTGGGACTTAGCAGCAGCCTCTTTTACATCCCTGGAGGATAGTATCACCTTCACACCCCCCATTACCTCATTCCCGAGGTACAAGGGGCCGACTATGCTTACCGTTTTACCCTGTACCAGGGTAGTTACTCTCTTCTCCCTTATCCCCGTGAGAAGAGCCTCATCAGAATATATCTTCCCTATAGCGTCACGAGATGAATGAGCAATCACTCGCATATTACTATCCGCAAGCAGGATTGTATCCAGGTCGCCGCTCTCAAAAAAAATATCTATAAGCCTCTGAATTCTGTCAATATTCTCAGGATTTTGGGACGTTTCAATGTACTTAATGCTGTTTTGAATGGAATTTAAGATAACCTTGGAGCTCTTGACCTTCTGGTCAAGGGCTGCCTGTTCCGAGACCTTTAGAACCACAAAGCCTATAAGGGCAGTGGCCACCATCATCAGTACGGCGATATTAAGAACGATCTCTGTCCGGAGGCCTATTATGAATTTGGGCATAATTTATTACCATGAAAATACATCCCCCACCCTCACCTTAATCCTCTCCCTGAGGGAGAGGAAACTTTTTCGTTCCCTCCCCTTCAAGGGGAGGGTCAGGGTGGGGATGGGTTTTCATATGCGGGGGTGGCACATACCGTTGTCATGACAGTATAGGTGAAAAGGAAAAAGGCTTTTAGCCTCTTAGCCTATTGACCTTTTAACCTGCTATACACACACCCGCAGTAGTCCTGCCTGTAAAGGCCATGCTCCCTGCTCAGGACAATGCTCCTCTTAAAGCCTTCCTTCTTTTTGAAGTCGGCCTCAAGATAGCTTATTCCATACTCTGCGGCCAGCGAAAGTCCTATCTCGTTGATTTTATCGGCCCTCTTGTGAGGAGATATAGAGAGAACTGTCCCAAAATATTCAAAACCGTTCTCACTGGCGAACCTTGCGGATTCCCGGA
>Ga0209341_10004972_pt1 | contig 12139 bp, 11 predicted proteins | sample RifCSP13_2_FD_184020 | JGI IMG/M metagenome (GOLD analysis project Ga0209341, IMG submission 184020) | Soil microbial communities from Rifle, Colorado - Rifle CSP2_sed 13_2 (SPAdes) (version 2) | ecosystem: Environmental > Terrestrial > Deep subsurface > Rock core/Sediment | place: Rifle...
CCCGGCCTCACTGGGCCGGATTAAAGGTTTGGCGTCACCCGCAATCTAGCACGCGCCGCAGCGCGGTGTCAACGAGCTTACAGTCGAGCGATCCGCCCCGCGGCGTCACGCAGCGCTTCCGTCGCCGCCAGCAGCAGCGATCCCCTGTCGCCGCCGGGGGCGCGCCCGCTGAACCGGTCCTCGAGCAGCCGGCGGCGGCTCAAGGCCTCCAGGACGCGGATCTCGACGTCGGCAATGGCAAAGGCGTCGCTGTGCCGGATCCCCGGCGGCGTCTCCGGGGTGCCCCGGCTGATGATGCGCAGCTGGCTCCACGTGCCGGTGATGACCCAATCCGCCCCCAGCGACTGCGCGATCTCTGACACCCGTGCGGGGTAGATGAGATCCTCCTGCGTGTAGCCCCGGGCCCGCATCGCCGCGCGCACGCTCTCGCCGGAGACCACCCGCCATTGCCCGGGCAGGCGCTGCTGCAGCAGCGTGCGCAGCACCTCACTGAGGTAGGAGGCGGGGATGAGACCGCTGTCCACGCTGATGTTGGCGAAGTCGGCCACCACGACGACCCGTACCGCCTGCGCCTGCACCACCGGCACGGGGAGGAGCGCCGTGAGCACGATGAGACTGAGGAGACACAGGGCCGTGCGCATCGCTACTTGCCTCGTTTCCTCACAATGGACCAGAGTCCGCCCTCGCTCTTCACCAGGTCGCCGACTTCAGCGAGGTAGTAGAAGTCGTCCGGGACATTGTACTCGACGTTGTTGATCACAACGACGAAGGACTGCCGTCCGCCGTGGTAATACTTGGCGTCGATCCACCCGACCACATCGCCGCCGGTCCGCTCCCCGCCACAGGACGGGGCGAACTGCGCCACGGCCACCGCAAGAACTACGACCAGCAGGACCTTCACCACCCACCGTCACCTCCGCCCTGCACATCGACCATACACGAGATTCGTAACGTTCGGTTCAAAATGCGAAGTCCCCGGGTTATCTTACCCCGGGGACTTCGCCACTCGCAAGGAGCCGGGTCTACCAGGAAGCGTCGATCTGCAGGCGATACCGGTGGGTGGCCACTGTGCCAGCGGGATTCTCTCGCCGCTGGTAGCGGAACCGCGCCGTGACACCTGAGGTGACCTGGCTGAAGAACCCGAGCTCGAGTTCGGTGTTGGCGGCACCGGTCGAGATGATGGTGCCGGACTCGTAGTTGGCATACGGCCGGAAGAGCGGGCTGATCGTAAGGCTCAGCTGCACGTTCCAGGCCCGGTAGTCGTTGGTGAAGCCCAGCCCGAACAGGTCACCGCCGCCACGATACATCGGCTGGTAGTTCGTGCCGAACTTCTTGTACTGGACCCGCATCGTCGGGCTGAACTGCGACATGCCCGTGAGCTGGGCCAGGTTCCAGACGGTGTTCACCTGGTAGGCCGTGTTGTCCGGGTACGCTCCGAGCACTGCCGCCGGCGTGAACGTCGCGTACTCTGCCGTCAGCGTCAGGCCCGGGATGATCGTCCCGTTCAGGTCCACGGACCACCCGGTGCTGGAGAAGACCGCGAAGCAGTTCTGGTTGCACCGCTCGGTGAGGTAGTTGGCACCCAGGGTCCACCCGGGCATGAGCTGCATGGACGCCCGGGCCATCAGGATCGAGAACAGGGCGTTCAACGTGCCCGTCACGCGGGCGGCGGTGAAGCCTGCGGCCTCGAAGCTGAGGGGACCAAAGCTGCCGGTTGCCTTCAGACCGTCGGCACCCACGGAGTCGCCGGCGAAGACGTTGAGCGAGCCCTCGCTGAAGAGGAGCCCGATCGGTCCAAGCCGGTAGGTCTGGCGGCCGAGCCGCCAGTTGAGCCCGTAGGCAGAGACGTCAATGTAGGCACGGTCGAACGTCACACCCTGAGTCGGGTAGCCGCCTGCATCGACTATCGGTGCACCGCCGGGGCCGGTGCACGGCACCGGAACCTCGTTGACGATGATCACGTCACAGATCGTGCTCCCGAAACCGAACACGCCGCCGTCCGCCAGGTTGCTGAGGAGCATGTTGACGGTGGCCGACGCGGTGGAGCTGATCCGCCCGGTGAAGGTGATGTTGAACAGCCCGTAGGCGTAGTTGCTGCCGTTGCCCGTCAGGGCTGCCTGATAGCGGAAGAACGCGAAGCCGGTGACCTTGGTGTTGTCCAGCCTCGCCCGCACCGCGGCAAGCTCTTCCTCGACCGCGGTGACCCGCACGCCGAGAGCGGCCAGCTCTGCGCGGAATTCGTTGATCAACCGCTGCAGGGTCTGGATGTCCGCCCGGGTGACCTCAGGTGGCGGAATCTTCACCGGAGGAGGCGGCGGTGGGATCTTGATGGCCTCGACGCGGGCCAGCATCCTGGCCACGACCATGGCCATCTCATAACGGGTCATCGCCCGATCGCCCTTGAAGGTCCCGTCGGGATAGCCCTCGACGAGTCCCTTCGCGGCCAGTTCCGCGATCGCGTCAAATGCCCAGTGATCGGTGGGCACGTCGGCGAACGGCTGGCTGAAGGCGGGGGAGACGACCGCGAGCACGAGTAATGCTGCGATGGATAGTGCGACTTTCTTCATCGGTGCTCGTTACCCCCTTGTTGTGTATCCGAGCGTCCAGCCGACCGTCCCAGAGAGTGTGCGTGTTTCCTCTTCCGTGACGTCCGACCTTCTGCCCGGAGTTCCTGCCATAATCAGTCTGCAAGGACCACCGGCACGGCGTTCGTCGGCAGAACTTCTCCCGCCACCTCCCTTCCCTGCCGCACTTCCGAGCTCGCGGTCGAGGAGACCGCCTGGCAGAGAACAGCTTGTGAAGCGTGCAACCTACGGTACTCGTCTGGCAAAGGTACGCGTCTGGCAAAGCAAGCCTTGGAGAATCCGGTCCCGCGGGGAGGACAGGGAAGCCCAAACATCAATGGTAGAGCCCCGTTGACCCCCTGTCAACGTTTACCCAGCTGCCCCGGGCCCGCGTATGTCCAGTTCGGTATACTCCGCCTCTAGGGCGATTCCTCCTCTTTTCGGGAGGCCCCACCGAGGTTCCCGGCAAGTCTCCGGCCGAGCCGGCGCCTGGCCACGACCACGGCGGCATAGTCGTCGTAGGGCTCCGGCGGCACCTGCAACCCCACAGGGACAAGACGCCGCCATCCGCGCCGGGGGTGCTCGGCGAAGTACAGCCGGCGGGCCTCCAGCGTCGTACCGGCCTCATCGGACAAGGTCACAGGAACGCCGGGAAGCTCCAAGCGAACCGCGGCAGTGACCCCTTCGGCGCCGGTTCGATTCCCGACGACGACCTCGGCGATAGCGAATTTCTGCTTCAAGGAGCGAATCACCGCGCCGAGGTCGTCGCGCGTGACGACGGCCCTGGCCAGGACCGTGTCGCCGTCCAGCACAGCCAGCCCGCACTTCTGCAGCCCCGGATCCACGGCCACGACGGCGTCGCCCACTGTTCCCCTCTTCATTAAGGTACGATAAAACGGACCGGAATGATCGCCCAGGCCTCGGTCGGGACCCCGTCACGGGTCGCCGGCCGGAACCGCCAGGCTCCGGCGGCTCTCACGGCCGCAGTGTCCAGCACCTCGTTACCGGAACCCGCGCGGATCGTCACCTGCGCCACCGACCCATCGGCCCGCACAAGGATGGCGAGGACGACCCTCCCCTCGAGGGCGGCCACGCGGAGTTGGGGAGTCAGCAGCTGGCGATCCAGAAGGACGGCCGTTGTCTCCGTCTCGGTGAGCGCATCGCTCGGAGCCGTCAGGAGCACGGGCGGAGAAAGGGCAGGTGGCGGTGATGGTGGCAACGGACGGGCGGGCGGGGGGGCGTCTGCCTGCGGTCGCGGGTCGGGCGCGCTCGGGATCTCGACGATTGAACCAGGAGCCGACAGGGCATCTCCGGCCGGCTTCTGCCCGCTGGGGTGCGGGGTGGCCGTCCGGCCGGCGGAAGGCAGGCCCACGGCCGGCTGGCGAGAGGACCCCGGGCGGGAGGGCGGCGGGGAGGCAACCTGGGGGGCGATGGGCCGGAGAGGCGGCCGACCCGTCCGCCCGCTCCTCCGGCGCGGAGTATCCCGGATTTCCACGGCCGGGCCGGGTCTCGGTGAGAGAGCTTCCGGCAGTACCGGGCCGCCCGGCGGGATGCCGGTCTCTTCCCTCTCGGTCGGGGCGGGTGCCAGCCGCAACGCCGGTCTTGGCCGTGCCCCCGGCGCCTCACCTGCCGGGGTGCCCCCCTGGTCCGGCCGCTGGAGGTAGACGGCGCCCACGAGGAGGCCGAGCAGCACAAACGGCACGATGACCTGCCGGCGCATGACTTAGAACCTCCCTGAGGCCGAGACGAACAGCCTCCGGCCGGGCGCTGGGAATCCCTTCACGACCTCGTAGCGCGCATCGAGCGCGTTGTCCATTCCGATCGTCATGGTCCATCCGCCGGGCGTGCGGTACTGGTACCGCACGCCGAGGTCAACATACGCGGGGAGTTCGACCGTCGCCGCCGGGAACACGGAGAAGTCAACATCCCTCCGCGCACCGACGTATCGGGTGATCGCGACGAGGGACGCCGCCTCGGACAGACGGTGGGTGAGCGTCGCGTTGGCCGCCAGCGCCGGCACGCGGGGGAGCGGTGTGCCTGTCAGCCGATCAATCGAGTGCTGCGCTGTCACGTTCAGGCGCAGCACGGTCCGTCCTCCCAGCGGTGTCCGACCTTCAACGGAGAGGCCCCGGAACGAGGCCTCATCCACATTGAGGGGTGGGCAGCCGCTGGAGATCAGATTCACGGCCTCCGCGGCAAACGCCGTCACAGCGAATGTGCCGCGGACGGTGATCCTCTCGACCCCGATCTCCGCGGCCCAGGCCGACTCCGGGCCCAGATCCGGGTTGCTGCATCCGGGAAAGAAGAGATGCAGGAAACTCGGTCCGCGGAATGTCCGGCCCACCGCCGCCCGGATCCGCGTCCGATCATCGAGACCGACAGTGACCCCGGCACGCGGATTCAGAGCGGTCCCGTACCGGGAGTGGCTGTCCAGACGAAGCCCCGCCGACACCAGCGCGCGCGACGAAAGCGCGGCATCGTACTGCAGGTAGGCGGCCCCGATGAGAGCGTCTTCCTGGAGCGGTGAGCCGAAGACCTCGGCGTCGAGTCGTTGCCCCTGGAGTTCCGCGCCCGCGACGAGGATCCGCGCCGGGGTAAGCTGCCACTGACGTTGGAGTTCACCACCGATCAGCGCCGCGCGATAGCGGCTCGGACCAAACGGCGTCTGGAAGATCAGCGACTCCGCGGTGTAGTACACACGCCCTCTGCCCGCGGCGCCGCCCCACTGGCCCTGCAGCACGGTCCGGGCGGTGGACTGGCGGTCGGAGGGGGTGGGCAGGGCGATGTCGCCCGGAGTGCCGGCCTCGGAGCGGTGGTGGTGGATCGAGAAGCGCAGATCATGGGGCATTTTGATCTCGGCGCGGAGGGTGAGGTCGGCGGCATCACTGTTCACGCGGGAGCCGTCCACCCCGCCGGCGTCGAGGCCGAACGCCACCCGGCCGAGATCGTGGGAGAGCGACAGGCGGCGCTCCCCTGCTCCCCCATAGCGGGCCGCCGCCGTGCTGCCGGTGCTTCCAGTGACGATGTTGATCACGCCGCCGAGCGCGCCGCTGCCGGCAAGCGCGGCGAACGGGCCCCGGAGGACTTCGATGCGCTGGACTCCGTTCAGCGAGATCGTGGTGAGGTCTACCTGGCCGAGCGCCACGTTGTTGAGGGGGACGCCGTCCAGCAGGACCAGCACCTGTCCAGGCCCGAAGCCGCGGATGGAGGGTTCGGCGAGACTCCCCGCCCCGCCGTAGGCACGCACGAACATCTCAGGAAGGAGCTGCAGGGCCTCAGCCAGCGTCTCGATCCCCAGGGCTTCGAGATCTTCGCGGGTCAGCACGCTGATGGAGGCGGGGGTCGCCGCCGCGGGCTGCGGCCGGCGGCCCGGAATGGTCACTTCGGGCAACTCGAACTCCGGAGGAGTCTGCGCCCGCACGGGGATCGCGACCAACAGCAGGACGCAGCAGAAAGCGACTCGCACCTCGCCCACCTCCTCAGCCTCGAAGGCGTGTGGCGACTGGGGGCGGGCAGGTCTTCTGGCTCCCGGGTCATCGTCGCCCCCGGCCTTCCCGGGCCATGTGGCCCAGTGGCATTGCTGGGGGGACGTCACCGGTCACAGCGGCGGGACCGCGCCGGAGTTGCACCGGACTTCCCTTTTCGACTCCGCGCCTGCGGAGTCACCCCGCACCTCTGGGAGACGTATTCCGTTCTTGCGGAGGGATCTCCTACCGGATCGGCGGCTTACCGTTCGGCGATCACGAAGCGCACTGTGAGCGGACCGACCGTCCTGATGTTCTCCGCGGCGGTGACCTGGACCACGACCGACCGGCGGAGCTGCTGCAGGCGGCGGACGGCGAACTGCGAGTCTTCGATGCCGACGACGGCGTTAGGGGGGGTGGTCACGATTGTGAACGGTGGCGAGAGCACCTTCCCCCGCGCTTCTCGGGCGGCGTCGTCGGCGAGGCGGAACAGACTGGCCACGATGGTCTCGCGTGACGCCCGGCCTTCCGCGCGGCCCGACGCCAGCACGGTGCCCTTCCGGTAGATCAGGCGGTTGTCGAACATCTGCACGTACACCGGCAGCGCTTCTCCGCGCAGCGTGTTCTGGCTCGCCACGAGCCGCACGACGGTCTCCGCCTCCCGCTGTGTGATCAATCCTACGACGGCGTCCCAGGTCAGATTCGGCGGAACCAGGACGAAGGTGTTCCCCGCCGCGTCGACGCCGATCCCGGCGTCGCGGGCAATCTCTTCCGCCCGCTCCAACAAGACGCCCAGACGCTGCCGGACGACATCCGGGCGGGCGCGGCCGTCGATGACGTCCCGCACCACCTCTTGGTTGGTGAGGTAGGCGATGTCTCCGAGCGCCAGCTGGCGTAACCGGTCTTCCTGCGTCTTGATCTCGCTCTCGAGGCGGCGGGTTTCGCGGAGGACCTCGTTGAGACGGAACAGGGCGACGCGCGCCTCGCGCGACAACGCCAGCACGGCGAGCAGTGTGGTCACCGTGATGAGCACGCCGGTGATGACCGTGATGACCTGGGCCGTGCGCCGCGGCCGGAGGCCGAGCAGGGAGAACCGCCGGCGGCCGATGGCGCGCCCCACCACGTTGCCCGCCAGCGCGATTCCGCCGCTGATGATGATGAGGATGGGAATCAGCAGCGCGCCGAGTTCGACGGTGCGGTCCTCCCTCTCAGATATGCCGGCCGGTCAAGGCGCATGGCGCTCGAGTCCCGTCCATTATACGTCGGACCACGACACACCGTCGGACGATGGCGCACAGCACCGCAGGGGTCATCTCATCGCGCACGCGGCGGCGCGGGGCAGCCGGGAGCTCGTTCGATCTCCAGTGCGATGAGCTCAGGGTGTGCGGCGAGCTCGCGGACATGAAACGCCGCCCGCGGCGCGGCGAGGCGCCGCCAGGAGGCGATCTCCGACGGGCGTCCGGCGAGGACGATGCGGTCCACGGCACAGACGCGATCGAGGACTTCCATCGGGTCATCCAGCCACTGCGCCCGGCGCTCACTGTAGTACAGCAGCGTCTGGTGGTCGCTGATCCGGTAGCCGACGAAGGCTCCTCCGGGGGGGACCGCCCTGCGGATGGCCTCGGCGATAGGGCGGATCGGCCGGCGCGCCTCGATGAGCGGCAGGGTGCGCCACACCAGGGCCACGGCCATCACAACGGTCGTCGCAGCGAGGGCGGCGAACGCCACTCGGGGACGCCGGGCCAGGTACGCCCCGGCCGCCACCGCCAGGCAGAGAACAAGCGCCGCGGCCAGGAGGATGAGATGCCGTTGAACGGCGACCAGATCATCGGGGTACTTGATCCGGGCGAACGCCGCGATCTCCCCCGCAAACGCGAGCAGGGCGATCGTCGTCCCGATGAACGCGGCCGACACCCCGCGCGCGGCGGCGGGGGCGCCGGCGAAGGCATCATGCCACATCACGGCAACCGCCAGCGCGGCGAACGGAAAGGCCGGCAGCACATAGTTCGGCAGCTTGGTACCGGCCAGCGAATAGAACACGACCGTGATCCCGATCCAGAGAAGCACGAGGAGGCTGCCGTCCTCCCGCCGCCGGCGGATGTGGTACGGCAGGGCGGCGAGGAGGAAGGCGGTCCAGGGAAAGGCCCCGATCCCGAACACCGGGGCGTAATACCACCACGGCCCGGACTGCCCTTCCACGACGCCGACGAACCTGGTCACGGTGTAGTAGCCGATCACGATGCGGATGAACTCCCACCCATGCCGCGCCCATTCCACGACGTACCAGGAGAGCCCAAGCGCGGCGGCGCCGAGCGCCGGTCCCGTCCACCTCCGGAGGCCGCCCGGGCTGATGCGCCGGATCGCCAGGTACGCCGCGGTGACGAGGCCGGGGAGCAAGAGCGCAACGGGCCCCTTGGTGAGGATCCCCAGGCCGACCCACAGCGCCGTCCAGTACCGGTAGCGCCGCGCGCCCGTCCGGATCGCCTTCAGGAAGGCGTAGAACGCCAGAAGCATGAATGCCGCGAGTACGACGTCGAAGATGGCCAGGCGGGAGAGGACGAAGTACTCGAAGGTCGTGGCCAGGACGATGCCGGCGAGCAGCGCGGGCGGGCGGCCGAACAGTTCGCCGCCGATCAAGATCGTGGCGTAGACGCCGACCACCCCGAAGACCGAGGACCAGATCCGGGCCGTGACCTCGCTGAACCCGAAGATCGCCCCGGCGAGGGCCTGCAGCCACATGTACAGGGGCGGGTGCACAAACCAGGGCCGGCCGTTGACGTGCAGCGTGATCGGATCGCCTGTCTGCAGGATCTCGCGTGCGACCTGCGTGTACTTCGCTTCGTCCTGATCCCACAGCGAGCCGCGGCCCACCCCGGCCACGAACAGGACAGCGGCGCAGGTGAGGACGACGAGGAGGCGCCGGCGGTCGCTCACCGATCGGCCGTCCAGACGAGCGCCCCGCCCACGGCCGCCAGTACTGCGTTGGGGAGCCACGCCGCGAGCACAGGAGGCAGCCGACCGCCCTGTCCCAGGGTAAGGGTCAGGGAGAGCATGATGTAGTAGGCGACGAGCACCACGATCGTCAGCCCGAAGCCGATGGACGTTCCACCGCGGTGGGGACGCAGCCCAAGCGGGGCGGCCAGGAGCGCGAACAGCGCGGCGGAAGCGGGAAGGGCGAACCTCGACTGGATCTCCACGGCGTAGCGCGACGTGCTCTGCCGGTTGCGCCGCAGGAAACGGACGGTGGCGCGCAGTTCCCGCACGCTCATCTCCGAGGGTTCGCGCTGTGGGAGGGCGATCTCGCGCGGCGTGCGGCGGAGGGCCACGACCAGCCGCTCAAACCGGCTGACCACGGTGGTCGGTCCCGTGAACAGGTACATCGTGCCGCGTTGAAACACCCACTGCCCGGCAAGATACCGGGCCTGCGCGGCCTCGATTACCCGCCGCAGGGTGCCCTCCTCGAACTGGTTGACGACCACGCCTTCCATCACGCCCTGATCGACGAAGAAGCGCCTGGCGAAGTAGACGGACTCGACCCCCTCCTGCACCTCGCGGAAGAGCACCTCGTCCTGCACGGGCCGCCCCGGCTGCTCGATGAGCCTGGCGAACGCCGCGCGGTAGCGGTTCTCCGCTTCAGGGACCAGCCACTCATTAAACGCCAGGGTCAGGACGGCGGCGACGACTCCCGCCGCGACGATGGACGCGGTGATGCGGGTGAGGCTGACGCCGCCGGTACGCATGGCCGTGATCTCCTGCGCATCGCTCAGCCGGCCGACCGTCATGAGCGCGGCGAGCAGCATGGCCATCGGGAAGCTGAAGGCGAGGAAGTACGGCATGCGGTAGATGAGCAGCTGCAGGGCGATCAGGAAGGGGGCGCCCTGCTGGAGGACGAGCCGGGCGAGGAAGAACAGGTGGTTGATGAGCAGCAGCACCGTGAAGACAGCCACGCCGCCGAGGAAGACGTCGCGTACGTGACGCCACAGATACCGGTCGAGGAGCGGGATGGCCACGGCAGCCTGCCTCACATGTTGAAGCGCTCGCCGAGGAAGACCCGCCGGACGTCGGGATCGGCGAGGATGTCGTCGGCGCGGCCTTCCCGCAGCATGCGGCCCTCATGGATGATGACCGAGCGGTCGGTGATGGACAGCGTGTCGCGGACATTGTGGTCGGTGATGACGATGCCGAGCCCGCGCGTGCGCAGGTAGCGGATCGCGTCCTGGATCTCGGACACGGCCAGGGGATCGACGCCCGTGAACGGTTCATCGAGCAGGACATAGGCCGGTTCGGTGGCCAGCACCCGGGCGATCTCGACACGCCGGCGCTCGCCGCCGGAGAGCGTGCGTCCCGCCTGAGCGCGCAAATGGGTCAGTCCGAACTCCTCGAGCAGCGCCGCGGCGCGGGCGGTCCGCTCGCGCGCGGGGACGCCGCGCGCCTCGAGCACGAGGAGCACGTTCTCCTCCACCGTGAGCCCGCGGAAGACGGAGGGATCTTGGGCGAGGTACCCGATCCCGCGCCGGGCGCGTTCGTGCACAGGCAGTGGGGTGAGCGGCCGTCCGTCGAGCGTGACCGTCCCGCCGTCCGGCCGGATCAGGCCGACGATCATGTAGAAGGTGGTCGTCTTCCCCGCGCCGTTCGGGCCGAGCAGCCCCACGATCTCGCCGCGCTCGATGCGCAGGGACACGCCGTTCACGACCGCGCGGCCGGCATACCGCTTCACGAGGGAGTCTGCGGACAGCATCCGCTCAGCGGCCCGGATGGAGGACGAAGGAGACGTGCCCGGAGGCCGTGAATCGCCGGCGGCGAAGATCCACGGTGATCGTCTCCGCCCGCGCCTCGTTCTGCCCCTGGCGCACAACCGCGCCCCCGGAGAGAACGGCGATGTCTTCCGCGCGGCGGACGACCACGCGGGACGCGCGCCCGACGATGTCCTCCCGGACGAGGCGCGCGTTTCCCTCGGCGATGAGCTCATCTCGGGCGAGCGCAACCTCGACGCGGTCCGCCGTCATCGTGGCGTCCCGGGACGTCACCTCGGCGGCGCCCGTCGCGACGGCCCGGCGGTCCCGGCCGAGGACCTCGAGCCGCGCCGCCCGCAGGCGGATCGCGTCCGGACCTAGCCCGTGGGTGGCGACGACGCCGCCCGCGGCCTGCAGGCGGTCTTCAGCGATCCACACCGTGGCCTCCGCTGCCTCGAGGGATAGGGTCGCGTCGGCGAACGCCGCCCCGCCCGAGGCGCGGAGCATCCGCTGCTTCGTGTCGTAGACGATCGCGGGCGCGCGCAGCGTCATCGTCCCCCGGCGCACCGTGACCGGACTCCCCCGCAGCGTGAGCAGGCCCGAGCCCTCGTCGAGCTCGGCGTACGTGGCACCCTCGACCTCCAGCGCACCAGGCGCTTCGCCCGCGGGTTGAGCGGCGAGGACCCGCGGGGCCAGGATGAGCAGAAGGAGGACAAGCCAGACGATCCCGCGCACGATCTACTCCGTAACCCGCACGAGGACGTTCCCCGAGAAGCGGACCTGATCGAGCGCGGCATCAGCAGTGAGCCGGTCGGAGTGGATGGCCACTCCCTCCTGCCTAAGGATCACGGTACCGGAAGCCTGGATCGTTCGTGCGCCGGCCTTCCAGACCACGCGTGAGGCCCGCAGGACGCGGCCGTCCGCGGTGCGTCCGACCACACCGCCGGTCATCTCGACATCACGGCTGGTCACGTGGAAAATGCTGCTCGGCGCGATGAAGGTGACGGCGACTGCCCCGCGCGAGTAGAACTGCCCCGAGACGCGGGTCAGCACGACGCGCCGTCTTGCGTTGTCCACGGAGAGCTGCGCGGCGCGCAGATCCCAGAGACGCCGGCCCCCCGGATCGGCCGCGGACAGCGTTGTTCCTTCGATCTGAAGAAACGGATCGCCCGGCGCGACCGCTGACGGCGCCTCCGGAGGGCGCGAGGCAGGCGCCTGCGGCTGGACCGGCACGGTGGTGCCGGGCGGCACGCCCCGATCCCGCCAGGAGCTCCCCAGCAGCCCCCCCAGCATTCCGGCGGCGACGACGGCGGCCACCCACAGTACAGTTCGGCGCATGGCGCTCCCATCTTCCCCCGCGTCGCTTTGCTCAGGCAAC
>Ga0209341_10004974_pt1 | contig 12136 bp, 11 predicted proteins | sample RifCSP13_2_FD_184020 | JGI IMG/M metagenome (GOLD analysis project Ga0209341, IMG submission 184020) | Soil microbial communities from Rifle, Colorado - Rifle CSP2_sed 13_2 (SPAdes) (version 2) | ecosystem: Environmental > Terrestrial > Deep subsurface > Rock core/Sediment | place: Rifle...
AGGTTGCCATCGGGTGATCGTCACGGGCACGGAGTCGATGCGCGGGGCGGCGTCCGAGCGAGAGGCCAGGGTGTGCTTGAGGAACCGCTCGTCGTCGCGTTTCGGGAAGTCCGTCCGGCTGTGGGCACCCCGAGATTCGTCCCGCGAGAGGGCGCTGTGTGCGATCGTCAGCGCGACGTCGAGCATGAAGTCGAGCTCAAGGACGGCGGTGAGTTCCGTGTTGAAGACCCGATCCTTGTCCCCGACGCGGATCGAAGCGAACCGACCGCGAAGCTTCTCCAGAATCCCGCAGACCTCGCGCAGCCGGGCGTCGTCCCGGTAGATCCCCACGTGCTGCTCCATGAGCTGCTGCATCTCGACCCGGAGCCCGGCGACAGTTTCGGAACCTCCCTCCCGCCCGAGGAGCCCGTCAAAGATCCTCGCTTCCTCGCTCCGCGCGGCCTCCTTCCCTGCAGGTCCCTGCGGCCACCCCCTCTTCTTCGCATACGCGGCCGCGGAACGGCCCGCCGCCGCACCGAAGACGAGGCATTCGCTCAGGCTGTTCGACCCGAGGCGGTTCGCTCCGTTGATCGAGACGCATGCGGTCTCGCCGATCGCGTACAGGCCGGGGAGCGAAGTCTCCCCGTTCGCGTTCGTGTGGACCCCGCCCATGATGTAGTGCTGTCCGGGCCGGACCGGGATGATTTCCCGGACCGGATCGATTCCGACGTACTGCTCCGCAAGCTCGCGGACCATCGGCAGCTTGCGGTCGATCGTCTCCTCGCCGAGGTGTCTCAGGTCCAGCCCGACAAAATCCCCGTAGGGCCCCTTGAACGAACGGCCCTCGCGGATCTCGGACATGATCGAACGGGACAGGATGTCGCGCGGTCCCAGCTCCATCTTCTCGGGGACGTAGCGCTTCAGAAACCGCTCCCCGTCCTTGTTGACGAGGTAGCCTCCCTCCCCGCGGGCGGCCTCCGTGATCAGGATGCCCGTGCCCGGGAGCGCGGTCGGATGGAACTGCACGAATTCCATGTCCTTCAGCGCAACCCCCGCCCGATACGCGAGGGCCATGCCATCCCCCGTCTTGATGAACCCGTTCGTCGTGAATTCGTACACCCGACCACAGCCGCCCGTCGCAAGGAGGACCGCCTTCGCACCGATCCGGGCGAGCTCGCCCCGCTTCAGGTCCATCGCGATGACCCCGGAGACGGCATGCCCCTCGAGGACCAGGGACGTCACGAACCATTCGTCGAGCCGCTCGATCCGGTCGTACTTCATCGTCGTCTGAAAGAGCGTGTGGAGGATGTGGAAGCCGACCTTGTCCGCCGCGAAGACGGTCCGCTTCACGGACATCCCGCCGAAGGCCCGCTGCGCGATCCGCCCGTCCGGGTCGCGGGACCACGGGCAGCCCCAGTGCTCGAGTCGGATGACCTCCTCGGGGCATTGTTTCACGAAGAACTCGACCGCGTCCTGGTCCGCGAGGTAGTCGGACCCCTTGATCGTGTCGAAGCAGTGCAGGTCGAAGTTGTCATAATCCTTCAGGACGGCCGCCGTGCCGCCTTCCGCGGACACCGTGTGGCTCCGCATCGGGTAGACCTTCGACACGACGCCGACCCGGACGCCTGGGTCCGCCTCGACCGCCGCGATCGCCGCTCGCAGGCCCGCCGCGCCGCCCCCCACGACGACGATGTCGAAGGTAGAGCGGTCCACGGTCGTCCTCATTTGCCGAACCATCATAAGCTTTTGGAACCCATCGTCCTCGGTCGGGCGACGGGGCTGTCGAGAAAGCTTATGGCGCGCCGGACGGTATGCGTGCCACGTGGCGGACCAAGCGCTCATCGCGCGCAGTCGAACCCTGGCGAAGCTCGCCCTCGGAAGCGCGGTGCTCCTGGTCGCGTTGGTCCTCCTGCTCCTCTTCGTCGTGGACCACACGACTGTCTCCGAGACGTTTCTCATCCTGTGGGGCCTCTTCCTCCTCCTTTCCGCGATCATCCTCGGCGTGGCCCTGGCCTACGTCTTCATGACCCGCGGGCTCAAGGGCGCCGAGAAGGAACCGCTCGGGGAGACCGTGCGTCCCGCGCAGGAGCAGGGCCCCGTCCTGCCGCCCGAAATCCCCGCGGACGTCGCATCGTCCGTCGCCCCCGAGGTGGCCCTCCGGCTCTTGTCCGGGGACGAGCGCCGCCTCTATTGGCGGGTCGTCGAGGCCGGCGGTGCGATTCTCCAGAAGGACCTCGTCGGGACCATGCCCTTCTCCGGGTCGAAGATCACGCGCCTCCTCGATCGCCTCGAGATCAAGGGTCTCATCGAGCGGGAGCGGCACGGGATGACGAACCGGGTCCGTCTCTCGGAGGCCTGGCGGGCCAAGCCCTGACGGACGATTGCACGCTTTCGGACGCCATTTCACGTCTTTTCACGAAAGCCTAAAGGGCCTTTTCCGCCCAATAGGACCGTAAGGTGAAAAGCATGGAGACAAGACAAAGTAACCCGGTGGTCTGGCTCGTCCTCGCGATTGTCCTCGCGATCGGCCTGATGGCCGTGTTCGCGGCCCTCTTCACGCCCTTCGGCACGGGCACGGGCATGATGGGATCGGGGATGGGGTGGGGCGCCCTGTTCATGGTCGTCCCCGCATTCGTGTTGATCCTGATCCTCCTGGCCGCGTTGGGCACCTTCTCGCCGTCGCGCGCATACCATGCGACCGGATCCGCGCTGGAGAACCTTAACGTACGATACGCACGCGGGGAGATCTCTCGCGACGAATACGTGCGGGTGCGTGCGGACCTCGAGGGCGCGAAGCACTGACGGCAGAATCACGGAGGTAAATTCCGATGTGCATGGGCATGGACCACGGGTCAGATGAGTCGCGTGAGACGCCTCTCGAGATCTTGAAACGTCGATTCGCGTCGGGCGAGATCACGCAAGACCGGTTCGAGGAGATGCGCCGACTCCTGCAGGACACGGGGCCGTCGCACCACGGAGGGACAACGACATGAACCGACTCGCCGTCTTCGGCGCCGTCGCAATCGCCGTCCTCGCGATTGGCATCGGAGCCCTCTTCCTGCGCAGCCTGTCCCCCTCCGGTTCTGTCGCGGGCGTCACGATTTCGAACTACGCCTTCCATCCCAGCACGGTGACGATTCGGGCCGGGACGACGCTCCAGTGGACGAACATGGACACCGTCGCCCACACCGTCACGATGGGAAGCCACGACGACATGATGGACTCGGTCGACTCGGGCCCAATGGGGCACATGGCGACGTTCTCCTACAAGTTCATGGAACCGGGGACGTACGCGTACCATTGCGATCCCCACCCGTACATGACCGGCACGGTCGTCGTGACGGCGTGACGCCTCGCGTTTCCTCGACCGACTGGGCCGGCGGATCCGGATGCGTACCATCCCGCCGAAGGCTACTAGAAGGGGAAGGTCCTCACCCTCCGCGCCCGGCGCGCCGAGGAAGTCTGGGAAGCCATGACGCTCGTCCAGGAGCTCGCGTCGTTCACCGTCGACCGATCCTTCAAGGACCTCTCCGGGTCCGCGAAGGATGCCCTCAAGATCCGCGTCCTCGACTCCCTCGGCTGCGCGATCGGGGCGCTCGCCGGTGAGCCGGTCCGGTTCCTGCGGGCCCACGTCGAGGACTTCGGCGGGTCCGACCGGTCGACGCTCATCGGGGGCGGACGGACCGCACCGGATCGTGCGGCGCTCTACAACGCGGCCCTCGTCCGATACCTGGACTTCAACGACAGCTACCTCGCGAAGGGCGAGACCTGCCACCCGAGCGACAACCTCGGGGCCATCCTCGCGGCGGCGGAGTACACGGACGGGAGTGGGGAGGAGCTCCTGACCGCCCTCGCGGTGGCGTACCAGGTCCAATGCCGACTCAGCGACGTCGCTCCGGTCCGGAAGAAGGGCTTCGACCACACGACGCAAATGGCGTACGGCGTCGCGGCGGGCGTCGCGAAGGCCCTCCGCCTCGACGAACGCCAGACGGCGAACGCCATCGCGATCAGCGGCACCGCGCACAACGCGCTCCGCGTCACGCGGACGGGATCCCTGTCCCATTGGAAGGGGCTCGCCGCGCCGAACACGGGGTTTGGCGGCACGCACGCGGCGTTCCTGGCGATGCGCGGGATCACCGGACCGCCGGAGGTCTTCGAGGGGAACAAGGGATTCATGGACTCGATCGCGGGTCGATTCGACATCGACTGGTCCAAGGAGGACCTCGAGCGCGTCACGCGGACGATCATCAAGAAGTACAACGCGGAGATCCACTCCCAGTCCTCGATCGAGGGCCTCCTCGAGCTGCGCGTGACGGAGGGATTCGAGGCGAAGGACGTCGAAACGATCGACGTCGACATCTTCGACGTCGCGTACGACATCATCGGCGGCGGGGAGGAAGGCTCGAAAGTCGACGTGCGGACGAAGGAAGAGGCAGACCACAGCCTCAACTACATGCTCGCGGTTGCGCTCCTCGACGGGACCGTCATGCCTGCGCAGTATGAGGCGAAGCGCATCGTGCGCGCGGACGTGCAGGACCTCCTCCGGCGAATCCGCATCCGCCCCCGCCCAGAGTTCAGCAGTCGATTCCCGGAGGAGATGCCGATGCGTCTCCGCGTGCGCCTTGCGAACGGCCGGGTCGTCGAGGCGGAGAAACGGGACTATGAAGGCTTCACGACACGACCGATGGGGTGGGAGGGCGCGGCGCGGAAGTTTCATGGCCTCGCGTCGCGCTTCGCGGCCGGGCCGCTCCGCGAACGCCTCGTCGACACGATTGCGAGACTCGATCGCGTGAAGGTCACGGACCTCACAGCACTCCTGTCGAAGGTCGGGAAGGGACAAGGGAAGGGACGACGATGAAAGAGAAACAGACGGGCGGACGTGCGTTCGACTTCGTGCGGATGAACGAGCGGGCGGGCAAGCCGAGGACGAAGGGGCTCACGGAAATCCGCGGGCCGTATTACACGCCGATGGGCACGCGATACCTCGAGGACGTCCTCGAGACGATGGGCGAGTACGTCGACTCCCTGAAGTTCGCGGCGGGCTCCTTCTCCTTGATGCCCCGCAAGGCCCTCGTGGACATCATCAATCTTGCACACCGGTACGAGGTGCTCGTCTCCACGGGCGGCTTCATCGAATACGTCCTCACGCAAGGCAAGGAGACCGTCGATCGCTACATCGGGGAGTGCAAATCCGTAGGCTTCGACATCCTCGAGATCTCGACGGGGTTCATCACGATCCCGGCGGAGGATCTTGTGACCCTCGTGAAGAAGGTCAAGGACGCGGGCCTCAAACCGAAGCCCGAAGTCGGCATCCAGTTCGGCGCGGGCGGGGCAACGAGTGCGGAGGAACTCGCGGCCGAAGGCACGCGCGACCCTGCGTGGGCAATCTCCCAGGCGAAGCGGTGCCTTGACGCGGGTGCATACATCATCATGATCGAGTCCGAGGGGATCACGGAGAACGTCAAGACATGGAGGACGGACGTCGTCGCGAAGATCATCGACGGGCTCGGCCTCGAACACGTCATGTTCGAAGCCGCCGACCCGGAGGTGTTCGCGTGGTACATCAAGAACTACGGGCCCGACGTGAACCTGTTCGTGGACCACAGCCAAATCGTCCAGCTCGAAACGCTGCGGCGGGGGATCTGGGGCACGAAGAGCCTCTGGGGCCGCGTCCTCACGTACCGACGGTAGTCCCGCCTACTTCGCAACAGGATCCTGAGACAATGCCGCAGAGAACCAGGCACATGAAAACAACGGCCCGAAACAGGCCTGCGCCACGGCGGGATCGGAAGGATTCTCTTCGATTCGACAAAGGCCGGGTGTCTGACATACTGCTGGCAAGTCGTTTCTATTTGACCGGATCAACACCAGACCGGTGACCGCGTCGCTAACCGATCTTCAGCGGCTTAGACCTGCAATCTCAGCAAAGGCTCTGCCGGTAAGATCGCTCGTTAGGCTTTCAAGTCTCATAGTTGACACAGCGTCCCCTCGGCTCCCGCGCGAGGCCCGAGCACACTTCGGACAGGAACATGATGAGCCATCAAATTGAAGGCATGCGGTTCCATTGGAAGTGGCGATTACGGAGAGATTAGGTCATGGGGCAGGCGGCCTTTGCGTGGAGTCGGCCGGACCTACAGGCCGTCGAGGCGAATTTTCGGGATGAGCGCTCCAGCCGGTGGATGTACCTCGCCCTGGCGGACCTCGACGAGGATTCGGGGCGAGCGGCCATCCTCCGTGAGCTCGCGGAATATGAGGAGAAGCACGCGATCCTGTGGGAAAAACTGCTCCGGAGCCTCAACCGACGCGTCCCGCGGGACGTCCGGCTTCTCGAGCATCGCATCCTCGTAGGGCTGGCGCGGCTCCTCCGCGTGGGGACCATTCTGCCTGTCCTGCACAAAGCCGAGGTCGACGGAATCGCGAAGTACAAGAACCAAGCCGGGCGCTGGAGGGATTCAGCGGCCCAGGAAATCTTCCGCGAGATCCTGCCCGATGAGATCTCCCATGAGGTCGACACCTTCGACGCGATGAGGAAGGTCACGGCCTCGCGAGGCGCCCTGCGAAGTGCGATTCTCGGAGCCAACGATGGACTCGGGAGCATCCTCGCCCTTGCCGCTGGCGTCGTGGGCGCCACGGACTCGAGCCCTGCGGTCCTCATCGCGAGCCTCGCGGGGCTCGTCGCGGGCGCGGTCTCCATGGCCGCGTCAAACTACGTTTCCGTCAAGGCGGAGCAGGAGGTCAACGCGTCCCAGACGCGCCTCGCCAGGGAAGCGATCGAATCGGCTCCCGAGACCAAGAAGAGGCAACTCGAGGAGGCCTATCGGGCGAAGGGGCTCACGGGGGAAGAGGCGGAGGCCGTCGTGAACCGCCTCGCAAAGCGTCCAGAGGAATTCCTGAAGGCCATCGTGAGCGAACAGCATGGGATTGGAGGAGCGAGCTTTGAGAGCCCGACTCGCTTGGCCGCCTACACAGGTTTCGCTTTCGCCCTCGCGGGGTTGCTACCAATCCTCCCGTTCATATTCCTGCCCTCGCTGCCCGGCGTCCTCGCCTCCGTGGCTGTCACCGCCATCGGCCTTTTCTTCGCCGGCGTCCTCCGGGCCCTTTCGACCCTGAATCCGTTCCTGCGGAGCGGTCTGGAGATGGTCCTCGTGGGGATGGGCGCTGCGACCGCGACGTATCTCGTCGGGCTCGCCGTGGGCGGCGTCGTGGCATAGGGCGCAGAGCACTCGTTCGGCAAGGCGGACTGCGTATTGTACTGTCCACAGCTTGATGACGGGAGCCCGAGAAGTGACGGCGATGGTCGTGAGAGACGAGCCTGGACGCCTCCTCTGAAAAGGGATTTCACCGGGCCCTGCTGCCGCTTCGCTTCGTCCTCGCCTTCGTGTGGATCATGGGCGGAGTCCTGAACGCCTACGACTCGAACGTAATCGGCGGGCAGGACCGCTACGAGCAACTGATTGGTGTCGTGTGGGCGGACGGCGTGTCCATCCCATTACCCGTCCCTTCAACGCTGTATCTGCAGGATGCGATTCTCCCGAATCCCGTCCCGGGCATGGCCTGGTTCCTTTCGGCCATCGTGGCGCCGAACGCGCGGGTCTTCATGACCACGATGGCGCTCCTCGAGATCGCTGTGGGCGCAGCAATCCTCACGGGCAGCTTCACGCGGCTCGCGACGATGGGAGCCGTCCTAATGAATGCCACGATCCTCCTTGCCGCTGGTCACACGCACCCCGCAATTCTCCGAGTCAACCTCCTGATGGCGGGAGCCGCGTTCACGCTGTTCCTGGCCCGAGCAGGACGGTACTACGCTGTGGATCCCTGGCTGTCGCGCAGGGTGAGTCGCTGGCCGCTGCTGCGGAAGGCGTGCGCCCGATGAGGGGCCCATGGACATGCCTGCGTATTAGGAGCCCGCCAGCCCGTTTTTCCCACATATCGCCGACACGTGAGGGATTACCTGACGCGTGGGGAAAGGCCGCGGTTGCCGGAAGCACCGCCCCATTATGCCTATATGGTAGGCTGTGATGAAGTCCTACCTTGTGGCGACGATTTCGACGATTTCGACACGGCCCTGCCTTCAGCCTCCTTTTCCGCAGATACTTCATCAACACCATGTTCGACGCAACGTTTGTCGTCCTCGGTATCCTCACTGGCTCGGCGTTTGTCGGGGGGGCCCAGCTGGAGGTTATCCTCGGCACGCTCGTTGCCGCATGCATTGCGATGAGCATCTCTACAGGCGTAAGCGTCTACGAAGCGGAGATGATTGAGAGTGAGATTCAGCTCCGTCGAATAGAACGAGCAATGCTCACTCCACTCCGAGACACGCATCCCGACAAAGAGCTCCGTTTCATGCGTTCCACCATCTCCCTGGTGAACGCGGCAGCACCATTGGTTGTCCTTCTGGTGACATCGAGCCCGCTGCTGCTATTTCGCATCGGAGTCGTCGGCGACCTCACGTCGGCCGCATGGATGTCCGTCTTCGCGGCCGTAGGAATCGTCTTCGGAGCGGGATTCTACCTCGGTCGAATCACGCGTACAGGTGCAGTGAAGAAAGGAATTCGTATGGTTGTCATCGCAGTGGCCACATTCCTTGCGCTCACTCTTCTAGAGAAATACATCTAGGCGGCCCCATCTAGAACGCCTGCGAGAACCAGGATCTGCTTCGGGACACTCATCGACGGATCCGCCTCGGACCGGCCGCGTGACGATGAGCTGCCACGGATCCTCCAAACCATGCGACGATGGACCTGGAGTCGATGATCACTCTGGAATCACGCGCTTCAGCGAGCGAGGTCTTCGGGCCTTCGCGGTTCTGTCAGGTTATCTTTGATACGCCCAACTCCACTCCGCTCGGCTCGTCCCGTGCGCCCGCCCCTCCTCGGAGTGGGTCGCAGAGGGGACTCACGACATCATCGCGGAGGGCACCGGGCTGGAACCGTACAGCCCTTGCCAAGGCCTCGTTCGAGGCCAAGGCGGTCTTCAGGATGTTCAGGCCTGCGTTGAGCTGGCGGTCCATCTCCCAGTCGCACATCAGGCAGACGAACTCCTGGCCCACCCTGTCTCGGCGCCGGGCGCCACACACTGGGCAGGTCTTGCTCGTCCATTGAGGGTTGACCTTGATCACGGGCACGCGCTCCAAGGCGGCCTTGTACTCGATCTGGCGGTGGACTTCGCGCCGGGGCCAGCTTGACAGACGGCGGTTCATCCTTCTGGACTTCCCTCCGGCACCGTGGAGGGTGAGGTCCTCGAGCACGCGAATCTCGAGGATCTCGCCGCTTCGACGAGACCCTTGCTCACGACGTGGAGACGTTGCTTCACCCGGTTCCGTTCCCATCTCCCCTCCCGGTCCAGGAGCTTCCGCTGCACCCTTCGGTCGTGGGCCTTCTTCCTCGCCAGACGACGTCGGCGTCGGAAGTGCGTGGCCTGGACCTGACGGACGCCGCCGAAGGGCAGGGTCAGGAGACGGATATCCTCGCCGCCGGCCGCGACGCCGTCGAGGGAATCTTCGTTCGTGTCCAAAGCGATGGCCGCTGTGGCCTCGTAAGCCTTCGGTGCCTCTTTGCGCACGACGAGGAGGACCTTCCCCGGGACGAGGGTGAGGGACCCGAGTTCCCAGGACGGATCGCGGAGGAAGGATCGATGCCATTCCGACAACGGAAGGTGCAACTGAACGCATTCCGTGCCACGGATCGGGATGCGCAGGCGTCCCTCCTACTTTGTTCCGGCCTCCACGGCCTCGAGCCACCTCTGGACTTCCTCGACCGCGCCGGGATCCTCGAGCGTCGTCGTGTCCCCGATCTCCTGGCCCGACACCAGGGACCGGATCACGCGGCGCATGATCTTCCCGCTCCGCGTCTTCGGGAGCTTCTCCGTGATGTACAAGTCGTCAATCGTCGCGATCGCACCAATCTCCTTCCGCACGTGCTGGCGGAGCTCCTCCTTCAAGGCGTCGGACCGATGCTCCCCCGTTTTCAGGACGACGTAGCCCACGAGGGCCTGCCCCTTCAGGGCGTGTGGCTTCCCGACGACCGCGGCCTCCGCGACCTTCGGATGGCTCACAAGGGCGGACTCCACCTCCATCGTCCCGATCCGGTGACCGGCGATGTTAATCACGTCGTCGATCCGGCCCATGAGCCAGAAGTCACCGTCCTCGTCCATGCGCGCGCCGTCACCCGTGAAGTACTTCCCGGGGACCTGGGACCAGTAGACCTCCTTGTACCGCTCCGGCTCCTTGTACAGGGTCTGGAGCATCGCGGGCCAGGGCCGCGTGATGACGAGGTAGCCGCCTCGGTTCACGGGAACCCGTTGGCCCTTCTCGTCGACGACCTCCGCGAAGACGCCGGGGAACGGCTGGGTCGCCGACCCTGGTTTCGTCGTCGTGAGGCCCGGGAGCGGGGTGATAAGGATCATCCCCGTCTCCGTCTGCCACCATGTGTCGACGACGGGGCACCGGCTTCCGCCGATCGTCCGGTGGTACCAGCGCCACGCCTCGGGGTTAATCGGCTCCCCGACCGTGCCCAGGAGCCGGAGGGAGGAGAGATCGTGCTTCTTCGGCCACTCCTCGCCCCAGCGCATGAACGCGCGGATCGCGGTCGGGGCGGTGTAGAGAATCGTGATGTCGTACTCCTCGACGAGGGACCACCAGCGGTCCGGTTTCGGCCAGTCGGGCGACCCCTCGTACATGAAGGCGGTCGCGCCGTTCGCGAGCGGCCCGTACACGGTGTACGAGTGGCCCGTGACCCAGCCGATGTCCGCCGTGCACCAGAACAGGTCGTCGTCCTTGAGATCGAAGATGTACTTCTGCGTCGCCGCGACCCCGACGAGGTAGCCTCCCGTCGAATGTTGGATTCCTTTGGGCTTGCCGGTCGTGCCTGAGGTGTACAGGAGGAAGAGCGGGTCCGTCGCGTCCATCGCCTCCGGCTCGCACTCGGCCTCGGCGCGCGCGGCCGCTTCGTGCCACCAGATGTCGCGGCCCTCCGTCATCGGCACGGGCTCTTTCGTGCGCTGGAACACGACGACGTGGCGAACGTTCGTCAGGTCGGCGATCCCCTCGTCAGCGGTTTTCTTGAGAGGCACGATCGCTCCGCGCCGGTAGCCTCCGTCCGCCGTGACGAGCACCCGGGAGTCCGCATCCTCCATGCGGTCGTGGATCGCCTTCGCGCTGAAGCCCCCAAAGATCACGCTGTGGATCGCCCCGATCCGAGCACAGGCGAGCATCGCGATCGGGAGCTGGGGGATCATGGGCAGGTAGATCGTCACCCGGTCCCCTTTCTTCACCCCGAGGTCCTTCAGGACGTTCGCGAAGCGGTTCACCTCGCGCCACAGTTCGTGGTACGTGTACACGCGGCGGTCCCCCGGTTCCCCCTCCCACACGATCGCGGCCTTGTTCCTCCGGTACGTGCGGACGTGCCGGTCGAGGCAGTTCGCGGAGACGTTGATCGTCCCGCCGACGAACCAGTTCGCGAAGGGAGGGTTCCAATCGAGAATCTTCTCCCAGGGTCGAATCCACTCGAGCTCCTTCGCCCGCTCCGCCCAGAACCCGTCCGGGTCCTTCGCGCCGAACGTCGCTAGGCGATCATCGTGGACGATCGCGTGCCGACGGAAGTTCTCCGACGGAGGATACTGCTCCTTCTCCTTGAGCAATCTGTCGATTGTTGCACTCGAGACGACCATGCTCGGCCCTCAGGGCGTTACGCGTCGCTGAGCCGACCCCGACGCATAAGGTCTGCACATGGGAAGCAAATAGAGAATATATATGCGCCCTCGGGCCACGATGCGCGCTGCACCTCCTCTCGTGTGAACGGCCGATACAGTCAATATCCGCATGTTCGGCAGCTCTTTCCCGCGGAGGACCGTCATTCGTTCGTGCCTCTCCCTCTGCGGCGTGCTCGATACCTTGTCCTCGGATTCGCCATGAACGCGGTCCTCGGGACGGCGTACGCATGGAGCGTCTTCACGGCGCCCCTCAAGGCGCAGTTCGGGGCGACGGACTTCACCGCGATGCTGCCCCTCGCGGTCGCCCTCGCGATGTTCTCCCTGGGCATGGTCGTCGCGGGCCGGCTCGTCGACCGTCACGGGCCGCGGAAGGTCGCGACATTGGGCGGGATCCTTTTCGGCGGAGGCTACCTCCTGTCGTCCCTGATGCACCTCACCCCCTGGCCGA
>Ga0209341_10004979_pt1 | contig 12132 bp, 6 predicted proteins | sample RifCSP13_2_FD_184020 | JGI IMG/M metagenome (GOLD analysis project Ga0209341, IMG submission 184020) | Soil microbial communities from Rifle, Colorado - Rifle CSP2_sed 13_2 (SPAdes) (version 2) | ecosystem: Environmental > Terrestrial > Deep subsurface > Rock core/Sediment | place: Rifle...
AAAAGGTGTTTTATGGCTGAAGAAAAAAAGGGTTTATTCCAGCGTCTGAAGGAGGGGCTTTCTAAGACCCGCAAGGGGTTGACTGACAAGATAGACCAGGTCGTTATTGGAAGGAAGAGGATCGACGAGGACCTCTATGACGAGTTGGAAGAGATTCTGGTGACCTCGGACCTTGGCGTCCAGACCTCTTACAGGCTTATAGAAAAGGTAAGGGAGAGGTTAAGGCGCGGAGGATCGGATGATGCAGGACTTGTAAAGGCCTACCTGAAGGAAGAGATACTGACAATACTTAAAAGTACAGGGAATGCGATAGATACAGGTAGGGGAAAGCCCTTTGTCATCATGGTTGTTGGTGTGAACGGCGTAGGGAAGACTACTACTATAGGGAAGCTCGCTTCAAAATACAGAGCAGAAGGGAAGTCGGTCCTTCTATGCGCCGGAGATACATTTAGGGCTGCGGCCATCGAGCAGCTTGAGGTCTGGGGGGAGAGGGCAGGTTGTGGCATAATAAAGCACAAGGAAGGCTCAGACCCGTCGGCAGTGCTATTCGATGCACTTAAGGCTGCAAAGAGCAGAGGAACGGACATACTCATAGCGGATACTGCAGGAAGGCTCCATACAAAAACAAATTTGATGGAGGAGCTTAAAAAGACCAGGAGGGTGGTGGAGAGAGAGGTGTCTGGGGCGCCCCATGAGATGCTCCTGGTTCTGGATGCCACTACAGGGCAGAACGCCGTTTCCCAGGCAAGGCTCTTCAAGGAGGCCGTGGACATAACAGGTATTGTCCTTACAAAGCTGGACGGCACCGCTAAGGGCGGTGTTGTTGTGAGTATAGTTGACGAGCTTAAGATACCCGTGAAGTTCATAGGGATTGGCGAGGGAGTTGAAGACCTCAGGCCCTTTGAACCGTCGGAGTTTGTGGAGGCGCTGTTTTGAACACAGTAGTCAGTGGTCAGTGGTCAGGGGGTAGCGGTCAAAAGTCTCTTTTGAAAGAGATTAACTCATCTAAAGACCTGAAAAAACTTAAACCTGCAGAATTAAGACAACTTGCGTCCGAACTCAGAGAGACTATAATTTCAACCGTCTCAAAGACCGGCGGCCATCTTGCATCATCTCTCGGTGTAGTGGAACTCACCATAGTTCTCCATTATATCTTTGATACCCCATCAGACAAGATTATATGGGATGTGGGACATCAGGCGTATGCCCACAAGCTCCTTACCGGCAGGAGGGACTCCTTCCATACCCTGAGACAGGAAGGCGGAATAAGCGGTTTCCCCAAGAGGGAGGAGAGCGAGTATGACTGCTTTGATGTGGGGCATTCCAGCACATCCATATCTGCAGCCCTTGGGATGGCAAAAGCGAGAGATTTACGTGGAGGCAAAAACAAGGTAATAGCTGTGATCGGTGATGGTTCTATGACCGCAGGGCTGGCATTTGAGGGGTTGAACCATGCGGGCCACCTGGATACAGACCTCATAGTCATCTTAAATGACAACGAGATGTCCATTTCCCAAAATGTCGGAGGGCTTTCATCCTATCTGAACCGGATAATGACCGGGTACTTCTACAACAAGTTCCGCAAGGAGACGGAGTCTTTTCTAAAACACATCCCTAAAATCGGCGGCTCCATGGCTGATCTGGCAAGGAGGGCCGAGGAGTCGTTTAAAAACTTGATAGTCCCTGGGATGCTCTTTGAGGAGCTTGGCTTCAAGTATTTCGGGCCTATAGACGGCCATGACCTTGGTTTTCTCATCGATACCCTTAATAACTTAAAAATCTTAAACGGCCCCATCCTGCTGCACCTAGTTACAAAGAAGGGAAAGGGTTACAAGCCTGCGGAGGAAAGGCCCGATGAGTTTCACGGAGTCGGCTCCTTCGATATCGCCACTGGAAATGCGACCAAGCTAGGAGAGAAACGCTCTTTTACAGACGTATTCGGGGATACATTATTAAGACTGGCCAGGGAAGATAATGAAATACTGGCTATAACCGCTGCCATGCCTCAGGGTACCGGGCTTGAGAGGTTTGGGAAGGAGTTACCGGACAGGTTTTTTGATGTCGGTATAGCAGAGCAACATGCCCTTACATTTGCGGCAGGCCTTGCCTGTGAAGGATACAAACCTGTTGTAGTGATATACTCAACCTTCATGCAGAGGGCGTATGACCAAATACTTCATGACGTATGTCTCCAGAATCTTCCTGTTGTCATTGCCCTTGACAGGAGCGGGATAGTTGGTGCAGACGGGCCTACCCATCATGGCCTATTCGACTTTTCTTATCTGAGACATATCCCAAATATGGTTGTCATGGCTCCGAAGGACGGGGAGGAGCTGATTGAGATGCTTAAAGGTGCCCTTTCGTGGGGGGGGCCAGTATCCATAAGGTATCCGAGGGGATCTGTCCCTGATCTTGAGATTAAGCCCAATGTTGAGGTTATGAAAGAATTGGAGAAGGGCAGGGGGGAAATCCTGACGGATGGCAAGGACATATGCATTGTTGCAATAGGGTCAACGGTCTATCCTGCCCTATCGGCTGCCGAAGAGCTCGAGAAGGAGGGGATAAATGCCTCGATTATAAACGCCAGGTTTGTGAAACCACTTGATGCAGAGCTGATAGTTGGAATGGCCACTAAATGCGGCAAGATAGTTACTGTTGAGGAAAATGTCTTGCAGGGAGGGTTCGGGAGTGCAGTCCTGGAGATGCTTGAGGAAAAGTGTGTTACCGGGATAAAAGTGAAGAGGCTCGGAATACCTGATAAGTTTATTGAGCATGGTGGACAGGATTCCTTAAGAAAGAGGTATGGAATTGATAAGGACGGGATTATTAAGGCCGTAAAAGAGATGCTTAGGTGAAAGAACGTCTCGACAAGCTGTTAGTAGACAAAGGGATTGTCCAGAGCAGGGAGAGGGCGAGGGCCCTTATCATGGCCGGCAAAGTTTTGGTTAAGGGGAAGAAGGTAGAAAAGGCTGGCGAGATGGTTTTGGTCGATGCCGATATTGTTCTCATAGGAGAAGACATCCCTTATGTGAGTAGGGGCGGCCTTAAGCTCGAAAAGGCCCTGGATGAATTTAATATAGACGTTTCCGGCAAGGTTGCCATTGACGTTGGGGCGTCCACAGGCGGTTTTACAGACTGCCTTCTGCAGAGAGGGGCAAAAAAGGTATATGCCATAGATGTGGGATACGGCCAGCTTGATTTAAAGTTAAGAAACGATCCGCGTGTGATAAACATCGAGAGACAGAATATACGGTACATAGAAAAGAAAGTTGTTCCTGAAGATGTTGATCTCGTTACTATCGACTCATCCTTCATATCTCTTGTTAAGATAATCCCAAAGATCCTCGAATTTATTGGTGAATATGGCGCACTTATTGCCTTAATAAAGCCCCAGTTTGAGGTGGGGAAGGGGGAAGTAGGGAAGGGCGGAGTGGTTCGGGACGAGGCCAAACAGAGGGCGGTTGTGGAGAAGATAAGGGAGTTCTGTACTGACTCAGGGCTGTCTGTTATAGGAGTTGTTGAGTCACCTATATTGGGGCCGAAAGGAAACAGGGAGTTTTTGATTTATGCAGTAAAAGGGGGCGGGCTGGGCGCAGGCTCAATTGCCTGTTCATGTATGTAAACTCTCCATTTTCTCCTATTTCTCCTTTTTCCCTTCCACGCTAATGGCGCCCTTTTCATATACCTTAAGGAAAGCCTCCACCGCCTTCGGATCAAACTGCATCCCTGCCAGATTCTTCAGCTCCAAAATCGCCGTCTCCCATGGCATACCTTTGCGATAAGGGCGATCGGTGACCATGGCGTCGAAGGCGTCGGCCACGGCAATGATCCGGTCGCCGATAGGAATATTGTCCCCCTTCAGGCCAAATGGATAACCATTCCCGTCAAAATGTTCATGGTGATAAAGAATAGCTGTCTGCACAGGTGAGGAAAAGTCGGAAGACGAGGAGATGATCTCTTTCCCTTTCTCTGGATGGCTTCTCATTTCCTTGCCCTCGCCAGCATCAAGCGCCCCCGGCTTAAGGAGGATATCGTCAGATATGCCGATCTTGCCGATGTCGTGGAGGATCGCCCCCATCTCTATCTGATGAATAAGCCTTGGTTCTATCCCCATCTCCTCTGCCATGGCCTTTGCGTATCTGGACACCCGTTCCACATGGCCGGCGGTATATGGGTCCCTCATCTCCACAGCAGCGGCGAGCGTCTTTACCATCGACTGGTAGCTCTCTATTATATGGTTGGTCATGGCGTTGTAGGCCTTTGCCAGCCCCTCCAGTTCATCCCCAGTATCCAAAGCAGCCCGGGCTGAGTAGTCGCCTGCCATCAGGCGCGAGGCCACCTGATGCAGGTGTGAGACAGGGGCCAGAACCACCCTGAGGAGAAGTATATAAAGGGAGATGCCTACAATTCCAAGGATAGCTACGCCGGCAATACTGAGAAGTATCCTGCTTCGCATGAGTTGGGCTTCGGTCAGGGCCATGGGAATAGTAACGCTCAGTCCTCCGCGGATCTCTCCTTCCCTGTATCCCTGTTTCGCGTGGCAGGGGAGGCAGGAACGTTCAACTCTCAGGGGGATGGTACGCTGATAGAACCTCTTTCCTTCCTCATCGATGACGGTGGAAGTGCCATCCCTGGTTGCCTCGAAGCCATTCTTTTCAAACTCCCGGAGCGACTTCTCTTCAGAGGAGGAGGGGGTATTGGTCGGATTTAGCGGCTTCAGGCTGGAGATGTGAAAACGATAGAGCCCCTGTCTGTCGGCATATTCCGAGAGGATCCGGGTAACATATGCCGGGTTGTGAAAGACATACTCGTTACCTTTGTCGTCTGTCACGGTGGTCCCGGGGAGATAGGGGTTCTCTTTCACGCCGGGGCCTTTCTTAAGGTAGACCCCGTTATGGTCAGAGATCCAGGCCCTGGTTATCAGCACCTGCTGAAGAATCGCACGGCTCTGCTGATCCACCTGGTCGATTATAGCCCGCTCCGACTGCCAGAATATGAAGATGAAGAGGAGGGTAACGGTCAGGGTTACGACGCTCCCGACGGTCAGAAGGAACTTCCTACCCAGGCTCCTTTTGAATGACAAAGCATTCCCTTTTTTCTCCTTCCCGGTCATTGACGTCTCCATACGGTAAAATATATCAGGAAATGCAGAAACAGCAAGGAATCATGTCAAAACTTGCAGGGCTGAACAAGGCCATTTCGGGATGCTGTTTGCGTCCCCTTTTCATACATCAGGACTTTTTAAGTATCTTTTTAAAAAACCGTTTCAGTATCCCGTCCTTTTCTTTCGTTTCCTTTGCTACTGTTTCGCTGCGCTTTGCGGCTGGCTGAGGCGTTATCGCAGCGGGAGCGGTTTGAGCGGCCCCTTCCCTCTTTCGCTCAACCGGCCTGCGGCTGCCGGGCTTGGGCCTTTCTCCCCGAGGCCGATCGGGTCTGACCCTCTCCTGAGACGAGCTTTCTGGCTTCACTTGAGCCCCGGCCTCTTTTCCCCCGGCTGGGAAACTGCGCCTCCCGTGGCTGGCCGGTTGAGCGCCCTTCTTTTCCAGCTTAGGGTGTGCCGCCCTCTCTTTTGGCCTGTCTTTTGAGCCGTCCCTTGAAAAGGTTTTTTTGCCCCTTTCGGAGCCACCTGGTTTCCCGGACTTTCTTTCAAAGGGCTTTTCCCTTCCTCCCCTTCCATAGCTATACTCCGGGGCAGTGTCTTTTACCATTTCCGACGTCTCTATCCACTCATTCTCAATCTTGCGCTCTATGTACTTTTCTATCTCAGGAAGGTTAAGGACGTGGTCCTCGCATACGAGGCTGTATGCCTTACCACTTTTTCCAGCCCTTGCCGTCCTCCCGATGCGGTGGACGTAGTTCGCAGCGTCCTCTGGCAGGTCGTAGTTGATGACGTGCGTTATACCGTCAATGTGAAGTCCTCTTGCGGCCACGTCTGTTGCCACCAGCATCTTGATATTGCCCGACTTCATCCCCTCAATGATCTTGTGACGGCGTTCCTGGCTCACGTCCCCAGTCAGCACCTTTGCAGGGAAACCGTTGGCTGCTAGCTTCCATCCGAGCATCTCTGCAGTCCTTTTCATGTTAGTAAATATGATGCTCCGCTCCACCTCCTCCCTTTTAAGGAGGGTCATCAGCATCGGAAGCTTCTCCTCGTTAGAGACGTAAATCACCTTCTGGTCTATGGTGTTCACGGTCACCTGATCCGGCTCTATCTCGATCATCGCAGGGTCTGGCTTCATATAGCGGGACGCAAGGTTCCTGACGTTGTCGTCTATGGTAGCCGAAAAGAGCATGGTCTGCCTCGGCTTTTTCTTCGGCATCTGTCCAGCTATGTACATGATGTCAGGGGCAAACCCCATGTCGAACATCCGGTCGGCCTCATCGATTACAAATATCTCTATGTTGTCCAGGGAAAGGGTCCTTGACTTGTAAAGGTCTATCATCCGCCCGGGAGTTGCAACCACAAGGTCCACCCCTTGCTTAAAGGCCTTTATCTGCTTGTCGTACTCCACTCCTCCGTATACGGCCACAGACCTGAAAGGGAAGTGCTTGCAAAGTTTTACACAGTCGTCAATCACCTGCGTGGCAAGCTCCCTTGTCGGCACCATCACAAGGGCCCTCGGTTTTCCAGAATCTCCAGGCTGGGCTGCCGAAAGCCTGCTGAATATTGTAAGGAGAAATACGGCGGTCTTCCCTGAACCGGTCTGGGATTGGGCTATCACGTCCTTTCCGGCAAGGCACTCAGGCAGGGATTGCTCCTGTATCGGGGTGCAATGCTCAAAACCGGCGTCCTGTATCCCCTTTAATATCTCCGGTTTTAGGTCTAATATCTCAAATTTCATTTTGTCCTCTCAAAAAATATGGGTGTAGAGTAGAGAACTGACTGCTTTGTCTCTTCGCACTTTTACGGTCATAATCGTTTTCATTATTCTTTATGCAGGCAATCTTGTCAAGGAAAAGGCATTGGCTTGTATTAATGCTCCTTGCCTTTACCCCCCTTATCTGGTAATTTCCCATCCATGACAGCAGATGAATTCGCAAAATACATTGACCTCTCCTGAAGGCTGAATTAGGATTCTGCATGATGCACTAAGGATGATAGAGGCCGGGGCTCTGCGGATAGGGACGAGCGCCGGGGTGAAGATGCTGGAGGAGTTTAAGAGAGGTCTTCTCCGGAATTAATCGCGTGGCAACAACCCTCTTTCGTTGCGTTCTGGAATTGGCAGATTGTTTTCTTCCAGGTACAGGATAAGACGATCTTCCAGATGAGGCGCCCACCCGTCCGAATTGGATTTCCAGCAAGAGAGGCAGACAGTAATTTTATAGCGGGGAATATGATATCCATTGTATATATGTGGCCCGAACTGAAACTGATTGCCACAGATAGGACACAGGATTATTACTTGGCTTTCTGACAGTTTTTTGTCTCCTGTCGGTGTTTTTATGCTGCGAGTGTATTTGCAGGTAATATAAATGAAAGAACGAAAGATGTCTAATATATCTAATCATTGACTGAGCGATTTTATTGCTTGTATATTGCCTCAAGTAATCTATAGCTTAGGATAGTGGTATCCATGAAATATGGTTGGTAGGACTATATTTTCATTATAACGATGGAGAGGTGTCTGGCCTATGAAAGACTTGAATGTGCTTTTAAATAATCAATTACTTTTTGGTCTTAACGAAACCCAGCTTCAGATCTTGGCAGATGTGGCTGAAGAGAAGGTATTTACCGCTGGAGAGACCATCTTCCGTGAAGGAGAATTGGGCGACTCCCTCGTAATCATAGTTTCAGGAAAGGCAGACCTCATAAAAAAGAAAAAAGACGGGAGCGAGGTTATACTTGCTACCTGCTCAAAGGGGGCGTTCTTCGGCGAGATGACCCTGATTAACATAGAGCCTCGGTCTGCAACCATAAGGGCTGCTGAGGATACGGAGGTGATCTTCCTTAAGAACACCGCCCTTGGCGATATATTCCAGACGGACAGGGAACTTTTTATAGTCCTCTTGATAAACATGACGAGGATTCTTTCAAAGAGGCTGCGACAGGCGAACAACAGGCTGATGGAGACATAAGTTTATAAGGTTATTCTATATGATCCTCGGTAAATTCTGGCAAGTTTGCTGCTTTTATGATAACATTCCAAAAAATGACCCAACGAAATGCCAAATCAATAATGACAGTTCTCTTCCTGTTGTTTGTTATCCCCTTGACAGTGCTGCTGTTCCTTGAGATCAAGGAGGTAAACAGGAGGATCGACTTTGCCCATAAAGAGCGGATGGGGGCCGAGGCCAACAGGTCTTTAAGAAGATTGATGGAGCATCTCCTGCATCACAGGGGAATGCTGGCAGCATATCTTACAGGCGATACCTCTTTCAAAACCGACATTGAGAATGAACATTCCTTAATAGCAGCAGAGATTGAGGCAATTGACTTACTGAGTAAGAGATACGGCACTTCATTAAAAATAGAGGGCAGATGGGAAGATTTTAAGAAGGAATGGCAGAAATCAGAATTTACAGAGAACACCCTGACAATAGAAGAGAGCTCTGACACCCACACAAAGATAATCGATAATACCATAGAGCTAATTTCCTATATTGGCGAGACATCCAATCTGATCCTTGACCCCCATATAACAACTTACTACCTGATGGATTCAATAACGATCCATCTCCCCAAATTGATCGACAGCCTTGGCCAATCAAGGGTACTTGGTGTGATGGCAGCGATCAGTCGCAAGATTACTCCTGAAAATAAAAGGCGGCTCACAGTCCTGACTGGATCGATAAAATACTCAATGGCCGAAACCGAGGTTAGGGTCAAAAAGGCCATCTTAAGCTATCCGGGCATTATAGTTCCATTGGAGGGCGCTATTAATGAACTTGATGCTAAGGTAAATAGTTTTATTGGAATAATAGATAACAAGATCATTGATGCGCCGCAAATAAAAATAAAAGAAGGCGCCTATTATATGGATGCTTCAGAGGCGCTAAACGCAGCCTTTAAGGTATATGATGCGGCATACCCCTCTTTGGACAATCTCTTGCAGGCGCGCATATCCGGATATCAGACCGAAAAAAATATCTTCATTACCATCTCTTTGTGTATATTTGCCATATTTCTTTATCTATTCATTGCATTCGCAAGAAATACGGTCAGTCTCGGTGCTGCCAGAGACCATCTGAGATACCAGGTTGAATTTGAAAAACTTGTTGCTTCCATCTCAACCAGGTTTCTCAACACTTCGAACGGCAATACAGTAAGTCTGATGAGCGATGCATTGCAAAAGATCGGTGAGTTTGTTCATGTTGATACCTGTTATCTATCCCTTTTCTCAACCGACGGTCTCATGATAGACACATTCTACGAATGGTGCTCTGAAGGAATCGAGCCTCAAAAAGACGTTTACAGTCAACTATCCGTTGACAAGCTCCCGTGGGCAACAAGAAAGCTTAAGAATTTCGAAAGCCTCAATATCCCGAGTGTGGAAGATCTTCCTTCTGAGGCATGGGCAGAAAAAGCACTATTGCAGGCCTCCGGCGTAAATTCCATGCTTATCATTCCTCTGGGATACCACGGGAACGTCATCGGATTTCTGGGGTTTAATTCCGTAAGGATTGAAAGAAAGTGGACAGAGCAAGAGATCTCGCTTCTCAGGATCGTTGGAGAGTTTTTTGTGAGTATCTTTGAGCGCGAAAAGGCAGAAGCAGCCCTTGAACGCTTGTCCGTGACAGACCATTTGACCCAGATATTCAACAGGCTGAAATTCGAAAATGTCCTCCATGCAGAAATTCAGAGGGCCAGGAGGCATCATAGGACGTTCTCCCTCATAATGTTCGATATCGACCATTTCAAAAAGATAAACGATTCCTTTGGCCATGAGGCGGGAGACAATGTACTCAGGAAGCTGACCCAAATTATCTCAGTACATATCAGGACAATTGATATGTTCGCCAGATGGGGAGGTGAGGAGTTTGTCATACTGGTTGTGGAGACCCATGTTGAAGACGCAAAGAACTTTGCTGAAAAGCTCAGAAGGGATATAGAATCGACCAGTTTTTACTCCGGTAGCCTCACATGCAGCTTCGGGGTTACGGAATACTGTAAAACTGATGACGCCTCGACCATAATAAAAAGGGCGGATGAGGCACTGTATGAAGCAAAGAGTAGTGGAAGAAACCTGGTTTGTGTTCAGTAAATCGGAGCCCCATCGTAAAAACCTAAGTTGGCCACTGACGAACACGGACAAGAGCAGTAATTTCGAAGGTAATCCGTGAAAGTCCGTGGCTAAATACGTTTTTCAGGTTCATGAATAAGTTCCTTCAAATCCGTACCCCATTGTGTTAATATCTCTCACCTATGCATCACTCCGATTTCGTACACCTTCACTTACATACCCAATACTCACTACTTGATGGGGCAAACCGCATCAATGACCTGATGGAAAAGGCCAGGGAGTTCAAGATGCCTGCCATTGCTATCACAGACCACGGGAATATGTTCGGGGCCATGGAGTTCTATGAGTCTGCGATTAAGCACGGGATAAAGCCGATCATAGGTTGCGAGGTCTATGTTGCGCCTGGGAGCAGGCTTGAAAAGAGCGGGGTCAAGGGGATATCCGAGGCTGCGTTCCACATCATCCTCCTTGTCAAAAATGAGACCGGTTACAAAAACCTGATGAAGCTTGTCTCCCTCGGATACACCGAGGGTTTCTACTACAAGCCGAGGGTGGACAAGGAGCTTCTCAGGAGTTACGGAGAGGGGCTTATTGCCCTATCCTCCTGCCTTAAGGGCGAAGTGCCGTACCTGCTGAGCAGGGGGGAGAAGGAAAAGGCGTACCTTGTGGCAGAGGAGTTCAAGGCGATATTCCCTGACAGGCGCTTTTTTCTGGAGATACAGGAGAATGGGATAAAGGAACAGACCATAGCCAATAAAGGGCTTATGGAGATGGCGACGAAGCTGGACATCCCGCTGGTAGCCACCAACGACTGCCATTACCTTAAAAGGGAAGACGCTAAGGCCCACGAGGTGCTTCTCTGCATACAGACAGGAAAGACCATGAAGGATCCTGACAGGATGGCGTTTACCACCGACCAGTTCTACGTCAAATCCCCTGAGGAGATGATAAAGGCGTTCGATTACTGTCCCGAGGCGATAAAGAATACCATAGAGATCGCTGAGAGGTGCAACCTGAAGCTGGAGTTCGGGAAGTACCACCTTCCTCATTATCACCTCCCGGAAGGGCATACAGATATGGACCTGTATTTTGAGGAGGAGGCCAGGAAGGGACTGGAGGGGAGGTTTGCCGTCATGAGCCTCTCTGATGACCAGAAGGAGGTTTACCGGAACAGGCTTGAATTCGAGATAGAGATGATAAAGAAGATGAAGTTTCCGGGGTATCTCCTTATAGTCGCGGACTTCATCAACCATGCAAAAGAGAGGGGCATCCCTGTTGGTCCTGGAAGGGGCTCCGCTGCTGGAAGCCTTGTGGCTTATGCAATGAGGATCACGGACCTGGACCCGTTGCCTTACAACCTCCTTTTTGAGAGGTTCCTGAACCCTGAGAGGATATCCATGCCTGATATAGACGTGGACTTCTGCATTAATGGACGAGAGGAGGTCATCAAATACGTCCGGGACAAGTATGGAAGGGACAACGTCTCCCAGATAATAACCTTCGGCACCATGAAGGCAAAGGCTGCAATCCGGGATGTAGGCCGGGGGATGGACGTACCTTACAGCGAGGTGGACAGGATCGCAAAGCTAGTTCCCAATACCCTCGGCATAACCATAAAAGATGCCCTGAAGCAGGAGCCGAGGCTGAATGATCTCTACAAGTCATCTCCACAGGTAAAAGATCTCTTGGATATCGCCCAGGCCCTGGAAGGCCTGACAAGGCATGCATCCAAGCACGCAGCCGGCGTTGTCATAGCCAACAGGCCTCTGGTCGAATATACCCCTCTTTACCTTGCGGATGAGGAGGTAATTACCCAGTATGACATGAAGTATATAGAGAAGTTGGGGCTTATAAAGTTCGACTTCCTTGGGCTTCAGACCCTGACGCTCATAGAGGATGCACTAAAGCTTATAAAGGCTGTAAGGGGTGAGAAGATTGACATGACCAAGCT
>Ga0209341_10004986_pt1 | contig 12122 bp, 13 predicted proteins | sample RifCSP13_2_FD_184020 | JGI IMG/M metagenome (GOLD analysis project Ga0209341, IMG submission 184020) | Soil microbial communities from Rifle, Colorado - Rifle CSP2_sed 13_2 (SPAdes) (version 2) | ecosystem: Environmental > Terrestrial > Deep subsurface > Rock core/Sediment | place: Rifle...
TCTCGCCGAGGCTGACATCCCCTATGACCGGCTCGCGGAGATGGAGGAGATCAACCCCGAGTTCCCCCAGACCGACGTCGCCCTCGTCATCGGGGCGAACGACGTCGTGAACCCGCTGGCGCGCACCGACCCCGCCAGCCCGATCGCCGGGATGCCGATCCTCGACGCGGACCGGGCGCGCACCGTCGTGGTGGTGAAGCGGTCCATGAGCCCCGGGTTCGCGGGGATCCCCAACCCGTTGTTCACGGCCGACAACACGCTGATGCTGTTCGGGGACGGGAAGAAGGCGATCCTCGACCTGATCGCCGCGCTCAAGGAGTACTGACCGGGGAAATCCGGGAAGGAAAAGGATCCCCCTCCCGGGAACCGCCGATCTTCCCCTCTCCTCCGGGGGAGATTCGAGGTTCACCGCACCGACGTGGTGTACGTGCGCGCCACTGAGACGTTGGGGAAGCACGGGATCAGGCGACCGCCTCTCCGGCAGCCTCTCCGGCAGCCTCTCCGGCAGGGATTTGCCCTCCCCCGGGCCGTTTTGTATAATGAAAAAAGGCAAGTCCGGCCAGGCAATCCAAGACAAAAAGACGCCAAGGGAAGGAGGAAACCCCATGAATTGGGACCAGATTTCCGGAAATTGGAAACAGTACAAGGGAAAGATCCGGGAAAAATGGGGATTCTTAACCGATGACGAACTGGAGGTGATCGCCGGGAAACGCGACGCGCTCGTGGGCAAGATCGAGGAGAAGTACGGGATGACGAAGGCCCGTGTCGAGGAAGCGCTCGACGAGTTCCTCAAGGGGATCGACAAGGCCGCCTGATCCGAACCCACGGCACGGGCCGTAACTCGGTCCGGCCCTGCCCAACATCGTCCGCTTTCCCCTCGGGGGGAAAGCGGATTTTTATTCCTGTCCCCGCTTTTCCGGGGTTTTTCTTGCCATCCGGTTCCCGGAGGCGGTATCGTCAATATCACGCATACGAAACACCCCGGCTCGGGTAGCGGGGCACGGGAGGCTGCCATGCGAAAGACAGGGATGCTGCTGACGGGGGTGGTTGTGCTGACCTTTGCCTTTGCGGGGCAATCCTTTGCCAAGACGGACGGCGCCTCCGTCTACCAACGGTGCACCAGTTGCCACGCGTCCGCCGGCACCGGAATCGGCGGAGTCTTCCCGCCCCTGGCCGGGCATGCCGCGAAGCTGGTCAACGCCGATCGGGCCTACCCGATCCAGGTGCTCCTGTTCGGTCTCGGGGGCGATATCGAGATCGAGGGGAAGAAGTACAACGGGACGATGCCCGCCTTCGGGGACCAGCTCAAGGACGACGAGATCGCGGCGGTGCTGAATTACGTCCTTTCCCGCTGGGGAAACGACAAGATGCTGCCCAAGGGGCACAAGGAATACACCTCCGCCGAGGTGAAGGGTCTTCGGGACAAGAAGCTGACCGCCAAGCAGGTCCACGACGCCCGGATGAAGCTGAAGTGGAAATAGGGACGGCCGGTCCGTATTGCGATACTCGCTGATCCCCTTGTTTCCCCGTCCCCGGGAGCATCGTCCGGTTGCTCAAGAAGCATAGGGGGCGCAGGACCGGAAAATTACCATTTACTGTGGACTCCGGTCAGGTGGTTGGTGGGACCGTGGCCGCTTCCCAACGGAAGGCCGCTCCGGATCGCCTCGGTGATATACTCCTTGGCCCGCTTGATGGCTTCCGGCGGCGAAAGCCCCTTGGCCAGGCCGGCGGCGATGGCGGAAGCGAAGGTGCAGCCGGTGCCGTGGGTGTTTCTGGATTCCAGCCGGGGCGATGGGAATAGAATGAATTCTCTCCCGTCGTAGGCCACATCGATCGCCCGGGACTCGATATCCAGGTGCCCGCCCTTGACCACCACCCACCGGCACCCGATTTTCTTCAGTTCCCGCGCCGCCTTCCGCATGGCGTCCAGATCCTCGATTTTGCACTCCAGGAGCGCCTCGGCCTCGTAGATGTTGGGGGTGATGACCGTGGCCAGCGGGAGGAGATCCTCGCGGATCGCCCGGCGGGCTTCCCCGGACAGCAGGGAATCGCCGCTCTTGGCGATCATCACCGGGTCGACCACCAGATTGGGAATGCGGAAAGTACGGACTGCTTCCGCCACCGTTTTGACAATCGCGGTATTGGACAGCATTCCGGTCTTGGCGGCATCGGTACCGATATCGGTCATGATGCTTTTGATCTGCTCCCGGACAAACTCGGGAGAAATGTCAAAGATCCCCTGCACCCCCACTGTGTTCTGGGCGGTAAGAGCGGTGATGGCGGACATCCCGTGCACGCCGAAGGCCATGAAGGTTTTCAGGTCCGCCTGGATACCGGCGCCGCCCCCGCTGTCGGAGCCGGCGATGGTAAGCGCCCTTTTCATTCTCTCTTACCCTCCCGTTTTTCCCGTGGTGTCCGGAAATGGTCCCAGCCGGTGGGAGCCAACGGGGTTCTTCTCCCCCGGGAATCCACCAGGCGGCAGCCGTCTTCCCTCCTCACGATGTTTCCGATTTCCGTGACCGGAACCCCCGACCTGCCGGCGACGGATCGCACTTTTTCCGCCGGGATGCGGAAGGGGGTGGTGAAGAGCAATTCGTAATCTTCCCCGCTGTGCAGGGCGAGGTCCAGGACCGATTTCCCGGTTTCTTCCGCGATCTCTCCGAGATTTTCCGGCAGCGGCAGACGATTTTCATGGATTTCCGCTCCCACCCCGCTCCGGGTGCAGATGTGGAACAGGTCGCTGGCCACCCCGTCGCTCAGATCGATCATGGATGTGGCGACGCCGGAATGCGCAATCCGCCGGCCCAGGTCCACCCGGGGAGTCGGCAAGAGGTGGGATTTTACGAAGTCCTTGAATCTTGCGGGAAATTTCTTCCCGAACATCGCAAGCACCTGGAAACCCGCGCCGGACGATCCCAGTTCCCCGCTGACGAAAATGCGGTCGCCGGGCCGGGCCCCGCCGCGGGTCAGGACCCGGGAGAGATCGGCTTCCCCCAGCAGGGTGACGTCCACGATCAGGAAGTCCCGGGTCTGCGCCAGGTTACCCCCGACGATCCGGGCCCGGTGGGGTTGCAACTCATCCCGCATCCCTTCGAACAACCGGTCGTAGCTTCCCACGGGGAAGGCGGCCGGGAGCCCCAATGAAACCAGCGCATAGGTGGGCGTTCCCCCCATGGCGGCGATGTCGCTCAAATTCACCGCCATGGCGCGGCGCCCCAACTGGTAGGGCGTGATATGTTCGAACCGGAAATGACGGCCTTCCACCTGGATATCGCACGTCAAAAGCAACGCCCGCCGTTTATCCATCCGGATCACCGCGGTATCGTCGCCGATGTCGACCAGGAGATCCTTCTTCCCGGCGGCGGGAAGGATCTTTTTGATCCTGTCGATCAGGGTGAACTCCCCCGTCTCTCCCACGTGTTTCCGGCCTCTTGGAGGAGGCCGTCTCATGGGCCGCCCAGCATGGATTTCATCTGCCTTGCCGCCTGTGCGACATCGTCCGCCGCGACGATCGCGGAGATCACCGCCACGGCCGTTGCTCCCGCTTCCCGGACCAGCCGGGCATTTTCCGTCTTGATCCCCCCGATCGCAACAATGGGGAGACGGCATTGCCGGCGGATTCGCGCGATCTGTTCCAGGCCCTGGGGCTCTCCGGCATCCGACTTGGTCCCCCGGGCCTCGAACACCGGGCCCACCCCGAGATAATCCGCGCCGTCCTTTTCCGCCAGGAGGGCTTCCGCAATCGTCTCCGCCGAAACCCCCAGGATCTTGCCCGGTCCCATGATGGTGCGCACCACGGAGGCGGGCAGATCGCTCTGGCCCACATGGACCCCATCCGCATCGACGGCCAGGGCGATATCGAGGCGGTCGTTCACGATAAAAGGAACCTTCATCTCGCGGGTGAGCTTCCGCAAGGAAAGCGCAACCTGGTACATCGTTCCGCCGGAGGCGGTTTTATCCCGCAGCTGGATGACATCGGCTCCGCCCAGGATCGCCGCTTCCATGACCTCGAGGTGGGATCGTCCGCGGGAAAGCTGCGCGTCCGTGATGACGTAGAGCCGCCAACGGTCGATGGAGATTCTGCCGGTCATCGCAGGAACTCCCTTGCTAGGAAGAGATCGCGGCGGGCCATTCTTCTTTCTTCCAGCTCATGTCGAAAAACAGGTATTCGAAGCGGGTGCTCGATTCGTAAAGCCGGTACCAGTATTCCCTGCGCTGCGGGGATGCATCTCCCGCGTGTTCATTCATTTTTTCGATGAGCCAGTTGGTCAAATCGACAAATTCCCTGGAGGAATAGGTATGGATCCAGTCCTGGTAAAATCGATTGTCCGGGAGCCCCTCCGATTGGAGTTTTTGCCCGATTTCCACATAGCCACAGGCACAGGGGAGCAACACCGCCAATATGTCGGATAAACCGCCCTCGTAGCAGGTCCGCACCAGGAAACCGGTATAGGCGGATGTGATCATGCTCTTTCGGGTCCTTGCAAGCTCCTGCGCCGGAATGTCAAAGGCGGCGCACGTTTTGCGATGGAGCTCCATTTCCATGTTCAGGGTGGCATGGAGCAGGGTGGCAAAGGTTCCCATGTCCGCAAGATTTAAGGATTTCGCGCTGGCCAGAGCAAAGACCCGGCTGAAATCGATCAGATACACATAATCCTGCTTCAGGTAGAATTCGAACCGATCCCGGGAAAGGGTGCCGTCTCCGATCCCTTTCACAAACGGGTGCTCGAAAATTGCCCGCCACAGGGGATCGGCCTTTTGCCGCATTTCCTGATAAAACGGGGGCTTCGACATACCTGCCTGCCTTCCCACAGGGGTTGATTCCCGTAGATTCGGGGGCGAATGCTATCTGCCCTGGGATGCCGCTTTGCCGAAAGCGCTCCAAAAGGGATCCACCCTGGGATGAACCAGTTCATGGGATTTCCCATGGTCGAAATACCGCATCCCCTGCTGCGAATCCACGATTTCTCCCACCATGCTGACCAGGATCCCCTTGTCGCGGAGCCGCCGGACCACTTCCTTTGCCTTGCGCGGCCGGCAGGTGATGATCAGGGTCCCCTCGCTGATCGATGAAAACGGGTCGATGCCGAACAGGTCGCATACTTTTTGCACCGCGTCCTGCACGATGATCTTCCCCTTGTCGATCGTCATGCCGACTCCCGACGCCTGGGCGACCTCGAACAGACCGCCCCATACCCCGCACTCGGTCGCATCGTGCATGGAGGTGACGCCGTTTTCCCGCACCCCTGCCTCCACGGCGGTGAGGGCATCTTCCACTACCGACATCTGCCAGAAAATTTCCTCGGCTTCCCGCGCCACGTTCTCCCCGTACCGGTCCGCCACCTGTTGGGGAAAGGTGACGGCGAACAGACCGGCAGCTTCGATGGCCGCCCCCTTGGTGATGAGGACTAAATCCCCTGCCTGCGCCATGGTCGGGGTGACGAACCGGTCTTTGGGCCCGATGCCGATCACGGTGGCCCCGCCGATCATCGGATATTCACACCCTTCGTAGCGGCCGGTGTGTCCGGTGATGATGGCCATGCCGATTTTATCGCACTCCCGGTGCATGACCGCCCATAACGCTTCAAAGTCCTCCCGGGTAATGGACAGCGGGAGATTCAGGTCCATGGTGATATAAGCCGGCCGGATTCCCGACGTGGCCGCATCGGAAGCCAGGATGTGAACCGCAAACCAGCCGGAACGCTCCCATCCGTAGGGAGGTACCACAAAAATCGGATCGGTCGTGGTCACCATCACCTGTCCGTTCCCCAGATCGACGATCCCCACATCCACCCCATGCTGGGGACCCACCAGGATTTCCGGGCGTTTCCGTCCCAATTGGGGAAGGATGATTTCATCGAAGATTTCGACAGATACCTTGCCGATGGCGGGCATTTGCGCTTTCACACGGATACTATACCACCGCGAAAGAACCGAAAGAATTGTCTCGAGGCAACCGCCCCCCGATGGGGAACGGGAAACCGATGGGAAGGGATTCGACAGGGCGCCATGAGAGGCCGGAACCGGCAGGAAGTTGGCGCGGGGCCGGTCTATGTGATGAAATGGACCGGGAGGCCGGGAAGCCGGACCCCGGGAGGGGAGGTGGCGACGCGCTCCATGCGGATAGGGAATGCAGACTGCCGATGGAGGCCGGATGCGGTCATCTTCGACTTCGACGGGGTCATCGTCGACACGGAGCCGCTGCACTGCCAGGCGTTTCGCAAGGTGCTCGAACCGCTCGGCATCGGGTTCACGTGGCAGGAATACAAGGACCGTTACATGGGATTCGACGATCGCGACGCCTTTCGCGAAGCCTTCCGCGTCCACGGAAGGGTCCTGGACGAGGAGGCGCTCAAGGATCTCCTGTCGGTCAAGTCCGGGGTCTTCCAGGAGGTGGTCCGGGACGGGGTGCGTGCCTACCCCGGAGCGATTTCCCTGGTCGAATCCCTGCACGCCCGGGGCCTCCCGATGGCCATCAGCAGCGGAGCGCTTCGGTCGGACATCGCACCGATCCTGGACCTGCTCGGCATCTCCCGGTGCTTTCCCCTTGCCGTCACCGCGGACGACGTCCGCAGGAGCAAGCCCGACCCCGAGTCCTACCGGCTCGCCTTCACCCGGTTGAGGGATGCGTATCCGTCGCGGGTCTCGTCGGCGGGAGCATGCCTGGCCATCGAGGACACCCCGGCGGGCATCCGGTCGGCGAAGCGGGCGGGGCTCAAGGTGCTTGCGGTCGCCAACAGCCATGCAGGGAAGGAACTCGCCGAAGCCGACTACCTCACGGAAACGCTGGAGGGAGTCCTGCTCCCCTGAGGCCGCTCATCCTCCACCCGGAGACTGGTGCGGCGTCTCGTAAACACGGTCTCGTACCGGACCGACGCCCTGAGGCGTTTCCCCTTACTGTGCCAGGTGCTCGCGGGCGGCTTCCTCTCCGCTACGCTCGCGACCTTGCGCCCGCTCGCTGCCGTTGCGCTCGCCGCAATTTGCACCTCGCTCCACAGGCCGCTGCGAGGAACCCCCCGCTGCGCCCCTTGGCACCGGGAGGCACGCACGGATACGTTGCCGTATTTATGAAGCGGAGTAAGATATTCGGCGCCGGGGTCCCGTTATCGGAACGGAAGAGGAGCCATGCCGGCGACCTGCCTCGCGATGTTTTCCGCAGTCCGCAATCCCTTCGCATAAAGGGAGCGGCAGGTCTGCGTTCCCCCCTTCCGTCCGCGCGAGTTGTGGTATCTTCCTTGGATTATGGGGGTTGCCGCGCGCCGCACGGAGAAGGTCTCATCAGGCCTCGACGTGCTCGTCGACCCCCTGCGGGGGCTTGCGTTGGGACTTATCTGCAATCCCACGGCGGTGGGCCGGCGGCTGCGCCTTGCTGCGGACCTGTTCCACGAAGCGCGGAACTTGCGCCTTGCCGCCCTCTTCGGCCCGGAGCACGGCGTCCGCGGCGACGTCCAGTACATGGCCGCCGTGAAGGACGAGCGCGACCGGCGAACCGGTGTTCCGGTTTACTCCCTCTACGGAAGCGACGCCGATTCGCTTCGGCCCGATCCCCGGACATTGCGAGGACTCGACGCGCTGGTCTTCGACATCCAGGACGTCGGGGCGCGCTACTACACGTACCAGGCCACCATGCTCTTCTGCATGGAAGCCGCGGCCCGCGCGAAGCTCGCCTTCTTCGTCCTCGACCGGCCGAACCCGATCGGCGGCACGGTCGTGGAAGGACCGGCGCTTACGCCCGGCTTCGAGAGTTTCTGCGGCGTCCACGACGTGGCGGTCCGCCATGGCCTGACCATCGGCGAACTGGCCGGGCTGTACCGGGAGGAGCGGGGGCTCGACCTTGCGCTCACGGTGATTCCCTGCCGCAGCTGGCGGCGGGGTATGGTCCAGCGCGATACCGGGCTTCCGTGGGTCTTCCCCTCGCCCAACATGCCGACGCCGGAGACGGCGCTCGTCTACCCCGGGATGTGCCTTCTCGAGGGCACGAACGTAAGCGAGGGGCGCGGCACCACGCGGCCATTCGAGCTGTTCGGGGCGCCGTGGCTTGACGGCAGCCGACTGGCGGAGGCGCTCGCGGCCGAGCGGCTCCCGGGGGTCCGGTTCCGGCCGGTCTCCTTCGTGCCTGCCTGGGACAAGCACGCCGGCGTGCGCTGCCACGGTCTCGAGGTCGTGGTCGTCGACCGGGAGGCTTTTCGTCCTTTCCGTACCGGCGTGGCCTGTGTCGCCGCGACCCGCGCCCAGGATCCCGGTCGCTTCCGATGGCGGACCGAGCCCTATGAGTTCGTGGAGCACGTCCCCGCCTTCGACCTTCTGTGCGGCTCGGCCCGGGAACGGGAGGCGCTCGAGCGCGGCCGGGGGTGGCGCGACCTTGTGCCGGAGTGGGCCCGCGAGGAGCGGGCGTTCGCGAAGCGGCGGGCCCGGCACCTACGGTACGACCCGTGACAGGCGGTGCCTGACGTCCCCAAACGCCGGGAGATCCGATGAATGTCCTGAACTTTTCCCTTCAACCGTTCCAGGGTGAGGAACCCGGGGGCGATCTGAAGATCGAGGGGACGATCGGGCGGCGTTCGGATACGTTGTCCATCGGCTACGCGCTCCTGGGCAATCTGTCGGAGCTCGCACTTCCCGCGCCGGCGGAGTCGCCGGGAAGGAAGGACCGCCTCTGGGAAGGAACCTGCCTGGAGTTCTTTCTGGGGATACAGAATTCCGGGCGCTATTGGGAATTCAACCTCTCGCCGGCCGGGCACTGGAATGTCTACCGGTTCGCGTCTTACAGGAAGGAGATGCGGGAGGAGCCGGCCTTTGCGTCGCTACCCTCCCGTGTTCGGATGGAACCGGGGGCCTTGAGGCTTTCCCTGGACCTGGGGCTGGGGAAAATCATCCCGACGGGCAGGGCCATCGAGGTCGCCGTCGGCGCCGTCATCAGGACGGTTACGGGCAAGACAAACCACTGGGCATTGGTCCATCCCGGCCCCCGGCCGGACTTTCACCGAAGGGACGGGTTTACACTGAGCATCCCCGCGGGGTGAAAGCGGATCCGGGTTCGAATCTCCCCGCAGGGATTGCGCCGGGATGGGCATCGCCGTGTTCCTGCCGCCCAATGACCTATGCGCAGCGGCCGACAAGGGATCCCTACCGCGGGGAGAAGAGCCTGTCGCCGTTTCCCCGGGCGATCTTTTCCCCGACGGCCGGGGGTAGCTGCCGCAGCCATTTCCGGAAGCCGGCGAGTATCTCCGGCATCCGTTCCCACTGCGAATTGATCCAGGTGTCCGTGCCCACGAGGAAGCGGTCCGGATGCTTCAGGAAAAGAGCGCGCCAGGCAGGATCGAGGACCCCTCCCGGGGAAATGTCCGAGCGAATGGAGAGCTCCACCCAGAGGTTCGGATGGGCATCCAGCAGCTTCTCCACCGTCTGCACAGAGGAGTCCATCCCCGCGTGGGCCCAGAGGACGCGGACCCCTTTCGCCAGGTTCGCGAGGTCCTCGATGGCCTTCTCGTCGCAGTGGCAGTGAAGGAGAATCCCGTGCCGGGAAGCAAGTTCCACGAAGCCCCTGGGCACGGGGTCGTTCGCCTCTCCCCCGCTCAGATGGAACTCTCCGATTCCCCGGTAGATCCCCCGCTGGAGCCGCTCCGTCACGTAGGCCAGAACGGAAGAGTCCTTCGTCCAGGTCCCCATATCGTTTCGGGAACGGTAGGGCCTCACTTCGGGAACGATGCGATCGGGGGCCTGTTCCCACAGGCGCAGCGTGCCGTCGTCGGGCGTGCTCGATACGAGGGCACGGGCCACCCCGGCACGATCCAGGATCGTGATCGCCGCTTCCGGAGGCAGGACCTCCCAGGCTTCCCGGTTGTAATGGACGTGGGCGTCGAAGAGGGGAAGATCGGATTCGGCCCGGGCGGCGCCGGGAAATAACCAGACGGTGAAGAGGACCGTCATCGGAACGAGAAGGCGGGCGCCTGCCTTTCGGGCTCCGACGCGACTCCGCTGTCCTGTCGACATACCGGCCTCCCCATCCACGGGGGTGATGAAGAACCCAACGTTCAACGATGTGATTCGTGTCGGCCCCGACATGATTCGTGCCCTTGCCGCAATCGGAAGACTTGCACCATAATTGTGACAGAGATTCACCCTTATTTGGCGGAACGCGGGAATGGTGAACCGGATCGGCTTGGATCGCACGGCAGGGCGCCCGGGCTTCCCCCGCGCCTTGTTGCTATTGACGGCTACCTTCCTGTGCGCCGTTTTACGCTCCGCGCCGGCAGGAATGCCGGAACCTCCGACCGCCGCCGCCGCCGGGGGGCTGGAAGCGAGCACGCACGAACATGTCAATGACCATCGCCGGGCCATGGGGCTTTCCCCGCTTGCCTACAACGCCCGGATCGCAGCGGTCGCCCGCCGGCACAGCAAGGATATGGCGGCCGGACGGGTCCCGGCCGGCCACGAGAGATTCGAATCGAGGAAGCGCGATATCTCGAACATGATCCCGTGGAGGGGCATGGCCGAGAATGTCGGCATCAACGACTACCCGCCCTCCGAAACCGTGCGGGCCGCCGTGTCCGGGTGGCTGGGCAGCCGGGGACACCGGAAAAACATCGAAGGCCGTTACGACCTCACGGGAGTGGGAATCGCCCGTGACGCCCGGGGCGTCTACTACTACACGCAGATCTTCGTGAGGAGGAAGACATAGGGAGCTTTGCGGTCCAGCCGAAGGTGCGGGCCACTACCGAGAGTTCGGTGATAACGCCCACGACCCGCATTCTCTCCCCACGGCATCGCTTCGATCCCCGGGTCCTCATGGAAGGCTTCCCGCTTTCGCGCCATGCCTCTGTGGGCGTTGGAATAGGCTGCGTAATAGTGCGCCAGCGGAACGACACCTTCGTCTGGAAGGGATGACGCGGCGATTCCGGGAACTGTTCCCGGCGAGCCGGCGTCTAACCCCAGGGAGGGAAGGAGGATCGTCATGAACGAGCAGGTCGGGGAAAGGGGAACGGGATACCGCGAGGGGATCGTCGGGACGTTTCTCGTCGCCCTGATGCTTTTCACCTTCGTCTTCCTCTGAATCACCGAGGAGGCGTGGCCGGCCGTGCCGCCGGCCCCCGAGGGGGTATCGGTGCATTCTTCCGTGCCGGGGACGACGGGACCGGACCCCGGTCCCTCCCGGATCCGGACCGACGGAGGGGGCGGGTCGACTTTTTGATCCGGGGAATGGCGCAGGGAGAGCCCCTGATGGATGATCGGCCTCAAACTGGATCGATACGACTCCGGAGGCGCAAGCCATCCGACTTGTCCGCCGAAGCATTGGCGAAGGCGGAAGCTTCGAAACCTCGGCAGTATTGTCGCGGTGGGGAGTGAAGGATGGTGGAGGCGGGGGGAGTCGAACCCCCGTCCGAAGACTCTTTACTCCGGGCTACTACGTGCGTTTCCGGTCGTTTCGTTCTCGTCCCCGGGGACCCCGGCCGGCAGGGTTCCCTTCGGACCATCCCGGTTTGGATTTCGCCCTTCCTCCCCCCGGGAGGGGGATTCGGGCTATCCCGTTAGGGCGACGCCCTTCCGCTTACACGGGCAATCGGCGGTCGGACGTACGCGGCTAGTTAGGCCGCGTAAGAGTAGCTATAGTCGTTGGCGACTATTTGTTCCCGCTTTTAACGAGGTCCGCGGGGCCTCGGCACGCAACCCGGGAGCATCGACGTCCCCGTCGAAACCGTTTCGCCCCCGTTTTTCTAAGATATCATTTTCTGCCGGATAGAGAAACCCCGCTCTACCCCGCTCTACCGCCGTGGAGGACTCTACCGGCGGAAGACCGGCGAAAACGTGAGAGGGCCACTACCCCCGGTCGCGGGTCTTCGCCCTGCCCCTCGTGGCGCGTTCGATGTCGCGTTTCGCGTCCCGGGCAGCGATGTCCTCCCGCTTGTCGTACAGTTTCTTGCCGCGGGCCAGCCCGATTTCCATCTTCACGCGCGGGCCTTTCAGATAGAGCCGCAAAGGGATCAGTGCCAGTCCCCTCTCCCGGGTCTTCCCGATGAGGTAGTCGATCTCCTTCCTTTTCAGGAGCAGCTTCCGGGTCCGCAGCGGGTCGATGACCCGCTGGTCCCCGTGCGAATAGGGGGTGATGTGCATGTTCTCGACGT